>WNFK01253345.1_pt1 | contig 16046 bp, 10 predicted proteins | sample 5400281 | NCBI WGS metagenome assembly WNFK01 (sample SAMN13153350, study PRJNA577476) | soil metagenome | isolation source: 20 cm soil on Douglas fir-dominated hillslope | place: USA:California | collected 2013-09-17 | reverse complement strand
GGGCGGCGAGCAGACGCTGAGCAACCTGGCGGCCTACGTCGCCGAGATCGCCCAGAAGAAGGAGGGCCGCTGATGGCCGGGAAGGTGTTCTTCAGCGTGACGATGTCGCTCGACGGCTTCATGGCGCCGGAGGCCGTGCCCGTCGAGGACGTCTTCTCGCCCGAAGGCCACAACGACCCGAGGGTCCAGCGCTGGATGACGAAGTGGTCGGAGCTGCAGGCGTGGGCGTTCCCGCAGCGGTGGTTCCGGGAGAACCTCAAGCTCGGCGAGGGCGGCGAGGAAGGACTCGACAACGACATCGCTCGGGCGACGTACGAGCGCACCGGCGCGAGCGTCATGGGCAAGCGCATGTTCGACCTCGGCGAGCAGGCATGGCCGGAGGAGGCGCCCTTCCACACCCCCGTGTTCGTCGTCACCCACCAGCAGCGCGACCCCTGGGAACGGCCGGGCGGGACCACGTTCCACTTCGTCAACGACGGCATCCACAGCGCGCTGGGCCAGGCCCGCGAGGTCGCCGGCGACCGGGACGTCCGCATCGCCGGCGGCAGCGAGACGATCCTGGAGCACCTGAACGCCGGCTTGGTCGACGAGTTCTCGATCGCGCTCTCACCGGTGCTTTTCGGCGCCGGCACCCGCCTGTTCGACGGCGCGGACGCGTCCAGGGTCGCGCTGGAGCCGGTCCGTTCGGAGCCGTCGTCGCGGGTGACGCACCTGACCTACGCCGTGCACCCACGGTAGCCGCGTCACCACTCCACCCTAGCGACCCGAGCACCCACGGCGCACACGCTTGAATCAGCAGGCCACCACGGCCAACTGCGAAAGCCGCTTTTGCTGGGCCCGGCGTTGGCCATTGTCACCCAAGGGCGTGCCATTCAGCGGTGTGACGTCTCGGCTGATCTTCGGCGGTCGGACGCTTGGGCGAGGAAGCCGCGATCCCCGTGTTCGGGGCCGCCGAGGAAGACGCGATGGCGTGCGCGATCACGACGCTGCCTGCGGTTGAGCTGAGCCGCGCCGGGACCCGGCAGCTCAGGCGCGCTGGCGTGCCGCCTGCCAGCGGACTAGGTCCGGTATGAACGTTACTGTCTCAGGGCGGGCCCAGGTCGAAGATCGCGTGGGTGCCGACCCTTCGCCAGATCACGTGGCATGTACCCGAGCGTTGCTCAGCGCCGTACTGCCAAGTAGCTCGCCCATCCGGAGCCCAGGTCATCTCGTACACCCCGGGAGCGCCCTGAACCCCTTTGACCCGCAGCCCTGGCCGGAACTGACCTGCGTCAGCGTCCGGAACGAACTCGGTGACCACGACCTTTCTGAATCGCTCTTGCTGCACAGCGGTCAGTCTGGTGTAATCCCGGCGGAACCGGGGCGTCGTCGCGAACGTTGGCATAGGCCGTCATCACCGGTCCAAGTCGGCGAACATCGCCTCGGCGTCCGTGTAGACCTCGGTCTGCCCGGCCGCGATCTGCGCTGCGGCCTCCCGCTCGCCCTCCTGCCACTGCTCAGTCCAGAACCAGCGCTGATCCGCTGGCACGGCCGTCATGCCGCGCAACACCACGTCACCGGATTCGGTCACGGTGAATTCCACTTCATCACCCTCGGCTACGTGCAGCGCTGCACGCACCTCAGGCGGCAGCGTCACTTGCCCTTTATGACGCAGCCGCGCCCGCGTACTGGCCACCATCGCCAACACCTCCCTCGTCTAACCGTGCTCTCATCATATCCGAGACGATCGTACTTTCCGACTCTCTAACTATCTTACTTTCGTAACTATCGCGCCGAAGCCTGCGACACGCCTGGCACCAATCCAGGCTTTTCACCAGTGCCAGCCGGCTAGCGCAGTGGCCGGAATGCTCGGTCCGCACGGTGAGCACGAACCGTTTCCGCGTAGGCGTTCGCGCGAGGACTTCGGGGCGGGAGCGTGCGGTGGCAGGTCGTCGGCGTAGGCCCCGTCGCCGGAATTGCACGTTTCCCCGGACAACTCGCCGATGCCCCCGTCGCGCCGAGCGTGACCGCCTCTTTGATGGCCGTGCCGAGGTCACCGAAGCCGTACCGCGACCACGTTCGCTGTACTGCGTTCCTGCGGGAGAACTGGTCCCGCTTAGTAGTTCCGTCCCTGGCGGTCACCGAGGTCTGCCGTCTGCTGGCTGACCGGCAGCGGCGGAGCCGGCCCCGAGCTGGCGGCGGAGTTCTGTGCTGCGATCGCGGCCGATGAGCTGCGGGTCATTGAGGCCACCCCGCATGATTACCGGCGGATAGCTGAGCTGCTGACCACCTACTCGTCCCTGCCTTTGCAGGTCGTGGACGCATGCATGGTCGCGCTGGCCGACAGGCTCGACCTGCGCGAAGTCGCGGCCCTTGACCGGCGGGACTTTCTTGTGGTGGCGCCGCGACACCTGCCGAAGGGCGAGCGGCTGACCTTGCTGCCCGCCGATTGAGAAGCTGACCGTCCGGCACCAGCGGGCGGTATCAGCTCCAAGACGATGGTGGGTAACGACAGCAGCGAGGCCCAGGACGCCGGACCCTCGCGGCAGAATGCAACGTGGCGGTAGGTAACCGCGAGTGTGTACCCGAGTGAGGAATGCTTCGCCGGCGGGCATGCGGTTCAGCTCACCGAGCTGAAATAGGACGGAACGGTTACTCTTGTATGTGCCGGGCGAGATCTGCGAGGAGCTGATCAGCGACGGTCTCCTCGTAGACGGCCCGTCCGGTCGTGCGCATCGCTTCGGCCAACTCGGGGTCCCACGGGGTCGTTGCGGGATCGCCGTCCAGGGCGAGGTAGTTGCCATTCGTCTGGGCGCCTGACAGGTAGTCGCTGGCATTCATCAGCCAGGGCCGCGCGCCGTGGCGGCTGATGAGGCCCGCCGCGATGGCGACGCCTGGCCAGTCGAAGTCGCCGTGGTACCACAGCTCGCCGCCTGCCGCCACGGCCGTCCGCGCCAGCCGGTGGAACGCGGTGGATGGCTGGCCCTCGGTACAGACCAGCGGCGGGCAGGATGCCCCGAGTTCCTCGCAGGCGCGCCTGAGGACGGCCGGGTTCTCGCAGGCGAATATCCGCGGGTGGTGAAGCCGGATCGGGTGAGTGACAAGCTGGTGCAGGGTCACCTGGAACGGAGTGCCGTAACGTGCCGCGTCGGTCAGCCATGCGGCCAGGCCTTCTCCTTCCGCGGTGATGCCCAGGACCAGCACCCGGCTGGCGAGATCGTCGACGATGACGTTGGAAAGGTCCCACAGTTCACGGCGTTCCGCGGCCGACGCGGGGCGGCTGACGCCAGCCCGAAGGGCATGAGCCCGCTGAATGAGGGTGGCGAGCGTCGTGCCGTGGTTCAGCGACTTCGTGTCGCCCGTGACGTAAGCGGCGAGCGCGGGCAAGGCGATCGGCGTGGCGCCTGCAGGCTGGCCGGCAAGGTACTCAAGAACGCGGACCGCCTGCCCGAGCGCCGCCGTGTCGTCTTGATGGGCCAGCCGGGTTAGCGTGCCGTCCCTGATCAGGTCGGCCAGCCACGCGCGATACCAGGGGCAGGACTCGCGGAGCGGGCTGGCTTCGGCTTTCGGCCCGCCAAGCGCGGCAAGGGCGGCCTGCAGGCCGAGGCCGGTCGCGCGGCGCACCGCGCCATCGAGTTCTACCAGCGGCACGGTGAGGCGCTTGGTTCCAGCGGGCTGGTGGACGCCGGTGATGCCGATGATCACCCTCCGCTCGGCCTCGTCAGGCTGCGCGACGCTGATCCGGCCGGTCAGCTCGCCTCCGGTTCGCTCCAGGGACCGCCGGGCAGCGGCCATCAGTCGCGAGTACTCGGGCCTGCGGTAGCGGTCCACGCTCGTCGTGCCACCGCTCATTCGGTGTCCTCGTCGCCGTCGTCATCCTCGTCGCCATCGAGGTTCATCGCGAACACCTCGGCGACGCCCAGGGGCACGTACCGGGTCGGCCGGAAGCCGAGCAGCTCGGCGGCGAGATCCTCGTTGCCCGCGAATCCCGCCGCGGCATCGATGAGCTGCTCGCCGTCCCACAGCACCAGCAGCGTCGACAGCGCGTGCGCGGCCTTGTCATGCTGCATGTCGTAATGGGCGATCGCCGGCACGGTCGGGTACGTGGCCCACAGGTCGTGGCCGGTCATGAACAGGTCGAGGTCGAACTTGACGGTCAGGCCTAGCAGCTCGGGCTTGAACCTGTCATCGATTCCGGCGAATGCCTCGTCCAGGGCGACCATCCGTGGGCAGGTCGGTTTCGAGGATGAGTACAGCGCATTGGCCGCGGCGAACAGCGGCATGTGGATCGCGGCGGATTTCTCCCCGCCGGACATTTCGGAGTGCTTCTTCCTGGTGAGCCGCTCCGCAGGCCCGCCGGGCTGCAGCATCCGCAGCTCGAAGGCGTGCCAGGAACGATAGTCGAGCACCGACGCGAGCACCTCTCGGTAGGTGTCCCGCGGGTTGCTTGCGCGGTGGCCATGGATCATGGCGCGGAGCAGGCCGCGTAGCTCCGCCAGCCCGTCCGGGCCCAGGCTCGCGGCATCCCGGTCGAGCAGTCGGGATACCGCGGCCTGCTGGTCAGTCAGTCGGTCGGACCGTATCCAGCGGATCCCGATTGCCATGCCGGAGGACATCGGCTTGGACCGCGTGTCCGCGTCCATCTCGTCGACGAGATCCTTGGCGGCAAGCACCCGGGAGTGGATCTGCTGAGCGAGCGCCGTCAGCAGCGAGTCCTCCAGGACCGTTCGCTCGCGCTCCTCCAGCAGGATGCCCTGGGTCTCCGCATCCTCCGCGATCTTGCGGGCGAACGCGGCAGCGGGCACCCGCCCCTCGTTGGTGGCGACCTCGATGATGAACGGCGCGTCGCCGGTCATGTCCGCCTGGTAGCCGTCCTCACCGGCCTTGAGCGCGTTCTCGAACTCCCGGTACGCGCTCCACGTCCGGTCCACAGTGCCCTTGAGGACCCCGTCGGTAACGGCGCGCCCGCCCCAGGTGGCAGCGGCGAACGCGTCCAGGACTGCGGCGGCATCCCTGGGCAGCATCGCCCGGATGGCGTCCATGGGCTCGGGCGTGCCGTCCGCGCCGACGAGCCGGTCCGCAAGCTCCGCCGCTGCCCGCTCGGCGAGCGGCCACTGCGCGGGACCAGGCCAGGGCGCAGCCTCCGTCACGTCGAGCAGCGGCCGTAGGTCACCGTGCGCATAGGGTCCGAACGCCGCCGCCTGCGCGGTCATTTCGGCCACGGCGCCAGCCAAGGCATCACGGCCATGAGCCAGGTCGCGCTGGGCCGCAATGTGCTTGTCGTGCTCCTCACGTGCCGTCTCGCCGGCGGCACGCAGCTGGGCACGGGCGACGCGGAGCTGCCGCTCCGCATCGGCTATCTCGTCCCGGATCTGCTCATACTCGGCTCCGCCGGCTCGCTCGTCCACGCTCAGCGTCTCCGCGCCCACGGCGTACGCTGCCCGGTTCTCGGCGAGAACCTCGGCAGCCTCTTCGTTCTCGCTGCCCAGCCGGGCGATGCGCGCCGTCCGGCCGGCCAGGTCCTCGGTCATCCTTTCCGCCTCACTCCGGGCCCGGACCAGATCGCCTGCTGCCTGCTCGAAGTCGGTGACGGCGCGCTCCACCGCGTCCACCTCCCCGGCGCTGGTGGGTATGCTGCGGTCGGCTCCGGCGTGGCGCAGTCGCCGGTGGCGCGCGTCCAGTTCCGCGATGGCCGCGTTCAGCGCAGCCGTGGCCTCGCCCAGCCGGTCCCGCGCCGCCGTCAGCAGCGCCGCCGCGCGCGCGAGGAGGGTGAGAGCCTCGGCGACCGGAGCTGTCCTGGGCAGCTCCCGCTGCGCTCGGGCGAGGTCCGCGAGCGCGGCCTCGGAGTGCCCGAGCTGCTTCGCGACGTCCTCGCGCTGCCTGGCGATCGCAGCGATCTCCTGGTCAAGCTGGGCGAGGCGGGCTCGGCGCCTCTTGGCTCGGTTGATCGCGCCAATGAACTCGGGCGCCGACTTGGGCCGGGCACCCAGATGCACCCCGTAGCTGTACTGCGCCATGGTCGTCACGACGGGCACGGTCACCCGCGGCCCGGCGGGGCCAAGTCCGGGAGCAGTCACGGATTCGCCCGCGCCGGCCGCGCCGCGCTGGCCGGATCCCGACAGCTTGTCCGCGACCGCGATCGATGCCAGCGCCGCGCCGACTAGCTCCGGAGCTACCAGATCCTGCTGTTCGGGTACTAGCAGGTCAGCGAGGGTCCGGCCCGCTGGCCGCAGCTCCGGCCGGAGCGGGATGAGGTACCCGTCAGCCTCGGCCGCGCCGAGTGCCGCAGTCGTGAGCGCGGGATCGGGGTGAAGCCATGCGGTGAGCAGCCCGGCTCCGTACAGCGCGCCTTCCAGGGCGGCGGCCACCTCGTCATCGAGTTCATCGGCGAAGTCGACCAGCTGCCACAGCGGCGCGCCGGGCCGCCCAGCCCTGTCCGCGGGCCGCAGGTCTGATGCTGGCGGAGCGTCGTCGTGCTCCTTAGCGATCGCCTCGCGCTGGCTGCTCAGCGAGGCTTGCTGCTCGGCCAGGCCCTGGTCGGCGTTCCTGAGCTGCTCCCGTTCGCCGATGAGGGCCGCGATGCGCTCCCCGGTCAGCGTGGTGAACAGCTCGTTGAGGGTTGGCGCGTCCGCCTCGCCGATCCGGTCCAGCGCTGCGGCGAGGGCGTCGAGATGCTCGGCGGTGACGACGTCGCCGCCCCACAGGTCCGACCAGGAGCGCAGCTGCCTGGCGACGGCCGTGCGAGCCGCTTCCAGCCGCTGCTCGGCATCTCGGCACGACTGCTCACGCCCGTCCAGCGCTTCCTGCGCTGCGCCGAGTGTGGTCTCCGCCATCTTGCGGTCGCGCTCAGCGTCGCTGACTTGGCGGAGGTACGAGCGTATTTCGCGGATGTCGTCCCGGCGCATGGCGGCGCGCGCCTTCGAGGTGGTTCCCAGATCCGCTCCGGTGTCGGCGGGCTCGCCGTCCCGGCTGAGGCCCGCGCCGTCTGCGGCCTCAGCGAGACTGCGGGCATGCCGGTCGATCGCGCGGCCCACGTCGGCCAGAGTCCCCGCGACGACCTCGGCCTCCTGGGCAAGTTCGGCGACGTTGGCCCGGGCCTTCGCCAGGCGTGCCTGCTCCTCGGCGAGGCCGCGCTCCTCTTTTTCAAGCTGGCTGCGCCGCAGCGCGAGCTTCTCGTGGTCCTTATATGTGTCCCTGTTCTTGAGCGCCAGCACACGCGCGTCGAAGGTATCGACACCGATCTTCGCCGCCGCACTCGCCTCGGTCGCGCACTGCTGCTCCCACCCGGAGCGCGCGACCTCCTGCGCAGCCGCCGCGATCGCGCCGACGTGCGCCGCAGCCGCAGCCATCCTGGCGGTGACCTGATCGAGCTGATGCCTGGAATGGACGCGCAGGTAGCCGACGTACTGGGTGAGGAAGGCCTTGACGGCCGCGTCGGCGGCGGCGAGATCGTCATATTGCTTCTGGATGGCGGCCAGGTTCTCGAAGTCACGCGCCGCCTGCTCGACCAATCCTTCGTCGACCGGGCTCAGGCCCGCGGTCAGGGTGTCCGAGACCTTACCCGGATCGAGGTCCTTCGCCAGCAGCGGCCGGCGCAGCGCAATCAGCAGGTCGAGCAGCTGGGTATACCGCTCGCGGCCGAGGCCGAACAGCCGCGCGTCCACGGCGTCCTGATAGGTGCCCTTCCGGTCACCGTAATGCGCGTCGCGGCCTAGGAGTGCGGTGAGCTGCTTGGCGGTCAGCGGGCGGGAGTCGGCTGACAGCAGGCCGAAGTCGACGCCCATCCGCTTGCCCGTGACGTAGAACGACGGGCGCGGCCGGTCCCGGTTCTTGTGCGCCGCCAGACCGATGACCAGCGTGACGGTCTCGCCGGGCCGGGCGAACTCCATCCAGACATAGCCGTGCTCGGCGTCCTGGCCCCGGTACAGCAGGTTCGCCTTCATCGTGCGGTTCTCGCCGCTGAACGGGTCGAGTCGGCGCGCGTCCAGGCTGCCGTCCAGGACAAACGGGAACAGGACTTCCAAGGCCTTGGTCTTGCCGGAGCCGTTATGGCCCCGCAGCGCGAGCCGCCCGTCGGCGAACGCGAACTCCTCGTCGAGGTAGTCCCACAGGTTGATGATCCCGGCGCGGGTCGGCTTGAACCGGGCCTCGCCTGCATCGCTGCGGATCCGCGTCACATCGGTCCTTCCGTGGCCATGTCGAAGTTGAAAGCGCCCTGGCCATCATGCCGGGCGCCTTCGGGCAGCGCGGCGATGATATTGCGGTAGCGCGCCGCGGCGGGCAGGATCAGCACACCGCCTGGTAGCCGCCGGATCAGGCGCAGGTCATCGAGCAGCCGCATCGCCGCGTCGAGCAGCCCCGGCTGGTCGTACTGCCACTGCGCGGTAAACGAGGCCTCGCCAAGATCCGCGAAGAGCTCGGCCAGCATTGCCGCCATGCGGGTGTGCTCCACGAACGGCGCCTCCAGCGGCGGCTCGGCAGCTGTCTCACCGGCGTCCGCCGCGATCACGGCCGGCCGCCAGCGCCCGTCATTCTCCTTGCCTGCCGGGGATGAAGCCCGCCCTGCGTCTATGCGCTCGAGAAGATCGGCCAGGTCATCGTCGGCAGAAGGCACCGGCAACCGCGTCACTGCCGACCCCGCGTCCGGGTCTTCCAGCAGGTCCGCGACCTTCGCGATAAGCAGCCCGGCGGTCCGGTTAACGGCACCGCCCCGGCTGGGGAACGGCCGGTCGGTGAACCGGCCGGTCGGGTCGACGAGCATAACGCCCTCGGCCCGCCGCTCCACCACGAGCCCGGTGAGCCTGGCCAGGTTGTCGGCCAGCTCGATGCCGCGCAGCGCCGCGGTCGTCTCGGCGTCGAGCGTGGCGTAGTAGAGCACGGGATACTCGAGCAGCAGGCGCCGGGCCCGGCGTGCCGCGGCCTCCCGCTGGGCAGACCGTTTCGCGGCGATGTCGGGAACGTCCAGCAGACCCGCCCCGCCGGACAGTTGCTGGATCGGCCGGGTAGGGCGGAACAGCGACGCGCAGATATCGTGATCGATGTCGTACAGGGCGTCGCCGTGTTCGCTGTCGTGCGCCCAGTTCTCCGCCGAGCCGTCCGACAGTCGCAGCGCGCCGTGATCGGAGAGCCAGTCCAGCACGTCCACGACGGCCCGCTTGTGCTCGGTGATCGTCGCTTCAAAGCCAAGGCTGTCGATCGCGTTGGCCGTCGGGGCGAAGGCGCGGACGATGTCCGCGAGGCTGATCTCGACCCTGGACCGCTGGAAGACTGCGAGCACCAGGCACAGGTAGGCCAGCCTGCGCCGGTCAAAGGGCCTGCCGCTCCTGGCCACGAAGACCAGCCGCTGCGTCGCGTCCACCGTGTCGAGGCGGCGGACTAGCCGCACCTGGTGAGCGGTCGCGATCAGCGTGTACCCGAGCAGCTCGGCGACATCCTTGGCGATCAGGTCCGCCCAGCGCAGCACCGCCGCGAGCGCTCCGGCCCGGGGTCGGGCCGCAGTGATCAGGTCATTGGTCAGCACTAGCCGGACGGCATGCTGATACGAGCCGAGGTCGCTCGGCGGGATCCCGCGCGCGGCGATCGGCTCAGCCATCATGTACCGGTTCTGTCGCGCCGACCCGGGGCCGGCTGGCAGATATCTCGCAGCGAAGCCCCGGCAGGTGCAGCCTGCCGTGCGCGGTACGCACGGCGCTGCCGGCGGGCGAGGGTACCAGCCGCAGGACCATCACGTCGTTCCCTCCGGACCCGCCAGTGATCCGCCCGGCCACGACCGACCTCGCTTCGAGCGCGCGGGTCAGCAGCTTCAGCAAGACCTGGGTCTGCGCGTCATCCAGCACCTGGCCGGCAAGGTCCGCGGTGAGCAGCTCCTGCGCGGCATCTCGCTCGGCTGCGCGCTGCGCGGCCTGACGGCGGCGCAGTTCGGCACGGATGCCGGCTTGGGCCGCGATCCGTTGCGGCACGCCTGGTGTAGGTGCCTTGCCGCGGCGGAACAAGGTCACCGCAACCTCCACGCCCGGAGCGTCCTGCCAGGACAATCGGGGCGAGATCAGCTCGCTGTCGTCGTGCGCGCCGCCGAGGTGCCGGGCTAGTCGCAGGTTGAACGCCGCGGACATCAGTGCGTGTGCAGCATCGTCGTCCGTCACGTCGCATACCCAGGCGGCCAGGTGCTTGAGCTGCGTTGAGCGGTTGACCCCGCCGCGTTGCGACTCGGTAATCTGGCGCAGCAGCGCGATCACGCTGGAGACTGCGGCGTGAGTGGCGGCGGCCAGCTCCGCGGCGCGCGAGCCCCCGCTGGCATCGGCCACGAACCAGGCCCGGACCGCCAGCCAGCGTCGCCGCCAGTCCTCAAGGACCTCGTTACTGCGCATCAGAGGGCGCTCGTCCGCGTCGGCGACCCGGTTCAGCAGTGTTCCAATGCCGGTCGCCTCGACCTGCGCGACGGCCAGTGACAGGCGTGGCAGGTACCGGTCGAGTTCCGCCATGAAGTCGCTCATGTGCGCCATCAGCGCGTGCTTGTAGCGCAGGAACACATCCGGCGAGGCGTCCGTGGAGCGGGTGATGTCGCCGAGCGTCAGGTGAAAGCGGGCAGACCGGCGCGCCATGTCCTCCATGACCCGGTCGAGGCTGGTCAGGCGCCGCACGATCTCGTCGCTGTCACCGTAGCGGTTCGCCTCGGCCAGACCCTGCAGGTCGCGCAGGATGTCGGAGAACACCAGGCGGGACAGGTTCGCGTCCTGCACCCGCGCGGCGAGTACGCCTTCGACCGCCGTGTACGCACGGTGGCCCAGCTCGGTGAACTGGTACACCGACTGCCGGTTCCGGTACCGGGCCAGGCTCCCGGCCCGCGACGCATCCTCCAGCCGGTGCAGAACCCCGTCATCGAAAAGATTGTCCAGCCGGTCCCGCAGGTTGCCCAGGTTCCCTGGGACGCTGTGGTGGGTGCTGGCTAGCTCAGCCAGAGCGGCCGCCACGTCATCGGTGTGCGACTGCGCCACATGCATCCCGCGAAGTCGGTCCATGGCACGCAAGATCCACAGGTACGCCACATAGTCGTCACGGCGCGTGAAATTGAATAGGCGGAACCTGTCGCCGACCGCGAAGGAGTCCAGATCGTACGGGCCTGGTCGGCTCCCTGCCATCGCCATTGGGGCAACTCGCTCCCTGTCCGCGTTGACCTCGCGGCACCGAGCGCTGCGAAGCTAGCCACCAGCACCTGCCAGTCGGGTTGTCCCGCCGCAGAAGCTGTCCATCGTGATTATCGCGCGCAGAGGCCGGTGCGGCAGCCTGTCGATCTCACCGGGGACTGGCCGTTCCTGGGCCAGTCGTAGCAGTAGAAGTCCTTCCCGAGCTCCTCGGCGCGCAGGAGACAGCCGCCGCTCTTGGAGTGTCCCGGCAGCGGCTTCATGAGCTGCGCAGGTCCAGCAAGTTCCGCTGCCGGTGAGTGAGCTGAGTACCGGCCCGGTCTGGTCATGCTCAGCAGTCCAGTGTTTCCGTCTCCCGCTGGACGCGGCGCCCAGGCCCGCGCCCAGGAGGAATCGCCTCGTACGTCGCCGCTGACGGGACCCGGCACCAGCTGACCGCAACGGGCGACCAGAGGGCCGGGACCGTGTGGTTGCCCGTCTCGCTCGCCGCGACCGATGCAGGGCTCGAGTGGATAAGGGATCTCGGGCTGCCAAGCTCACCCAGGAACGGAATCACCGGTCCCGCCGTCTTTCGCGTGCCGCGGTGGGAGTGGGCTGAGCGGTTCAGGAGACCGGCACTTCACGTACGGACGTGGCCCGCTAGCCGGAATTCCGCCGACTCTCGGCAGTTCCCAGCGTTCGTCCGGTCACAGCGCCGATGGTGACCATTCACGCGGCATGGTGCACGGCACGCAAGCCAACTTCCGCCTGATCTCTGGATGCCAGTACGATGCCCCTGCTGCCCAGCGTTGTCGGCCACACGGGTTTGAGCGGGCTTCCGGCTCGCAATGATCCAGGCAACGGCCACCTAGCCGGAAATGGAGTGGGGAGGGCGGCGATGACTGCCCGGGAGTGCCTGGTGCGGCTGCCGCGACCAGGCTACTGGGCGGCGGCTGGGAGGCCGGTGCCCGCGCCGCGGTCAGCGGGGTCACGGCAGCTGGTATCTGTCGCTGGAGCTGGCCGCCGGGACTGACGGAGGGCGCCGCCGCGTCCGCCGGGGCGCTACCAGACCAGGGACGTGGCCCGGCGGTCGCTGAGCCAGCTCATCAACCGGCAGCGCGCATAGCAAGATCATCCAGGCTGGCAGCAGAATGTCAGACCCAGGTGTGAACATGGAAACTGGCGAAGTGTGATGACCTCCGGGTGCGCCGCCAGGGACTTGAACCCCGAACCCGCGGATTAAGAGCCCGCTTTATCCTGCTTTACGAGGTATCAGCCTATGCCGGAGAATACCGCGTGTTCCCGGTTCGTGCACGTCACTGCGATAAGCCGTGCCGGATCGTGCCGGGCGCTGACGGGCCTTACCACGGCATGCGAGCAAACAACGAGCAAACCAGCCTGGATGGTGTCGCCTGCGTGCAGGCAAAAGTAAACCCGGCCCACGAGGGGCCGGGCGGGTATGTCATCAGACTATAACGTGCTGGCCGGCCCGGCAATTCCGCTACCACCCGGCGGGCCGCCGGTGGCCGCCGGCCGGATCCGGGAGCTGGTGCCCGCCGAAGTCCGGTGCCCGCAGGGTACGCCACCAGTGCCTGCCTACACCAACGCCTGGCGCCCCTGACAGTTGCCCCGCGGTGTAGCCGCTGCCGGGGTTCACTGTGCCGACCGGCACCAGGCGGCGGGCTTCTTGCATCGGCCACCGCAGGTCACTGTCGTTGCTGATCACTACGGCGGCGTCGAAGCCGCCGGCGAGCACATCAACGAGCAGGTGCGCCGCAACGTTGACGTCGCTGCCCTTCTCCTCGTATGTGGCCACGCTGGCCATGAACGTCGCGTCGGGCATCGCTACCCCGTTGCGCTGCACCGTGACTGGCCACTGCGGCCGGACTATCACAGGCCGGTGCTGGCTGTTCTCGGTCGCAAGCGGTCGCTTGATCACTTTCGAGATGTAGTTGCCGTACTCGATGTGATCCACGCTGCCGGAGGCCAGCAGCGCCTTCAGGTAGACATCCTGGTCGGCGGCGCCGCTAGGGTTAGCGGCGCCGCTGATGCGCGCCGTGCAATACACGACACGGTCGACAGTGGCTCCGGGCCAGTCGGCGGCGTGCTCGGCGACCAGGGCCTCCGCCAGTGACCGGATGTCCAGCCACCGCCACCCTGGCACGCCGCGCCCGCACAGCTTCCGCCCGGCGTAATACAAGTTGTAGGCATCTACCAGGACAGTAACGCGCACCACGCAACACTAGCGAGCGCAAGCCCGGGCGGGCGCGATTCGCCTCGCCCCGCATTGCCGTCGCGAACTGCGTAGTGAATGCCCTTCCACCCTTCGGCGAGGCGGCCCCGAGCAACCGGCGCGCCAGGTGCGAGCAAGTGCCGAATCCGGTACCTGCGAGAAGCCGGCTGACTACCTCAGCGGCCTCGGCTGGCGGTTGCCGGCTCGGTCGTCCACTGGTCGGCGAGCCACGCCAGGTCCGTTTCGTCTCTGGCCCGCGTCTTCTGCTCGCGAGCGAAGAGCGCATCGGTCTTGGCAAGGACGAGCGTGTAGGGGCGGCCCTGCCGCCTGGTCAGGTGGGTGACGGGCAGCTCAGCGGCGTCGATCCGGGAGTGGACATGCTGCCTGCCCGTCTGGGCGAGCGGCCACTCGAGGGTGCGCGCGTTGTTGTCCGCCAGGAACGCCCGGAGCGTGCCGCAGAGCTCGCATGCGCAGCTCCCGGCAGGCAGCTCGACCGACCAGTCGCCCGGTTCGCGTGCTGGGCGGGCGAGCCGGGCTCGGAGCCGCGCCGCGCAGTCGCTGGCCAGGGCGTCGAAGCCGCCGTCTCCGGATGCATCATTCCCGGGCGTGGCCGCGGCCGCCCGCAGCGCGGACATCTCCAGCGCCGTCACGGTGTCGTCCTGCTGCCGGAGGTACGCGGTAACCGTGTCCCGCGTGCTGGCCGCCCCGATCGCGGCGGCGGCCGTCAGCACCGCGGCGAGCGGCTTGCCAAGGTCGCCGAGCTGGCGGTCACGGTAGCTCGGCGGCCGCCGGCGTTGCCGACGGCATGCAGCCGCTCGCACAGGCCGGGCAGCCGGTCCGCTGCCCACTGCGGCACGTCCCCTCCGGCGCCGACCGCCCAGCCCGGCTGGTCACCGCCGAACCACGTACGCAGCAGTTCCGCCGTCCACTGCTCGCCGTAGCGCTCGGCCGTCTTCGCGAGGGACTTCACCTGCGCGGCAGCGAGGCTCTCGATCCGGAACGGGCTCAGCAGCATCGCTGCGGTCGCCGCGTCCGCCACGGCTTGCGCCGTCCGCAGCGCCTTGCCGAGGAGCCCGGAGGTCGTGCCGCTCTGGCTCTGCTGCGCGGCCTGGCCGCGAAGGGCGACGTCCCAGAACGGCGCGAGCGTCGCGGCGGCGGCACGAGCGCCTGACAGGTCGCCCGACGCCGCCATCGCGGCGAGCTCGTCGAGTGCCCAGGCCGGGGAGGTTTCGGCGCGGTTGGCGAACGCCTGGCTGCGGGGCCACACCACGACCGCCGCGCGGTGGTACCAGCGGTCCAGCGTGTTGCCCCAGTTCCCCATGTAGCCCTCGTACTGCTGGGAGTAGGGAGTGAGGTCGCCGGACGGGGTGGACGCGCACACCTCCGCATCGCACAGTGACAGCGAGGTTTCCTCCAGCCGGGCGCCGTCCGGCCCGGTCCAGTGTGTGAGCGCGATCTCGGAATCGACCAGGTCCTGAATCTCGTATTCGCGGTCGTCGTCGTCGCTCGCGCCGGAGAACTCGTCGTCGTAGTAGTCGTAGTGCTCATGCCAGCCCCGGCGGCGGTATCCGTAGACCTCGTCGGCCGGGTACGCGCCATGTGTCTCTTTGATGTCGGCGAGCGCAAGGACCGCCTCGCAGCCTGCCCGGTCCGCGGCGTCGCGGAGCAGCGACATCCGGTCGGCGTCGTCGCCCTTCAGCCGGGACCAGGTCAGGGCGCGCGGCGTGTACTCGTGGTCGAGGAGATAGGCAAGCCGGCCCGGCGGGGCGGCCGGAGGGTCGCCGTAGTAGCGGGGCACCGGCGTGCTGAAATGCTCGCTCAGCAGGCTTGCCAGCTCAGCCACGGTACCGTCGTCGCCTGCCGGGCGGCTCGTGTCTCCGTGCAGCAGCAGATTGTAGGTGAGCGTGATCCGGTAGCCCGACGTCACCTTGAGGACCTCGTGCCGGCAGTCGGTGTAGAAGGCGACGAGCGACAGTGTCGTCTTCGAGCCGCGGTAGGCCTTTCGCTCCCCGTCGTGCTCAACCACCAGGTCGCCGCCGGTATAGCTGGACGGCAGCGTCACTACCAGGGTCGCGACCATGTCGTCGGACTTCTCCGAGTCCTGGTGGGGGAGGAAGAACTGGTCCGGCTCGTAGACCAGGAGGGAATGAAGATCGGCGGTCAGGCTGGCGGCGTTCGGGAAGCCTAGCTCCTCCCTGACCATCGCCAGCATGTCCGTCAGCACGGCGTCGTCCCACTCGGCGCCGACGAGGTGCCTCGGGATCTCCCATGTGTCACGGACGTTCCGGTCGGTCAGCGTCTCCGAGCCGCGGCCGAACCTGGCCGGCTCGCCAAGACCGATAAGTTTGCGGGCCTTCGCGGGCGTCACGGGCAGCGTGACCCGGCCGAAGCCTTCCACCTCCAGGCTCAGGTCTTCCGGCCGCGCTGTGAGTTCGGCGCTGAACGCGGGCTTCGCGTCGCCGAGCAGCAGTCTGGCCAGCCGGTCACGCGCCGCAGTCGCCATCGCTCGTTCCTCCGGTGCCAGGGAACGCCGTACTTCTGACGCGAAACGACTGTAGCGAACCGCTCCGGCCGAGGGGCACGCTTGCACAACAGCGATATCTGGAAGCGGTCGGTGCATTGAGATCGGTCGTCCGCCCCGCATTCGATCAGGGTGGATGGCGCGGACCTGGGGAGTCGCTTGTCGCGCTTGGGGCCGGGGCAACCCGGCGGGG
>WNFK01027647.1_pt1 | contig 16046 bp, 14 predicted proteins | sample 5400281 | NCBI WGS metagenome assembly WNFK01 (sample SAMN13153350, study PRJNA577476) | soil metagenome | isolation source: 20 cm soil on Douglas fir-dominated hillslope | place: USA:California | collected 2013-09-17 | reverse complement strand
GAAACGTCCCCTTGCGATTATAGGGAAATGCGGACTTCGAGTATAGGATGCTTGGAATCCGGCGGGAGTTCCCACTGAATTGAAATTGTTCTCGTCGCAGAGTTGTGGCCGTGAAGGCCGGTGAGCTGAGCGTGAGGCACGACAATTGTGCGCATGGGTGCGAAGCGACGAGTCAAGGGGCTTCCTCGTGGATCATTTCTTCCACGAGCCAAAGGCATTTCCAAAGATTTGGGACGCCCTCCGCTGGAGCTTCTTCCAAAGGGTTGGAGGCCGGTAGAGGATGGCACCGCCACACTCATCACAAAGGACCTGTTTCATGCCCGCGATTGCAGGTGAATTTTCCTCGTCCTCGATGCCGTCAACCCACTTATCGCAACGATTGCAATAGAAAGATGGTTCTATCTTCGAGGTCAGCATTTCCATTTTGAGTCTATCCTCCGGTCACCCGACCATCCGAATTCGGCTTACGGTCCCCGTGACCGAAACGAGACAATGAGACTAAGTTTAGCCGGAAATGGGCGCCCGGACCACGAGCGTGTCTATTGATAACGGTGGGGGGAAGCAAGCCTCCCCGGCCGGGGCGGCGCTGGCAGGACGCGCGCAACGCCAAGTTAGGCCGGGAGCGCGGCGGTGTGTTAGTGTAACTTTCCAAATTGCGAGAGGATGCGATGCCGAAACCGAAAGTGTTTGCGACGCACAGCTTATTCGAGGCAGCGCGGCAAATTCTTCAAGAAAGCTGCGAAGTGGAATACTGGGCAAAACCTGGACGCCCGCCGCGGGAAGAAGTTTTGCGGCGCGTGAAGGACAAAGAGGGGCTGATTTGTCTGCTGACGGAGAAAATCAATGAGGAGCTGCTGAGCGTGGCGCCGAAACTGCGCATTGCCGCGAATGTGGCGGTGGGTTTTGACAATATCGACGTGGCGGCGTGCACGAAGCGCGGCGTGGCGGCGACAAACACGCCGGGCGTGCTGGATGAAACGACGGCGGATTTTGCGTGGACGCTGTTGATGGCGGTGGCGCGGCGGCTGAGCGAGGGCGAAGCGCTGGCGCGTTCGGGAAATTGGAAAAACTGGAACCTGGATCAATTGGTAGGGACAGACGTGTGGGGGAAGACGCTAGGCCTTGTCGGGTTCGGGCGGATTGGACGAGCGGTGGCGCGGCGCGCGAGCGGTTTTCAGATGAAGGTGATTTACACGGACGCGGTGCGCGCGGCGGAAGAAGTGGAGAAAGAATTGAAGGCGGAGTTTCGCGAAATGAACGCGCTTCTCGGTGAGTCTGACTTTATCAGCGTGCACGTGCCGCTGCTGCCGGAGACGCGGCGATTGTTCGACGCGCCGAAATTCCGCAGGATGAAACCGACAGCGTTCTTGATCAACACATCGCGGGGGCCGGTGGTGGACGAAGCGGCGCTGGTGGCGGCGCTGGAGGGCGGGCAGATTGCGGGCGCGGGGCTGGATGTTTACGAGAACGAGCCCTCCATTCATCCGGGGCTGAAACGCGCGAATGCGGTGCTCGCGCCGCACATCGCGTCGGCTTCGCTGGAGACGCGGACGAAAATGGCGTGCATCGCGGCGGAAAACGTCGTCGCTCTTTTTAGCGGACAGCGGCCGCCGAACATTTTGAATCCAGAAGTCCTGAAGGCATCGTAACGAATTTCCAGGCAGACCCCTCATGCCGCAACTGAAGCAGCTCGCCCGGCAGATTTTCCACGAGACACTGGCGGCGATCGATATTCCCGCGACGATGCAGCGGAAGCTGCGGCGCAAGGGAACGCTGCTGGTGTGCGGTGAAACGAGAATCGATCTGCGAGATTTCGAAAGACTGCGAGTGGTGGCGATCGGGAAAGCGGCGCATGCGATGGTGGATGGGCTGGCGCTGGTGCTGGCACCTTTTGTGCGACTTGAGGGGGTGGTCTCCGCGCCCACGGCGGCGCGGAAACCATTGACCGGAATGAAGTACTTCGTGGCAGGGCATCCGGTACCGAATGCCGAGAGCTGGAAGGCAGCGGAGGCGATACTAGCGCTGCTGAAAAAGTGCGATGAGAAGACGCTGGTTTTCTTTCTGCTTTCGGGAGGCGGATCGGCTCTCGTGGAGCTGCCGCTGGACCCAGCGCAGACGCTCGAAGACGTACAAAATATGCACCGGGCGCTGGTGACCTGCGGCGCGCCGATCGACGCAATCAACACGGTCCGGAAACACATCTCCGCCGTGAAAGGCGGCCGGCTTGCGGCGGCAGCGCCTAAGGCAACGAAGATCGCGCTGGCGGTGAGCGATGTTCCGGTGGGGAAAGAATCAGCGCTGGCGTCTGGGCCGACTCTGCCTGATCCGACTACGGTTGCGGACGCAAAGCGCGTCATCGCCGAACATTCCTTGTACGGCAGGTTGCCAACCACGTTGCGACGCTGGCTTGACGAAGGGAAAATGCCGGAGACGCCGAAAGCCCATGCCGCGGCATTTCGAAACTCACATTTTTTCCTGCTGCTGGGGATGGATGACCTATTTCATCCGGCGCATCACGCGGCGGAAGCGAAAGGATTCATCGCCTGCTGCGACAACACGACCGATGACTGGCCAGTGGAGAGAGCGGCGGAGTACTTGCTGGAGCAGTTGGAGGAGCTACGGAAGACGCATGCAGGGCAGCGGGTAGCGCTGATTGCGGATGGGGAGGTGAGTTCACCCGTGACCGGAAATGGAATCGGAGGAAGGAATTCAGAGTTTGTGCTGGCCTGCGTGGAGCAGATCGCAGGGAAAAAGATGGCGGTGCTGAGTGCGGGCACGGACGGAATTGACGGAAATAGTCCGGCGGCGGGTGCGGTTGCGGATGGGGAAACGCTAGAACTGGCACGCGCCATTGGTCTCGACCCGGCTGAGGTGTCTCGCCGAAGCGATGCCTTCGCATTTTTTTCACGATTCGAGGACGTGATCGTTACCGGGCCGACGGGGAACAATTTGCGGGATTTGCGGATATTGATTGCGGAACCTTAAAAAGGTGAAATTCGAAAAGAAAGATTTAACACAGAGATCACAGAGCCCCCAGAGTCCACTGAGAAGAGAGGGCGGACCGAAGTCCGCCCCCACACACTAGTATCCGCCGCTTATTGCTTCGGGGGCGGGAGGCGCTTCTCCATGGACTTGAGCCGCTCGCTCATTTTCTGGAGCAGGTGCTCGAGTTTCTCGAGCCGTTGCTCGGTGGTGAGCTTCTCGCCGGCGGCCTCGGCGGATTCTTCGCCGGCATCTCCGGAACCGGCATTGGCACCCGGCTTTCCTTCCACGGGTTTCTTCAAGCGCGCGATCTGCGCCTTGATCATCGGTACCATTTCGATGCTGAGGTCGTCGCTCTTCAGCAGAACTTCCAGCGCAGGAATGGCAGTGGCATCGCCACGTCCACCCAGTGCATAGATCGCAGCCGTACGGACGGAAAAGTGCGGTTCAGTGAGATAAGCGGCGAGCTGTTTCGTGATGTCCTTGTTGTCCTTCTGCAGACGCGCGAGGCTGTTGATGGCCGCGGTGCGCGAATCGATGGGCTTGCCGGCGGCGGACCACTGCAGAAGAAACGGCACGGCCTTATCGTCTCCCAGCGGACCGAGCGAGCGAAGAGCGGCGTTGCGAAGGAAGCCGTCCGGCGAATCGGCGGCGACGGCGGCGTTGAGTGTCGCGAAGGCATTGGGTGTTTTGAGGCGGCCAAGGGCCTGCAACGCGGCAGCGCGAGCGCGATAGGAATCGTCCTGTTGAGCGATGGAATTTAGCTTCCCCGCAACCGCCGCATCGTCCTTGAAATTGCCCAGTGCGCTGACGACGCGACTGCGAACCCAGGGCTTATCATTCGAATTCAGCACCGCGAGAAGCAGCTTGGATGCGGAAGCGCCGCCCAGCTGGCCGAGCGTATCGGCGGCAGTAGCGCGAACTCCCCAGGCTTTGTCGCTGCGCAGCGTCCCTCCGAGGGCAGCGACAACCTCTTCGTCGTTCTTCATCTTGCCAAGCGCGACCACGGCATCGGCGCGATCGGCGACATCCACGGCATTCTTCAATTGATAGAGCCACTCTTTCTTCTCTTTGTGGAATTCAGCGGACTTGAGGACATGGCCGCCCTTATCGAAGAGAACCATCAGGGGGGCAGACTCCGCGGGCAAGGGGAAAGTCTGAATGTCTTTCGAAACGGTGACGTTGTAGAGCCTGGGTCCCGAGGCCGTGGTGATTTCGACTTCGACGGGGACGCGGAAGAGGCCCACGCGGCCTTCGACCTTGTGGGTCTGTTTGACGGCGAGCATCACTTGGTGCTTTTCGCCGTCGTAGGTGTAGCTCAAGTCGAATTTCGGCGCGCCTGCACCGTACAGCCATTGGCTGAAGAATTGGTCGACATTGGTGTGCGTAGCCTCTTCAACGGCCTTGGAGAGATCGGACGTGACAACGTTTTTGCCGCGATTCACTTCGAGATAGCGCTTGAGGCCGCGGTAAAAAGCGTCTTCGCCAATCTGGTGGCGAAGCATGTAGAGGACCCAGCCTGCTTTATTGTAAGCGTTGCCGTCGAATTCGCTGGCGTCATCGAAGTCGTGGCGCACGATCGGCTTGTTCCAGAGATTGCTGCTTTCGAACCACTCGCGCGCGTTATTCCAGCGCTCGTAGTCGGCCTGATCCTTGCCGAAGTGCGCTTCGGTCCATACAGCTTCCAGGAACGTGGCGAAGCCCTCGTTGAGCCAGATGTCGCCCCAGTCCTTGATGGTGACGAGATCGCCGAACCACTGGTGGCCGAGCTCGTGAGAGATCAAGTCGTCTTGGCCGGTGAAATATTCGGGAGCGAGCTTGGGATGAACGAGGGAAGTGCTGGAGTTGGTGGTGGCGCTGGAATTCTCCATGCCGCCGGCGACGAAATCATCCGCCATGACCTGCGCGTATTTTTCCCAGGGGTAGTCCACGCCAAATTTTTTGCTGAACAGCTCCATCATGGCCGGAGTGCGGCCGAAGTTGATCGGGAGGCGGTCGCCGCGCCCCTTGGGCGCGTAATAAGTGACGGGGATGCCGCGCCAGGTGTCTTTCACTTCGTCGAATTCACCGGCGACAACGGTGATCAGGTAGGTGGAGCTGGGGACAGACTCTTTCCAGTACCAGGTTTTCAATCCTTTGCCGGCGTCGCTGACGCTGATGAGCTTGCCGTTCGAAACGGTGATCCAGGAAGCGGGAACCGTGAGGATTGTTTCGGTCGTGAGGCGATCGTTGGGGTAGTCGTAGGTCGGAAGGTAGTAGCGCGTGTCTTCGGATTCGCCCTGGGTCCAAATTTGCTTCGGGCGGTCCGGATAATCCTTGTCGGGGAGGATGAAGTAGATGCCCTTGGCGGGTTTGCCTTCGTAACGGATGGCGATATCGAACTTGTCTCCGGGTTTGGCGGCAGCGGGGAGAGGAATAATCAATTTGTCGGCGGAGGTTTCGAATTTTGCCGCGGTTTTGTTGAGGGTTACGCTCTGGATGGTGAGGCCGACGGAGTCGAAAGCGATTTTGGTGGTGACGTCGCGAAGAATGGAGAGCGAGTGCGTGACTTCGCCGAGAATTTTTTTCTGGTCGAGGTCGAAGCGCAGGGCAATCTTCGAATGCTGCAAATCATAGTCGCGGCTGCGGGCATAAGGCTCATCGGCGCGGATTTGCGGCGCGGCGATGAAAATCGCCAGCAGCACCGTGAGCGCAAGAAACGCCCAGCGGCTGCGATGGCGATTGGCGTTGCGAAGGGGGTCCCTGATCATTCAGCTTTGCTCCGGTAAATGGTGTGTCCTGCCCGCTCCAGTGCGGCGATGGCGGCCGGTAGAGTTTCGGATGCGACGAGCAGGTAATCCGTATCAAATGAAGAAATCGCGAACAAACTGATTTTTGCTTCAGCGAGCGGCGTAGCGAGGGCAGCAAGGACGCCGATTTCCGACAAGACAAAGGGTCCATGAACTCTTAGTGCGCGCCATCCGGGCTGGGACTGAATGCCCACGGGAACGCGAGAAAGTTCAGTGACAATCGAAAGCTCATCGCCGGTGCGCGTGACGGAATAGAATGGGCCTTGCGTCGCCCAAAGAGGAATGGGCGAATCGGCGGCGAGGCGGGAAATGGCGAAGCTTTCGGGCAGCAAACTGAGTTCAAGATGACGGGTCGCGGCGGCCATTGAGGGCTAGAGCAGGCTCCTCACAAGACCACCGTCGACGGCGATGGAGGTGCCGTTCACGTAGCTGGCGCGCTCAGAAGCGAGGAAAGCGACGACTGCGGCAAATTCCTGCGGAGTGCCAAGGCGGCCGGCGGGGATTTCGCGCTCCCAATGGGCGAAGACTTCTTCGGGCCTGGAGCCGGTGCGTGCGGAGATCGTGGAGGCAAGGCCATCGAGGCGAGCGGTGCGTGTGTAGCCCGGGCAAACGTTGTTCACGGTGATGCCATCGGCGGCATATTCATTGGCAAGCGTCCGCGCAAGGCCGGTCACGGCGGCGCGGATCGAATTCGAAAGCAGCAGGCCATCCACAGGCTGCTTGACCGCGGACGAGGTGATGGTAATCAGGCGTCCCCACTTGTTTTTCTGCATGCGCGGCAGAGTTTCCTTGGCGAAAAAGACGGTGCTCATCAGAAGCTGGTCGACGGCGGAGCGCCAGTCTTCCGGCTTGGTGCTCTTAAATAAATTAGACGGAGGGCCGCCGGAATTGGTAACGCAGATATCGATGCGGCCGAAGCGGGCTTCGACGGCGGCGACGAAGCCGGCAACTGCTGTAGAATCAGTCACATCCAGTCCTTGAGGGAAGACTTCGCGGCCCGTCATTTTCTGGATGTGCGCGGCCGTCTCCGCGAGCGTGCTCGCCGTGCGGGCGCAAATGGCCACGTGGGCGCCTTCGCGGGCGAGTTCCTCCGCGGCGGCGCGGCCCAGTCCCTTGCTAGCCGCCGCCACGATAGCCACACGCCCTGTGAGCCCTAGATCCATTCCGGCACCCCACTCAAAACTTCAATCGTCTCGCGAAACGCGAAGTGCGTCAATTGTCGCGTATTCCCGCGACGTCGTATCGCAGCGGCACTTTCAGCTTAAATAAGTCCGCTGCATCTTTCACACCCGATAGAATTACGCACTCGGTGCGAGAGCGGCGAATCGCAGGGCCTCTGTCACCATCGGGCAAGGTCGTCTATTCCCTGGCACAGGCTTTCGGTCGGAAATCTCTTTGCGCAAAGCAATCCGCCGCACTAAGATGCAGTCAATCGCCAGCGTATGGAGGTACCTATGCGACTGACCAAGTGGCTGAGTGGTGCGCTATTTCTGCTGGGATATTGGGCATGTCCCGCATTCGGGCAGCAGATCGGCAAGTTCGTTCCGATTCAGGCGGGGTCGGAGGTGGACCACGCGTTGACGGAGATCAACGCGGCGACGGATGCGGCGCAGAAGGTTGCGCTGATCGAAAAGTTCGCGGCGGGGCCAGGCAGCGAGGGCGACTATCCGCTGGTGGCGGATGGTCTCTTTGTGGATTACTACATCGCGCAGAAGAATTACGACAAGGCGTTTGAATATGGAGACAAACTCTTCGCGCTGGATCCCAATAATTTTGCGAATGCGCTGAACATGATTCGCGCGGCTTCGGAAAAAGGCGACGTGGACCGGCTGATTTCATATGGAGAAAAGGCACAGGGAGTTTTGAAGCGATATAAGGATGCACCTGCTCCAGCTGGTACGGCCGCTTCCGACTGGGAACGGCAAAAGTCACAGACACTGGAAAGCAACAAGGATGGCATCGCTTACATTCAACAAGCGGTTTTCAGCGGAACCTATCAGGCCAAGGATGCGGCCAAGCGGGCGGGGCTCCTGGCGCGGTTTGCGCAGATTTATCCGGATTCACCGTATGCGAATCAGGCGCTCGGCGTGGCCGCGACGTCTTATCAGCAGGCGCAGAACACCCCAAAGATGCTGGAAGTGGCGAACGGACTTCTGGCAAAAGATCCGAACAATCTGGGAATGTTGCTGCTGCTTTCCGATTACTATTGCGACAAAGCCGAGCAACTCGCGAAAGCTGAAACGTACGCGAAAAAAGCAGTTTCACTGCTGGATACGGCGCCGAAACCGGAAGGTCTGGCTGACGAACAGTGGGCCCAGCAGAAGAACCTGCAGAAGGGCCTGGCGATGAGTTCGCTGGGACAGGTAAACATTGAAAAGAAAGAGAACAGCCAGGCAGTGGAGAATCTGAGAGCCGCCGCCCCGCTGCTGAAGCCGGATGACGGGAGCTACGCGCGAAACCAGTATCGCTTGGGATTTGCGCTGCTGAATCTGAAAAAAAACGCCGAGGCCAAAGAGGCATTTACACAAGCGGCTTCGGTGAACAGTCCCTATAAAGCGCTGGCGCAGGAGAAGTTAAAGGCCAGCGCTGGGGCGGCGCAGGCGCGGCGAAAGACGCCCTAGAGGCGCTGGAGAATCGTAGTCAATAGCTCGCGCATCTAAGTTCTGTGCGTAGGATGTAACAAGCATTTGAACGGGGGTGATATCCATGGCAGAGCTAGCGACTTTCGGAGCGGGATGCTTCTGGGGCGTGGAGGCGGAGTTTCAGCGCGTGCCAGGAGTGATTGATACGGCAGTAGGGTACAGCGGCGGGGAGACACCGAATCCGACCTATAAAGATGTTTGCACGGACGAAACGGGCCATGCGGAAGTGGTGCAGGTGACGTTTGACCCGGCAAAAGCTCATGACCCGACGCAAGTGAACCGCCAAGGACCTGACTTAGGCACCCAGTACCGCACGGCAATTTTCTTTCATTCGCCGGAGCAGGAAGCGGCGGCCAAGAAGTCGCGGGCAGCGCTTGATGCCAGCGGCAAATTCAAGCGGCCCATCGCGACGGAAATCACAGCCGCAGGTACCTTCTATCGCGCTGAGGAGTACCACCAAAAGTATTTACAGAAGCGCGGCGTGGCGTCCTGCCACTTCTGATCGAGGACACGATTTCAAAACACCGAAGGCCGAGCAGAAATGCTCGGCCTTTTCATTCAGAAACCCAGAGCGTTGGCACGATTCGTCGAAGTGTTTTCGTTGTCCGTGCTAGCATATAAAAAATTCGAATCCCGACGAGGTGTTTATGCGCTGCGGGTTTCCGTTTGCTTTGTCTTATGTACTGCTCTACATTCTCGGGGGCTGTGGCGGGTCCGGAAGCTCTCCGGTTCAGATTTCAGTGACGATTTTTCCGACTTCGACGACTGTCGCCGTCGGTCATACCCAACAATTTACGGCGAGCGTAACCGGCACAACGAATACAGCCGCGACCTGGAGTGTTGCAGGCGGTACCTCCAACGGGACGATCTCTACAATCGGTCTTTACACCGCGCCCGCGACCTTACCGAGCCCATCGCAGGTGACCGTAACCGCTACCTCGCAGGCCGATTCGTCCAAATCCGCTTCCGCCACGGTGACGGTTCAATCCGGTGTCAGCGTGCAGATTCTCCCGCAAGCGGTGACTCTACAGGTTAATGGCATGCAGCAATTCAGTGCCACGGTAAACGGTTCCTCGAATCAGACAGTCACATGGAGCGTGGTTGGTGGCAGTGCAAATGGGACAATCACTGCGTCGGGATTTTATACTGCGCCGGCAACTGTGCCCAACCTTGTGCAAGTCACGGTAAAGGCTACGTCCCAGGCAGATACGACGCAGTCCGGCACCGCCACGGTCACAGTGATCGCAGCTAGTCCTTCAGTTACAGTGACTCCGAATCCTTGGAATGTCGCGATTCTTACCACGCAACAATTCAATGCCTCAGTCAGCAACCTTCCGAGCAGCGCTTTGACCTGGCAGGTCAACGGTACAACTGGAGGCAGCCAGCAGTTCGGCTTTATTTCCAATTCGGGTCTCTATGTCGCCCCTAGCGGAGTCCCGACAACGTCTAATGGTAAAGGCGGCACAACCACAACTACGGTCACGATCACAGCAGTTTCCCAGGCGAACCCGTCCGTGTCGGGTTCGGCAATTGTGACAATTTTTCCGCCAAATCAGAATTACGAAGGCAATCCAATATTTTTCGGCAGTTCCGGCGGCAACCAAAAGGATTCGCAGATAAGCAGTGGTTTCGTCACTTGCTGTGGGGGCACGCTCGGCTCCGCCCTCACGCGCGGTGGAACGGAGTACATCTTAAGCAATAACCATGTTCTTGCCCGCAGTGATCTGGCGGTCCCGGGCGAGAACATCATCCAGCCTGGACTCGTTGATAACAACTGTGGGCAAGGACCTTTTACTATTATTGCCAACCTAACACAGTTCTACAATCTAGAAACCGGGACCGCGCCAAAGATAGACGCTGCCATCGCGCAGGGTGTGCCGAACGGCCTAGATCCCAATGGCAATATCCTTTTTCTCGGCGCCACGACCGACGCGAACAATGTTCCCGTCCCGGGCCCTCCACATGCAGGCTCCGGCGTGGCCGTTGCGGTAGGCCGCCCTGTTGCCAAAAGCGGCCGTTCTACTGGACTTACCTGTTCGACGGTTATGGCGACCAATGTCACGACCTCCGTTCAGTATCAGAAAGGATGCGGCTCAGGGACAACTTTCAGCGAAACCTTCACAAATCAGGTCGACGTTGCAGGAGGCAGTTTTAGTGCGCCGGGCGATTCCGGATCTCTGATTGTCACACAGGATACTGCCGATCCAGTGGCTCTGCTATTTGCTGGCTCAGATCAAGATACTGTCAGCAATCCGGTGTCGCAGGTGCTCAACTTCTTTGCGAGTGGCGGCAATGCTGTGACCTTTGTAGGCGGCGGAACTCATCAGGTTATTGGCTGCACGCTGCCAGTGAAACCTGCTTCGGCAACGCTAACAGTGCCGGCCACAAAAACTTCAGCCGAAGGTCTCCAAAGAGCGCTCACGGTGCGGGATGCCCGCGCACCCGAACTACTTGCGCATCCCGAAGTCCAGGCGGTGGGAGTGGGAGGGAGCTACGACAATCCAGCCGAACCTGCAATCCTGTTTTTCGTGACGAGAGGTCAGTCGCGGACAAATATTCCCACCCAGGTCGATGGGGTCCGCACGCGGATCATCGAAGCAGATCTATTCTCGAAGCAAGGCGTGCTTTCTGCGGGGGATAGCGCCGCGTTGGAACAATCGGCGCCGCTGCCACAGCTTGTGTACTCCCCATGCCGCGCGCGCCGAAGAATGGATGAGGAAGTCCGGTGTGCAAGGAGTGGGCATCGGCTCAAGCGTGGATTCTCCCGGCGAAGCCGCACTGATTGTTTTTCTAATTCGCGGTGTTCCACACGATCCCATACCACCGGTGATCGATGGAGTACGGACGAGAGTCCGCGAATCGAGACGGTTCCGGGCGGGTTTCGGTGGCGAAAAAACCCGCCGCGCTTGCTCTCTTAGTGCAGCCAGCCCCAAGAGTGCGAAGTCCATAGCAGCTCCTGCAAGACTCCACTAAACCTGTCGGTAGACGCGATCCCGCCCAAGCGTCGAGGTGTTGGATTCGCGGTCCTGCTTTCCTGGGACGATTCGCACATGTGGAAGGCGCGCAAATACGTGGCTCCGGCTGGCATGCGCGGTTGGCAAATGAAAAGAAATCCCTTTATTCTGGCGGCCTTGGCGGTAGTGCCCGGATTACCGGAGATTTGAAGTAGCACTTTTCCGGTTAGCCCGTCACTCTGGCGAAACTGTCGCGCGCGTGATCTGTGGATCGATTCGCTCAGCGCATCGACGATTAACGCGCATCACAACCTTTCATCGCTCCGGTTGGGCAACTCTCGCAGCGTAACGACTTCCGCACTTTCCGCCGTAACCTACTTCTCGCCCAGAACGCAGAGGTGCGATGGGCTCAAGGTTCAGCCCTTCCAATGCGTTTACAACGAGCGAAGGAAGTTCAGGAGGTCTTGTTTCTGCGACGGACTCAGCGCATGAAACCTTTCGATCACCTGATTCGCCTCCGACTGCACGCAACCACCTAGCAGACCGCCGAGGAGGCCGCAGTCCGTGGAGTGTGCGCCAATTGCGTGCAACAGGTCGGAAGTGCGACCGTCGTGAAGGAAAAACAGACGCTGCCCCAGGCCCCAGAGCGGTGCCGTGCGGAACTCGCCCGGACCGGCTCCGCCCTGCGTGATTCCATCGGCAAGGTTCGAACCCATGTGATGCACAGCCAGGTCGGAGAAGAGATTTGCAGGCTTCTGGCTCAGAGCTGCCGTTGAGGAAGAGCCAGTGGTCAACGTTGGCGTGTGACACAGAGCGCATCCCGTCGAGACGAATAGGCCCCGTCCATTGTTGATGGACACCATACTGACGTTGCCAAAGGAGCTTACCGGCGTCGGCTGATCCAGAAACTTCATGAACCCCATGAAGGCCACAATATCGGCGACGTCCGTGGTGCCCACGTTGAACCCCGAGTGGTTCTCCGGCGTGGCATTCGTCGCGCATTTCGGGTCTTCCTCGCGCTCCGTCTGGAAGTTTTCATTGGTGATGCCCATCTCCACGTTATAGGCCTCACCCGAGAAAATCAGGAGCGACTTGTTCTGCGCCTTCCAGCCGAAACGTGTGACGGTGCCATCGTTGCCGTTGGTGTTGACGTGACCTTTGATGCCGTAACTAGCTTTCACTCCGCCAGGATCGCTCGCCAGGTTGTTCCGGATGGTCGTGTCGGTGATCGATTCGATCAACCCCGCGCCGAAAGTGGGCGTCGGAATCCGGAAGATCACGTTGTGGTTGGCCTGCTGCCCGGCGAAATCCGGCTGCTGAATGGCACAGCCAATCGGCTTATCAGCACGGCCAGCAATGGTGAAAACATCATGCACTCCACCGTCCGGGCTGCCGTCCGTGTTCTTGATGAAGCGCGCTTCACGGACTGGTCCATTCGCGGTGATGAAAGAAGGCACTGTATTTCCAGGCGCCACGGTCGAGGCACGAGCGAGTTGGGGATTGATGGCAGGGCTGCTTCCTCCCAGGGCCGGCTGGACGTGGCAACCGGCGCAAGAATCCAGATTGAAACGCGGGCCGAGTCCATCGGCAACGGCCTCCACCTGAGAGAACTGCGGTATCCCGTGGTTATTGAAAAAGTCCAGTTCACCAGGTGTGAGGCCGCCGATAGCTGTGCCCGCGCCAGGGGCGCCGCCACGGGGACCGGGATCGGACTGCGCAAAACAACATGTTGCCGTTAACAGGGCAGCTAGGCACGCCCATTCGCGTGTGGCTTTGAAAACTTTCACAACGTTCATAGACACTCCCTCCCAACTACCGTGCTGCTTGATTGCGCGAACAGAAGTTGTTGACGTATCGATTTTTTTCTTTTTGCTGTAAACCGACGGCTGGATTCGTTTCCTGCTCTCGCGCAATGAAGTTAGAGGCCTGCCGCCGCTAGAACTACTGACCTCTGGGCCAGAAAAAGTACAGAGCACCGGTTGGTCGAGACAAGGAAAAGTACTGAAACAAAGGACAGGATCGGAAATAGGCTGGCCGCGACCGCGAAACTCTCGGAATTTACCGCCATATCGGCGGCGAAGCGTTGAAAATCTCTTGGAGTGAAGCCCCTAACTGATCCACGGACACAGTTTCCGTGAAAGGAACCCCAGTGAAGAGCAAACGTGAAACGGGGTTGTGAGAAGCCACAGCGACATTTTGTGCGAATCGTCGGCAACCCGGTGGGGATTCCGATGAAGCCGATCAGCATTCCGCTCTGATGCCGATCACTGTTCCGGGATGAATCCGATCAATCCTCGGAGCGAAGCGACGCTGGCGTTTGGATTTTGTAGAAAGTGATCGCGATCGTCAAGTTTGTTGTTGTTGAAGCTGTGCGAAAAGTGGAAATCCCGAAGGGCCCGCCGATTCTTTCACTTTTCCTCCTTCTCTCCTTTCTTTTTACGCATCGAGTCCCCGCGCATCTCGATGCGATGCGCGTTGTGCACCAGCCGGTCGAGAATGCCATCGGCCAGTGTGGGATCTCCGATCTGTTCGTGCCAGCGGGCCACCGGCAACTGCGAAGTCAGAATCATCGAGCGTGTCTGGTAGCGATCCTCGGCGATCTCCCAGAAGTCTCTTCTCTCCGCTTCTGACATCGGGGCCATGACCCAGTCATCGACGACCAGAACATCGATTCGATTCAGCCGCCTCAGCAGTTGCCGCAGACTGTCATCGGCCCGTGCCAGGTTTAGATCCTGGAACAGTGCCGCCGCCCCCGTGTAGTAGACCCGATAGCCATCGCGACAGGCTTTCTGCGTCAGTGCCGAAGCCACATAGCTCTTGCCCACACCGGTGGGACCGAGCACGAAGATGTGTTCGTGATTGGCCACCCAGGTAGACTCTTGGGCTAACGCACGGATCACACTCCGGTTCAGTCCTCGTTCGGCACGATAATCGAGACGCCAGTTCCACCGCTGATCGATGAGCAGTGCCTTCAAGTCGTTCGCATAATAACAACGAATTTCGCACCCAAACAGACACCAAAGACACCAAGAAAACCTACGCGGCCGACTGGAAGTGCCCAAAGTCTATATATTTATTACAAGCCGATTAGACCAGCTTTAGTTCCGGAAAATCTTGTTTGTAGCGCTTCGGATCGAGCGTCATGAGACGATCTGCCTGCGTCAGGGCATGCGATCCAATGATGAAATCAGCAAGCAAACGCCTCGGACCGTGGTGTGCAGTCCTTCGTCGCCGCCTTGCATAGCGTGCAAAACGCCGGCCGGCCTCCAGCCATAGGGATTGTTGAAACTCGAAATCGACGTCGATGCCTGTATCCGCGAGAAAGCCGTTTACGAAGGATTCTGTAGCCTTCGGATAGGCCAGCAACTCTGCGTAGACTGGCGCTCCCACAACTAAACCTCCCTCAGTCTTTGCGTTGCCGAGGTTCCTTGCTATGTCTGGAGCTAGCGACTCTTTTGACCAAAGGGCAGAGAGCACGTTGGTATCGATTGCCGTTCTCATTATTCCCCAGTTTCTTCGTCGCGCAGGGTCCGGATCCAGGCATTTACCTCATGCACCCCGGAAAAGGCGGGCAGGGCACCCACATATTTTACAAATGGATTTTCAGGCGCACGCGCCGGGCGGATGGTTGTTCGATCACTTTCCACGACAAATTCCACGCGATCTCCCTGTTTCAGCCCGAGCCGATTGCGAATCTCCAGAGGTACCGTAATCTGGCCCTTACTGCTGATTGTGCTAGAGCGTGTCATCTTTACTCCTCCTCTTTACAGTAAGAATATCACAATTTATGTGCGACGCGGAACAGCGCAGGAATCCGCTCAGGGAGGGAGCGCACAAACGAAGCCATTCGCCATGTGTTCGTCCTGGGTACGCAAGGTGCGAGTTTCGTACTGCATTTTTAGATGGGGTGAAAGTATCGCATAATCGGCATGGCCATGAATCTGTCTATCTCTCCTCATGGACGATTGTTCGTAGAAACTGCGCCGGATAGCAAGGAAGCCGCGGCAAAGCGGATCATCAAAGCTTTCGCCGATAGTCCATCGCGCGGGATTCTCCATTTGTCCACGACTGAATTGCAGGCAAGTTTGCCGGCGGATTTTTCCTTCGCACGCGATTTTGGCCGCGCGTACCTAACACAGCTATGCCATACACCCGAGATAGCCGGGCAGGCAGAGTTCCCGCCCGTTTCCCCGCCAACGGAGGGCGATTTGGCGGCAATGGTTCTGTCGGCACCCCCGATGCGAGGTTTGGAGTACCTCAATGCCGACGTGCTGAAGGAGTGGTGGGCGGACCTAGATATTTTGGTGCGAAAGGAAGTGCAAACGTCGGGCCACGGCTTGCAGGAATACCTTCGGGAACGGAATCCATTGTGGCGGGCAGTCGGGAGGGTGTCGTTTCACTTGGCAGAAAACAAGCGTGATCCCGACTATCCGTTCGCTTTCTTGGCGTCGTACTCGAGTCGGCTCTCAGCGCAGGGACGGGCGCAGCACTTGCCATTGGGACGGGCGTTGCAAGAATACGCTGGCTCGAAGAACCGTGCAGCGTTGCTTTCTTTGTTGCAACCAATCCATCGCGCAGCCGAGCGAATCACGTGGGTAAAGGAAATGGTTGAGGCAGGTGACATCTACAGTCCTTTGGCTTGGACACCAACCGATGCCTATAGGCTTTTGAAGGATGTC
>WNFK01239245.1_pt2 | contig 16076 bp, 10 predicted proteins | sample 5400281 | NCBI WGS metagenome assembly WNFK01 (sample SAMN13153350, study PRJNA577476) | soil metagenome | isolation source: 20 cm soil on Douglas fir-dominated hillslope | place: USA:California | collected 2013-09-17 | reverse complement strand
GGCTGCTGACCCTGACTTCCCAATATCCTCCTTGCCGCAAACCATTAGTCATGCCAAGATAGTTGCGCTTGAAGATCCCCTTCCCGCGGTGCAGCTAGTCCCCAAGTTCCCCATGAGCCATGCTCGATTTGACCAGGCCGTGCGCGATTCGCTGGCCCAATGCGTAAAGGAAATTGAGAGTAGTACGAACGCTGAGGTCGTAATCATTGTTCGAGCTCGCTCAGGATACTATGCCCACGCAGACTACTTGTTTGGCTCACTGCTCGCTTTTGTGTTGTTAGCATTTCTGCTTTTTTCTCCCTTCACGTTTCACCTGTATTGGGTACCTATCGACGTTCTTTTGTTTTTTGTCCTCGGCTCCTTCATTTCATCCCGTAGTAACCTCCTGAGGCGCTTATTATCCCGCGAGCGCTTTCGTTCACACGCTGTGCGCACGGCCGCGGCGGCAATGTTTTATGAAGCAGGTATTGCAAATACCAACGCTGAGATGGGTATCCTGATTTACCTTTCCTTGCTGGAACGCAGGCTCGAACTAATTGCAGATCGGGGCGTCCTGAAAGCTGTCCCGGCGCAGGACTGGAATCGAGAATTATTCGAACTACACGAAACTGGAAAGAGACCTGAGCCTCAGCTGTTCCTAAGTGCCCTACAACGCTTCGGCAAACTGCTCGCCACACACCTTCCATCGACAGGCGAAAACGCGAATGAACTGCCAGACATGCCGCAGTTTGATCTCAAATGAAACTTAACTCCGCCGCCAAGGTTATTCTCCGTGTTGCGATTGTGGCTGTGCTCGGCGGACTACTGTTCTTGCCGGCGGAAGCCCTCGCACGCGTTGGCGGTGGGCAATCCTATGGTGGCGGTGGAGGTCATGGCGGCGGCGGTGGTGGTGGTGCCGGCGCGATCATATGGCTGATCTTTCAGCTATTTAGAATGCTGGTCTATCTGACAATCGAGTATCCGGTAATCGGCATCCCACTCGATATAATTCTCGTTGCAGGGGTGATCTTTTATTTACTCAAACGTCAGCGTAGTGGTCCACAGTCTTTCTCGTCGGTTTCAATCAGTGAGCCACAGACAGGAGACGCGGCTGATCTTGGCCCTCAAGCCGTATCGCGCGGTTTTGATCGTCTCCGTAAGTTTGACCCAAACTTTTCCGAGATTGTCTTTACGGATTTCTGTTACGCGCTTTACGCGAAGGCACATGACGCGCGTGGGCACGGGACTGCGACGCTCGACCTCTTTTCACCGTATCTCAGCGAGTCTGCGCGCAAGTCCTTGCTGCAGCGGAATCCTCCCGGCACACAAGAGGTGAAAGGGATCATCATCGGCTCGATGAGAGTTGCACAGATCGATGGACTGGAAACGCCACTGGTGCGCGTGGGGCTGATCTTTGAAACGAACTACACCGAGGTCGTGAAGCGCGCCGATGGGACATCTGCCGAGATGTCTTACTATGTTCGCGAACGTTGGGAACTCGAGCGCAAGCGAGATGTTCTCTCTCCACCGCCCGCACAAGCCACCGCTTTGCATTGCCCCCGTTGCGGCGCTCCCTTGCAACGAGATACGATCGGTGCCTGCGCATTCTGCGGCACCAAGATTGATAGCGGCGAGTTCCAATGGTTTGTGCGAAATATTGCGTTGCTCAGCAGCGAGGCTCGCGGGCCCTTGCTGACCTCCGATGTTCCCGAGGAAGGCACCGATCTTCCGAGCGTTATCCAACCTACCTTCGCCAGTATCCGGGCGGAGTTTGAAAGAGACAATCCGGAATTCTCGTGGGGCACGTTCGAAGCACGCGCCCGACTAATCTTCAACGAATTGCAAGCCGCCTGGTCGACACTGAATTGGGAAAGAGCTAGACCACACGAAACAGATAATCTGTTCCAGATGCATCAGTATTGGATTGAGGCCTATAAGCGCCAGCACTTGCGCAACCTCATTGATGACTTTGCTGTCGCGGCAATGCAACCCGTAAAACTGCAGGAAGACACCTTTTACCACGGGATTACTTTGCGAATCTGGGCCGAGGGTCGCGACTATACGGTGGACGCAAATGGCAATGTTGTGTCCGGCTCTAAGCAGAATAAACGGCGCTGGAGCGAATATTGGACATTCATAAGAAATCGCAAAGCCAAATCAGGCGCTGTCCATACGGATCTCAATTGTCCAAACTGCGGTTCGCCACTTAAAGTTAATGCCAGCGGGATTTGTGAATTCTGCGGCGGCAAGATAACCTCAGGTGAGTTTGATTGGGTGCTATCGAAGATTGAGCAGGATGAATCCTACACGGGCTGACATCTATTTACCCCTCAATTGACATCGAAGCGCTCGTGTTCTTTTCTCGAAATACTCGCTAGTTCGACAAAATGGAGCTTTCAGTGAAACGTAGTCTTTTAGTTCTCTTCTTACTGTTTTCCTTTCTGATTCCAGGCGCAGTCTTTGCCGGACAAGAGTCGGTGCCAAATGCCCAAAGCGCTCGGTTGGGCGCGACGGGCGCCGTCCCGGCGCGAATGCCGGAGGCAAAGCTCGTTAGCCGCGTGCTGGCGAACGGCCTGGAAGTGATAGTCCTGGAGGATCATTCGGTTCCCATTGTCACGATAGAGTTGGCAGTGAAAAACGGTTCCTATACGGAGCCTCCTGAACTCAATGGACTCTCCCATCTCTACGAACATATGTTTTTCAAAGCCAATCGGGCGATTGCCAACGCGGAAGATTATCTGCGCACTATCGGGCAGATGGGTATCGCTTACAACGGGACGACGCGGGAAGAAGTCGTCGACTACTATTTCACGACTACCAGCCCGAACTTTCCTACCGCGATGCGGTTTATGAAAGATGCCGTTCGGTATCCGCTGTTTGACGAGGGTGAATTTGGTCGCGAGCGTCAGGTAGTGATCGGCGAGATCGATCGCAACGAATCAAATCCTTTTTTCTATCTGAATCAGGAGATGACAAGCCGGCTCTTTAGCAAATACACGAGTCGCAAAACACCTTTAGGGACTCGGCAAACCGTGGCCACAGCGACTACTGCCATGATGCGTTTAATTCAACAACGCTACTATGTGCCTAATAATTCAGCGCTGGTTCTTACCGGTGACATCAACCCTGAAGAGGTCTTCAAGATGGCGCAGGATCTCTATGGCGACTGGGCGCGCCGCGAGAAAGATCCTTTCGTGGAATTTCCACTCGTCGAACACCCACAATTGCCGAAGAGCGAGGGCTCGGTGATCGTGAAACCGGTTCAAAATGTGATCATCAATATTGGCTGGCAGGGGCCATCGATCGGAAAAGATAATCCGGCCACGTATGCTGCTGACGTTTTCTCATTCATCCTGACGCAGCCCAATTCGCGTTTTCAACGGAACCTGGTCGATACCGGGCTGGTGACCGGCGTGGGCATCGGATACTACACACAGCGCAACGTTGGGCCTATCTCAATCATTGCACAAACGACACCAGAAAAAGTCCAGGTGGCCATCAAGGCCATCTATCAGGAAGTGGCCCATTTCAACGACAAGGATTACTTCACTGACGATCAGCTCGAGAGCGCTAAAGCACTGCTGGAAGCGGACGACTTGTATTCTCGCGAAAAGCTGAGTGATTATTCGCACACGCTTAGTTTCTGGTGGGCCTCGACCGGCCTCGAGTATTTCCGTGGTTACCTTGGACGACTGCGGGCTACTTCACGAGCCGACATCAGCCGCTACGTTACCACCTATATCCAGGCAAAACCGCATATCGGTCTGGCCTTGTTGTCAGCAGAGGCGCAAGCCAAAATTAAACTTCAACCAGAAGAGTTAATCGGTCAATGAAGAAAACTACTATCAATCGTAAAAGTGAAACTGCAAGGACGCCAGACCAATCGTACCTGACAAAACCAGGAGATTGGGGCAGCTTAATTTGCCGGTTCGTCGCCACCTTTATGACAGTGATGGCGTTGCTGATTGGGGGAACGCAATCTTCCCAAGCAACCCCGCCAGGCAAGCAGGCACTGACCTCGCGAGACCAGCAGACTATCCAAAGCGTCGTGGCAAAACAGGCGGCGCTGGTCAGTGAGTTTGAGGTTAACGGGCTAAAGGTTCTGGTCAAGCGGCGTGAGGGAAGTTTGACTGTTGCCGCAGGCCTGTTTATTCGTGGCGGCGCAAACAATATTACAGCCGAGAACGCAGGTATCGAGGCACTAATGCTGGCGAGTTCTACTGAAGCAACCGCAACCTTCCCGCGTGATCGCATGCGCAACGAAACTGCTCACATGGGAACTGTTATTGGGTCAGATGTAAATAACGACTACTCGGCGTTGTCGCTACGTTGCACACGACAGAACTTTGACCGCTCGTGGCAGATGTTTACCGACATCGCTTTGCGACCTTCGTTTACGAAAGAAGATGTCGCTCTCGTTCAGGACCGTTTCGTTGTTTCACTCCGCGACGACACCGACGATCCGGATACTTATCTGCAACGGCTGCAGGAGCGCGTCGCCTATGCAGGCCATCCTTATTTGAACCGTGCTGAAGGTACGGCTGATACAGTTTCACGGTTAACCGTGGACGACCTGCGCCGCTATCATGACAAGGTCATGGAGACTTCGAGGTTGCTGCTCGTTATTGTTGGCGATTTGAACTCGACGGAGGTTCGCAATCTTGTGGCGGCGAGTCTCGGGAAGTTGCCTAGGGGCAACTACAAGGCGGAGCAAATGCCTCAGTTGTCGTTTGAAAAATCGTCAGTGGAAGTAACAGCAAGAGAATTACCGACGAACTACATCCAGGGTCTGTTTACGGCACCAGCCCTGACGTCACCGGACATCTATGCCATGCGGATCGCCAGTTCAATCTTGCGAGATAGGGTTTTTGAAGAGGTGCGCATTAAGCGAAACCTTTCCTATGCACCGGACGCGTTTCTCCGCAGTCAGGCCGCAAACACTGGAGGCATTTATGTGACAGCTGTCGATGCTAATCAATCAGTCCACCTAATGTTGAATGAGATAGCGCGGCTACAGCACGAGCCTGTTGATGCTGAAGATATTCGGGGAGTCGTGGCCCAGTACTTGACCACCTATTACATGGGACAAGAAACCAACGCGTCTCAGGCAGGTGAGTTAGCCCAGTACGAATTGATAGGAGGTGGCTGGCGCAATTCGATCGACTTCTTCGACAAACTGAACGCTGTTGCGCCGGCCGATATTCAACGAGTCGCACAGAAATACATGCGCAACATTCGCTTCGTAGTGATCGGCAATCCCAAGAGTGTCGATACCTCGATCTTTACCAGTCAGGCGGGCTAAGGCAGGAGCAGGTTCAGGAGGCAGGAGCAGGCGACGGGGAGCCCTGTTCCCGCTGAGGTTGAATAGCGCTCACCAACAAGATCAATACCCTGTCCCCGCCCAAGTCTGAAAGGCGTTCACCATCAAACAAGAATCAACTGCGACAGGCCGGGTGATCACTAGCTCTGACTTGTTCGTCAATTAGAGCTCGGTGTTCACCTCCTGCTCCTGTCCTATTCCTCGCTACCTCGTTTCGCTCAAGTATCTCTCGTATAGTTTTTCATCCAGTCGCTGTAGGACGCGAGCTTCGGTTTCAGCCATGCTGCGGTTTCCGCTCTCGAAATAGGCGATGGCTAAATTGTAATGAACTTCAGCAGAGTCGGGTCGCAAACGTGCCGCCTCTGTATACGATTCAATTGCCTCTCGCAAACGGCCGGCATAGTAGTAAGCGTCACCGAGTTTGTTGATGATTTCCGACGAATCAGGTTTGAGCTGCAATGCTTGTTGATACGCCCGGATGGCTTCCTGATTTTTCCCCTGCTTCACTTTGCAATAGCCGACCTGGATCCACGCTTCAGCACGCTTTGGGTTCTTGTTGACCGCGTTCTCGAAATACCCGACGGCGTTATCGTAGTTACCCAACCAAAGAGACTCCAGGCCCGTGCGATACAACATCTCAGCCATGTCACCTTTGCTTTTGGCAAACATAGCAGTTAACGGCCGCACCTTTTCTGGGCGCAATCCACTCACGCGGGCCGCAGCAATTGCCAGGTTGATGTTCTGCCCATTGGTGACTTTGACTGTAACCCCTCCGATAACCTGCCCCAGCAAATTGAAAACAGGACTACCGCTGTTACCATGCAAGATAGGCGCAGTGATCTGAATGATGCGTCCAACGTTTGGCACCTCGCGCACAGCCGAGACAATTCCGTCGCTCACTGAGCCTTCCAGCTTTAGCGGATTACCAATAACGAAGATCTTCTCACCCTCGTCAGGAAGTTCAGCGGCGAGTTCACTCGAGCGCGCTCGTTCTACCGGCATATCGACGCTGAGTAGCGCGAGATCTCCTTCCTCATCGACCGCCACAGTGCCGGCAACCGGATAAACTTTTCCCTTGCCGTCGAGCGTTTTTATTTCGGCCCGAACCGCTCCGCGGATCACGTGGAGATTGGTTACGACCTGACCGGGTCGAAGGAAGAAACCGCTGCCAGTCATCAACGCTTCGCCGTTGGCATCGTAAGTCGCGATGGCTACGACCGAGGGTTTGACGCGTCTGACAAGTTCGGGAAGGCTGTCCTGCGAGTAGACGGCCTGGGTGAAAAGAATAAGAGAGACAATGGGGAGCAACCGGGGGAATAGTTTGTACATAGTCGTTACTACCTGAGATAAAACGGGGAGAATCTGGCTTCGATCCAAGGACCGATGGCCGGGGGAATCTCGCTCGGCGATGGACTAAGGTGGGCTCGAGGTTGAGCCCCGTCGGGACGCTGGAAATCGCTCCAGCTCTTTCATATTAGCTCAAGAAAACACCGTAGCGTTAGTGTTTTTTGTGGGATTCCCCACCCTAATGACTCCTCAAATGGGTCCGATACCTCGGGGTGGTCCGCATAATTTTAGATTTTGCCCAACAAATTAGATAAAAATAGGCCGCCCATATGGGCGGCCCTCTAAAAGAGAATGGTTGTTTAGTTAACTTGAGGTTCCCGTGATTCGACCTAGGGAACGATGGTGATTGTTCCCACCGTCGGACCCGCGGGACGGACCCACGTCTTCAAACTGGCGTCTTCCATAGTTACCAGTAACCCAAAATCCGGCAATGTGGTTTCAGATTTGATTTCCGCCTCGTTACGTCCCGGTGTATTCACCACCTGACCGAGTTTGACGAAATTGTTGTCAGGTGAAACCGCCCACAGAATGAATGTTTGTCCAGATGGGACTTCCTTCAGATCATGGAAGCGCATATTGACCTTTGTTGGCCCATCCTTTCGTGGCGTAATGAAGATATTTGCTCTCGCTCCTGACATGGCGCCACTGAAGTCCACTTTGATTTTAGTATCGTCACCCTTCTTGTAAGCCGGAATATTTAGCATCGCCACACTGTATGGAGTCGCAGGCGTGCTTCCCGAGGTGGATACTGCCGCGACTTTCTCACCTCGTGGGCCCGAAACCGGAACTACGGCAAATCCTTCGGGCACAGTACTACGGAACAAGACTTTGGTTTTTGGATCATAAGCAGTCAGCTCATCCGGTGAAGCCACTAGCATGAACTTTGAAAGCGGTGCTGCGGCAGCCAAAGTTCCGACCCCATTATTGATGGCAATTGGTCCTAGTGGGGTTATGTTGCCACTGTCATCAACTGCGTAAAGGTTTAGCGCCGTCACATCAGCCGGTACGTCCGTAAGGTTTAATTTGATTTTGGTGCCATCGTCATCTCGCAGGATCGTCGCAACACCTTTTGCTCCGGTGATGCCGACAGGGCTTAAGGTAACAGTGACTTCCTTTTTCGCCGGATACTCAATCACTGTGTAAGAGCCATCCGGATTCTGTACGGTCTTCGTAACGGTGGTGGTTGTAGTCTGTCCCAGAGCGAAAGCGGCAGTTGCGAGACCCAATATTGCGGCCGCTAAAACACTCACAGCATGTTTGCTCATGTTTCTACCTCCCTTTTATTGATTAATCGCGATTAGTCGAAAGGGGGAACCGTGTCGGGAAGACGCTTTCGGGCGTATTCGGAGATATTGTTTGGCAACCATTATGCCATTTGTCCGAATAACTCGGGACAGGCGAATACAGTACGTGGGAACGATGTTGAAGGTATCTCAGGAAGCTATAAAGAAGATGCGCAAGTAGCGCGAAACAGAACAATACACACACATGTGCATCTATTCGAGGCGGGAAATGCAGATTGGCAACTTAAGGCAGGTTTTAATAGGAATGAAGCGCAGCAATTGCTTTTACCACATCCGCGACCTGGGGCAAGATCGCGTCTTCCAGTTGAGGCGCATATGCCACGAATGTATCAAGCGCGCAGACCCGCCGGACGGGTGCATCCAAATGCTCGAAGAGTTCATCGGCAATCCGCGCGGCGATCTCAGCTCCGTAGCCGAATGAAAGGGAATCTTCATGCGCGACGATCACTCTATTGGTTTTCTTCACTGTCGCCGCAATAGCGTTCCAATCGTACGGAACCAGGCTGCGCAGATCGATGATCTCCACGCTTATGCCTTCTTGTTCCGCCTGTCTGGCGGCTACAAGTGAGCGTTGGACCAATGCGCCATAAGTAATGATGGAAAGATCCTTTCCCTCGCGCACCACTTTCGCCTTTCCAAAGGGGATCATGAAATCGTCAGGTGGGTACTGTGATTTGTTGTAAGCCTGGCGATAGAGATGTTTGTGTTCCAGAAACAGCACTGGATCGTCACAGCGTATTGAAGTGCGCAACAAGCCGTTAGCATCAAGAGCATTCGACGGATAGATCACTCGCAATCCGGGAATTTGAGTGAACGTCGACACACCTGACTGCGAGTGGTAAACGGCGCCGCCTTTTAGATAGCCACCTACGGGTACGCGGATCACGACGGGAGCTTTCCATTCATTCCCAGAACGCCAGCGGAGCAAAGCCAGTTCATTTCTAATCTGGTGCATCGCCGGCCAGATGTAGTCGAAAAACTGAATCTCCACTACGGGCTTCAACCCTCGAGTTGCCATGCCAATGGCCCGCCCAACTATGCCCGCTTCTGCAAGTGGTGAATTAAAAACTCGCGCGCTACCAAACTTTCGTTGCAGGTTGGCAGTGACTTTGAAAACTCCGCCTTTTCCTTTTACTGTTCCCAAAAACTGCTCACGAGAAACGTCGGCAACGTCTTCGCCGAAAATAACAATGGTTGGATCGCGAGCTAATTCTGTCTGCAAACAACGGTTGATTAAATCGACCATTGTGCCCGCGTTACCAGACAACTGAGCGTCAGCTTCAGCCTCAGTATCAAAGTCCTTCGAAGTCGGATCTACGTCAGGAGAAAAAACATACTGTGTAACCGTGTCCGGTGAGGGTTGTGAACTGGCAAGTGCACGATCCGTCGCTTCGGAAATCTCGCGGTCAATTTCATCTTTGATCTCCTGCAACCCAGCCTGATCAATCAGGCCTTCGTCGATCAAAAATGCCCCAAAGCGTTTCACCGGGTCGCGGTCGGCATCGCCCGCTCTTTCCTCATCCGGTCGGTAGAGCTTTTCATCATCAGAAAGCGAATGCGAATAAGGCCGAATAACCTTGGCATGAACAAACGCAGGGCCTTTCCGTTCCCGGCAGTATTTTGCGGCTCGTTGCATTGTCTCCAGGGACTGGATCGGATCGGTGCCGTCACAACGTTGCAGGTAGAGATTGGGAAAATTTTCTACAATTTTAGAGATGTCGCCGCCGGCAGTTTGCACTTCGACTGGAACGCTGATGGCGTAGCCGTTGTCTTCAACCAAAAAGAGCACGGGTAGTTTCAGATTGCATGCTGTATTGAGTGCTTCCCAAAACTCACCTTCGCTGCTGGTTCCGTCACCAAGTGAAACGTAGACAACCTCATCATCATGGAAGTTCTTAATCCGATTCTTGAGTTCTGGTATTAACTGGATGCGATAACCTGCCTCAGCGCAACCTACAGCTTGCAATAGCTGCGTGCCTGTAGGTGACGACTGCGAGACGATATTTAGCTTTTTGTTGCCCCAGTGTGAAGGCATTTGGCGCCCGTGTGAGTTTGGATCTTCGGCGGAGCCGACAGCAGCCAGGAGTTGTTCATAAGGTGTCATCCCAAGCTGCAAACACAAGGCCCGATCGCGATAGTAAGGGTAGAACCAGTCGTAACCCGGCTTCAGCACAGTGCCCGCCGCGACGAGCACGGCTTCGTGGCCGGCCCCACTGATTTGGAAGAAAATCTTGTTCTGCCCTTTTAGCTGAATCTCTTTGTCGTCTAGCCGTCGTGAAAGATACATCGTGCGATACATCTCGAGTAGTTGCTTCCGGCTGGGACGCGCTTGCAAATTGGACTGGGGAAGTGCCGGCTTCGGACCCGTCCGTAGACCTGGTTTCAGCGCTGTGTTCGAAACTGCCGGCGGTGGAGCTTCTTTCACCGGCTGCGCAACTACGCTCTCAGTTTCAGCTGCCGCTGATTTAGTAGACCGCTCCGCTGTGGGCGGTCGTCTTACCAGCTTCAGTACTTTTGTGTCAGTCTTCATGATTGCTAGCCAGGTTCATCCGGTATTCTTCCGCCATCGAGGGGTGACCATGGCGCTGTGCTGTTTCGATGCCGCGCTGGTAGGTCTCACGTGCCTTATCTTGTTGGCCGATCCGCTCGTAAGCACACGCCAACATACCGTAGGCGTTTCCCTCATCATCGGAGATTTCCAAATAGCGATTCAATGCTTCAATTAGATCTTCGTTTAACCCTGCTTTTTCATACTCCTTCGCAAGTCCGAAGAGCACACTGGTATTACCCGGATCGCTCGCGAGCATCTGTTTGAAGAGTTCGATTCGTGACGTGGACATATTAATCAGTACGCAGGAGCGAAGCCGCGCAGCCTCGTGGTCACCGCTTAGTTACTGCCTAGAATCAACTTCGCAATTGTCTGCAACTGCATATTGGACGTGCCCTCGTAAATCGCGCCGATCTTCGAGTCGCGCCAGTATTTCTCGACAGGGTAATCTTTCACGTAGCCATAGCCGCCAAACAACTCGATAGCTTTCGAAGCAATCCGCTCCGCCGCCCGCGACGAATAGAGTTTGGCCATCGCAGCCTCTTTTACGAAGTTGAGTCCTGCGTCTTTCATGCGTGCAGGAAACTGTACACCCTGAAACTGATTGATCGCTTTGCCAAACTGTTGCCGCTCACTGGTGTAACTGATGTCGCTTTCGAGGGCGCCCACAGCGATGCCAATCATTTGAGCGCCAATACCAATACGACCCTCGTTAAGAGTTTCAATGGAAATCCTGTAGCCCTTGCCTAATTCGCCCAGCACATTCTCTTTTGGCACATGGCAGTCTTCCAGGATCAACTCGACAGTGGAAGAAGCGCGAATTCCGAGTTTGTTCTCTTTCTTACCAACAGAAAAACCAGGAAAACTTTTTTCGACAATAAAGGCGGTGATACCGCGATATCCGGCTTCGGGATTGGCATTTGCAAACAGCACAAATATGTCAGCCTCAATGCCGTTTGTAATCCAAAGCTTCTGTCCGTTTAGTAAGTAGTGATCCCCCCTATCAACGGCCCGGGTTTGCAACGCAAAAGCGTCTGAACCCGAACCGGCTTCACTTAGTGCGTAGGCGCCCACACTTTCACTCGCAAGCCTCGTCAGATACTTCTGTTTTTGATCGGGCGTGCCCCAATGAATCAGAGCATTGTTAACCAGCGTGTTCTGGACGTCTACAAGAACTCCCACCGAGGCATCGACGCGCGACAGTTCTTCCACACCGAGGATGGAGCTAAAGAAAGTCGCTCCCGCGCCGCCGTATTCCTCGGGTGTTTCGATACCCATCAAGCCCAGTTTGAAACACTGTTTGATAAGGTCCGGATCGAGCTTTCCGTTCTCATCCATTTGCGCCACACGTGGGCGCAACTCGCCCTCAGCAAATTCGCGCACACTCGTGCGAAACATCTGCTCGTCTTCGGAAAGCGTAGTTAACGGGCGACCTACGCCCTGGTCAATAGCTATTTGAGATTGACTCATCTTCACCTGATTCGCGTATGTACCGGAGTTGAACCTAACATCATAATCAAGGCAAAACTAAAAAGGCAAAAGGCCTGAGGCCTGGGTGGTGTTTAATTTGCTCATCTCGAGTGCTAATTCTTTGTTGAGTGCACTCAAGCTTGAGCGGGGACATCTTCCCGACCTGAGAGGCCGCTGGAGTTGACTAGTTCGGAAGTGAGGACATTCAAGCCGATACTTTCAGACGTCAGGAGTACTGAGGTTGCGGCTTGGCCTGTTTGCCTAACCCGACTGAAGCTAAAGTCTTCCTCCGGTACGTTTGTTGCTGAATACCTAAATCCGTGTGGTACCGTAACTCGATGTCGAGCACCGAACCTATAAGTGATTCGACCAAGCGGCGCGCTCGCAATCGCAGGCTTGCGCCGCTCGGAATAATCTTCGCGCTGCTGGGATTGTTGCTGTTTGCCTATTTCATAAAGAAGGCCGGACTGACTGAAATCGTCGCCGGCATTCGACGACTAGGCGCCGGCTTTGCTCTAATCCTGGCGATTTCCTCTGTCCGCCATTTAGTTAGGTCGCTCGCCTGGACTAGATGTTTTGAGCCGCCCTACCGGCTCCGTTTTCGCGACGCTCTTGCAGCGAGGTTAATGGGAGACGCTTTAGGGAATATCATCCCACTCGCGAGTGTAGCTGTCAGTGAGCCATCGAAGGCGGTCTTTGTTAAGGACCGGGTACCTTTAATAGCAGGTCTGTCAGCGCTCGCAGTTGAAAACATTTTTTACAGCCTATCAGTGGCCCTCTTTATTCTATCCGGCACCACCACTCTCTTGCTGACCTTCTCCCTTCCCAAGGCATTGCGTTACGCAACCATTGGAGCGCTCGCAACCACTTTGGTGATCTTGCCTCTCGGCTATTTCGTTATACGCCGTGAGTGGAAGTTTCTGAGCGGCACGTTAGGTCTTTTAAGCAATCGAGGTATAGCAAGAAAGTGGATGACAAAAATGACACCTCGTGCGGAGACTCTCGAGCAACGCGTTTATGGATTCTATAAAAGAAACCAGAGCAGCTTTTTAATCATTTTTGCCTTGGAGTTGGTTTTTCATCTGACAGGGGTCGCTGAGATTTATACGACGCTCACCTACATCAGCCCGATTGCCCCCACTTTTTTGACAGCGTTCATCCTGGAATCAGTCAATCGAATTATTAACGTCGCGTTCAAGTTCGTTCCCTTGCGTACCGGGGTTGATGAAGCGGGTACGGGCATGCTTTCAAAGGTGCTGGGCTTCACTACGACGATTGGTGTAACGCTGGCAATTGTGCGCAAAGCACGCGATATTTTCTGGGCCGCAGTTGGTGTGGCTTTACTGTTTTACAAAGGATTCTCACTTCGCCGAGTGGGAGAAGAAGCGGGGGAAAGTGTGAAAGAAGCGACGTCGAGGTCCCACACTTACTCGTAGGCGAGGGCACTGACAGGATCGAGATTTGACGCGCGCAAGGCAGGATAGAGGGCACCGACGATACCACCCACAAGCCCAATAGCTGCTGCGGTGAGAGTCCACGTCCAACTGTATTCGAACAGCAGTCCATACAGCTGATGGATGAAAAAACCAGCGACTAAGGATATAGCGAAACCCGCTGCCAGACCGATAAAGCTGATCAAGATGGCTTCCTTCTCGATGATGCCTACAATGTAACCGCGCGAAGCCCCCAACGCTTTTAATATTCCAATCTCACGCGTTCTCTCGGTGATGGTGGTGTACATCGCGAGCATAACAACCAGCGCGCTTACCACTGCCGCCAGTCCGACCAGCACGCGCAAGAATACGCCAAGGTAGGGAATGCTTTTTTCGATACTGGTAAACACCTCGCGCGTAGGTTGAATGTTGTTGCCCGGGAGCGCAGCGTCGATCCTTTTAGCCACTTCAACCAATTGATCTGGATTCTTGAGCTTGACGAAAATGAAAGTACATTTACCTTTTGCTTCCAACGCGTCCTGCAATGCTGGAAGAGTCATCTTAACGCGCGCGCCTGACTCAGGCGAATAAATACCGGTAATGCGATATTCCTTTTCACCAAAGGGCTTCAATGTATCACCAACGGCGAGATGGTTGTTCCGCGCTTTTGTCTCGTCAATGACTATGTCATTCGCATCTTGTGGAGCACGGCCAGTAACGATCTGAATGTCGTTCATCCGTGCATAGTTGTCCCACTCAACTCCGTCGATCTGCTCAAATCCGAAACCTTTGCCGCCCTGGAAGAAGTGTCGAATAATAGGGAGCGCGTCCTCCACACCTTCAATTGCCTTGAGCCGTTCGACGTACTGCGTGCTGAGATTGGCGGTGGAGGCAGTCAGTTGTATCGCACCAGGACGCATGAAGATGATTTCAGCGCGCACGTTGGAGGCCCGCCGCTGCAAGTCATTTGACATGCCACGAGCCAGACCCGTGAAGAGCATGATTAAACACACACCCAAAGCTACTCCCGCAACACTTACCAGCGTGCGAATTGGTCTTTGGCGAATGTTAGAGGCGACAAGATTGTCCATACATAGACCCGACCAGCTCAATAAAGTGGATTAATAGCGACAACTGCAATCAACTTCCGGCAGTCGAAAAATGCTCCTATAACCATAAAGCATTTTGGTCTAAGCCACCAACGAACGGAACGCTTATTGACTCTAAGCTGGGGTCTGGACGTAAATAATCCATGACAGTTAACCTTTAGTTTTGCGCCCCTCTTTTACCGTTATGGCAAGGAGAGTTGTGTAGTTGGCTGAAAATCTCAAGCTCAATTCTTCCGTAGTCGACATCGACCAACACTCAAGTGGACTAACTATTTCGCGAAGAGAACCGTTCCGCGTGCTCGCCAGTCTTGAATGGACTGTAATCGGCAGTTTGGCAATTCTCGTACTGATTGGTTTCGGCCTGCGAGTGACTCAGCTTGGTGCAATAGGTTTCGCCGAAGATGAAGTAAACAAACTCGACGCCGTACGGGCGTATGAGCAAGGAGACTTCTCTACAAATGCTGAGCACCCGCTAATCATGAAGGCGCTCATGTATGCCTCTTTACACGCCTTGCCAACGGGGAGCCAGGAAACCGCTTTGCGACTACCTAACGCATTGATAGGAGCCTTGACAGTGATTCCGCTCTTCCTCTTGACGGCAGCTTTTTTCGACCGTTGGACCGGACTTCTCGCAGCCGCGCTGTGGGCCTTTGGGATCAATGCGATTACTCACAATCGCATCGGTAAGGAAGATACTCTGCTTGTATTTTTTATGCTCGTCGGTTTCTATTTCTTCTTGCGTGCAAAGCAGACGAGTCCGGCCAACACACCAGGCAGACGGCGGAATTACATTGTCAGCGCTGCGTCCTTCGGCTTAATGATGGCTTCGAAATACCTCCCACACTACCTGGGCCTCAACTTGCTTTATCACCATAACTTTCGTGTGCGTAAAGCTCAGCCCGGTGAGCCGAGCGTCAAGATTCCCGGATATTTTTTCCTCGTGGTCGTGGCCGTGTTTCTGCTGGCTAACCCGCCAGTGTTATTGCCTCAGGTCTGGCACTACTTGAATGCTTACCTGGGCGAGCATCTGTTGACTCATTCCGGTTACCTCTTCGGAAATCATCTTTACAAGAACAATATGTCAAGCTCCCCATTTTGGGGTACACCGATCTATTTCTACTTGCTCTTTCTCGCGATAAAAGTGCCGCTCGTGATCGTCGCTGGCCTGATCGTGGGCCTGCTCGTTTCGATCAAGCGGCGCAAGCATCCGGGTCACGCTTTCTTGATCTTCATGTTTCTTTTCTGGTTAATTCCTTACTCTCTGCTCGGCGGGAAGTGGTTGCGATATACGCTTGCTCTGATGCCGTTCGTTTATATGCTGGCCGCGGTCGGGGCCATTGCGCTCATCCGAGCATCGATAGCACGCTTTCCCGCCTGGAAGAATGCCACACTCACTGCCGGATCAATCATCTTCATCGGTCTACCTGCCTGGACAGTATTTGCAAACGGGCCACACTATGCGCTTTACACAAATGTGCTGGCTGCGGAAAGAGCCGGATACTACTTTCCGCATGACGAGTATTACGATGACGGTCTGCGCGAAGCGATAGAGTATGTCTGTGACAC
>WNFK01196972.1_pt1 | contig 16082 bp, 16 predicted proteins | sample 5400281 | NCBI WGS metagenome assembly WNFK01 (sample SAMN13153350, study PRJNA577476) | soil metagenome | isolation source: 20 cm soil on Douglas fir-dominated hillslope | place: USA:California | collected 2013-09-17 | reverse complement strand
TCCGGCACCGAAAGCCCAAAAAATGAACTTGCCCCGCATCGGGGACCGTCCTAGAGTCCCCACAGAATGCACGGGTACGGCCAGTTCTGTCCGGTCGCGGTTGCCTGCGAAGTCTTCGCCGAGCGGTGGACCCCGCTGATCGTTCGCGAGCTCTTTGCCGGGAGCCGTCGGTTCTCGGAGATCCGCCGGGGCATGCCCCTGATCTCGCGGGCGCTTCTGGCCCAACGCCTGCGCCACCTGGAGGACGTGGGCGTGGTGGAGAGCCGGCCCGCGGGGCGCGGGCGCGAGTACCGACTGAGCCAGGCCGGCGCCGAGTTTCACGGGGTGATCGAGCAGCTCGGCGCGTGGGGGCAGCGCTGGGTTCACGGTCGAGCCTCGGCCGAGAATCTCGACGCAAGCCTGCTCTTGTGGAACATACGTCGTCGCCTGGCGGTGGATCGGCTCCCGGATCGGCGTGTCGTCACGCGATTCGACTTTCGCGGCGTGCCGCGCGGTCGCGGCCCGGCGACCGCCTGGCTCGTCGCCAGCCGCAGTGAGGTGGATATCTGTCTGAAGGATCCCGGATTCGGGATCGATCTCGTCGTGGCCGCGGAGCTGACCGCGTTCACGCGAGTCTGGCTCGGTGACATCTCGTTCGAGCAAGCCGTGCGCTCGCGCGATGTCCGCCTCGACGGACCGCGCGACCTTGTCCGTGCTTTTCCCGGATGGCTTCTGCTCAGCCACTACGCCGGCGTCGCGCGGCCGCGGCCGGCGCGCGCCTCCTAGCCGCCCGACGGGTCAGGCAATGTACGGGTCGAGTCGCGCCGAGTTCCCGCGGCGCATCGTCTGCCTCACCGCGGAGACCGCCGAGATCGCCTTCCTGCTGGGGGCCGGAGATCGCGTCGTCGGCGTCCCCGGCACGGCACGCCGGCCGGAGGCGGCGCTGGAGAAGGCTCGCGTCGGCGGCTTCACCACGTTCAAGCTCGACAAGATCCTGGCGCTCGAGCCCGACCTGGTCCTGGCGTTCTCCGATCTCCAGCGTGACGTCGTCCGAGACCTGATCGGCGCGGGCGTGGCGGTTCTGTGCACCAATCAGCGGTCGTTCGACGAGGTCCTGCACGCCATGCTCCTGATCGGCGGCGCGCTCGGGTGCGAGCGGCGCGCACGGGAGCTGATCGGCGACATGCAGGACGACCTGCGTCAGGTGCGCGAGTACTCGGCGGCGTGGCCGGATCGCCCGCGTGTCTACTTCGAGGAGTGGATGGACCCGCTGATCGCGGGCATTCGCTGGGTGTCGGAGGCGATCGAGATCGCCGGCGGGCGCGATGTCTTCGGGGAGCTGCGCGATCAGCCCGCGGCGCCGGACCGGATCGTCGCGCCCGAGGCCGTCGTCGCGCGAGACCCTCAGATCATTCTCGCCTCGTGGTGCGGCAAGCCGGTCGATCCCGAGCAGATCAGACGGCGACCGGGATGGACTGACATCGCGGCGGTGAAGACCGGCCAGATACACGAAATCGATGGCGCCGATATACTTTCTCCGGGCCCCTCGCTCGTGAATGGAGTCAGGCGCATCCACGAGATAATTCAGAGCTTTCACGCCGCTGGTTAGCTTCGTGCCGCCGGTCTCACACTTCACGCGACAGGTAGAATGAAGATGTAGGCAAGACGAATCCAAAAAGCTTGGGGCGCTGGGGGTCGCGCGATAGGATTGGCCCTCACGACGGCCTGGAGGCCGAACCGCCAATGACAGATCTGGCCCGCACCCGTCCGGAGAGTTTTTTTTCTGACCGATTCAGCATCACGTCCGATCTCATGGAGCGCGTCCTCGGCGGCAACCTCATTGGCAAGGTCGACGACGCCGACATCTACCTCGAGTACCGCATCAACGAAGACCTGGTTCTCGAGGAAGGCGCGGTCAAAAGGGCCTCGCGCCACGTGAGCCAGGGGGCAGGGGTCCGGGCCCAGTCGGGAACCCGGACCGGCTACGCCCACACGGACGAGATCTCGATCAAGAACCTCGAAGAAGCCGCGCGCCAGGCGCGCGCGATCGCCGACCGCAGCGCGTCGTCCGGGAATCTGGCCCTACCGGGACGCGGCCGCCCGCACGATCTCTACACCTTGGCCGAGCCCCCGATCGCCGCCGAGCTCGCGCGCAAGCTCGACCTGTTGCGAAAGATCGACGCCGAGACCCGCGCGGCCGATCCCCGCATCAAGCAGGTCATCGCGTCGATCGCGAGCGAAGAAGTGATCATGCTGATCGCCACCGCGTCCGGCTGGACCGTCGGCGATATCCGTCCGCTCACCCGGCTCAACGTCACCGCCATCGCCGAGGACGGCGGTAAGCGCGAGATCGGCTCGTACGGCGGCGGCGGGCGGGTGACCTTCGACTTCTACCTGCAAGAAGAGCGCTGGCGCCGGTTCGCCGCGGAAGCGGCGCGCCAGGCCGTGCTCAAGCTGAGCGCGGTGGATGCGCCGGCCGGGGCGATGACGGTCGTGTTCGGGCCGGGCTGGCCCGGAATTCTCCTGCACGAGGCGATCGGTCACGGCCTCGAGGGCGATTTCAATCGCAAGGGCACCTCGGCCTTCGCCGGCCGCATGGGCCAGAAGGTCGCCTCCGAGCTGGTGACAGTGGTCGACGACGGAACGATCGCGAATCGCCGCGGCTCGCTCAACGTCGACGACGAGGGCACGCCGACGGGCCGGACGGTGTTGATCGAGAACGGGATCCTCACCGGCTACATGCAAGACCGGCTCAACGCTCGGCTCATGGGTATGAAGCCGACCGGCAACGGACGCCGCGAGTCGTACGCCTACGCGCCGATGCCGCGCATGACCAACACGTTCATGCTCGCCGGCCAGGACGATCCCCAGGAGATCTTGAAATCCGTCAAGCACGGCCTCTACGCCGTGACCTTCGGCGGCGGCCAGGTGGACATCACGAACGGCAAGTTCGTGTTCTCGGCGAGCGAAGCCTACCTGGTCGAGGACGGCCGGATCACCGCGCCGGTCAAGGGTGCGACCCTCATCGGCAACGGACCGGAAGCCCTGACGCGCGTGTCCCGAGTCGGCAACGACCTGAAGCTCGACGAAGGCGTGGGGACCTGTGGCAAGGACGGGCAGTCGGTACCGGTCGGCGTGGGCCTCCCGACGATTCGCATCGACGGCATCACGGTCGGAGGGACAGCGGTATGACAGCCAGCGGGGCCCGTGGACACGAAGCAGGGCTCGTGGACGCCACCGCGAGGAATACGCCGCGGCGGAGCCGGCGGGCGGCTCTCTCAGGCCACCCTCGGTCCAAGCCGGCCTCGAGGACCTCGCTACAATGAACACTGACCTGCTGGTGTCGGTGCTCAAGCGTGCCGCCCAGCGCGGCGCCACCGCCGCCGACGGTTTCCTCGTCGAGGAGAGTCACTTCAGCGCCTCCGTGCGCATGCGCGAGATCGAGAACATCAACCACTCTCGCGAGCAGCGGCTGTCCCTGCGCGTCTTCGCCGGCCGCGCCTCGGCCGCCGCGTCGACGTCGGACCTGTCGCGGGAGTCGCTCGAGCGGGTCGTGGACGAGGCGACCGCGCTGGCGAAGATCACGGCGGAGGACCCCCACGCCGGCTTGCCGGATCCGGCCACTCTCATCGCGCGGGTGCCCGATCTCGACCTCGAGGACGCGGGCGGCGATCTGTCGCCCGAGGAGAAGATCGAGATCGCGCGCCGCGCCGAGGCGGCGGCGCTCGAGAGTGATCCGCGCGTGACCAACTCCGAGGGCGCCGAGTATTCCGATCGACGCGCCCGCTACGCCTACGCGACCTCGCACGGCTTTGCCCACGGCTACGCGACGACGGGCTTCAGTATCAGCGTGTCGCCGATCGCGTCGCGCAACGGGGAGATGCAGCGCGACTACTGGTACTCGACCGCGCGCAAGCGCGCCGGGCTCGAGGATCCCGAAGCCATCGGACGCAAGGCGGCGGCGCGCGCGGTGCGGCGGCTGGGCGCTCGCAAGATGAAATCGGTCGAGGTGCCGGTGGTGTTCGACCCGGAGACCGCGGCGAGCCTGGTGCGCTCGATCGCCGGCGCGGCGAGCGGCCCGAGCCTCTATCGCCGCGCCTCGTTCCTGCTCGACCGGCTCGGCACGAAGATCGCGGCGCCGGGTGTCACGATCGTGGACGACGCCCTGATCCCGTCGGCGCTCGGCTCGCGTCCGTTCGACGGCGAGGGGCTGGCGACGGGCCGGACCGTCCTGGTGCGCGAGGGGGTCCTCGAGTCGTACTTGCTCGACACCTACTGCGCCCGCAAGCTCGGCCTCGAGTCGACGCACCACGCCGGCCGGGATGGCAGCGGTGTTTCGGTCACGACGACGAACCTCATGATGCTGCCGGGAACGACGAAGCCGGAGGACTTGATCCGGTCGGTCAAGAACGGGTTCTACGTGACCGAGCTGATCGGCTTCGGCGTCAACGGCGTCACCGGCGACTATTCGCGCGGCGCGGTCGGGCAGTGGATCGAGAACGGCGAGCTCGCGTATCCGGTGGAGGAGGTGACGGTGGCCGGCAATCTGCTGGCGATGCTGTCGGCGATCGACGGCGTCGGGGACGACCTGGTCCTGCGTGATCGGACAGTGGCCCCCACGCTCAGGATCGGCCGGATGGTGGTGGCGGGAACCTGACAGACTGCACGTTCGCCGACCTCAAGGAGACGCTGCGGCTGTCGATGGCGCACGACGTGTGGGGCGCGATCGCCGTCGGCTGCGACCCCGAGACGAATGCGCAAACGCTCGAGGCGGCCGCGGCCGCGCCCAAGTCGGTCTGGGCCTGCCTGGGATTTCACCCGGATCGGTCCGATCTCGGCGACGAGGACCTTCAGCGGGTCGAGGCGCAGATCGCCGCGCATCATTCACGGATCGTGGGCATCGGCGAGATCGGCCTGCCGTGGTATTCGCTCGAGGGCGCGGCCGACCCGGACGCGCTCCGGGAGCAGGGCCGAGCGCGGCTGGACCGGCTCCTCGATCTCGCCATCCGCTGGAATCTTCCGGTGGCGCTCCACGCGCCCCACGGCGCCGCGGCCGACGCGCTCGACGCGCTCAAGCACCACGGTGTCGAGCGCGCCGTGTTCCACTGGCACAAGGCGCCCGCCGCGGTCACGCGCGCCATCGTCGACGCCGGCTACCTGGTCTCGGTCACCCCGGACCTCGTGTCCCGCGATCGCGACCGCGATCTCGTCACCGGCGTCCCGCTCGACGCCCTGCTGGTCGAGAGCGATGGTCCGTGGGAGTACGGCGGGGAGTTCGAGGGCGTCGAGTCCGGCCCCTGGCTCGCCAGCCGAGTCGCCGAAGAAGTCGCGAAGCTCAAGCACCTGCCGGTCGAGGACGTGATGTTCCAGCTCTCGACCAACGCCTGCCGGCTCTTCGATCTGATGTGGGCCTGACCGCGGCGCTCGGCGCCTCGGGCCGCCGGCCGGGTCGTCGCGTCAGCCGCGCAGAATGACCAGGAAGATCACGAGCGCGAGCAGCAGCCGATAGATCACGAACGGCTGCAGCGAGCGGGTCTTCAGGTAGGTGACCAGAAACCACACCGCGAACCAGCCGCTGATGAACGCCGTGATCAGCGCCGCCGTCAGCGGCCCCCCGTCACCGGGCGGGAGACCTTCCTTCAGCAAGTGGAGCGCTTTCAGGCTGCCCGCGCCGGCGGTGATCGGAATGCCCAGCAGGAACGCGAAACGGGCCGCCGTCGCACGATCGAAGCCGCTGAGCAGTCCCGCGGTGATCGTGATGCCGGAGCGCGACGTGCCCGGGATCAACGCCAGGGCCTGAGCGCAGCCGACCGTGAGGGCCTGGCCGAGCGAGACGCGCTCGAGCGGATCGCCCGCTCGTGTCGGCGCCGGCGCGGCGCGGCGATCGGCGATCCACATGACGATCGCCCATCCGGCGGTCGTGCACGCGATGAGCAGGGGTGAGCGGAGCTTGGACTCGACGAGCTTTTCCAGGATGACGCCTACCAGCGCGCCGGGGATCGTCGCCAGGATGAGCCAGGCGGCGAGTCGCCGTGAGAGCGCGCCCGTGGCCATGGCGAGGAGCTCGCGGCGGAAGTAGGCGACAAGTGCCGCGAGCGTCCCGAGATGCATGACCGCGTCGAAGCCGAGCCCCTGATCCTGCCAGCCGAAGACGTGCGGCACGAGGATCAGGTGGCCGGAGGACGATACAGGGAGGAACTCGGTCAGCCCCTGGACGAGGCCGAGCACCACCCCCTGGGTGTAGGTCACCCGACGATATCTTCCCCGCCGTCGACGCCGATCACGTTGCCCGTGATCCAGTACGTGTCAGGGTGGGACAGCACGACGATAGCCCGCGCGACGTCCTCGGTCGTGGTCATGCGTCCGCTCGGGTTGCGCCGCTGTGCCTCGGCGATGATCGAGTCGTGCTTCGGGATCTTCTGCAGGGCGGGCGTGTCGGTCACGCCGGCGCGGATGGCGTTCGCGGTGATGCCTTGCGGCGCGAGCTCGGAGGCGAGCTGGCGGATATGCGACTCGAGCGCCGCCTTGGCCGCGGACACCGGGCCGTAGAAGGGCAGCACGCGCGTCCCGCCGGACGAGGTCATCGCGTAGATGCGCCCGCCGCGCGTCATGAGTCCGCGGCCCACGACCTCCTGGGTCCAGTAGACGAGCGAGTGGGCCATGACGTCCAAGGTCATGTCCATCTGCGCCTGCGTGACGGCTTCCTTCATCGGATCGGCGACGTAGAGCTTGAGGGTGCCGAACGCCAGCGAATGCAGGAGCACGCGTAAGGTGCCCGACTCGCCGCGCTCCTCGAGCACGTGCGCCATCTGCCCGGCGACTTCGGCGCGCTTCTCGGCGTCGGCGGCATTGACGTTGAAGAACACTGCCTGGCGGCCGAGCGCCTTGATCTCGGCGCTGATCCGCTCAGCATTGGGCATCGTCGCCTTGCGGTCGAGATGGACGCCGAAGATGTTCAATCCGGCGCGAGCCAGCGCGAGACTGGCCGCCTCGCCGAACCCAGAGGACGCGCCGAGGGTGAGCGCCCAGCCGCTCAATTGAATCATGTCGTCGTCTCCTTCAAATGGACTCCTGCATTCTAGCATCGTAGAATCGCTCGGGACCCATGCCGAAGACCGCGGGCATCATCCTCGTGGGCAACGAGATCCTCTCCGGGAAGATCGCTGACGCCAACGCCGCGTATCTGTGCCGGGAACTCCGCACGCTCGGCGTCGACGTACGACGCATCACCGTCATCCCCGACGAAATCCAGCTGATCGCCCAGGAAGTCGCGGCCTTCAGCCGCGCCCACGACGTCGTGTTCACCTCGGGCGGGGTGGGGCCCACGCACGACGACGTCACCCTCGAAGGCGTCGCGCTGGCGATGGGGGCCAAGGTCGTACGCCACCCGATGCTGGTCGACCTGCTGCAGCGCCACTTCCGCGATCGCCTCAACGACTCGCATCTCAGGATGGCCGAGATTCCCGAGGGCGCCGAGCTGGTGGGCGGCGAGACGATACGCTTTCCGACCGTGCTGATGCGCAACGTGTACGTCTTGCCCGGTGTGCCGGAGATCTTCCGCCAGAAGTTCGAGGCCATCCGCGAGCGGTTCCGCGACCAGCCGATCCACTTGAAGAACGTGTTCGTGGCCATCGGCGAGGGGGGGCTCGCCGACTACCTGAACCGGCTCCTGGTGGGCTTCCCGCAGCTGCTGCTCGGCTCCTACCCGGAGTTCTCCAATCCTGAATACAAGGTGAAGGTCACGCTCGAGTCCCGCGATCGGGAGTACCTCGACGGCGCGCTGACCGAGTTCCTCCGAAGCCTGCCGGCCGACGCGCTCGTCAAGGTCACCTAGCTCCCAGTCCCGTGCGGGGCATCCCGCTCGGCGTTGCGCTCGTGGCGGCCGGCCTGTACCTGGTCGGGCTCGGCGCGGCTCCGTTCCTCGATCCGCCGGAAGGATTTCATGCCGCGATCGCCCGTGAGATGGCGCTCGCCCGCGACTGGATCACGCCGCGGATCGACGGCGTGCGCTATGTCGACCAGCCGCCGCTGCTCCACTGGCTCGCGTCGGCCTCGTTCGGCGCGGCGGGCGCGACGCCGTTCGCCGCGCGGCTCTGGCCCGCGCTGGCCGCGGTGGGCTGCGCGGCGCTGACCGCGCGCCTCGGCATCGCCCTGGGCGGGCCGCGTCTGGGACTGCTCGCCGGGCTCATGGTCGCCGCGAACCTCGGCGTATTCGTCTACGGCCGCACCGCGAGGCCGGAGCTCTTGTTCGTGTTCTGGGTCACGCTCGCCTGGGCCTCGCCATGCTCACACGCGATTTTCTCGACGCGCTCGTGGTCGTGCCGGTCATCGCGGTCTTCTTCTGGCTCACACGCGAGCGGCCCGCGACCCCGTGGATTCCGTGGTGGGGCGTGCTGGTGGCGCTCGCGATCGCCGTGCCCTGGTACCTCGTGATGGAGGCACGGAGCCCGGGCTTTCTCCGTCACGTCGTGGTCGACAATCATCTGTCTGCGTTCACGCGCCCGCGTCTGGCTCCTGACGAGGAGACTCCGCTGGGTCTGCTCGGCTTCCTCGGCCTGACCCTTCTCGGCTTTTGCCCATGGGCGCTCGCGCTGCCGTGGGCGTTTACGCGGGCCTTCAGGCGGCCCTGGGCCGACGCGCGGGCGCGGCTCTGGCTGCTGCTCGCGCTCTGGGCCGCGATCGTCATCGGGCTCTCGGCGCTCGCGCCGTTCAGGCTGCCGCACCACGCGCTCGTCGCGTTTCCTGCGCTCGCGCTCCTCGCCGCGCGCGTCTGGGACGAGGCGATCGAGCGCGCGCCCGGCGCGACGCCGGCGCGGACCTTGCTGGGACCCATGCTGGCGCTGTTTGGTCTGGTCACCGGCGCGTTCGCGGCCTTCCTGGTCGTGGCCGTGCTCGCGCCCGGCTCCTTCAAGGCGCTCGCCGGGCTCGATTTCGTCGCGCCCTCGCAGGCCGGCCTCGCGATCTTCGCGCTCGCCACCGTAGCGTTGATAGCCGCGGCCTGGTGGCGCGCCACGGCGCTCGGCGTCGGCATCGCGCTGGCGGCGACGATCGCCTTCCTGCCGGCGGTCGCGGCGAACGGGAGGACGCAGCTGGCGCGAGCTCACTCCGTGCGACCGCTGACGGCGGCGCTCGTGAGTCGGTTCCAGCCGGGCGACGTCGTCATGCACGAAGGTCCGATCGAAAGCAGCGCGTCGCTGCTCCTGGTCGTGAAGGCGCCGGTGCATGTCGTCAACGGCCTTCAGCCGAACCTCGCGTTCGGCGCCGGGTTTCCCGAGGCCCGCGACGTCTTCTGGGACTCGCCGCGGCTCGAGCGGGTCTGGACGCTCCCGGGCCGCGCGTTTCTGATCTCGACGGTCGACCCGGCGCGGAGCGTGGTGCGCGCGCTGCCGCCGGCCTCCGTCCACCTGATCGCCGAAGCCGGCGGGCGCCGGCTCTATTCCAATCTTGCTGATCGAGGGCCTGCCGTCCGATGATTGGACGATGAGCGGGACGTCACCCCGGTACGTCCTCAAGCCCGATCCGCACAGCAGCCACTCCGTGATCCTGCGCTGGCTGGGTGACGGGCGGGGCCGGCGGCTGCTCGATGTCGGCGCCGCCGACGGGTTGCTGAGCCGCCAGCTCACCGAGCGCGGCTGGCGCGTGACGGCGATCGAGGGCGATCCGGTGCTCGCGCAGGCCGGCACCCGCCACTGCGAGCGCGTGCTCACCGTGAATCTCGACCGCGAGATCCCGGTCGGCGAGGGGCCCTTCGACGTCATCGTGTACGGCGACGTGCTCGAGCACCTGGTCGACCCGCTGCGGGTGCTCGTGGAGCTCGACCGAAGCCTGGCGCCCGCCGGGTTCGTGGTCATCTCGGTGCCCAACATCGCGCACCTGTGGATCCGGCTGCTGCTCCTGGTCGGACGCTTCGACTACCTCGACCGGGGAATCCTCGATCAGTCGCACTTGCGGTTCTTCACCGAGCGCTCGCTGCGCGCGATGCTCGCCGACGCGGGTCTCTCGATCGAGCGCTTCACCGCCACTCCGGCGCCGCTCTACCAGATCCTGCCGGTGAGCTGGCATCGCGGGTGGGTGAACGCCACCCACGCGATCAACGCGGTGATCGCGCGCAAGGTGCGCCGTCTTCTCGGTTACCAGTTCATCGTGTTGGCCCACCCCAAAGATAACGCCGAGCGGCCGGGAGTGTCATGAGCGTGACTCGATCCGCTCCAAAGGTCGTCGTCGTGATGCCCGCCTACAACGCCGGCCGGACGCTCCGGCTGACCTACGAGGAGCTGCCGAAGGACAGACGTCGCGCGCCAGCTGGGCCTCGAGATCTTTGTCCACAACCGCAACTATGGCTACGGCGCCAACCAGAAGACCTGTTACGCCGAGGCGCTCCGAGCCGGGGCCGAGATCGTGGTCATGGTGCACCCGGACTACCAGTACGATCCGCGGCTCGTGCCGCAGATCATCGAGCCGATCGTGAGCGGCCGGGCCGATGTGGTGCTGGGCTCACGCCTCAAGGAAGGCTCGGCGCTCGCGCAGGGCATGCCCTGGTGGAAGTACTTCGCGAATCGTTTCCTGACCGGCCTGGAGAACCGCGCATTCTCGCTGGCGCTCTCGGAGTATCACACCGGGTATCGCGCGTTCCGGCGCGAGGTACTCGAAACCGTCAACTTCCCCGCGAACTCGGACGGCTTCGTCTTCGACCAGGAGATCCTCGCGCAGGTGGTCGCCGCGAAGTTCCGGATCGCCGAGATCGCCGTGCCGACGCGCTACTTCCCGGAGGCGTCGTCGGCCAGCTTCTTCGCCTCGGTCGGTTACGGCTTGCGGATTCTCTCCGTGCTCTTCTGGTTCACGTTGAACCAGCGCGGTCTGCGGCGCTCGCGCCGCTTCGACAGCCTGCGGGCCAGATACACGCGCCTGCCGTGACGCGCGCGGCCCGCCTCCTCGAGGCGGTCGCGGCGGGTGTCGCTCTGCTCCTGGTGGTGGTGATCGCGCGGGGCGCGTTGACCGTCGCCGGTCACTCGTTCACCCGCGCCGACGAGTTCGTCATCGCCCTCGCCGTGGTCGTGGCGCTCCGCGCGCTGGCGGCTCCGCTCCGGTTGCCCAAGGTGTCGCCCGCGTCGATGGCGATCCTGGGCGCCGTCGTGTACGCCCTCGTGATGGGGTTCATCGTGGTCACCCGGCACCTGGCGCTGAGGACCCACGCCCTCGACCTCGGCTACTACGTGCAGGTCGTCTGGAGTATCGCCACCGGCTACGGAGCGTACGTGACGTTCCCGCCGATGAACGCCTGGGGCGATCACTTCTCGCCCGTGCTCTATCTCATGGTACCGCTCGGCCGCGTCGTGCCGGGGGCGATCGGATTGCTCGTCGTGCAGACGCTCGTGCTGGCGGTGGGCGGCCTGGCGGTGTTCGGATACGCGGCGCGCCGGCTCAGCGCGGTGCCGGCCGCCGGCGGCCTCGCGCTGCTCTTCCTGGTCAATCCGTCGCTCCACGGGATCAACATCCGCGACATCCATCCCCAAGCGTTCGCGATCACCTTGATCGTCGCCGCGGCGCTCGCGTTCGATGCCGGCCGCTACGCGTGGTGCGCGGTCGCGCTCGCGCTGACGCTGGCCTGCCGCGAGGACGCGGTGATCGTGGTGGTCGGCTTCGGGATCTGGCTCGCCGTCGCGCGCAGCCGCTGGCGGCTCGGCGCGGTGATCGCCGTCGCGAGCGTGCTGCTGCTGGCGTTCGATCTCAAGTATGTGTTGCCGCTCTTCCGGGGCGAGCCGTACCCGCACCTGCACCGCTACGCCTATCTGGGCTCCTCGCTCGGGGAGGTGCTGCTCAACATCGTGGTGCGTCCGTGGCGGTGGATCGCCGTCGCCGCGACGGGCGGCAAGCTCGTCTATCTCCTGGTCATGCTGGTGCCATTCGGCTTCCTGCCCCTGTTCGCGCCGCGCGTGCTGCTGGCGGTGGTGCCGGGGCTCGCGATGAATCTCCTGAGCATCGACCCCGTGCTCATCAACTTCCGATCCCAGTACCAGTCGTTCGTCCTGCCGTTCCTGATGCTGGCCGCGATCGACGGATACGCGCGGATCCGCGACTGGCGGCGGGCGCCGGCGCTGCTCGCGCTGGGTCTTTTCGCGAGCGTGCTGCTCACCGCGCGAACGGCGAACGACCTCATGGTCACGCGCTGGCGGCTCGACGCCGAACAGCGCGCGGCCTATTCGCTGATGCGGCAGATTCCCGGGGAGGTGGCGGTGAGCGCGAACGAGCGCCTCGCTCCGCATCTGGCGACGCGCCGCCAGATCTTCATCTATCCGACCGGTCTGGGAATCAGCGAGTACGTCCTGGACGTCGAGCCGGTTCTTCGCGCGCGCCCGGCGCCCGGCTATCGCGAGATCGGCCGCGCCGGCGGCTGGATTCTCCTCCAGCGCGAGACGAAGTAGCTTCGTGCCGGGCGACGCCGGCGAATCGTCCGGCCGTCGCCGCGGCCTAGTTGTTGGTCGAGTCGCTCTCGGGGGCTGCCGAGAAGACGTGCGAGGCGTGGTGGTGCATCAGCCGCCAGCCGTCGGCCGTGCGCTCGAACAGATTGGTGGCGAGGACCGAGGTGACCGCGAGGCGCCCGTGGACCTCCGAGAAGATGTTTTCCGTGCAGGTGACCCAGCCCAGGTCGCCGGTCGCGCTCGCGCGGACATCGGAGAGGCTGAACCGCATCTCCGCGGTGTTCTCGAAGATCGTCGCCCACGACGTGCGCACGGCCTCCCAGCCGACCAGGAGGGGCCAGCCCGGGTGGACGCACTGCACGTGCTCGCCGTGCGACCAGACGAGCTCCATCCGCGCAATATCGAGCGTCTCGAACGCCTGATAGAACCCGGCGTTCGCCTGCTCGACGGTTGTGAGATCGCTCATCGCACGTACGCGCGATACTGACCGTCGTGATTCACGACGGATGCGCTGAGCGCGCGCCGGGCGCGCTCGAGACGGAACGTTGCGCGGTGGCCGGGCGTCGCCGTCGCGGCGGCGCAGCGCCACTCGGCGGAGCCGGCCATGACGTGGATGGTATCATCACTGAGAATGCTCGCGATCGATGCGCAAGACGTAGAGAAGACGTTCCGCTCCGGATGGCCGCGCCGCCGCGCGACCGAGGCGTTGCGCGGAGTGTCGCTGACGGTGGCGCGCGGCGCAATCGTCGGCGTCCTCGGTCCCAACGGCGCGGGCAAGACCACCTTGCTGTCGATTCTCGCCACCTTGCTCACGCCCGATCGCGGCCGCGTGACGATCCTCGGGCTCGACGTCGTTCGCGAGGCGGGGGCCTTGCGCCGGCGGCTCAACATGGTGAGCGGGCGGCCGTCGTTCCTGTGGAGCCTGCGGGTCGGCGAGATCGTCGCGTTCTACGGCCGCCTCTACGGCCTGAGCGGCCGCCGCCTGCGCCAGCGTGTCGACTCGCTGATCGAGCTGTGTGAGCTCGAGCCGTATCGCCGCGTCCCGTATTCGGACCTGTCGACCGGGCTCAAGCAGCGCGTGGCGCTGGCCAAAGCGCTGGTCAACGAGCCGGAGCTCCTCTTCCTCGACGAGCCCACGCTCGGTCTCGATCCCGACGTCGCCGTGCGGGTGCGCGCCCACATCGCGCGACTCCGCCGCGAGCAGGGGATCACGATCGTGCTGACGACGCACTACATGCGCGAGGCCGACGAGCTCTGTGACGAGATCGCCTTCATCAAGGCCGGGCGCATCCTGGCGCGCGGCACCTCGGGCGAGCTGAAGCGCCAGATCCGCCTCGGCGAGGTCATCGCGCTCAAGCTCGATCCGCCGCGCGTGCCGTGGCTGGCCGAGGCGCCGGGTGTTCTCCGGTGTGTCGAGATCGACGGCTGGGTCGAGTGCACCGTGGACGAGGCCGAGAAGCGGCTGCCGGAGATCTTGCGCGCGCTTCACGCCGAGGGCGTCGTCATCAGGAACGTGCAGGTCCGTGAGCCGGAGCTCGAGGAGGTCTTCGTTGAGCTGGCGAAATGAGCTGCTCGCCGTCTGGGCGGTGACGCTCCGGAACGCCCTGATGGGCGCCCGCAACGTGTTTTTCTTCTTCGAGCTGCTCTTCTGGCCGATCGTGGGCGTGCTCTCGATCGGCCTGATGTCGCGGTTCCTGGAGCTGACCGACGCGCAGGCGTCGTTCGTGCTGGTCGGCACGATCGCGCTGTCGATCGTCAACGTCTGCCAGCTCGAGGTCGCCTATGCGGTCCTGCTCGACGTGTGGTCCAAATCGCTCAAGCACCAGTTCCTGGCGCCGATCGGCATTCGCCACCTGACACTTGGATCCTGGATCGTCGGCATGGTGCGCAGCCTGGCCGTGTTCGTCCTGCTGGCGGCGCTCGGCCGGTGGGGGTTCGGCTTCGACGTGCTCCAGCCCGGCTGGCTCGCGCTCGGCACGTTCCTGCTCGGCTGCTTTCTCACCGCCTGGGTGGTCGGCGTCGCCGTGTGTGCCTTGATCACGCTCTTCGGCAACCGGGCCGAGGCGTTCGCGTGGGCGAGCGTCAACATGGTGCTCGTGCTCGCGGGCATCTACTATCCGATCTCGGTGCTGCCCGACTCGATCGCGATGGTCGCCCGCGCGGTCCCGCTCACGTATTTCCTCGACGCCTACCGGTCGCACTACGGATTCGCGTCCGAGTTCCAGACGCCGATCGCGACCGGGCTGGTCCTGTCGGTCTTCTATGCCGCGCTCGCCCACTGGGCGTTCCTCGCCGCGATCCAGCGGGCGCGGCGCACCGGGCTCCTCTTGAAGATGTCGGAGTGACCGCGCTCGTGGATCCCGCGCCGATCTCGGCGATCCTCCTCGGGTTTCTCCTGGGTCTGCAGCACGCGACGGATCCGGACCACCTGGTCGCGGTGGCGACGATCCTCACGCGCGAGCGCCGCTTCATGGACGGCGCGCTGATCGGCGTCCTCTGGGGTGCCGGCCACATGACGACCCTGACGATCGTGGGCGCCATCATCATCGGGCTGAAGCTCACGATCACGCCGGCCGTGGGCGGGAGCCTCGAGCTGGTGGTGGCGGCCATGCTGATCGTGCTGGGCGTGCTGCGCCTGCGCGATGCCGTGCGAGGGCTCGAGACGGTGCCCGCCGGGCACCTCGTCGCCGACCACGACCACGGCGGGGGCGCGGGCGTGGTGCACAGCCACCCGCACGCCCACGACGCCGAGCACACGCATGAGCACCCGCACGTTCATCCCTCACGCTGGCTCGCCAAGCTCGGCTGGCGCAGTGGCTGGCCAGCGGGGCGCGCGCTCGTCGTCGGTGCCGTCCACGGCCTCGCCGGCAGCGCCGCGGTCTCGCTCCTGGTGCTGGCGACCCTGCGCTCGACCGCGAGCGCCGTCATCTATCTGTTGATCTTCGGGATCGGCACGATTATCGGCATGACGGTGCTGACCGCGGTCATGGCGTATCCGGTGTCCATGGCGCTCCGCTACCGCCGTGCCCGGCAGGCCCTCGCCCTCTGCGCCGGCGTGGGCTCGATCGCCTTCGGTCTCGTCTACGGGTACCGGCTGATTTGACCCGGTAGGTCAGTATGACTTCGCGGACCCGCGTCGAGAGCGACAGCATGGGGCGGATCGAAGTCCGCGCCGACCGCTACTGGGGCGCTCAGACCGAGCGCTCGCTCCATCATTTCGCGATCGGCCACGACCGGATGCCCATCGCGGTCGTTCGCGCCCTCGGTCTCCTGAAGAAGGCCGCCGCACTGGTCAACCAGAAGCTCGGTCTTCTCGACAGCCGCCGCGCCGAGCTGATCGTGCGCGCGGCCGATGAGGTGATCGCCGGCACACTCGACGATCACTTCCCGCTGTCCGTCTGGCAGACCGGCTCCGGCACCCAGACCAACATGAACGCGAACGAGGTCATCGCGAATCGGGCGATCGAGCTCGCGGGCGGCAAGCTCGGCAGCAAGGATCCGATCCATCCGAACGACCACGTGAACATGTCGCAGTCGTCGAACGACACGTTCCCCACGGCCATGCACGTCGCGGCCGCGCTCGACCTGACACGCCGGCTCGTGCCGAGCGTGGGCGCGCTGCGCGACGCGCTCGCCGCCAAGGCGCGCGAGTTCGACGACGTCGTGAAGATCGGCCGCACCCAT
>WNFK01146902.1_pt1 | contig 16087 bp, 14 predicted proteins | sample 5400281 | NCBI WGS metagenome assembly WNFK01 (sample SAMN13153350, study PRJNA577476) | soil metagenome | isolation source: 20 cm soil on Douglas fir-dominated hillslope | place: USA:California | collected 2013-09-17 | reverse complement strand
CTGGTCGGTGTGGGTGGCGACACGCTCTTCATGCGTCAGGGGCTGCTGTCCGTGAACGGCATTCCGCAGCGGCAGGGCTATGGCGTCGAGTCGCGTCCGGGGCCCGGCACCTCGCAGCCGGGCGACGTCGATCCCCTGTTCGACTGGCAGCACCGCTACGAGCTCAGGCAGTCGCGCTTCGGTGCCGCACCGGCGCAGCCCACGCACGACAACTGGGGCCCGCTCGTCGTGCCGCCCGGTTACTACTTCATGATGGGCGACAACCGTTACGAGTCGAAGGACAGCCGCTACTGGGGCCTCGTGCCGCGCGAGAACATACGGGGCCGTCCGATCTTCGTGTACTATTCGTACCGCAGCGGCGCCGAGACGGATCGCCCACTCTCCTTCATCACCGACATCCGTTGGGGTCGCATCGGGACCCAGATCAAGTGAGTCGTCGGCCGGGCGCGTGACCATCGCCGCGACCGCACCTGCGAGCCTGACGTCACGGCTGATCGCGCTGTCCCAGCTCGCCTGCGTGGTGCTGTTCGGCGTGCTGCTCCTGCGTCCATGGCAGGCGACGGCGCCGGCGCTGGGTGCGACGTTCACGCTGGCCTGCACCGCGTTCGCCGCTGCGGCGATCGCCATCGCGTGGCCCTCGCGCGGACTGGTGCGGGTGGTGTTCGGCGCGTTCGCCCTCCTCGCGCTGGGCCTTGGCGCGAGCGAGCTCTGGGTGCTGGCCAATCCCGCGACGACGGCCACGCAGGGACTCCGCGAGTCATCGAGCCTCGAGCTGGCCGTCGCGATGGCCGCGCTCAACGCACTGCTCGCCCTCTACGGGAGCTTCGCGCTCGTCGCCGAGCGGCATACCGCCGAGCGGCTTCAGCATCGGATGACCGAGGAGCAGGCGGTGAAGGTGACGCTCGAGAAACGTGTCGCCCAGCGCACCCTCGAGCTCGACGACGCGCAGCGCGTGCTGCACCGCATGTGGTGGCTCGGCCAGCAGATCACGCTGGAGCTCAATCCGCGGCGCGTGCTCGACCGCTTTCTCGAGGCGGCGGCCGACGTCGCCCAGGCCGACGGTGCGGCGCTCGGTCTGCTCGCCGCCGACGGCATGATCGAGGTGACCGCGGCGAGCGGCTCGCTGACCGCCCTCGCTGGCCAGCACATTCCCATGAATGGCTCGGCGATGGGGCGCGTCATCCGTGCCGGCGGCTCGTGGAGCGTCGCCGACGCGGCGGCACACCGCAGTCAGGTGCACGCCTCCTGGTTCGAGCGACCCGACCAGCCGTTGCACGGCATGGCGGTGGTCCCCGTGCGCTCGAGCTCGAGCGCGTGGAAGCGATGGCCGACCTTCTCTCCGTGGCCCTCGCGAACGCCGAGCTGTTCGAGACGATGCGCCAGGCGGAGTGGCGATTCCGCACGCTGTTTCGCGCGGCGCCCGACGCCGTGCTCACCGTGCTGCAGACGACGGGACGGGTGCGCGAGGCGAACGACGCCGTGCGCGAGGTGTTCGGTCTCGAGCCGCACCAGATGGTGGGCCGCGTGCTGCTGGACGTGCTGATACCGAGCGACCGCCCCATCCTCGAGGAAGCGCTCGGAAAGGCGTTCAGCGGCCAGCCGGCGCGTGTCGAGGTGCACATCCTGACGCCGGACGGACAGCCTCGGGTGATCGCCCTCGCGGCGAGCCGGCTGCCCGAGGCGGACCCGCCAAGCGCGCTGCTCGTCGGGCGCGACATGACGCAGGAGCGCGAGCTGCGCGTGCGACTCATGGAGTCGGACCGACTCGCCGCCGTGGGAGAGCTCGTGGCCGGCGTGGCACACGAGGTCAACAACCCCCTGAGCAGCATCAGCGCGTTCGCGCAGCTCCTCCTGCGTGACACAGCCCTCACTCCGGCGCAGCGCGAGTCGATCGACGTCATTCGTGGCGAGACGCTTCGCGCGAGTCAGGTGGTGAAGGACCTGCTCGCCTTCGCGCGCCGCAGCGAGCCGCAGAATGCCCCCCTCGACCTGAACGGCGTCGTCGGCCGCACGCTGCGCATGCGGCAGTACCAGTTGAACGAAGCCGACGTGCGCGTCGAGACGGATCTCGCCCGCGACCTTCCCTCGGTGCTCGGCGAGGCGCGGCAGCTGCAGCAGGTCTGCCTCAACCTGCTCACCAACGCCGTGCAGGCGATGAGCCCCGGCGGCGGCACGCTGCGCGTGCGCACCTACCAGGCCAACGATCGCGTGCGCCTCGAGGTGCGGGATACCGGACCTGGCATCGCCGTCGACGCGCGTGCGCACATCTTCGAGCCCTTCTTCACGACCAAGAAGGAGGGTGAGGGAACGGGACTGGGCCTCAGCGTGAGCTACGGCATCGTCACCACGCACGGCGGCACGATCGAGGTCGTGGAGACCGGCGCGGGCGGCACCACCTTTCGCGTCACCCTGCCCGCGGCCTCCGTGCTCGCCGCCACGCAGGAGACGGAGCGCGATGCCGCGCCGGTCGCCCTTCGCTCTCCCCTGGCCGGGATCAAGCTGCTGTTCGTGGACGACGAGCCGGCGCTGCGCAGCGGAATGCAGGCGTTCGGCGAGATGCGCGGTTTCACAGTGCTCACCGCGTCGGACGGCGCCGAGGCGCTCGAGACCGCACGGTCGACGGGACTCGACGCCGTGGTGTGCGACCTCCGCATGCCTGGGATGGACGGCTTCGCCTTCCACGAGCAGCTGCGTCAGGATCTGCCCGGCCTCGCCGACCGGACCGTCTTCATCACCGGAGACGTCGTGGGTACCACGTCGTCACGCAGCAGCGTCTCGCGCCAGCCGGTGCTCACGAAGCCCTTCACATTCGACAGGATCGAGGAGGCGCTGATCGCGGTCATGCGCGGGACACCCTCCTCGGCGTCGCGCGTGTAGGCGCGGTAGTAAATCCGGTCGCTCTGGTGTCGCACCATTGGGGGCTGTGCCCCCGCTCACATTCGCTCGTCTTGCTAGGAATCCCGCCTTTCTCCTCGTGACCGCGATGCCCACCCTCTTTCCGCGTCAGACCGTCGAGTGGCACCTGGAAGAGCCGCCCGCGTTTCGGCGTCTCTCGTTGTCGCTCATCGAGATGGCGCTGCTCACAGGAATCGTGCTCCGCCTCCTCCGGGCGTTCGCGTTCACGCATGGCCGGGCGAGCGTGATCTTCTCCATCGGCGCGGTCGTCGTCTGGGGACTCCTCCTCGTCGGCATGGCGACGGCGCACCTGGCCAACTTTCCGATCCGGCGCTGGTCGTGGCGCGCGCCGCTCTTCGGCGTCGTGGAGACGGCGGGCGAGATGCTGACCAGCCTCCTCCTCATCTGGCTGGGCCGCGAACCCAATGGCACGGCGCGCGCGCACTTCGACGACTGGCCGAGCATGGCCGCCCGCACGCTGCTCCAGACCGAGCTCACGCTCTGCCTCTGGATGTTGCTGCTCGCCGCGATCATCATTCTCGTCCGGCGCAGTGGCATCGCGCGAGGCGTGGATGCGGAGCCCACCACGGATCCGGACCTCACCGCGCCGGGGGCTCGCTAGCTCCGCCCGCATTCGCGCCGACCTCGTTCCGAGCACCACCATGACGACTCGTCCGACCACTCCCCGCCTCGCTACGGCGGGGCTCTTCGTTTTCCTCGCCGCGCTCCCGCTGGCGGCGCAGGATCCTGTCGTGGATCGCCGGAGCGCGCCCGTCATGCTGCCGGCCATGCAGCCGCCACGCGTCGAGCGCCCGTTCGGGACGCTGCGCGAGCAGGCTGCCGAGCAGCAGCGCTGGCTCGACGAGCGGATGAAGTCGGTGCTTCCGGCGCTCATGCGAAAGCACAGGATCGACATGTGGGTCGTGCCGATGCGGGAGTACAACGAGGATCCGGTGTTCACCTCGCTCGTCTCGCCGACCACCTTCGCCGCGCGCCGCCGCACGATCTATCTCTTCTTCGACGAGTGCGCGCATCCCGACCGACCCGAGCTCGCACGCGGCATCGTGCCCTGCACGGTGCAGCGCATCGCGCTCGGCGGTACGTCGCAGGGCGGCGTCTTCCAGGCCGTGCGTTCCACCACGCCCGCCGCTGGCCCGGCGGGAGGGCGAGTCGCGCCGCAGGCGGAGCTCTGGGGCGACGCGCAGTGGCAGGTGCTGAAGCAGGCCATCGAGTCGCGGCGACCCACCCGGATCGCCATCAACACGTCGCGCGTCTTCGCCTTCTCGGACGGGCTCTCCTCGGGTGAGCTGGACGGGATGCGGGCCGCCATCGGGCCGCGGTGGACCTCCCGCTTCGTGCCGGCCGAGGCGCTCCCACTCGACCTGATCGCGACGCGAGTGCCGGGCGAGGCAGAGGTGTTCGCGCGCATGACGGAGGAGGCATGGCGCATCATCGAGACGGCCTTCTCGAACCAGGTCATCCAGCCCGGCGTCACGCGCACCGACGACGTGGTGTGGTGGATGCGGCAGCGCGTGAACGATCTCGGCCTCGGCACCTGGTTCCATCCCTCGGTGGAGGTGCAGCGGCGCGGCGCGACCGACGCGACGCTCGGGGACAATCCGATCATCCAGCGCGGCGACGTGCTGCACTGCGACTTCGGCATCACGGCGCTGCGGCTGAACACCGACACGCAGCACATGGGCTACGTGCTGCGCGAGGGCGAGACGGCGCCGCCGGCGGGACTCGCAAAGGCGCTCGAGCGGTCGAACCGGCTCCAGGACATCGTGCTGGCCGAGCTGCGCCCGGGCCGTACGGGGAACCAGATCCTGCGTGCGTCACGCGCCCGCATGCGCGCCGAGGGGATCGACGGCACCGTGTACTCGCACCCGATCGGGCTGCATGGACACGGCGCCGGTCCGCTAATCGGCCTGTGGGATTATCAGGATGGCGTGCCGGGGCGCGGTGACGCCTCGGTAATTCCCAGCATGTGGTACTCGATCGAGCTGCAGGCGACGACGCCCGTGCCGGAGTGGGACGGGCAGCCGGTGCGGAGCGCGCAGGAGGAGGACGTCGTGCTCGGAGCGGACGGCATTCCGAGATGGGCGCTCCGACGGCAGACGGAGTTCCATCTCGTCCGCTGAGTCGATCGCGTCTCTAGCGTACGAGGGCTATGGCGCTCCGCTCTCGCCCTTCCCATCTTGGCTGGCGCGCCGTGCGACACTCGTTCGCATCACGTCGGCACTGACTTGCCTTACGCTCCGTGCGTCGAGGCCACCCGAGGTCGACCATGCAGATTCTCTCCCCCGCCCAGCGACGTCCGATCACCGTCGAGAACACGACCGTGCGTCCCGGCGTGCGTGCGCCACTCGACGCGTGGCGCGTGCTGGGCTGGATCGGATTGTCCTTCACCATTCTCGGCCTGCTCGACATCGCGCTCGGCTGGTATCCGCCGGCGTTCGGGAACCCGGAGTGGGAGTTCGGCACGATCAGTGGCAGCCTCAACGCGCTCGCGATTCCCATGCTGGGCCTGTACCTGGTACTCGCGTCGGCGATCGCCCGCTCCGATCGGCGCGCCGCCCGGACGGTCGCGGTGGTCATGGGCCTTCTGCTGCTGATCCTCCTCGGCCTTGGCGTGTTGTACCTGACCGTCGTCCCTCTCGCGATCAAGTCGGTGGCGGGCAACGCGCTCGTCGCACTCGGCATGAAGAAGGCGATCGTCAAGGCCGTGACGCTCGGGATGGCCGATGCCGTTCTCCTGGCCGTGGGGATGGTGAAGGGGTGGCGCGTGGCGCCGGCCGGCTGACGGCTGGCCAGTTTTGGACTTGTTGGCGCGCGCGGTCGGCATGTGGTGTTGCGCGCGCGCCACAATTTGGTGCCGACGCGTGGAGTGCCCCGAAGTGCCATACCGCAACAGTGTTGTGGCACAACGAGTTGACGTGACGGTATCTGAGCGGTTTCCCGGCACATGCGTTGCCATGTGCTGCGGGCGGAAACCTTTCATTGCGTGCCGGGCTCACCATCCGGACAACTCATTCTCCGCCTCGAGACTCGATGATGATGAAGCGCCTGATGCTGGGAGTGGCTGCTACCGTGCTGATGCCGGTGAGTGCGAGCGCCGTGACACCGGGCAGCACCTACAACTTCTGCGGTGGCAGCGGGTTCACCTTCTGCGCTTCGGTCGGCGGCTACACGGTCACCCTCGAGGTGGTGAACCGCTCGCTCCCGACGGGTAGCAACGCGCCAGCGCAGTTCGTCTCGATCGGACTCGAGAACGTGTTGCCCCCCGGTGAGACGCTGTCGACACCCTCGAACTTCAGGCTGCAACAGGGTACGTGGAACGGCACGCAGTACGTCTTCGCTGACGTCTGCGGAACCAACCCCACCTGCTGGAACATGGCGACGAACAAGAACGAGGCGGGTGGGGTGCAGGTCGACTTCGACGCGAACGCGACCCAGGGCAATCAGATCTCCATCGCGTCGAATTGTCAGGCTTCCGACCCGCACTGGAACGTCGATCCGATCAATACCTGCGGACAGGGCAGCGACGGGGCGCTCTGGCACCCCGTGCGGATCTCCTTCGATGTCACGCAGGGCATCACCAGCGCCGACCTGTACGTCAAGGCGATCGCGAACGGCTCCACCGAATGCCTGTTGGGGAGCGAGACGATTCCCTGCACGATCACACCGCCGGTGACCTCCGTCCCCGAGCCCGCGACCATGACGCTCCTCGCCAGCGGCCTGGCAGCGCTCACGGGCGTGGCGCGAATGCGACGCCGGAAGGACGCTGGCACGTCCCCGACGATCTGAGTCGCTCGCGTCAATGATGCAGAGGGGCCCCGGTGAAAGCCGGGGCCCTTCGGCATTCAGACGGGAGCTCCGACGGCATTCAGACGGGAGCTCCGACGGCATTCAGACGGGAGCTCCGACGGTGAGAAAGAGCTGCCGGGTCGAGCGGAATGGACGCACGAAGGGCCCCGGTGAGAACCGGGACCCTTTTGCGCTGGCGACCGGACCAGCCGGTGGCGCCGACGAGAAGCCGAGATCAGGCTTCTTGCGACGCCGCCAGCTGCTTGCGACGGCGGGCAGCCCCGAGCACGCGGGCCAGGCCGGTGCCCAGGAGCAGCATGGTCCCCGGCTCGGGCGTCGAGTAGATCAGGAATTCCTGGGCACTCGCTGCCGAGGCCTTGTTGACGTCCGTCACGACATAGAAGTACTTGTAGTCGAGCGACTGGTAGTTCGACTGGGCCTGCGCGAGCCAGTAGGCCGATGAGGGCACGCCGGCGATCGGTGAGCCAGCGAAGAGGTTCCAGATCGTCGCCTGGATGGCGCCGATGTCGGCGCTCGACTTGCCGGCATACTGCGTGGTCAGCCAGGCGGCCTGCTGGTAGAGCTCGAGGCTGGACGCGCGCGTGCTGGACCCGATCCCCGCCGTCGAACCCAGGCTCGTCAGGTTGGCATCCCACTGCTGACCGTTCGTGATGTGGTGGAAATAGTCCACGCAGTTCAGCGTGACGTTTTGCGCACCGGTACCAGTGCCCATACTCCCTTTGTATGGGCCGACCATATAGCCGTAGGCCGAAACGGTTCCGCCATTCACGAAGGTGAAGTGCGTCTGCGCCGCGATCGGCATCGCGAAGCACAGCGAGGCACACAGGGCGGCAAGCGCGGTGAAACGAGGACGCATGTGGAGTCGGATTGAGAGACCGGAACGTAAAGAGTTGACGGGGCGAATCCCGTTCGGCAGGCAGCACCTTGGCACAACTCGGTCCGCGCGATTCAAACGATCAATGGGTAGGCCGCGTCTCGCTACCCGTTGCACTGCAACGAGTTGGCAAACTTTCGTAACCGCATGAATAGTTGCATCTGCGCCACCTGCAGCGAGATTCCACCACAAGGCTGTGGCGTCACCGCGACAGTTGGCACGTCAGCGGCCTGGTGCCATCCGCTCCCAGGTGGCGGGCCGGCTCAGACCCGCGAGGTCAGCTCGACCTCGCGCCTCAGCAACGGCGGCTGGGGCACCGAGGCATTGCTGCGGCTGCGGCGAGGCAGCCGGCAAGCGCGCGCGAACAGGACGAACGCCACGGCGCCCAGCGCGAGCTTCGCGGCGGCCGTCGCGCTCGCGACGGCGAAGGAGAGATACATCGTCGGCTGCACTGCCGAGCGCGTCTGGAGCGCGTCCAGGCTGAACGCCGCCAGCGCGGCAACGAGCACCGCCGCCACGATCCAGCACACGACCGCGAAGACGCGCTGCACACGGACCTGACCAGAGGTGACCGCGGTTGCGACGGCGATGAGCACCCCGCTCGCCGGGATCATGAGCGCGTTGCTGAGCAGTCCGACCGCCGCGAACCGCCATTGCGCGGTGCCCAGATGGAACGGGACCAGCGACATCGACGCGTCGAAGACCGGGATCGCCACGAGCATGAAGGCGACGAAGTACGCGCAGGGCGCGAGCTGGCGAGAGGTGCTCATGGATTGATGGTCGGGGCGGTGTGTGTACGGCGAGCGATCATGCCGTCGGCAGGTCCAGCTCGAACGAGAATCGGGTCCCTTCGTTCTCCGTGGACTGGACCTCGAGCTTCGTGCCCATCGCGTCGAGGAAGTTCTGGCAGATCGCGAGCCCGAGCCCGGCGTTGGAGAAACGCATGCCGGACGACGAGGGGCGGAATCCATCGAACAACATGTCCATGGCCGGTGTCCCGCACCCAGAAGGCGACGCGGTGGTCTCGAATCTCACTGCAGCCGATGACGACCGATCCCTCCTGCGTGTACTTGAGGGCATTCGTCAGCAGGTTGAGCAGCACCCGATTGATCGCAGCGGGGTAGCCGACTCGCCCGTCCGCCGACGGCAGCACGCGGGTGATCGGAATTCGCTTCTCCTCGCTGATCGGACGGACCGTATCGCAGACCGCGAGCAACACTTCGGCCACCGAGAAGGGCACGGGGCGTCCATCCACGAGCCGCTGGCCGCCACGTACAGCGTCGATGACGTCGCAGGCGAGGGCGTTCAGGCCGAGGGCCGCGCCGTAGATCAGACGCAGCTGGCGCTCCTGCACGGGCGTCACCTGACCGCTCTGCCCGCGCTGCAAGGTGTCGACGAGGAAGAGAATCGACGTCAGCGGAGAGCGCATGTCGTGTGCGATCTCGACGACGGCGTTGACTGCGTCCTCGCTGGCCAGGTGCCGCGCGAAGTCGTGGTGACTCCCGGCGGTGTGCTCCGTGTTCGCTCGCTCCATTGCGCCGAGCGCACAAGCAAGCTCCGCGCCGTCGACGCCGGATCCCCCGTACTCCACCTCGGCCAGCAGCGCAGTGCGGAGGGCGTGTACGTAGTGCGTCGGCACGATGGTGGTCAGCTCGAACTCCAGCGAGTCGCGATTCCGCTTCGTGCTGCTCGCGCCGCTGGCGCGCTTCGCGGCCGCGCGAAGGGAGAGCCGGGCGAGCCGGCTCAATTGCTCGTTGATCTCATCGGTGTCGTGCCGCTCGAACCGAGCCAGCTCCATCGCCGCGCGCGCGACGGCATTCCGGAACAGGTCCTGAAGAGTCGGATGGACGACGTCGGCCGGCAAAGGTGAAGAGGACACTCGCTCCGAGTGTGCTGAGGAAGGACGGCCGAGCGCGCCGCGTCCAGTGTCTCACGACACCGGACGAGGCGGCTCGAGTTCGACTGCAGGACGAGGCGCGACGCTACGGTGCGACCGATTCGCTCGTCTCGCGGCGAAACCCGTGGCGCTCGAGCAGGCGATAGAGCGTGGTGCGATCGACGCTGGCGAGTCGGGCAGCACGCGACATGTTGCCAGACGCGCGGGAGACGAGTCGAGTGACGTATTCCTTCTCGAACGTCGCCAGCAACTGGTCTTTCGCGACGTGATACGCTTCGTGCGCCGGGAATCCGAACGTGCCGACCTGGTCCGTCACGTCCCGGTCCGGATGCACCGGAATGTCCTCGGCCGTGATGACGGCACCGGGCGTCGTGAGGACGACGAGATGCTCGACGACGTTCTGCAGCTCCCGCACGTTGCCCCGCCACGGCCGGCTCTGGAGGAACTCCATCGCCGCGGTGTTGAAGCGTGGCATCATGTCGAGCATGGGGTGGTGCCGCCGCCAGAATTGCGCGAGGAAATGGTTCGCCAGCGTCGGGATGTCGTCGACGCGCTCGCGCAGCGGCGGCAGCGAGATCGTCACGACGTTGAGCCGATAGTACAGATCCTCACGCAGGTTCTTGCTCTGGATCGCGCTCCGCGGGTCGCGGTTCGTCGCCGAGATGAAGCGCACGTCCACCTGTGCGTCCTGCTGCTCGCTCCCGACTCGGCGCACGACGCCGTCCTGCACGACGCGCAGCAGCTTGGCCTGCAGCGGCAGCGCCATCTCGGTGAGCTCATCGAGGAAGAGCGTTCCCCCGTCGGCCGCCTCGAGCAGGCCGACCTTGTCGCGATCTGCCCCGGTGAAGGCGCCCTTGCGATGGCCGAACATCTCCGACTCGAGCAGATGCTCGGGCAGCGCGGCGCAGTTCAAGGGGACCAGGATCTGATTCGCACGCCGGCTGTGGCGATGAATGAACTGTGCGAACATCTCCTTGCCCGTGCCGCTCTCGCCGACGAGCATGACCGAGGCGTTGGTCGCCGCCACCTTGCGTGCCAGATCGACCGCCGTGCGGAACGCGGACGACGTACCGAGCAGCGTGACCCGGTCGCTGTTGCCGTGCTGCTCCACGAGCAGGCGGCTGGAGTTGTGTTGTTCGCGGGTCGCGAGGACCTCGTGTGCCGCGCGCCCGAACATCAAATGGAGGTGCGAGCCGGAGAACGGCTTGGGCAGATAGTCCCACGCGCCGGCCCGCAGTGTCTCGATGTTGGACGCCACGCTCGGGTTGCCGGTCATCATGATGACGAGCGTGCCGGCATTCGCCTCGAGCGCGGCCCTGAGGATCTCGATCCCCGAGATGGGGGTCATGTACAGGTCGAGCATCACGATGTCGAAGCGCGACCGTCGCAGCGTCTCGATCGCCTCGTCGCCGCGTCCGCTGCAGCTGACCGAGTAGCCCTCCACCTGCAGTACGCTGGCGCATCCTTCGCGCAAGGTGCGGTCGTCGTCGACGACGAGGACGCGAATGGACGCGCGGGCGGCGCTCGGAACGAGCGCCGAGTCGGCGAGGATCGGCTCACCTGCGGGGGACCGCAGGGATACTGCCGAGTCTGTCAGCCGAGAAACCGGATCAACTGCCGCGGGAGGGAACGAGCCGAAACTGCTGCGTGAGGAGTGCATGAGGACCCGGCGTCGGGTGGGGGTAAGAAAGGACCGACAGACAAGGTGTAGCGTTTACTAGGCAGTGTGGTTGAGATCCAACAGCAGTCTGGGGTGATGCGGGTCACCAAAGTTGAGCCGTTGGGACTTCCTGTCAAGTAAACATTCCCTGACAGGCTATTACGAAGAAATCCGCGCCCCAAAACTGGGGGCGCGGATCGTTCAACTGCCTGTTTGGTGGTTTTACTGGATCCGGCTAAAAATTCGAATCAGCGCGCTGAAAGATCATCGAAGCTCAGGGGCCGGCCCGAGAGCCCTTGTCCCTGCGCATGCTCGAGGGCCGACTCGGCCCGCCGGACGACTTCAGACGAGTCCACCCCGGCAGTGCTGAGGTCGCTAACAGCGCAGAAACCGGCGTGTAACGCGCCCGGCATCTCCCTGTCGCCGGGATGCGTGTCGCGCTCGAGCGCCTTTTGGAGGCGACCGATGAACTGACGCGCGCCGGAGTCGTCGGTGCCGGGAGCGAGGATCGCGAACCGGCCCTCGCCGACGTAACCGACGACATCGGACTTGCGGCTCTGGGCGCGGCAGATGTCCGCGAGGTAGCTCAGTGTCGCGCTCACCGGCCGGCCCGCAGAGTTGGCATTCGGCGCCGTGGTCGGCGTGACGGCGATGCAGGCGAACGACTCGTGATTTCGGATGGCTCGTGCGCCGAGCTGCGCGGCCCAGTGCTGGAGGCCTCGCTCACTGTAGAGGCCTGTCAGCGTGTCGAGCAGCGACGTCGCCCGCGTCTCTTCCAGGCGGCGGCGCGCCCGCAGGAAGGTTTCCATCTTGAGCCGGAGCGTCTCGACGTCGAGCGGCTGGCTGCAGAAGTCCCACGCGCCGGCCGCATACGCGGCGGCGCGGACGCGGTTCGACACCGGCGCCGGCGAGGTGATGAAGATCGGGACGGAGGGATCGAACAAGGGATCCACCATCAACGCCTTGCACACCTCGATGCCCCCCATCTCCGCGAGCGCGGAGTCGAGGATCAGCACGTCCGGGTTGGTGCGTCGCGCGAGATCGAGCGCGCGGCGCCCGCTCTCGACCCGGACGACGGTGTAGTTGTTGAGCTCCAGGACGCTCTCGACCGAGCGGCCGATCCACTCGCCGTGGCTTGCGATCAGGACCAGCACTGGACGCGGATGGAGCTGAGCCATGGCAGTGCAAGCGGGGCGAGGGAGGGGGGAGGAGCGCTGGCGAGAGCGACGAACGTCAGCGTGCGGCCGGCACTTCAGATCCGGGCGGAGTGGAGTGCGTCACATACCATTCGAGCGCTGTGCGCAGCCCCTCGTCGGGCTGATAGCTCGGTGCGAATCCGAGCTGACGGCGTGCCTTGCTGATGTCAGCCAACGACCGACGGATGTCGCCGAGCCGTGCGGCGGACCGTGTCGGCTCCACGCCCTGGACGATCGGCATGTGCCGAGCCAGCGCGTGGCGAATCATGCGGAACAGCTCATTGAGTGAGGTTTCGTGTCCGCACGCAATGTTGAACGCCCCTGTCGCGTCGCCGGCGTCCGCCGTGGCGGCCAGGATGTTGGCCTGCACGACGTCAGCCACATAGAGGAAATCGCGTGTCGTTTCACCGTCCCCGAAGATCTCGCAGGGAACGTCCGACAGGAGGTTTGCTATCCAGCGTGGGATGACCGCCGCGTACGCCCCATTCGGATCCTGTCTTCGTCCGAAAACGTTGAAGTACCGGAGTCCGACCGTCGTAATGCCGTATGCCTGTTCGAATGCCGTCGCGTACAGTTCGTTCGCTGCCTTGGAGGCTGCATAGGGCGACAGCAGCTCTCCGACTACGGTCTCGACCTGCGGAATGTTGGTGGTGTTCCCGTAGACGGCACTCGACGAGGCGTACACGATTCGGCGCACACCCGCATCGCGTGCCGCTACGAGAACGTTGAGAAATCCCTCGACATTCACCTGACTGTTCGTCAACGGATCGGCGATCGACTCGGGAACCGATGCCAGCGCTGCGTGATGCAGCACGTAGTCCACGCCCGAACAGGCACCCTGACATGCGGCGAGGTCCCGGATGTCACCTTCGATGAATCGGAAGGTGCCGGGCGCTCCGCCCGTCGTGCCTAACGCGTCCCTGAGATTCGCCTCGTTGCCGGTGGAAAAGTTGTCGAGTCCGACGACCGTCTGCCCCAGCGACAGCAGCTCCTCAACCAGGTTGGAGCCGATGAAGCCGGCCGCCCCAGTGACGAGCCAAACGCGAGGTTTTTCGGTGAACGCCCGTCGAACATCGAGATATCGACTGTCTGTCGGTTGATCTGTCATTCAGTACGCGGAGTACAAGTGAGCATCTAATGGCGCCACGCATCTTCCATTCCTTGGTCTGCCGGGGTGCGAAGTGCACATAACCCCAACTCGCACGACACTTTACACCGCGTCCGCTGAGCAAATGAGGGTGGTTGCTTCGGCGCCGACTGTCGCGAGCGCCCCGCACTTCTGTTGGCTCGATCCTGCATCGCGTGGCAGTCCGGCAATGGTCCGCGCGAACACCGACCAACGAACTGCGCGTCTGCCGTTGCGAGCGCGCGGGCGCGCAGTCATTCTGCACGGCGGCCGGCGTCGGGGCAACCCGAGCGCAGCGTACCTACGCAATCACTCTCCTGATTCAATTGTTTCTTCCATGGGAACTGGCGCAACGACATCGAACGGCATGATGGCGGTCGTCCAACGAGCGGCGACGAGACTCGGCGTTGCCGCCGGCGGTCTCGAGTCGCTCCAGCGCGTCGATTGGGTCGCGAGGGGGGTGACGGCGCTCATGTTCGCCCTCCTGTTCGCCCAACCCTTCCTGAGCCTCGTACAGGATTGGTGGACGGTGCCGGAGGCGGGCCATGGTCTCCTCCTCGCGCCGGTCGCCATCTGGCTCGCCCGGCGGTCGGGCATCCGTCCGGGCACAATGGCCCAACCGGCACTCGGGTTGGCGATCATCGTCGTCGCGGTGGCGCTGCGCTGCGCGGCCGGCCTCGCCGCGGAGCTGTTCACCATGCGGGCGTCGATGATCATGGCCCTCGCGGGTCTCACCGTCCATCGCTTCGGCTTCCGCCAGCTCCTCTGGTGGTGGCTGCCCTTCACGATCGCCAGTCTCTCCATCCCGCTGCCCGAGCTCGTGACGCAGGCGCTCGCCCTCCCATTGCAATTCCGCGCGTCGCGCATGGGTGCCGCGCTCCTGGAGATGCGCAACGTGCCGGTGCTCCTGACGGGCAACGTGATCCGGCTGCCGGGTCACGAGCTGTTCGTGACGGAGGCCTGCAGTGGACTGCGCTCCCTCACGGCGCTGCTCAGTGTCGGTGTGCTCGCGAGCGCCATGCTGCTGCGGACGATCGTCGGCCGGACCTTGCTCGTCCTGATCACCATCCCCATCGCCATCGCGGTGAACGGCATCCGGGTGTTCGTGACCGGGTTTCTCGTCTACTACGTCAGCCCGTCGCTCGGGCAGGGTTTCATGCACCAGACCGAAGGATGGCTGCTCTTCCTCGTCTCGCTGGTCGCGCTCGCGGCGGTGGGGTGGCTGATGCTCGCCCTCGAGCGCAGAGTGAAGGGCTGGCGCTCGCGCGAGGTGCCGCTGCATGCGTGACATCCGCCCCTATCTACCCGCGTTCGTGCTCACGCTGGGCTGCGCCTTCGTGTGGAACGCCCGAACCCAATCGGCGGTCCCGCTGGCGGCGCCGCTGTCCGGCGTACTCGCCGAGGTGTCGGGCTACCGGACGGAGGAGCAGCGGCTGTCGGAGGCCGAGCGCGCGATCGCGGGGATGACCGACTACGTGGCGCGGGCGTACTGGCGCGATTCGCTCCCCGTCTTCACGACCTTCGTGTCGTACTACGAGCGCCAGACGCAGGGGAAGACGATTCATTCTCCGCGCAACTGCCTGCCCGGCGCCGGCTGGGAAGTGCTTTCGACGAGTCCGCAGGTCGTGATGGTCGACGGCCGGCCGCTCACGCTCAACCGATCCGTGCTCAAGAACGGCGCGGCCACCGCCGTCGTCTTCTACTGGTATCAGGGCCGTGGACGGGTCGTCGCGAACGAGTACGCGGTGAAGTGGAACCTGCTGCGCGACGCGGCGCTCGCGGGGCACACCGAAGAGGCGCTCGTGCGCGTCGTCGTGCCCGTTCATGCGACGCGCCCGCGGGCCGCCCCTGAGGACGACCAACGTCTCCTGGCGGAGGCGAGCGCGCTGGGCGAGGGAATCTCGATTCGCCTGACGAGAGAAGTCGCGCGCGTGCTGCCGCGTGGGTGATCCGGCCGGGCCGGATACGATGAGCACCTCTACTCCCGATGCCTGGCGCCTCGACGGCCGTGTATGCCTCATCACGGGTGCCACGGCCGGCATCGGCCGGCAGTCGGCGTTGTCGCTGGCGCGGCTCGGCGCCGAGCTGGTGCTGGTGGGTCGCAGTGCGACGCGCGTCGCTCGCGCGGTACGCGCCGTACGCGACGCCGCGCCCAAGGCGCGAGTGCGCGGCCTGGTGGCCGACCTCTCGTCGCAGGCGGAGGTGCGGCGTCTCGCCCGGGTGGTGCTGGCCGAAGTGCCGCGTCTCCACGTTCTGGTCAATTGCGCCGCCGTGGTGACGCCTCGGCGGCGGGAGACCGTGGACGGCCTCGAGATGCAGCTCGCCGTCAACCACCTCGCGCCCTTCCTGCTCACCACCTTGCTGCTGCCGCTGCTGCAGGACAGCGCTCCGTCGCGGGTTGTGACGGTCGCATCACAGGTCGAGCGGGCCGGGACGATCGACTTCGAGGATCTGAACGGCCTACGCGGCTACGACGGTTGGGTAGCCTACCGCCAGTCGAAGCTGGCCAACATCTTGTTCACCCGGGAGCTGGCGCAACGCGTCGGGGCACGCGGCATCACCCCGATCTCCCTGCATCCCGGCGTGTATCTGACCAACCTGCTTCACGACC
>WNFK01181844.1_pt2 | contig 16088 bp, 17 predicted proteins | sample 5400281 | NCBI WGS metagenome assembly WNFK01 (sample SAMN13153350, study PRJNA577476) | soil metagenome | isolation source: 20 cm soil on Douglas fir-dominated hillslope | place: USA:California | collected 2013-09-17 | reverse complement strand
GATGCCGGATTCGACGCTCATGGTCTGCGACCTCTCGATCCATCCCATCGCGTTGAACCGCTTCGATGTCCCGGTGAAGCTCACGGCCGACCTCTCGGCCCCGGGAATGAGCGACGCGTCCGACTGCACGAACTATTGGTACGACCCGACGCGCATGGACTGGGTCAGCTTGAGATCGAAGTCGCAGTGCTCGGGCACGCTCATCTCGACGGCCCTCGAGCACTTCTCGCGGTACGGTTCCGGAAAGGCGGGTTGGTAGGCTCATGGCCCTGATCGAATACGTCGCACTCGTCATCCTGGGCGGGCTGGTGCTCGCCTGGGAGGCGTGGTCACCGGGACAGGCGGGAGCGCAGCCTCTGACGCTCCTCTTCTGGGTCCTGGCGAACATGCTGGGCGAGCTGCTCTGGCTGCCCGCGCCGAAGCACCGCGGGTACCTGAGCATGGCGACGGCCGCGAACTTCGCGACCCTGCTCGTCCTTCCGGTCTCGCTGGCGGTCACCGTGACGGTGCTCGCGGGCGCCCTGGTGGACGTCATCTTCCGGCACCGCCGGTGGTATCAGGTGCTCTTCAACGGCGCGGTCTGCTGCATCGCGGTCTTCTGCGCCTCGAGCGTCTTCACGGCCATCTGTCAGGGGCGGGACGGGCTGGAGAATCTGCTCTCGCCGCTCAACGCGGGCGCCTTGACGCTGGCGGCGGTCACGTACTTCCTGATCAACACGTGGCTCGTGACCGGCGTGGTGTCGCTGGATCAGAAGCTCAAGCCCTGCTACGTCTGGGCGACGACCTTCGCCTCGCCGCAGGAGGCGCTGGGCTCCTTCGTGCTCTTCACGCTGGGGCTTCTCTTCGCGGCGCTCTTCCTCGCGTGGGGCTACATGAGCGCCTTCCTGGCCACGATCGCGACCTACTTCGTGCGCGGCGCCTACGGCCGGTACGTCGAGGCACGCCCCGTGCCTACTGCATCTCGACCAGGCGCTGTCTCAGGTCAGGGCTGAGCGTTCCCTCGAAGACCTCCTCGACCGGCCCCGTCATGATCAGGTCGAGATCCTTGCTCAACTCCACCTCGAGCTGACCTCCCTCCATCACGACGGTCACCGTTCCGTCCACGAGGCCCCGGTCGAAACACGCCGTGGCCACCGCGCAGGCGCTGGTTCCCGAGGCGAGCGTGTGCCCGGCGCCGCGCTCCCAGACCAGCGCGCGGACCCGCCGGCGCGATTCCGCCGTGCAGAGCTGCACGTTGATCCGCTCCGGAAACGCCGCGTGGCGCTCCACCAGGGGCCCGATCGCGAAGAGCCTTTCGCGGGTGAAGGGCTCGCCGAAGATGACGCAGTGGGGGTTACCCACCGACACGACCGTGACGTCGAGCTTCTTCCCGCCGGCGTCGAGGGCTTTCCGGGCGCGGTCGATCGTGGCTCGCCCCATCTCGAGGCGCACGGAATGGACGCGGCCGGCGCGCTTCATGACCTGCGCCGCCACCGGGCCCGCGATGGTCGAGATCACGAAGGAGTCCTCCGCGGTGTAGCCGTGGTCGCTCAGGAATTTCGCGACGATTCGGAGGCCGTTCCCGCTCCGCTCGGCCTCGGATCCGTCCGGATTCCAGATGCGGGCGTGGAAACCGTCCAGGCGCGCTTGGACCTCCAGCACGCCGTCCGAGCCCAGACCCAGGTTCCGGTGGCACAGGAGCCGAACCCGCTCGGGCGTGAGCGAGATCCCGAACCGCGCGCCGTCCACCACGATGTAGTCGTTCCCCAGCCCGTGGCCTTTCACGAAATCACCGGCGAGCATCGGGGACCTCCATGCCCGTCACGCGGAGCGCCTCGTTCACGGCGGCCTCGCCCGCGACTTTGGCGCAGAGCTCGATCGATTCGCGGACCCCGGCGCGGGTGCCGCCCACGTTCACAGCACCGATGGCGTGCGAGCGGAGCTGGCGCCACATCTTCGTCGCGGTGAGGATCGCCACGACGCAGTACTCGCGCTCCGGAGAGGTGAGACCCGGGCGCGAGAGGGTCTTCCCGTAGCCCTCGAGAATCATCCAGGCGGCCAGATCGGGCGAGAGTCCGCGCATGGTCTCGAGAAGCTTTTCGTAGTTTCGCCCGTACACGGTGCGGCAGAGCTTCTCTCCCGAAGCGTTCCATCGCGCGATCTCGGCGCCGTCCGCGGACGGCGGATCGAATCCGTGGAGGCGCAACACGGGGCCCGCCGCGAAGAGCGCCTCGATCGCGCGCGGGAATCCCACGAAGAGATAGCTCTGGAGGAGCGTCTCGTAGACGGCCTCAAGGGAGGCGCCGTCACGCAGCGCGTGCTCGGTGGCCGCGACGATGGAGTCCGCGTCCGCCGAGGCGATCGCCGCAGAAAGGGAGACCAGCCCCGCTTCCGCGGGCGTCAGCGAGCGCTCAGCGGGCAAGGGCGTGGGAGAGCTTGGGCAGGGACCGGTCCATGCGGTAGGAGATGCTCATGTGGCCGTCCTCGAATTCCTCGTACTCGTGCGCGATACCCATCGCGCGGAGCTTCTTCACGAAGGCCCGCGCCCCCAGCTCGAGGTAGAACTCGTCGTCCTTTCCGCAGTCCAGGAAGAGGAGACGAAGCCCCCGGAACGCCTCGGCGTGGCGATCGATCATGAAAAGCGGATCCCATGTAAGCCAAAGCTTCCAGACGCTCTCGATCAGCTCGCCCGTCGTGAGATCGAACGGGAGATCGCACCAGGGCGGCGGCGCCTTCACGTTCGGCGAATAGGCCGCGGCCATGGCGAGGATGTTCAGGGCGCCGATGTCCGCGTGTTCTTTCTTCGGCGAGGTTCGGAAGGCCTTCAAGAACGAGTCGACCCCGCCTTTCTTCGCGATCGTGCGGATCGCGGGGCCGAAATCCCGCTTGTAGCAGTGCTCGAAGAGAAGGTCGCCGCTGTGGCAGACGACGGCGCCGAAGACGCCGGGGTGGCGCATGCCCAGGATCAGGGAGCCGTAGCCGCCGCTGGATTTCCCGATCACGCCGCGGTGGTCGCGCGACGCAAGCGTGCGGTAGCGCTGGTCCACGAGCGGCACAAGCTCCTGCACCACGTGATCCTCGTAGTTCCCGAGCGCGGGTGAGTTCACGTACTGGCTCCCGCCGAGGTGCGTGAAGCAATCCGGTAAGGCCAATATCATCGGTTTGGCGGAGCCGTCCGCGATCAAGGCGTCCATGCGGTCGGCGATCCCGGGCATCCAGGGGTTGTCGTTCAGGAGCATCCGGCCGCGGCCGGTGAATCCGGAGAGGCACCACGCGACGGGGTAGCGCTCCGGGGCCTTCTCGTAGCCCGGCGGGAGGTACAGGTACAGGTCGCGGACGTGGGGGTCGCCGGGGAGGTTCCCCTTGAGGGCGCGGCTTTCGACACGCTCACAGACCACCGTACCCTTCGGGATTTCCATGCCCGCAGCCTAGGTGCGCCAAGACCCCGTGTCAATTCAGGGCCGCGCTGCTAGATTCGTGCCTTCATGGCCATCACGAACGGTACAAAGCTCGGCCCGTACGAGATCCTGGCGCCTCTCGGCGCGGGGGGCATGGGCGAGGTCTATCGAGCGCGCGACACCCGCCTGGGACGTGAGGTCGCGGTCAAGGTGCTGCCCGCCGCGTTCGCCTCCGATCCGGATCGTCTCCGACGCTTCGAGCAGGAGGCGCGCGCGGCCGGCGCCCTGAACCATCCCAACATTCTCGTGCTCCACGATGTGGGCACGCACGAGGGAACGCCCTACCTCGTGACCGAGCTTCTCGAGGGCGAGACCCTGCGCGAGCGTCTGGACCAGGGGGCGCTCTCGCCGCGCAAGGCGATCGACATCGCGCTCCAGATCGCGCGCGGCCTCGCCGCGGCGCACGATCACGGGCTGGTCCATCGGGATCTCAAGCCGGCGAACCTCTTCGTGCTCCGCGACGGGCGCGTGAAGATCCTGGATTTCGGGCTGGCCAAGCTGACGCGCCCGGAGCCCTCGGGAAGTCACGGCGCCACGGCTACCGTGGACACCGACAAGAGCGTCGTCATGGGCACGGCGGGCTACATGGCCCCGGAGCAGGTGCGCGGCCAACCCGCCGACCACCGCGCGGACATCTTCGCATTCGGCGCCATCCTCTACGAGATGCTCACGGGGCGCCGCGCGTTCCAGGGAGAAACCAGCGCGGAGACGATGACCGCGATCTTGCGCGAAGAGCCTCCGGAGCTGGCGCGCGACGGACATCCTCTTCCACCCGCCCTCGACCGGATCGTCCGCCATTGTCTCGAGAAGAATCCACCAGAACGCTTCCAGTCCACGAGCGACATCGCGTTCGCGCTCGAGGCGCTCTCGGGACTCTCGGACTCCGGCCCCAAGCCGGCCGCGACCCCAGGCGCGCGCCCGGCGCGGCGATTCCTCGCGCCCGTGATCGCCGGGGTCGTCCTCCTCGGCGCCGGGTTGGTGATCGGGCACCAGCTTGGCCCTCGGGGCGGCGAGGCGCCGGTGGAGTACCGGAAGCTGACCTTCAAACGCGGACCGGTCTTCGTCGCGCGATTCTCGGACAACGGCCAGCGCATCTATTACTCCGCCGCGTGGGACGGCGATTCGACAAGGCTCTACTCCTGCGATCGGAATGCGCCGGGCTCTTCGGTCATTTCCTTGCCCCCGGGCGCCTTTTTCCTCGGCATATCACCGTCGAATGTCATGGCCATCCTTGTCCGCGCCCGCCAGCGGGTGCACTTCACCGCAATCGGCACCCTGGCCACCCTCACCAGCGGCGGGGCGCCGCGGGAGGTCCTCGACGACGTGACCGACGCGGACTGGAGTCCCGACGGGTCGCGGCTCGCGGTCATCCACGTCGTGTTCAATCGATACCGGGTGGAGTATCCGATCGGGACGGTCCTCTACGATTCGCCCGGGTGGGTGACCCATCTTCGGGTCTCGCCGGACGGAACGCGTGTGGCGTTCCTGGAGCATCCGTTTTACCCGGACGACCGCGGCGAGCTCATGGTCGCGAGGGCCGGAAGGCCCGCGCGATCCCTGAGCCAGATCTCCGCCAGCGCGCAAGGTGTCGCCTGGCTCCCCGGCGGAAACGGGATGCTGTTTACGGGCGCCACCCGCGGTGCCTGCCGATCGATTCGCGTCGTGGATCTCAAGGGACACTTGCGCACCCTTGCCACACTGCCCGATGGCGGCAGGATTCACGACATCGCCCCGAGCGGAGACGCCCTCGTCACGAGCGACCACATCTCGCTCGGAATCCGGGGCCGAGGGACGGGGCAGAACGCCGAGCGTGACCTGACCTGGCTCGACTGGTCGCTTCCCGTCTCGATCAGCGCCGACGGCCGGATGCTCCTGTTCGACGAGGAGGGGGACGGTGGAGGCGACCACTATTCGGTCTGCATTCGCTCGATGGACGGATCAGCCCCGATCCGCCTGGGTGAGGGTGCGGGCGGGGACCTGTCGCCCGATGGGGAATGGGCGCTGACCGTCCGGTTCTGGGAGAAGCGGCCGCAGCTGGCTCTTCTCCCCACCGGCGTCGGGCAACCGAGGACCCTGCCGACGACGGGGCTCGAGAACATCACCCAGGCCAGGTTTCTTCCCTCCGGGAAGGAGATCCTCGTCGTGGGGAACGAGGAGGGTCACGGGCAGCAGACCTACATTCGGGCGATCGACGGAGGCCCGATGCGGCGGGTGGGTCCGGAGGGCGTTGTCACGCGCGGATTGGTCTCACCCGACGGACGCTGGACCGTTCTAACTCTGCCGGGAGGTGGGGCGAGACTGTACTCCATCGTCGGAAGCGAGCCCCGCGACATTCCCGGGAAGACTCCCGCGGAGTTCACCTCGGGCTGGTCGGCAGACGGGAAAGCCCTTCTGGTCGCGACGCCCAATCCCCGGCCACCTATGGAGATCTACCGCTTGGACCTCATGACCGGGAGGAGAGCCCTCTGGGGAACGCTCAAGGGGCCGGAAGACCATGCCGGCGTTACGCTCGCAGCGGCGATCTGTCCCTACGGCTCCGCCTACGCGTACACCTATGGTCGCGCTCTCTGCGATCTCTTCCTCGCGACCGGTTTGACCCGTCCTTGAGCTGATGAACTTCGCCACGATCGGTGTCGCCGCGGCGGCGCTCTTCTGGCTGGAGACGGGGATCGCGGCGCGGCTGGGTCGCCGCCGGGTTCCGGGGCTCGAGGACCTCGAGCCGATCCGGGACGAATCGCTCCCCACGCTCACGATCGTCGCGGCCGCCAAGGATGAAGCCCCCCGCGTGGAAGAAGCCGCTCGATCCCTCCTGCGACAGGACTACCCGAATTCGGCCGTGATCGTCGTGGACGACCGTTCCAGCGACGGCACTTCACGTCGCTTCCCGAAGACTGGATCGGGAAGTGCCACGCGCTCGCGCAAGGCGCGGGGGCCACAGACTCGGAATGGATCCTCTTCGTGGACGGGGACGTGACGTTGGCGCCGGACGCCGCGCGCCGCGGCGTTTCGCTGGCCGTGCGGCAGGGCTGGGACCACGTCGCGGTGGGGCCGGACATGATCCTCGAGAGCCTGGGCGAGGCCATCTTCGTGGGCGCCTTCATGTCGATCTTCAACGCGACCCAGCGACCGTGGCTTGCCTCGGACCCCTCGCGGGGGTACGCGATCGGGATCGGGGCCTTCAACCTGGTGCGTCACGAGGCGTACCAGCGCGCCGGCGGGCACGCCGCGATCCGCTACGAGATCCTGGACGACATGGCGCTGGGGAAAATCTTGAAGGGGAGCGGTGCGCGTCAGACCTTCGCGAGACACGACCAGCTGGTCACCGTGAGGTGGCACGCGGATCTGGGCGGGCTGGTCCTCGGGGTGGAGAAGAACGCGTTTCCCGCGGCGCGCTACAACGTGTGGCTGGGCGCTACGGCGCCGTGGGGGATGCTCGCGGTCGCCTGGGCGCCCGTGGTCGGACTCTTCCTTCCGGGGATCTGGCCGAAGATCGCTGCCCTGACGGCGTGGGTCGGCGTGCTGATCAACTACAGAGAGGTGTCCCGCGCCGCCAGGATCTCGCTCTGGCAGGCCGCGCTCATGCCCCTGGGCGCGACGGTCTTCGTGTACGCGTTCCTTCGCTCGATGGTGGTGACGCTGAGGCAGGGAGGCGTGAGGTGGCGGGGAACCTTCTACCCGATCGCGGAGCTCCGGCGGCGGCGTGTCTGGTGACGACTTGGGAAAAAAAGAAGCCCCTGAAGCAGTGCTTCAGGGGCTCTCGCCGCGCACCATGGGGGGTCAGGGCTGAAACGATGCGCGGTGTCGTCCCAGTTCATTTGCACCTGACATGCCAAAACGGTCCTCGCGGGCCCAGAACCTCATCACCCGTTCCGCGCACTCAAGATAGCGCGTCGTCGACGGACGGCTGATGTCGATCCGGCCGATATCCTCTGTCGCCAGGCGTACATGCTCGTACGCTGCGGTACGTGGCTAGCAACAGCCAGCTATTCCTCCGCCACCGCACGGAGCAGCCCGTCGACCTCGGTGGCCAACCCCTCCAGATCCTCCGGCTTCGGGAAACGAACCGCGATCCCCGGATGGATCGGGAGACCCCACTCCGCCAGGGGGACCCCAAGGGCCCGGCTGAAGACCCCGCTGGGGCTGAGCCACGGCGCCGAGGGCCAGATCTCGTGGCCGGGTGGTGGATGTTGATCCGGTCCCACGGGAAACCATCGGCCATCTCGATCCGGGCGCCTTCGGCGTACCCCCGGGCGCGGACCAGGATCTCGTCCGGGTCGGCGTTCTCGGTCACGTCCAGGATGACCCACGCCTGGGGGCGATCCGGGTGCCGCACCTGGGGCGCCACCACTTGGCCCCGCGGCTCGAAGAGCGCGCGACGAAGCGCTTCTTCTCCCTGGCCGGGAGGCACCTGCTCCCCGTCCATGGCCTCCTCGAGAAAATCCAGCGCGCCCCGGTTGTCGCCCAGCTTGTGGAGGAGCTCGAAGTCCAGAGGACGCGGACCGTACGCCTCCTTCTTCAGCTCCTCGACCAGCCTATCGCGTAAACGGTAGGGATTCGCTGAAGCGTCCCAGATGCCCAGGACCACCCGCCCGCGCGCGCCAAGGAAGACCCGCCTCCGGCGCGGCGCCTGCGCGATGATCCGCGGCCAGAGCACGGCCTTGGTCCTCAAGCGCGTCCGGTGCTCGCGGAGAGCCTGTCCCAGGACCAGGGAGCCTTGCGTGGCTCCCGGCGTGACCACCAGCCCCACTTTGGCTCCGCCCGCCCGCGCCATCCCGGCCAGCGTGGCGGAGAGGGCCAGGCGCTCGGCTCCCTCCACCGCCGCGGGCTCGACGGGGACCGCCTCCGCGTGCCACGTCGCGAACAGGAGCGCGTCCGGCGCCGCCGCCGGCAGGAGGAGGAATGTCGGCACAAGTTCCGATATTTCAATACATTCCAGCTGGAGCGACTCCGCGGCCCAGCGGAGCGATTTGCGCGTCTCCTCCGCTGTGAGCTGTGGAACCGTCTCCCGCGGCATCGAGAGAAGTGGCTGGAATTTTTGAAGATACGTTGTGGTGGTGGCGGTCATCCGGTGCCCGTGAACGAGGATATTCGGGCTCGAGGAGCCCGAGGCGGCGAATTCCGGGGCATCATAGCGCAGCCAGTCTGTTGATAAATCACAATTTGACTTGACACCGTCTTTCCACCGATCGGACTATCGAAGGGACGGTCGCCTCGAGGCATTCAGGGTATCCGAGGTGCGACGCGGCAATGTGCGGAGGGGAGGAGCCGGGATGGAAGTGAAGCTGCCCGACTGCCGAAAATGCAGCAACGGTGTCCTGATCCCGCTTTCCGACTACGGGCGGGACGGAGCCCCGATCACCTTCAAGGCCTGGGTCTGCACGAATCCCGCGTGCGGGTTCAACGTTCGCATCGACAACGGTGAGATCAGCCTGGGCAAGATGGTAGCTCAATCCCAGAAATAATCACTGACGTTGGAATCCACCCGATCCGGGTGCGCGACGCCGAAAGGTGAGCCACTGTCTCCCTCTCGGCGTCAACCGTTTCAGGAGAACGCCGACTTGATCCGTGCCGTCATCTTCGACCTCGACAACACGCTCACCGACTTCATGAAGATGAAGCGCGCCGCGATCGATGCGGCGGTGGACGGGATGATCGACGCGGGCCTCAAGCTCTCGCGCGAGGAAGCCTCCCAGCAGATCTACCGCGTCTATGACCGCGAGGGGATCGAGTACCAGCAGGTTTTCGACCTCTTCCTGAAAGAGCACCTGGGCGACGTGGACTACAAGCTCCTGACCAGCGGCATCGTGTCCTACCGCCGCGCCCGGGACTCCTATCTGGTCCTCTACCCGCACGTGAATCTCACGCTCATGGAGCTCCTGAAACGCGGCCTCAAGCTCGCGGTGGTCTCCGACGCGCCGCGGCTCCAGGCCTGGATGCGCCTGGCCCAGCTCCAGCTCCAGCACCTCTTCAGCACCGTGGTCGCGTTCGAGGACACGGGCGAGCGAAAGCCAAGCCCCAAGCCCTTCGAGCGCGCGCTGGAGCGACTGGGGGTCAGGCCCTCCGAGGCGATCATGGTGGGCGACTGGCCGGAGCGGGACGTGGTCGGCGCATCGAAGCTGGGCATCCGGACCGCGTTCGCGCGCTACGGGGACACCTTTGGCACCTCGCATTCCGGCGCCGATTTCGACCTGAACGACGTCTACGAGCTGGTGGAGATCATCGACCGGCTGAACGACGCGCCGGCGGTCCTCAGCGCGAAGAGCTGATCATGGTCTCCGTGGGCGTGGACATCGTGGAGGTAGGGCGGATCCAGGGCGCCATCGAGCGCTGGGGTCTCCGCTTCCTCGAGCGCATCTTCACGCCCGCGGAAATCGAGTACTGCACCCACAAATCCCGCACGGCCGAGTCCTTTGCCGTCCGGTTCGCCGCCAAGGAAGCCTTCGCCAAAGCCCTCAAGGTGGGACGCGTCTCCATCTGGCGCGAGGTCGAGGTGGTGAAAGGCGAGGGTCCGCGCCCCACGGTGCAGCTGCATGGGATCGCACGCCAGCTGGTGGGCGCGCGCCGGGTGGACCTCTCCCTCTCGCACGCCTCCACGCACGCCGTCGCCGTCGTGCTGGTCGAGGACTGAGTGCGCCTGCCGCAAGGCCAGCGCCTCGTCACCGCGAGCGAGATGCTCGCGATCGACCATGCCGCGATCTCGCGGGGAACGCCCTCGCTCAAGCTCATGGAGCGCGCCGGACGGGAGGCGGCTCGCGTGATCGTGGGCTGGTGGCGCGGCGTGACCGCGGCGAAGGCGGGTCCCATCCGCAGGCGTCCCGCCACGGGCGCCCGACCCCCGCGTGGGAAGGTGATCGTGCTCGCCGGTCCCGGCAATAACGGAGGGGACGGGTTCGTGTGCGCCAAGCATCTCAAGGCCGCGGGGTTCACGGTCCGGGTGCTCGTCGCCGCGGAAGAGGGCTCCCTCTCCTCGGACGCCGCGGCGAGCCACGCCGTGTGCGAGCGCGAGCGTACGCCCGTCACGTTCCTGCCCGATCCCCGCGCGTGGGGGCCGGCCAGCGAGGCGGCGTTCGCTTCCCACGACGCCATCTTCCTGGTGGATGCCTTGCTCGGAACCGGCAGCAAGGGCGCCCCGCGCGGCGCCGTCGCCGCCGCGATCGAGATGGCGGAGCGGAGCGAGCGCCCCATCGCTTCGATCGACATTCCGTCCGGTCTGGACCCCTCCACGGGCTACCGCGAGCAGCCCGCGATCCGCGCGGACCTCACCGTGACGCTGGCGCTGCCCAAGCGCGGCCCCGGCCTCGATCGTCGAGGAGATGATTTCCGGCATGGTGGTGGCGGACGCCGACTGGGCCCGGTCGCTGCTTCCCACGCGTCCCATGGACGCGCACAAGGGCTCCGTGGGCCGTGTCCTGGTCGTGGGCGGGAGCGCGGGCTACATGGGCGCGGTGGCGCTCGCGGCCGAAGCGGCGCTCCGCACGGGCGCAGGCTATGTCTCGGCGGCCATTCCCATGAGCTGCGTGGACGCGCTGGAATCGCGCGTGGCCGAGGTGGTGAAGCGCGGGCTTCCGGAAACGCCCGAGCGCGCGCTTTCGCTGAAGGCGCGCGAGGAGATCCTGGCCGAAGCCATCCGCGCGGACGTGGTCGCGATCGGCCCTGGTCTCTCGCGGAACGAGGAAGCGCTGGAGCTGGCGCGCGAGCTGGTCGAGCGCGTGGAGGCGCCGATCGTTCTCGACGCGGATGGATTGAATGCGTTCGAAGGACGGGGGGTCCGCCGGATGCACGGACCGCTGGTGCTGACCCCGCATTTCGCGGAGGCCGCGCGCTTGAGCGGGCGCTCGCTCGCCGAGATCGCGCGCGACGCCGCGGGCTGGGCGCGCCGCTTCTCGGACGAGAGCGGGGCCATCGTCTGCCTGAAGAGCACGCCCATGGTGACCGCCGTTCCCGCCGAGCCCCTGATCCTGAACGCCACGGGGAATCCCGGCATGGCGACCGCGGGCGCGGGGGACGTGCTCACCGGGACCATCGCGGGGCTCATGGCGCAGGGCGTGGACGCCGAGGAGGCGGCCGCGCTGGGCTGCTACATCCACGGGCTCGCGGGGAACGTGGCCGCGCGGCGGCTGGGGATGCGCGGGCTCATCGCGGGCGACATCGTGCGCGCGCTGCCGGCCGCGATCACGGCGCTGGAGAGCGGGGCCCTTGCCGAAATCTAGGAAGACACCGGGCGCGGGGGACGGAGGAGCGGACGACCGGCCCGAGCGGAGCATCGGCTCGGGCGTGGGGAAAGCCGCGGCCCAGGCGCGCGTCTCGGCGCTCCGCGCCGCGAGGCGATCTCAGCGCGCGCATCACGCCCGAGCGGGTCCTGATCTCCCGTCGGGGACGCCGCCTCGGCGACCTCACGCCCCGGGATTTCGTGGATCTGGGGATCGCCGAGCCGCTGGACTCGCAGGGCCGCGCCGCGGCCAGCACGGAGCACCGGACGCACCTCGCCGCCTACGTCGGGCGTCCCGACGTCGAGGCCGTGGTGCACGCGCACCCGCCGGGGCTCTCCGCCTTCGCGATGCGGGGCGAGACGCCCAACCTGCGCGCGCTCGACGAGGCCCGCGACGCGATCCACGCCATCTCGGTGGTGCCCTACGCGCCGTCCGGGACGGAAACGCTCGCCCACTCGGTGGCGGCGTACCTGAAAGGGGCGGACGGATCCCCCGCGTGCGACGTGGTCCTACTCCAAGGACACGGCGCGCTGGCGGTGGGTGGAAGCGTGGAAGAGGCGCTGGCGCGGCTCGAGATCGCGGAGCATCTGGCCGTGACGCTGCTCCTCGCGGAGAAGCGCGGGTGATCAGACGCCGATCGTGGCGCGGATGCGGGCGATCTGATTCAGGTGCTCCGTGCTGTGCGTGTGGTAGTCCAGCGCGATGAAGACCACGCGCGCCCAGCGTGGCTTGAACGAGGTGACGGCGGCCGGGAGATGGCTCAGGTAGGCCAGGGTCTCGCGTTCGTCGCGCCGCAGGCGGTCCAGCAGCTCCTTCACGGAAGGCTTCCGCTCCAGCGCCGCGGCGATCCGGCTCGAGCTCGTCACCTGCTCGCTTTCGATGACCGGCCTCGCCCCGCGCGCCGCCTGGTCCAGCCAGCACTGGAGCATCCGCTCCGTGACCGAGAGGTGCCCCAGCACTTGCGCCACGGACCAGGCCTCCGGACCCTCCGGCCGATAGGCGTCCGCGTCGGAGACACCCTCCACCGCCTTTCCCAGCGCGGCGTCGGCTAACGGCACGTCCTCGCTCAGCACCCGGATCAGGCGGTGGGGATCGAGGGGCGGTTCGCCCCGTCCCGGACGGGAGCGCAGCATCACCGTGCGGGTGTGCTCCTCTCCGTCCCGCACCACGCGGACCGGCACCGCTTCGCCCGGGCGTCTGGCGCGGAGCCACCGGATCAGCTCGTCCTCGTTCCGGACCGGGGTCGCGTTGAAGGCGAGGATCACATCCCCCGCGCGCAGCCCCGCTTCTTCGGCCGCACCGCCGCGGAGGACGGCCTGCAGCCGGACGCCCACGCCCGGAGGAACGCCTCGGATCGGCCGGTCGCCGGGCTTCAAGTCCCGGGTGCCGATTCCCATCATGGGCCTCCGGGCCTCGCGAAGATCGATGCCGTGCTCCCAGACCGAGGCCAGGTTTTCCAGCGCGTCCCGCCACAGGGCACAGGCCAAAGGATCGGGATCGGAGACCGTGACACGGGTCTCGGCCCCCGCCAGCTTCACGAAATCGATCTCGAGCCGGTCGTCGTCCTGGCTGCGGGTCGGACGGAGGACCAGCCGCCTGCCCTCCACGAGCCGCTCCACGGTCGCGTCCAGCCTCACCCCGTGGGTGCCCCGCACGATGTAGGCGCCGCCCACGCGGAGGTCGATCTCCACCGCGTCCCCCAGCCAGTAGTAGAGGAGGACCGGTTGCGTGAAGGCCTGCCAGACGTCGATGGGCGGGAAGGGGACGACGGCTTCCGCGCGGAGGGATGAAGAGGTCGCCGGAGACATGCAGGGAGTCTGCGCGCGTCCCGCGGCGTGGCGCTACGGCTAAGATTTCGCGTACGGACGCGGGATTCCCTATACTGAACCCATGAAGCATCTCCGCAAGACGCTGACGCTCGAAATCCCGGCGCGGATGGAGTTCGTGAACATCACCCCCGAGGTGGAACAGGCCGTTCGCGAGAGCGGCGTCAAGGAAGGGCTCTGCCTGGTGAACGCGATGCACATCACGGCCAGCGTGTTCATCAACGACGACGAGCCCGGCCTCCACGAGGACTACAAGCGCTGGCTCGAGGAGCTGGCGCCGTTCGATGCCAGCCCGCAGCGCTACCATCACAACCGGACGGGCGAGGACAACGCCGACGCGCACCACAAGCGCCAGATCATGGGGCGCGAGGTGGTCGTGGCGATCACCGGCGGCAAGCTCGACTTCGGCCCGTGGGAGCAGATCTTCTACGGCGAGTTCGACGGCCGCCGCCAGAAGCGCGTGTTGATCAAGATCATCGGGGAGTGATCCGACCGACCCTTGACGCACCGTCGCAAGACGGCTACGGTCACGGCGTTTCTTCTCCTCACCAAGGACAAGCACGGTTTCTACGAACAGTTCAAGGAGGACGGAGCGGATGGAAGGGTTGAAGTCGAAGAAAGAGATCGTGAAGTTCTGCGAAGAGAAGGGCGTGGAGATGATCCACCTCTGGTTCGTCGACATCCTGGGGCAGCTGAAGGCCGTCGGGATCACGCTGCACGTGCTGGCGGACGCGCTCGATGGCGGCGTGGGGATCGACGGCTCGTCGGTCGAAGGCTTCGCGCGGATCTATGAGAGCGATCTCATCGCGATGCCCGACGTGAGCACGTTCGCGCTCCTGCCGTGGAAGGTGAACGGCGAGCACGTCGGACGCCTGATCTGCGACATCCAGAATCCGGACGGCACGCCCTACGCCGGCGACACGCGCCACGTCCTGAAGCGCGCGCTGAAGCGGGTCGAGAAGCAGGGCTACACGTTCTACCTCGGACCCGAGCTCGAATACTTCTATTTCAAGAGCGTCACCGACCGCACGCTCCTCGATCACGCGGGCTACTTCGACCAGGTTCCGGACGACATCGGCACGGAGCTTCGCTCGCGCACGGTGGAGGCGCTGCAAGAGATGGGGATCGCCGTCGAGGCCTCGCACCACGAGGTGGCGTCCAGCCAGCACGAGATCGACCTAAAGTATTCCGAAGCCCTCAAGATGGCCGACCAGTGCATCACGTACCGCTACGTGGTGAAGGAGATCGCGCGGCAGGGCGGCTACTACGCCACGTTCATGCCCAAGCCCGTCTACGGCGAGAACGGGAGCGGGATGCATATTCATCAATCCCTCTTCAAGGGCGGGAAGAATCTCTTCTTCGCCGCGGGCGACAAGTACCACCTCTCCAAGACCGGCCGCTCGTACCTCGCCGGGCTCCTGAACTACATGCCCGAGTTCGCCTCGATCACGAATCAGTGGGTCAATTCGTACAAGCGTCTGGTGCCGGGCTTCGAGGCGCCGGTCTACATCGCCTGGGGGCAGCGGAACCGCTCGGCGCTGGTGCGGGTTCCCATGTACAAGCCCGGACACGAGAAGGCCACGCGGGTGGAGCTCCGGTGTCCGGACCCCGCCTGCAACCCCTATCTGGCCTTCGCGATCTGCCTGGCGGCGGGTCTCAAGGGAATCGACAGCAACTTGACGCTCCGGCCTCCCGTCGAGGAGGATATCTACGAGATGGATGCCAAGGAGCGGAAGGAGCTCGAGATCGGAAGCCTGCCGGGGAGCCTCATCGAGGCGATCGATCTGACGGAGAAGTCGAAGGTCGTGAAGGAGGCGCTGGGGGATCATGTCTTCACGAAATTCATCGAGAACAAGAGGATCGAGTGGGATGCGTATCGCACGCGGATCACGGATTACGAGCTGGAGAAGTACTATCCCATCCTCTAGGCGAATCCTCTGGGCCGCCGCGGGCGTGCTGGCGCTGATGATGGCGTTCGGCTGCTCGCGCTCGACCCCGGAGAAGAATGCAGGTGGCGCCGAGAAGGGTGCCACCCCGGCCGGCTCCGGCTCGATCGGCTCTCAGGCGCCGGACTTCGCGCTGACCGATCTTTCCGGAAAGACCGTCCATCTCTCCGATTTCAAGGGGAAGGTCGTGATCGTGGACTTCTGGGCCACGTGGTGCGGGCCGTGCCGCGTGGAGATTCCGGACTTCGTGAAGCTCCAGTCCAAGTACAAGGACAAGGGGCTGGAGATCGTGGGCCTCTCTCTGGACGCGGACGGGGAGAAGGCGGTGAAGCCGTTCGTCGACAAACACGACATCAACTACACCATGCTCCTCGCAAACGATGAGACCGCGAAAAGCTACGGCGGAATTCTGGGAATCCCGACCACCTTCGTCATCGATCGCCAGGGAAGGATCGTCCAGAAGTTCGTCGGGGTGATGCCCGCGAAGACGTTCGAGGACACGATCCAGCCGCTCCTCGAGAGCTAGAGCCGCCGCGTGTTCGAATCGCAGGTGAACCAGGTCTCGCTCCTCGCGGCCTTCCTGGCGGGGGTGGTCTCCTTCATCTCCCCCTGCGTGCTTCCGCTCGTGCCGTCCTACATCACCTTCATCACGGGCGTCTCCTTCGACGA
>WNFK01212162.1_pt2 | contig 16098 bp, 13 predicted proteins | sample 5400281 | NCBI WGS metagenome assembly WNFK01 (sample SAMN13153350, study PRJNA577476) | soil metagenome | isolation source: 20 cm soil on Douglas fir-dominated hillslope | place: USA:California | collected 2013-09-17 | reverse complement strand
ACGTGCGAATTCTTCTCGCCAATCCCAACTCCACCGAGGCGCTCACCGAAGCCTGCACCGCCCTCGCGCGGCAGGCGGCTTCGGCCGGCACCCTGATCGAAAGCTGGACCAATCACGAGGGTCCGCCCGCGGTGGACAGCATGTACGGGGACTACATGGCAGGGCGACCTCTGGCGCGGGCTCTGGCGCTGCTCTCTCCGTCCCCCGACGCCCTGCTACTGGCAGGCTTTGGCAACTACGGTACGGGAGCGGTCAAGGAAGTGGTCCAGGCACCGGTGGTATCGATGGCGGAGGCGGCCATGGCCATGGCCGTGCCGCTCTGCCATCGCTTCGCCATCGTGACCACGGCCGCGCGCATGATTCCGTACACGGAGGATGTCGTGCAGCTGGCGGGCTTCGCTCCGCGTTGCGCCGCCGTGCGCGCGGTGGAGCTACCGCCCATCGGCTCAGCTCCCCCCGTGGGCGCCGTTTGCGAAGACGGCCAAGGCGTGGCCGAAGCTCTCGCGGGGACCGTGGCCGCGCTCGTCGCCGACACACGCGCCGACCTTGTCATACTCGGCGGGGCCCGACTTTCCCCCTATGCCGCCGCCCTCCGGCCGCGGAGCCCCGTGCCCATCATCGAGCCGGTGGCGTGTGGCGTCCAGATGGCTGAGGCGCTCGTTCGTCTGGATCTCGCTCAGAGCAGAGCGGGAAAGTTTGCTCCTCCGCCGCGCGATCTCAAGGAGTACGAATGACGTACCCCCGCGATCTCATCGGCTACGGTCGGCGCGCCCCCGACCCGAAGTGGCCGGGCGGCGCCCGGCTCGCGCTCCAGATCGTCATGAACTACGAGGAGGGCGGCGAGCGCTCCATCCTGCACGGGGACAGCGAGTCCGAGTCCTTCCTGCACGAGGTGGTGGCCACCGAGCCGCTTCCCGGCGTCCGCAACATGAATGTCGAGTCCACCTACGAGTATGGGAGCCGCGCGGGGTTCTGGCGTCTCCTCCGCATGTTCGCCGAGCGCAGTATTCCCATCACCGTCTATGCGGTGGCCATGGCCCTCGAGCGCCATCCCGCGGCGGCCGCCGCCCTCGTCGAGGCGGGCCACGAGGTGATGAGTCACGGATGGCGATGGATCGACTACCAGTACATGGGTGAGGAGGAAGAGCGCGCGCATCTCAAGCGCGCGGTGGAGATCCTCACCCGGCTCACGGGCAGCCGTCCCCTCGGCTGGTACACGGGGCGCCAGAGCCCGAACACGCGGCGGCTCGTGGTGGAAGAAGGGGGTTTCCTCTATGACGCGGACGCGTACAACGACGACCTGCCGTACTGGACCACGGTGTCCGGCAAAGGCCATCTGGTCATTCCATACACCATGGACAACAACGACATGAAGTTCGGGGGAATCCAGGGCTTCAACACGGGCGAAGACTTCTACACCTATCTCCGCGACGCCTTCGACGTGCTCTACGCGGAAGGGGCGACGGCGCCCAAGATGATGTCGGTGGGCCTGCACATGCGGCTGGCCGGACGCCCGGGCCGTGCCGCGGGCCTCGCGCGCTTTCTCGATCACGTGAGCAAGCACGAGGGGGTGTGGATCTGCCGGCGCGTGGACATCGCACGGCACTGGATGGCCACCCATCCCTACCGAGGCGCGCGGTGACGTCGTGACCGTCATCCGTCTCGCCGTCGAGCCGCTCACCGAGGAATCCTTCCACCCCTTCGGGCAGGTGATCGGAGAAGGCGCGGCCGCCCCGGACTTCCGCGGCGAGCAGGGGACGCTGGGCTGGTCCGTTACCTGCGCACGCCGTACCAGGGGCTGGGCTTCCGGAAGCTCGAGCGTCACTTCGACCTCACCCAGGCCTTCATTCCCATGGGTGGCTCACCCGCCATCGTCGCCGTGGCCGCGCCGACCGATCCTGGGAATCGCGAGGCGGTGCCTCCGCCCACCGCGGTGCGCGCGTTCCGGCTCGACGGCAGGGTGGGATATGCACTCCACAAGGGGACCTGGCACAGCCTCGACCGCTACGCCATCGGCCCGCCCGACACTCGCTGGGTGATCATCACCGACCACGAGACGGCGGATGACCTCGAGACGGCTTCCCGCGGAGGGGGCGGCTTCGTGCTCTCCGAGGAAGTGGACTATGCGGCCCGTTTCGGCACCACATTCGAGATCGTTCCCTAGTATCTACCAACGGGAGGCTTCACATGAGCGGCGTGACGAGGCGAGCGGTGCTGATGGGCGGAGCGGCGGGCACGGCGGCCTTGATGGCCGGGCGGGCGTGGGGGCAGCAGAAGGAGCTGATCGCCAACACCTACGGAGGCGGCTGGGAGCAGGGACACCGCCAGGCTATTGCCGAGCCGATCGAGAAGAAGACGGGCGCCAAAGTCATTCTCATCTCCATGCTCGCCAATGAGCTCGTGGCGCGGGTGAAGGCGGCGGGCGGGAGCAGGCCTCCCGTGGACGTAGCCCTCGTGGACGATGGCCCCTTCCTGACCGCGATCAAGGAAGATGTCTTCCTCAAGCTGCCCATGGACAAGGTGCCCAACGCGGCCAAGCTCTATCCGCAGTACAAGCCGAAGGAGCCGTACGGCATTCCTATCGGCGCCTCGGTGATCGGCATCGCGTACAACGCCAAGAAGCTCAAGACGGCGCCCGCCTCGTGGGAGGATCTTTGGAAGCCCGAGTACAAAGGCAAGGTCGGGCTCTGCACCCCCGCCTCCACGCTCGGCACGGTGGCCCTCCTGAGCTTCGCCAAGGCCAAGGGCGGAGGGGAGACCAAGATCGAGCCGGGGTTCGAGGCGGTGAAGTCGCTGCTGCCGAGCGTGGGCTCGATTGCGAGCTCGCCGGCGGCGCTCCAGACCCTGCTCGAGCGTGGCGAGGTCGACATCGCTCCGATGTGGCACTCGAACACGCTCCTGCTGAAGGGCAAGGGCACGGGCATGGAGTTCGTCTTCCCCAAGGAGGGTGGCATAGCCGGGCTCGCCTGGCTCGCCATCACCAAGGCGGGCAATCTCGACCTGGCCCTTGCCTATCTCAATCAGGGGCTGTCGCCGGAGAGCCAGACCCTTCTCGCCACCCCGCCCTTCTTCTTCGGACCGACGGTGCAGGGGATCAAAGTCGAGCCGCAGCTTCGGGGAGTCGTGCCCGCGGCCCCCGAGGACCTCGCCCGGCTCATCCAGATCGACTGGACCAAGATCAATCCGGCGCGCCCCGAGTGGATCAATCGCTGGAACCGGGAGATCAAGGTCTGAACGGAGTCGCCACCACCGCCGGGTTCGCCCGGGGAGCGCGGGCCGCCCGGCACGGTCGGGTCGCATCGCGCCTGCGCCTCTGGCAGCTTGCCTTGCCCGCGACGCTCTTTCTCTCCGTCTATTTTTTCGCGCCGCTCCTCATGCTCTTCTGGTGGAGCGTGCGAGCGCCCGAAGGAGGCGGGCTCACCCTGGGCAATTTCAGCGCGCTCCTGGGCGACCCATTCTTCTTCCAGACCCTCGGGCTCTCGCTGCGCCTGTCCTTCGAGGTGACCGCCATCACCCTCTTCCTCGGCTTCCCCCTCGCGTATCTCTACACGAAGGTCGGCGCGAGCCTGCGGCTGGTGATTCTCTTCGTGACGCTCCTGCCCCTCCTCACGAGCGCGGTCGTGCGGTCGTTCGGCTGGATCGTCCTGCTCGGCAAGCAGGGGCTGGTCAATCACGGCCTGATGGCCCTGGGTCTCACCGACACGCCGGTGCGGCTCCTGTTCAGCCTCGACGGCGTGCGGGTGGCCCTGGCCCAGGTGCAGCTGCCCTTCATGCTCCTGCCCCTCATCAATGCGCTCGAGCAGCTCGATCCCTCGCTCGAGCCGGCCGCGGTGAGCCTGGGGGCGAGCCGCTTCCAGGCCGTCCTGCGTGTCACCCTTCCGCTCGCCATGCCCGGCATGATCGCCGGCGCCATTCTCAACTTTGCCCTCACCATCAGTGCCTTCATCACGCCGGCCATGGTCGGTGGCGGCTCGTTCATCGTCATGCCCACGCTCGTGTACCAGTCGGCCATCGTCACCCTGCAGTGGCCACGAGCGGCGACCACGGCCCTGATCCTCCTCGTGGTCGCCATGGCCGTCGTGTGGACGGGCACGGCCGTGACGCGTCGCTGGCAATACGGACCGCGCCAGGGCGGGGCCAATGCCTGAGCGCTCCTTCGAGGATCACGGCGCCCGTGTTCGCGCCCGGCTGGGCGATGCCGGATTCTGGATAGCGATCTGGGCCATATCAGCCATAGCCCTCCTGTACCTGCTGCTGCCCACGCTCATCATCGTGGGGGCATCGGTCACTTCAACCGATTTCATAGCCTTTCCACCAGAAGGACTGTCATTACGGTGGTTTACAAAGCTCTTGGGGATGGAGGCGGTGCGGCTGGCCGCGGCACGCAGCCTCGGTGTCGCCTCGGCCGCCACCGCGATCGCCGTCGTGCTCGGGGTGGCCGCGGCCTTCCCCTTGGTGCGAGGCCGCTTCCCGGGGCGTGAGGTGCTCAACACGCTCCTGATGTCCCCCCTCGTCCTGCCCTCGCTCGTCTACGGCCTGGCCGCGCTCATCTTCGTCTCGGCGCTAGGCATCCAGCTGTCTATCGGTGTGCTCGTGCTGAGCCACGTCGCCATCATCGTGCCCTACGTGATCCGGACCACGGCGGCGAGCCTGGCCCTCCTCGATCCCCAGCTCGAGGATGCGGCCCGGAGCCTCGGCGCGAATGTTTGGCGTACATTTTTCCACGTGGTGCTGCCGAATCTGCTTCCGGGCATCGCCACCGGCGCGGCCTTTGCCTTCATCTCGTCTTTCGACAACCTCACCGTGTCCCTCTTTCTCGCGGGGCCGCGGGTGGAAACGCTGCCCATCCGGCTCTTCTCCATGATCGAATTCGACCTCGATCCGTCGGTCGCGGCCATTTCCACCGTGCTCGTGCTGATCACCCTCGCCGTGGTGATCGTGGCCCATCGCACGTTGGGCCTGACGCGCATCGTTCGACTATGAAGCCCCGGGCGTCTATGAAGCCCTGGCGTCTATGAGGCCCGGGGCGTCTCTGAGCGCGCAGCCCGTTCCCGATCTCCAGCTTCTGCGCCTCACCAAGCGCTACGGCGGCGTGCTCGCCGTCGACGACGTCTCGCTCGACGTCGCCCCCGGCGAGTTCGTCACCCTCCTGGGGCCGTCGGGCTGCGGCAAGACGACGCTCCTCAAGTCCATCGCGGGCTTCCTTCAGCCCTCCGAAGGTCAGGTCATCCTGCACCAGACGGTAATCAACGACGTCCTGCCGCATCTGCGTCAGATCGGTATCGTGTTCCAGAACTACGCCCTCTTCCCGCACATGACGGTGGCGCAGAACATCGGCTTCGGCCTGCGCATGCGGGGCCGCGCGCGGTCGGAGATCGATCGCGTGGCCGCCGAGATGCTGGAGCTCGTGAAGCTGCCAGGCCTGGCCGGCCGCTATCCGCATCAACTCTCGGGCGGACAGCAGCAGCGGGTCGCCCTCGCCCGCGTGCTCGCCGTGAAGCCCGTCCTCCTCCTCCTCGACGAGCCGTTCGGCGCCCTCGACAAGAAGCTCCGGATCGAGATGCAGATCGAGGTGAAGCAGCTCGTGAGCGAGCTCCGCATGACCACCATCTTCGTCACCCACGACCAGGAAGAGGCCATGCTCATGTCCGACCGCATCGCCGTGATGCGATCGGGGCGTATCGTTCAGTGCGACACGCCGCAGGCGATCTACGACCGGCCCCACGATCTCTTCGTGGCGGACTTCATCGGTGCGTCCAACCTCCTCGAGGCCCGGGTCCTCGACACGGTGGGCACGGCGGCGCGCGTGGCCGCGGGAGGCGCCGAGCTCCGGGTCGCCGTGGCGTCCGACCCACCTCCCGTGGCCGTCGGCGAGGCACCCGATGACGGTCATGACGGTCACGCCGTGCTCATGATCCGGCCCGAGAACCTCGCCCTCGGCGCCACCGCCGAGAGGGACGGCTGGACAGGGCGGGTCACCTTCGCCCTTCACGCCGGCCCGACCATGGAGTACGAAGTGGCGGTGGGCGAGGGGGCGCGGCTCAGGGTTAGCCGGCCTCGCGCGGGCGGGGGCGGGGAGCGGACGTTCGCCATCGGAGACGACGTGGGCGTCTCGGTGGTGGACCTGAGCTCGTGCCGGCTCTTCCGCGGGAGCGGGGGATGAGGATCATCGATCTCTCCGTGCCCATCATGAACTACTCGATGGACACCCACGAGCAGTCGATCACCTACCTCGATCACCAGGAAGTGGCGCGCCAGCGGGCCAAGAGCTACGGGGTGGCCGCCGATCGCTTCCCGCTGCCCGGGGTGCACTCGGCAAGCGAGGTGGTGACCCTCTCCACCCACGCGGGCACCCACATGGACGCGCCGTGGCACTACGGACCCACGTCGGAAGGCAAGCCGGCCCGCACCATCGACGAGATTCCCCTCGAGTGGTGCTACGGGCCGGGCGTGCGGCTCGACTTTCGGGAGAAGAAAGCGGACGAGGCCATCTCGGCCGCGGAGATCGACGCCGAGCTCGCGCGCATCGGCCATCGCATCCGGCCTCTCGACATCGTGCTGATCTGGACGGGCTGCGACCGGTTCTTCGACCAGCCGGACTGGAACACGCGGCATCCGGGCATGTCGCGCGAGGCCACCCTCGCGCTCATCGAGCGGGGCGTGCGCATGATGGGCACGGATGCCTGGGGCTTCGACATCCCGATCCCCACCATGGCCGAGCGCCTCCGCCGCGGCGACCCCGCGTCCTTCTTTCCTGCGCACTATGCCGGGCGAGAACGCGAGTACTGCCACATGGAGAAGATGGCGAACTTCAGTGCCATTCCCTCCGCCACGGGATTCACCGTGGCCTGCTTCCCCGTCAAGATTCACCGCGCGAGCGGCGGCTGGTGCCGTCCCGTCGCCCTTGTTGCTGATCTCCCTCTCCCCCTCCGGGGGCGAGGGGATCGAGGGGCGTAGCTCTTGCCACATCGTGTGCTGGTTCATGGGGGTCTGATCGTTCCGCGCGCGGGCGCGCGTCCGCTGTCGAGCGCGGACATCCTGATCGAGGATGGCCGGATCACCGCGGTGGGACGACTTCCCGGGGCGGGGGCCCGTGTGGATCGCGTCATCGATGCGTCCGACCGCATCGTGTTTCCGGGTCTAGTCAACGCGCACTGCCACACTTACGAGAGCTTCAACCGGGGCGTGGCGCCCATGGCGCCCATGGAGATCTGGGCGCTCTACGGTCATCCCGTGCTCGGGGTGACGCCGCGTACGCCCGACGAGGTGTACTGGCGGACCCTCTTACCGTGTCTCGAGATGCTGCGGAACGGCGTGACCACGGTCATCGACGACATCTCCGTTTACTACGATCACCGCGACGAGATCGTGGACGCCATCATGCAGGCCTATCGAGACGCGGGAATTCGCGCGTGGGCTACCGTCAAGGCCATGGACTGCCCGCTCTACGAGACGCTGCCCATCGAAGCCGCGCGCATTCCCGCCGACCTGCTCCGCGCCTTCAAGCGCGTGCCCGTGCCCACGGCGCACCAGCTCCTCGACTGGAGCCGGCGGAACATCCGCCGGCAGGAGCGGTCGGGTGGCCTCGCCCACTTCATCCCGAATCCCTCCGCGCCCCAGCGCTGCACGGTTCCGCTTCTCCAGGGTCTTCACCGGATGGCGAAAGAGCAGGGCTTTCCCTTCGTCATCCATGTCCAGGAGACACGGCTCCAGGTGCTGCAGGGAAGGCAGCGCTACGGGCACAGCATGCTCGCCGAGCTCGACGCGCGGGGACTCCTCACCGACGTCACCTCGATCATGCACGGCATCTGGCTCGACGGCGACGACATGCGGCGCGCCGCTGATCGCGGCAGCACCGTGGTCCACAATCCGGCCAGCAACTGCAAGCTGGGGAGCGGGCTGGCCCCGCTCCGCGCTCTCCTCGAGGCCGGCGTCAATGTCGCCCTCGGCTGCGACGGCACGAGCAGCAACGACGGGGTGAGCATCCTCGAGGCGATGAAGTGGGCCACTCTTCTCACCGGGCTCACCGATCCCGACTACCGGCGCTGGCTCACCCCGCACGAGGCCTTTCGCATGGCGACCGAAGGCGGAGCGCGGAGCGCGCTGTGGCAGAAGCAGATCGGGGCCATCGAGGTGGGTAAACGCGCCGACCTCGTGCTCTACGACCGCCGCGCGCCCGCCTTCGCGCCACTCCGCGATCCGGTCGCGCAGCTCGTCCTTGCCGAAGCGGGGCAGTCGATCCGGACCGTGCTCGTGGACGGCCGCGTGGTCATGGACGGAGGCCGGCTGCTCACCGCAGACATCGGCCACGCCGCCGAGTGCGTCCAGGAGATCGGCGAGCGTCTCGGGCGCGAGCAGAAGCGGACGTTCGGGATCGCGCGTCGGCTCGAGCCCTTGTGGCGCGCCATGGTCGCCGATGGCCGTCACGAACCACTACCCATTGATCGCCTCGCCTGGGGCGCAGGTCGCCGCGAGCGGCGAGAGAGGAGCCGGGCATGATCGACCACGAGAGATTCATGCGGGTAGCCCTGGAGGAAGCGGAGGGGGCGGCCAAGGAAGGCAACATGGGCTGCGGGGCCGTCATCGCAGAGGATGGGCGGGTGATCGCCCGCGGCCGCAACCAGGCCACGAGCCTGACGGACGTGACAGCGCACGCGGAGACGCAGGCGGTACGGCAGCTCTCGCTCGCGAGGGGAGTGGTCAACCCGACCTTCCGCGCCGATTCGGGACCGCTCCGCGGCACCACGCTCTATACCACGGTCGAGCCGTGCCCCATGTGTGCCTGGGCCATCTGCATCTCCGGCATATCCGAGCTGGTCATCGGGGCACGGTTCGCGCGCATGGGCGTGGGGTATGCGAGCTACGCCATCGAGCGTCTGCTCGAGATGACGGACCAGCCTCTGCGCATCGTCTCCGGCGTGCTCCACGACGAGTGCGCGGCGTTCCGGCTGCCCCCGCGCGCCTGATCGCGCGCTTGCGCGGGAGCGGGCTCAGCCGCTAGACTCGGCCGTCATGGCCGATTCGCCGGGCGATCTACTTCCTGGTCCACGCATCCTCCTGGGCCCCGGGCCCACCATGGCCGACCCGCGCGTGCTCCGAGCCATGGCCACCCCGCTCCTGGGCCAGTTCGACCGGGAGTTCACCGTGGTCATGAACGAGGTGATGGATCTCCTCCGCGTGGTCTTCCAGACACGGAACGAGCGCGCCTTTCCGGTGTCCGGCACGGGCCGGGCCGGGCTGGAGGCGGCCATGGTCTCGTTCCTCGAGCCGGGCGACCGCGTGGTGATCGGAGAGTGCGGCCGCTTCGGCCTGCTCATGATCGAGATCGCCGAGCGCTGCGGCGCCGACGTGGTGCCCGTGCGCGCGGAGTGGGGGCGGGCCATCGAGCCCGACGCCATCGCGCGCGCCCTCGCGGACGGCCGAACGCGGATGGTGGCCATGATCCACGGCGAGACGTCGACGGGTGTGCTCCAGCCCTTGGCGGAGATCGGACGGCTCGCGCGCTCCCACGACGCGCTGCTCATGGCGGACGCCGTGGTCACGCTGGGCGGCTCGGAGGTCGCCACCGATCTCTGGGGCGTGGACGTGATGGTGGCGGGAACCCAGAAGTGTCTCTCCTGTCCGTCGGGACTGGCGCCACTCACCTACAACCCTCGCGCGGAAGCGGTGCTGGAGAAGCGGGCGAGCCGCATCCGGAGCAACTACCTCGACCTCCTCCAGCTCCAGCGCTACTGGAGCCCGGCCCGCTACAATCACCACACCGCCCCGACTTCCATGGTGTTCGGCCTGCGTGAAGCGCTTCGCGCCATCGTCGAGGAGGGCCTGGACGCGCGCTTCGAGCGCCACCGGCTCCATGGCGCCGCCCTTCGCGCCGGGCTGGCCGCCATGGAGCTGTCGCTCTTCGGCGCGGGGCCGGAGGAGCAGCGGCTGCCCTTCATCACGCCGGTGGTCGTGCCCGCGGGTGTGGATGAGCTCGCGGTGCGCCGTCGCCTCGTCGAGGAGTTCGGCATCGAGATCGGCGCGGCCTTCGGCCAGCTCCAGGGCAAGATCTGGCGGATCGGTACCATGGGCTACTCCGCGCGCCGGCAGAACGTGCTGCTGTGCCTAGCCGCGCTCGAAAGCGTGCTGAGAGCCGAAGGCTTCGACTCGTCTCCGAACGCGGGAGTGGAGGCGGCGCGGGCCTTCTACGCGAAGGCGGGCGTCGCCGACGGAAAGATGGGGGACAACCTCGGCGCCAGCGGCATCGGCGCCACCACCTAACCCTCTCCTCTCAGGGGAGAGGGCAGGGTGAGGGGTGGTCGACGGGGTTGTTCACGGACTGCACCACCCTCACCCCGGCCCTCTTCCTGGGAGGGAGAGGGAGGGAGGAGATCAGTCAGAGCCAGATCATCGCGCCGTCGGGCGAGACGGTGACCATGTGCACCACCCTCGGTGACGAGCTGTGCGTGGCGCGCTGCGACCTCGACCTGACGCGGTCTTACAAGGAGACGGTCTTCAATTTCGCCCGGCATCGCCGCCCCGAGCACTACCGGATGATCGTGGATCGCATGGGGGCTATCCCTCCCGCATAGACCTCGGTGCTACACTGAGTCCCATGAGCGACTTCAAGGCGGTCTCCGGGGCGCAGACCGGGATCAGGGCGAGGCTCGACGAGGTCCCCTTCCGCGTCGAATTCAGTCTGGAGCCGCTCATACGCTACTGGGAGACCGATCTCGCCGTCGACGACTGTCTGCTCGGCTCGGCGGCCCGGATCGTCCTGGACCGCGTGGCCAAGGTCCCGGCGCTTCGGGGGCAGGCCACGCTGGACCTCGTGCGCGAGAACCAGGACCTCATCGATGCCCTGATGATCGCCGTCTTCTCTCCCACCTTCCAGGAAGATGGCTATGCGGCGGCCCTGCTGCCCTTCAGACTGCAGACCTTCTTCGCCACGGACAACTTCGAGCGCTTCCTGACCAACCACGAAGGATTCCTCAAGGGACGCATAGACGCCGACGCCGGCCTTCTCGCGAAGGTGCGGCTCATTCACGCGTACTCGCTCATCCTGCAGCGGGTGTATGGCGTCGAGGGTGACATTGAGTTCCCGTGGATTTCCATCGTGGAGGATCCGGAGACAGGGCTGGAGCGCCACTTCAAGCTCCTCCTCGAGACGCGCTTCCTTCACGTGGACGTGCTCGGGGAGGCGCCCGTACTGACCGACGAGACGCGCCGGCGGATTCGCGCGCTCACCCTCGATCCGGCCGCTCTCATGGAGATCCTGCCCCCGGAGAAGTTCGTGATCCGCGGCTTCTCGGTCATTCGCGCCATCGAGATCACGGAGCAGGAGGTGCTCTCCTCCATCGAGCGCGACCTGATCGAGAAGGAATCCATCGTCTCCACCGAGCGGTTTCAGACGCTCCAGCAGAAGCTCCGCGCCCTCCTCCGCCGGCCCGAGCTCGAGCTGGGGATTGCCGCCATCGAGGGCGACCGGGTGCTGATTCTCAACTTCGGCTCCCGGTTCGAGCACTCGTGCATCTTCGCCGACTCGACCCACGCGCGCCTGGGGGACTTTGCCGGCTCCCTCTACGAGCGCGCGGCTCTCGAGCGGCAGCCCGTCTTCGTCGAGGACCTCGAGGCCTACCCGAACCGCTCGCGCGTGGAAGAAGGCATGCTGGCCGCCGGCTACCGCAGCTGCGTGGTGGCTCCTCTCGTGTACCAGAACGAGATCATCGGCAGCCTGAAGCTGGTGTCGCCCAAGCCCGCGTCCCTCAACGTCGAGTTCATGCCGCACCTGCTCCAGATCCTTCCCCTGTTTGCCATGGCCGTCCGGCGCAGCACGGAGGAGCTGAGCAACCGCATCCAGGCGGTGATCAAGGAGAAGTGCACGGCCATTCACCCCGTGGTGGAATGGCGCTTCCGCAAGGCCGTGCTCAACAGCATCGAGAAGCCCGAGCGCACGGGTGAGCCGGTGACGGGAGAGATGGAGCCCATCGTGTTCCGGGACGTCCACCCGCTCTATGCGCTGGCGGACATTCGTGGCTCATCTACCCACCGGGCGTGGTCGATCCAGGTCGACCTGCTGAGCCAGCTCGGTCTGGCCCGTGGCATTCTGGAAGCGGCGTACCGGGCGCGGCCCATGGCCATTCTCGACCAGCTGCGCCACAAGGTGGAGACGCAGGCCGCGGCCATCGAGGTGAGCCTGCGCACCGGAGACGAAGCGGGTCTGATCGCCTTCTTGAGGAAGGAAGTCGAGTCGCTCTTCCCTCATCTCGAGACGTACGGACCCGAAGTGCGGGAGCGCATCGAAGCCTACCGCGCGGCCATCGATCCGCAGCTGGGATCGGTGGGGACCAAGCGCCGCGGCTTCGAGCAGAGCGTGGCCATGCTCAACGAGGCCCTCTCGGTGTATCTCGACGCCGAGGAGCGCGCAGCCCAGGACACCTGCCCGCACTATTTCGAGAGGCAGCGCACCGACGGCCTCGACTACAGCATGTACGCGGGCCCTTCGCTCCTCGAGGATGGTGGCTTCACGCCGCTTCACCTCAAGAACCTCCGGCTCTGGCAGATCATGATCGGCTGCGGCATGGCCGTGCAGGCTGAGCGGATCAAGCCCCGCCTTCCCGAGCCGCTCGAGATCACCAGCCTCATCCTCGTCCAGCACGCGCCACTGGCCATCAGCTTCCGCTTCGACGAGAAGCGCTTCGACGTGGACGGCGCCTACAACGCGCGCTACGAGATTCTGAAGAAGCGCATCGACAAGGCCGTGGTCAAGGGCTCCACGGAGCGGGTGACCCAGCCGGGCAAGATCGCCATCGTGTATTCGCAAGCCAGCGAGGCCGCCGAGTACCGCGACTACATCGCCTATCTCCAGGCCGAAGGGTACCTGCTCAACGAGGTCGAGACTCTCGACCTGGAGGATCTCCAGGGCGTCTCCGGGCTGCGCGCGCTCCGCGTGACCGTGAACTTCGCCAACGCCCGCGTGGAGCCGGCCGCGCCCCAGATCCGGGCCGCGGCCAGCGCCGACCTCTCCGCCGCCCGCTAGCTCTTCACGCGCGTCGCGCTCTCGCCTCCCCCTCTCCGCCGGAGAGCTCTTCGCGCCGGTTGGGATCTCTCACGCCCCCTCACCCTGCCCTCTCCCCCTCCGGGGGCGAGGGAATCGAACTCCCTCTCCCTCACTGAGGGAGAGGGCCGGGGTGAGGGTGGTGGTTCTGCCCTCAGCATTCCACCGCCCGTTCCCCCAAACTGTTCGAGTACTATTGGGCCTCGGCGCTAAACCTTCACCTCTTCCCAGGAGGACGTCCGCGATGGCGAAGTTGAAATTCGGAGCCTGGATTCCGACCTATGCGTGGAGCGGCGGCAAGAGCGACCCGAAGAACGTCAAGCGCATCCGAGAGTCCATCGAGAAGTGCGAGGACCACGGGATCGACGTGTGGGTCATCGATCATCTCCTCTCCGCGCCGGGACTGTACGGCAACGCGTGGCTGGAGCCGCTCAACTCGCTCGCCTTCGCGGCCGCTCTGACCAAGAAGGTGAAGATCGCCACGGGCATCCTCGTGCTACCCGTGCGCCACCCCGTGGTGCTGGCCAAGGAGATCTCCACGCTCTGTCACCTGTCGGAGAACCGCTACATGTTCGGCGTCGGCCCCGGCTGGTATGCCCGCGAGTACGAGGTGACGGGCTCGCGCATCGAGGAGCGGGGGAGACGCACGGACGAGATCATCGAGGCGGTGACCCTCCTCCTGACCAAGCCCAACGCGTCCTACCAGGGCAAGTACTACCAGTTCAACGACGTGACCATCGAGCCCCGCCCGCCCAAGATGCCCGCCATCTGGGTGTCGGGAGGATCGCGCGTGCCGGACGAGACCGATCATGACGTGCCGGTGATCGCCACCACGGTCATGGACCGCATCGTCAAGGCGGGGAACTGGCTCTCGCGCTGCTCGGGCAAGCAGGAGTGGGTCAAGCGCGACTGGATGCAGCTCCAGCGCCACGCCAAGGACATGGGCAAGGATCCCAAGAAGATCACCTTCGGGCACTGCAACTTCACCCATCTCGTCGACACGGCCAGCCACGACAAGGCGGTGGCGCAGTCGAAGGCGCCGTTCCTCCGCGCCATGGGCACGCACCGGAGCTACGAGCACCTGCAGGAGTGCTACATGGTCGGCGGCATCGACCGCATCAACACGCGGATCGACGACCTGCGGAAGTCGGGGCTCGAATACATCGTCCTCGGGCCCGTCACCGACGACCCGAAGCAGATCGACCTCATGGCCAAGAAGGTCGTGAAGCACTTCAAGTAGCCGGAGGCGGGGTTGGCTCCGCCCCCTCTCAAGGCTCGCGTGGGATTCCAGCTCCGCTCGGCGCTGCAGTACCCGCTGGCCCGCGACAAGGTGCGCTACGTGGGCGAGCCCGTGGCGCTGGTCGTCGCGGAGAACCGCTACGCCGCCGAGGACGCGCTGGAGCGGATCGAGGTCGACTACGACTCGTTACCTGTGATCGTGGACGTCGAGGCCGGCATCCGTCCGGACGCGCCCCGCATTCACGACGACTGGCCCGACAACCTCGCGGTGAGCTTCACGGCCGAGGTCGGGAACACGGAGGCCGCGTTCCGGAACGCGCCGGTGGTCATCGCGGAGCGCATCGCCGTGCAGCGCTACGCGGGCATGCCCCTCGAGCCCCGCGCCGTGCTCGCCGTCCCGGACGGGCGTGACGGCAGCGTCACCGTGTGGGCCTCCACCCAGCTCCCGCACCTCGTGCAGAAGGCCCTGGTCGACCGGCTCGGCCTCGCTGCTCACCGGGTGCGGGTGGTCACGCCCGACGTAGGCGGCGGATTCGGCACCAAGTGCTCCATCTATCCCGAGGACATGCTGATCCCCGTGGCCGCCATGCGGCTCGGCCGGCCCGTCAAGTGGGTGGAGACGCGCCGGGAGCATTTGCAGAGCGCGACCCATTCGAGGGAGCAGCTGCACGACGTGAGGCTGGCCGCGACGCGGGACGGCATCATTCTCGCCCTGGACGACCGCTTCCTCCTCGACCAGGGCGTGTACAACCCCTGGGGCATCGTGCAGCCGTACAACACGGTGGGTCACATGCTCGGCCCCTTTCGTGTCCCCCATGCCCGCTTCGAGGGGAAGAGCGTGGTAACTAACAAGACGCCGCATGCGCCCTATCGGGGGGCGGGGCGGCCCGAGGCCGTCTTCGTGATGGACCGCATGGTCGATCGGCTGGCAAGAACGGCCGGGATCGATCCCGCCGACGTGCGCCGGCGCAACTTCATCTCGGTGGACGAGATGCCGTACGACGTCGGGATGCTCTACCGGGACGGCAATCCACTTGTCTATGATGGCGGGGACTTCCACGCCACCCTTGAGGCGGCGCTTGAAGCCCTGGGCTACCGGTCGATCCGCGATGAGCAGGCGGCGCTTCGAGGCCGGGGAGTGTATCGCGGCGTGGGCATCTCCTCCTACGTGGAGGGCACCGGCATCGGTCCCTACGAAGGCGCCGTGGTCCGGCTCGACCCGTCCGGCAAGGTGCTGGTGTCGACGGGCGCCTGCTCGCAGGGCCAGGGACACGAGACGGTCTATGCGCAGATCGTCGCTGATGCGTTTGGCGTCACGCCCGCCGACGTCACCATCGTGGGCGGGGACACGGCGGCGATTCCCTTCGGCATCGGCACCTTCGCGAGCCGGAGCATGGTGATGGCGGGCAACGCCATCGCGGAAGCGTCGCAGCTGGTGCGAGGCAAGCTGGTCACCGCGGCGGCCGTCCTCCTCGAGGCGAGCGCGCAGGATCTGGACGTGGACGGCGGTCGCGTCTTCGTCCGCGGCAGTGCCGATCGTGGCCTCACCTTTCCCGCCATCATGCAGGCAGGGCTGCCCACCTTCGCGGGGCCCGCTCGCGGTGAGCCGGTCTTCGAGGCATCCAGCTATGCCTCGGTGCCCACGGTCACCTTCGCCCATGCGGTGCACGTGGCCGTCGTGGACGTCGATCCGGAGACGGGCGCGGTGAAGCTCATCCGTTACGTGGTGGCCCACGACTGCGGGCGGGTCGTCAATCCCATGCTCGTGGACGGCCAGATCCACGGCGGCGTGGCCCAGGGCATCGGCGGCGGCCTCTACGAGG
>WNFK01221266.1_pt1 | contig 16099 bp, 14 predicted proteins | sample 5400281 | NCBI WGS metagenome assembly WNFK01 (sample SAMN13153350, study PRJNA577476) | soil metagenome | isolation source: 20 cm soil on Douglas fir-dominated hillslope | place: USA:California | collected 2013-09-17 | reverse complement strand
GGTAAAATATTTTAAAGCGAAAAGATCAGGAGAAATGCAGTTCTTTTCTTATCAATTCAGCTTCCCTTGATGAGTGAAAACACCAAACGAGTAATGAAATAATAAAGAGTTTATGAATTGAGCTTTCAATCACCAAACCATCAATATTAATAAGAAATATTTCAAGTGCCCAAAAACCAATACAAATAATAAGCGCTGTGAGTATGGAGAAAAAGGGTTGTTTATTGCTATACATTGATAAAAGAACCATTACAGCAGCAAGACTGAGATAGATGAGGAAATTTTTAGCCGTAAATGAAGTTTCGGGCATTATCCAGAAAATGCCAGCTCCTGCAAGAAAGGCTACGGCGCAGATCAATAAAATATTGCGGGTTTTACGAAGCCGTTTATTAAGTTGTATAGTTTCCTGTGTGCGGTATATCTCGGAATAGTCAACGTGATTGTCGACTATTTTTTGATAAAGGGTCGGATTTTGATCGATTTGATTCATTAGTGACCTGCACAATTTAGAACAACGAAATAAATAAAAAATTTTCTCATTTTTTACAAATTCAATCTAAATCTTAAAAAGCTTTTTGGGCTTCAAGCGGCATATCTCTTTTCAACATCTCTTCACGGTTTGCCATTTCCACTGCCGTGTAAAAAACCAGTTTTGCTCTTTTTTCCATCAAATCGTATTTTATCTTATCAGGGGTATCAGTGGGCCTGTGATAATCGGGGTGCACTCCATTGAAATAAAAAATGATCGGAACTCCTTTTTCAGCAAAATTGTAGTGATCACTGCGGTAATAAAAACGATTAGGATCTTTAGGGTCATTATATTTTCTATCTAGCTTTAATTTAGTATAAATACCATTGATGGCTTCCGTGATAGGCGTAAGATCAGAGCTAAGTTTATTATCACCGATCACATATACATAATTAGCAGAATCTTTATCCTTCATATAATCATTTCCTATGCGACCGATCATATCAATATTCAGGTCAACGGTAGTTTTTTCCAACGGATAAACAGGATGATTTGCATAATAAGCAGAACCCCATAAGCCATGTTCTTCCCCGCTCACTGTCATAAAAACAATACTTCGACGGGGACCATTACCTTCAGCTTTTGCTTTTGCAAATGCTTCTGCTAATTCAAGAACACTTACCGTACCACTGCCGTCATCATCAGCGCCGTAATTGATAATGGTGTCTCTTTTTCCAATATGATCATAATGCGCAGTAACAAGTACATACTCATCTTTTTTATCCGTTCCCTCAAGCAATCCCATCACATTGCTTACTTGTGTTTTTATTGTGGTTTTTTGAAAAGCAAGATCAATGCTTGCTTTATAAGTTTTTCCCGGCAATGAGTTAGCGGTCATTTTATCAAATATTCCTTTTCCATCTTCACCCATAATTTCTGAAGCTACTTTTTCAGAAATATAAAATAACTGGGGATTGAAATTAGCTTTATAGCCATTAAGACTCCATCCTCCGCGGTTATTTACAGGTCTGCTTGCTGAACCAAATGATTTGGATACAAGTAATACTGCAACTGCTCCTTTCTTTGATGCGGCTTGCAATTTTCCAAATGTCTGGCCTGGGCTCATTCCTCCTGTTTGCGCAGATTTATAATCAGCTGGCGTGCCTTCGACAATTAAAACTGCTTTGCCGTGCACATCAAGATCTTTATAACTATCTAATTTATCATCCGCAATTCCATAACCAGCAAACACAACTTCTGAAAAAGGAAGTTCAGCTGAATAATTAGCATTATTGTTTAAATAGTCTTTGGTTAATTCAAAAGTTTTTCCATTTATACTAAGCGATGAAGACAGCACAGAATCTTTATAAAGCGGATAAGTCAAACGATAGCTATCGCCATTTCCCGGTTTCAACCCGATCGACCTGAAATGTTGTTCAATATAATTAGCTGCTTTTTCTAAACCGGGTGATGGTGTATCTCTTCCTTCATTCTCAGCACTGGCAACTATGTAAAGATGTTTTTTAAGATCGGCAGCAGTAATGGAATTACCGATCTTTTCCATCGTTTTATTTTTCTTTTGTGCTATAAGAGAAATAAGCGGAAGCAAAGCGATCAGTAGTAGAGTTGTTTTTTTCATGTGATTTTTTAAATTTTATCTGAGCCAGGAGCTCATTTTATATGAAATAAATTTCAGCAGACTCAAATATAAGCCCGATAGGTTTTACAGAAACCACAAATGGATGAAAGGTATCCGATAGCTATCGGATCAGCAACCTTCAGCAATTTTTTCTACCCGGAGCTGGTGACGGCCGCCTTCAAATGGGGTGTTTATAAAAAGTTGCACCATTTTCTCTGCATCGCCTTCACGTACAAATCGTGCAGGAATACAAAGAATGTTTGCATTATTATGCTCTCTTGCCAGTTTAGCCAGTTCTTCACCCCAACAAATAGCGGCACGAATTCCTTTATGTTTGTTTGCTGTGATAGCAACACCATTAGCACTGCCGCAAAGAAGTATTCCAAACGATGCTTCTCCTTTTTCAACTGCATTTGCTACGGGATGGGCAAAATCAGGATAATCAACGGAGTCTTTTGAATGAGTTCCAAAATCATGATAAGTAAGATCTTTAGCTTCTAAAAAAGAAATTAATTCTTCTTTGAAATCATATCCTGCATGATCACTGCCAATGGCAACCGGTTTGTTCAGATCAAATGGTGAAGACATAATATGAAATTTTGGAATTTTGAAATTGGGAAATTGTGATGTAAAGTTAGTAAGATTAAAACTGCATGTGGGTTATCAATTTCAAAATTCCCAAATTCAACTTTGCCCAATTTTTCTAGCTCCACTCTTCTTTTTCTTGCAACTCTTTTTCTTTTTGCACTTTTACTGTTAGCCAAATGCTTATTTCATACAATAACATAAGCGGGATAGTGCAGATTATTTGGCTGATAACATCGGGAGGAGTGATGATCCCGGCTAATATTAAAATGATAACGATAGCATACTTGCGGTTACGACGCAGAAAATCCGGGCTCATTAAGCCAACTTTTGCCAGGAAAAACATAACCAGTGGTAATTGAAACGCCAGGCCGGTACCAAGTATTAGTGGAACAAGTGTATCAATATAGCTGGTAATTGTCCACCTGTTTTCAATATTACTATCCAACTGAAAATTGGCGAAGAAATTTACAGTGTAAGGCGCAATAACAAAATAGCCAAACATTATTCCCAGGAAAAATAAAAAGGAGACCCAGAATATAACTCCTCTTGTCTTTGATAATTCTTTTTTTGTCAATGCAGGCTTTATAAAACGCCAGAACTCCCAGAATATATAAGGGAAGGCTACAATGATGCCTCCAACAAAGATCAACGTGAAATACATACTGAACTGGCCACTTACGGAAGTACTTTGCATTTTAAGATCAATATCTTTCATACACATATTATCGCCAAGTCCAATGACATGTCCAAGTTTGCAAAGCCATTTATAGGTTGGAAAATCGGCATGCGTAGGCCCCATCAGTACTTCACGAACAAAGAATGTATTATAAATTATAAATACAACTGAGCCCACTGCAATGGCAAGCACCGAGCGGAATAAATGGCCGCGAAGAACTTCCAAATGTTCAATGAAAGACATTTCAGCCTTTTCTGCATTATTCTTTTTTCTCCATCCAAATAAACTCATCGCCATTTGTAGTAATTAGAATCGCAAATATAAGTAGCCGAAACGTGCTATTGTCAACCCATTTTCATAAAATAAAAAACCCCGGCAAAATACCGGGGTTTACTAATAAATGACATTTTTATTTTACTGATAAAGCCTTATCTATTATAAACACAAGATTCGCCCTATGTGCACGGGTTTGTTCGTCTGTGGAAACTGCTGTGGCCAGCATTCCTTTGATCTTTTTAAGCGTATTATACATTGCTGCTTTAGATGCATTGTCATAAGGACTAACAGGAGCAGATACAACTGCTGCAAGGCCTCTTACATATTCAGTTTGCAAATTAAGCCTGTACAAATTTACATTTGTTTTCAGATCAGCATTGAACACTGCGCTTGTCAGATCATTCATCATATCAGCAGATGTGTATGTATTACCATACAATGTGCTGTTGTTTATTCTTGTCAATGTATTTGGACTAAGCAAATGCACAAATAAACCAACCTGCATGTTAAGTATTACTGATTGTGCTCTTAGATCTTCACCATTTCCAAAGAAATTAAAACCACGACGCTGTGATTGCAGATAAGGGAACAATGCGGCATCGCCTTTGAAAGCATCAGGTGCAAAAATATATTTTGACAATAAAGCCATTGCTTTTTTCTGATATGCTGCGCTAACAGGAGTAAATGGTTTGGTGGTTGTTTCCTGGCCAACAAAACTTCTGTCAACATAAATACCGCCAATATAGCGGCTTACTGATTGCGCCATGCCGCCTTTTTGGCCAACAAGGTTACCATAACGGGCTTTAAGTTCAGCATAAGATTTTCCTGGTTTGCTATATTTTTCTTTCAGCTTGCCCATCAGTGTATTTACAAGGTTAAATCTGTCTTCTGCATAAGCCACCATATCATTACTCATATCATTGACCATTACTCTTGGATCGATACCGCCACCGCCGGGTGAGCGCATATCATCCGCATCATTTCCAAATGCAAGACCTGGTTCATTACTGCGGTTAAGGATTTTTTTCAAACCCGCTGCTTCTTCTGCAGGGTTAAATGGAGTATAACCAAATTCAATTGCCCATAAATCATAAGGACCTGCTTTTGTTGTATAATAATCTCCTTGTTTGCTACGGTCCGTGGAAACATTCACAGCAGGATAATCCATTACTGATCCCTGCAAACCTTTTGTATGAGTGATATCCTTATTATTTACTTCTGCAGGGCTAAGCATCTGGCTTGCTTTCATATTATGATTCAATCCCATTGTATGTCCCATCTCATGCAAAATGAGATAATACAAAAACTGTTTATGCAGTTCTTTTATTTCGGCATCAGGTGCTCCAGTTGTTTCTAATGTTGTTAAGCCAGCCGTGAACTGTGCTTTCAATTCTTGTCCAAGAGTACAAGCCATCCATTTATTAACTCCCGGAATATTTACTTGCTCATTCTTATTAGTACCCAAAAGCAATGAGGGAAGATCAGTGTTTATTGATTTTACATCATACAATTCTTCCGCTATAGGACTAGCACTGCCACTGAACCATTCAACTGTAATATCGGCTCCGAGTATTTGTCCTGTTTTTGGATTTACAAAGCTGGGCCCGATGGCACCATAAGCAGGATAGGGCGAAGATACCCAGCGAATAACATTGTAACGGATATCAGCAGGATCCCATGTGGCATCATCTGGCATTATCTTCATCACCACTGCGTTTCTAAAACCCGCTTTTTCAAATGCTTCATTCCATTTCTGCCCCGCTTCAACAATTGTTTGACGATATTCAACTGGTGTTGTGTTTTCAACCCACCATACAATTGGTTCAACCGGTTCACTGATAGCAGCAGTAGGATCTTTCTTTACCAGGTTCCAGCGATTGATCACATCTTTATAATCTGCCACTTTAATGGTAGTGAGGTTATCAATTTCCTGTGTAAAATAGCCAACTCTTGGATCATCAAGTCTTGGACGAAAATCATTATTTGGTATTTCCAGAAAGCTATGCTGGAAGCGAATACGGTTATAACGGGCATCAGTAATATCTTTTCCACCCCCGTTGAATGGAGCAGGATTATCATAAGCTAATTCAACGATGACATCAGTATTGTTAGGATAAGAACGCACTGATTTGTAACCGGACTTTGTTGTATTTAAATTGCCCAGATTGAATACAAAGGCCGCAGCAGGTCCGGGTGTAACCAACGGTTTTACCGGGTCAAGTTTTTCACTTAAAAATAATCCATCACCATTTACAATAAACCCTGTCGAATCTTCACCATCAATTTTTGCAGAATAAAAAACAGCTTCTGTCACATCTACATTGGCTGATTTGCTTATAGCATTTTCAGGGTCATACCAGAAGTTCGTATTTACTTGTGAGAACTCCAGTTTATCAAAATTCTTTTTGATCTTAACAACCCATGTCGTACGGATCATGTTTTGGTTGAGGAACAATGAAGTTGGCCCACCCATTGAGAAACTCTGGTAAATATATTCTTTACCCAATTGGCTTTTCTTTACATAGATCTGCACACTTCCATTAGCAGTATCCTGGTAAAGGCCAAATAGCCCATCCATTTTTTTACTGCTCTTCACTTTATCTGCCACGGTGGGCTTGGCAGGAGGTGGAGGAGCTTTTTTTGTAGTATCTGGTTTTGCGGCCTGGTTACCTGGAGTGACTTGCGAAAAACTGCAAAGCACTGTAAACATACCCGCGGCCAGCAAAAACAGCGATTTTCTTGCTTGTATCATATTATTGTTGATTTTTTTGGAAAGCGAAAGATAAATCTCTGGAAGGACTCACAGAGAAATAAATTGATAAACGGGTTAAGCTAAGTATAAACAGGTTACCGGTCCTCCTATTTAAGTTTTTTGACCTTTACCATCTCGATACGGGTATCGCTTACATTCATAATGTCAAACTCGTAGTCGGCAATAATGATCCTTTCTTTTTGTTTTGGTATGGTTTCATGATAATTAATAATAAACCCGGAGAGGGTTTCCGTTTCATCAACAGGAAAATCAAAACCATATTTTTCATTGATATAATCAAGTTCAAGCCTGCCTGAAAAAATGTATTCGTTCTCGGCAATCTGTTTTTCTACAAACTCTTCCACATCATATTCATCCTGTATTTCACCAAATATTTCTTCCAGCACATCTTCCATGGTAATAATACCGGCGGTGCCGCCAAATTCATCCACAACCCATGCAATACTTTTTCTTTCGCGGGTAAATTTATTGATGAGATCAGTGGCGCTCATGCTTTCCGGTACAGCAGGAATTGGCAGTAATACAGATTGAATATTTCCTGGTCGCTTGAACATATCTAATTGATGAACATAACCGATGATATGATCGATATTACCTTCATAAACAACGATCCTCGATAATTTTGTTTCAATAAGCAGGCGTCGTAAAGCATCAACCGGTTCTTTTATATCAATACCTACAATTTCTTTACGGGGCACTAAACTTTGACGTATCCTGATCTTTGGCAACTCAAGCGCATTTTCAAAAAATTCAGTGTTCAACGGTTGCTTTTCCTCTTCCGCTTCTTTTGCCTGCCGGAAAAGATGCTCAAGATCTGTTCGGCCAAATACTTCTTTCTTTTCATCCACTCTTACATTGAAAACGTATTTAAGCAACCAATATGCCAACGCAATACATGCAGCTGCTATGGGGTAAAACATCTGGTAAAAAATATCGATCAGTTGTGCCATGCGGCTTAACAATACATTAGCTCTTGCCCGAAAAATAGCACGGGGAAGGAACTCTGCAAAGACAAGTACAACCATCGTAGATAAAAGTATCTCTATCAATATGCGTAATGAATCAGAGCCCACATTCAGCCGGGCCCATACAGGTTCCATCACTTTGCTTATTTGTAATCCAAAGAAGACAAGAAAAACATTGAAGCCAATTAATGTTGTTCCTAAAAAATAAACGGGGTGATCGATGAATTGATCTAAAATTTGCCCGCTGGCTCTTCCCTGTTTCTTTTTAAGCTCAATACTCATGCGGTTGGCGCTGTAAAATGCCATTTCAATACCTGCAAAAAAGCCCATCAGCAGGATAGTAAGGATGAACCATATAATAATGCGAATTTCAAACATTGGGCAGTAAAGATAGAAAAAGCATTGGGATGTTATAATAGATAAGTACTAAGTAGGAATTACAGGGGATAAGTATAAAGGGTATACAAAGTATAAAAAGTAAATAGCCTCAAAGTAAGGGCTGTCCAATAGAATATACTTTATATACCTATTATACTATTTATACCTTTTCATCCTTCTATAAAAGCCCTGACAATCATTTCCGCTTCTTTACAGGCTTTTTCGAGATCATCATTTACAATTACTTTGTCAAAATGATCTTTAAATGAAAGCTCGTAAGTGGCTTTATTCAAACGGGTAGCCAGGCTTTCAGCGGTTTCAGTTCCCCGGCTGCTCAATCTATTTTTCAATTCCTCAACCGAAGGGGGGTCAATAAAAATGGAAAGTGATTGTTCAGGATGTTGTTGTTGTACATGAACGGCCCCCTGCACATCGATATCAAGCAACGGAACTTTTTCTTCTTTCCAGATGCGATGGATCTCCGACTTCAACGTGCCATAGTATTTTCCTTCGTACACCATTTCCCATTCTACAAAAGCATTGTGTTGGATTTTTTCTTTGAAATCATCCACACTCATAAAATAATAATCGACGCCATCTTTTTCATAACTTCTTTTTTGACGGGTAGCGGCAGAAATGGAAAAAGTTAATTTATCCGGAAAAGTTTTCAGCAAATGTTTAGTGATAGAAGTTTTACCGGCGCCGGAAGGTGCGGTAATGATGATGATCTTATGAGATGAAATCATGCACAAAGAAAGGGAGAAATTTTAATTTGAAGTTGTTTAAGAACTTTTTGCATACCACAATGACGTAAGGAGCGTCTGTATTGGTTTATTTATTTCCTTCTATTATTTTATTTTCTATTCTTTTCAAGATCTCTAGTTGCTTTGATTGACTGTCAAACAAAACCTTGATCTGCTCTTCAAGCAGTAAGTCAATTTTCTGATGTAAACTTCTTACTTCTAATTCTGCTTTTAAATTAATGAGATAATCATTTTCACTTCTTTTTCTGTCTTTTTCTTCCTTTCGGTTTTGACTCATCATGATAATTGGAGCTTGTAATGCAGCAATAGCAGATAAAACCAGGTTCATTAAAATAAAAGGATAAGGATCAAAGTCATCTTTATTGGGGACAAGTGTATTGAACAAGACCCAAACGGAAAGGATCACAGAAAAAGAAATAATAAACTTCCAACTGCCTCCGAAAGCTGCAACCTTGTCCGAAATGCTTTGTCCTTTAGTTAATACCTCTTTTGGCTGATGAAGCAGGTTATCAACAATGAGTTTTTCTTCAGTAATTGTTTGTTGGACTATATGTTGAAGTTTGGAAAGCTGTTCGTCTCCTGACCTAAGAAGGTCTTTTATATTTTCTTTCATGTTTATAATGTTATTTTATAAAGTTTAAAGTAATAAGTAAGATAATTATGAGAATCCCTGAAAGCGATGAAATAAATAAGTAATCGGCGATTAACTCAAGTCGTTGTTCTCTTTTCGCATCTGTTGTCCTGATTGAAATAAATGAAAGAATACAGGAGAAAGTTAAAAGTATGGCAATTACAGAAGTCATCTCATCGATGAAAGTGGTTTCTGCTTTGTTGGTAATTCGTAATGATGTGATAACGAAAAGACAAAACCCTAAAAGATTGGCAGAAGTATTTAGGATATGTTGAGAAGTGTTGTTTGCCACTTTTTGAAAAGTCTGTTTGAAGTTTTGTGCTATTCCACAGAACACTATTAACTTTTAAATTTATGCTGTTTTCATGATTTTTTTATCACGAGAGTCGGCCTACAACATTTGATTAACCGGTATTTATATTAAAAAGGAAGTGTTTATTCAGGCCCGTTAATATCACAGATAGAGAAAAATATCTACCTTAGCCGCTCAACAGAAAACCAATTGAAAAAGGCTTTAGCTGCTTCGCTTCTTGCAATACTGTTTACCAGCCAGGTTGGTTATTATTTTATTTATACTATTCATCAGCACATTATCAAAGAGCAAATAGAAAAGCAATTGCTGGCAAATATCCCTGAATCTTCTCTTGAAATAATTAATGCTGAACAATTCGCCGATAAAATTGAATGGGAAGAAAAAGGGAAAGAATTTTCCCTTGATGGTATTTTATATGATGTACTTCGCATCAAAAAATCAGACGGAAAAACTTTTCTATATTGTATAAATGATAAACAGGAAAAACAATTACTCGATAACCTTGCAAAAGCAGTAAATGCAAATCATGGCAACAAACAAGAAAAAAATAATATAAAATCATTGTTGCTTGACCTCGTTTGTATGAACGAGGAAGGAGAATCAGGATTTTTCTCTGTCCCTTCTACATATTCATGCTTTAATGCAACCCTTGTTTCTTCTTTTGAAGAGATCAATATCCCTCCACCCAAGGCATAATCTTCTTTTACCGCATTTTTTTTAGAAAAAATATCGATCCGCTCCTGCGGATGATGTTCTGTTTCAAAATAACGCTTAATAATATTTATTGATATCAATTCAAATTATGAAAAACATAATTCTATCTGCATTATTATTTTTTACCATATCACTAAGCAGTTTTGCGCAACAAATGCTTCATGGAAAAGTGACGGATGCTGCTACCGGTAAGCCATTAGCTGGCGCCTCAGTAACATTTGCAGGAAACGGTGGTACGACCACTGACAAAGAGGGTAGCTTTGGCATTGACTGCAATAAAACAAAAAAGATAACGATCAGTTTTGTTGGTTATGAACCTTATTCTCTCAACATAAAAAATTGTGACGCCGAATTAAAAATCTCATTGGAACCAGCAGGTCGTACGCTGGATAATGTTGAGATCAGCGCCACTTCCAATCTTAACAAATCTCTTCTATATCAGCCAGCTTCTATTACCAAGCTAAGAACACTTGAATTAAAAAGAGGACAAGGCTTGTTCTTCGATGATGTTATTCAGACCAGCGTACCGGGTGTTATCATGAACAGGAGGACTGTTTCAGGTGGTCAGCAATTCAACATTCGTGGTTACGGCAACGGATCAAGAGGAACAAGAGGTATCAGCAGCAATTTTGACGGACAAGGATACAAAGTGTATTTAAACAATATTCCAATTACAGATGCTGAAGGAATAACAACACTCGATGATGTTGATTATGCATCCATCGGAAATGCAGAAATTGTAAAAGGCCCTGCCGGCACATTATATGGCCAGGCAATTTCAGGAGCGATCAATTTAAAGATCATTTCACCTGAAAGAGGAAAGACCTCACTGGAGCAACAAGCAATGTTTGGTAACTATGGTTTACAACGTTACACTACTATTTTGCGAACAGGCAACGAGAGAAGCGGCATATTACTTTCTTATGGAAAGCAAAAATCGGATGGTTTCTCTATCCATAATAGTTCACACAAAGATTTCGTGAATTTTGTTGGTGAGTTTCAACCAAACGATAAACAAACCATTACAACCTATGTAGGATATACTGATAGTTATGACGAAAGATTAGGGGAGTTGACGCTTGCACAATGGGCGGCTAAAGATTATTCAGGCAATGTTGAATACATTAAAAGAAATGGACATAGCCATGTCAGCACTTTCCGTGCAGGATTGGCACATACATTTAATTTCAGTAAAACAATTTCCAACACTACTTCAATATTTGGGATGGGCTTCAGAAGTGAGGTAAGCTCTGCAGGTGGCTGGACGGACAAAACATCGGTGAACTATGGTTTCCGTACTTCATTCGATACTAAGTTCTCTGTTGGAAATAGCACTACATTAAGTGGAATAACTGGTATGGAAGTTCAACGCCAGGATGCACAGATAACCGGGTATAACATGAAGGCAGATCCATCTGATCCAAATCCAGGTGGTCCATGGATCTTTGGAACAAGCCCTTATTGGATAGTGAATGCCGTTACTTCTAACAATGCTTTTGTAACTACACCTACTGCATATTTTACTGAATGGACACTTGGTTTACAAAATGACCTTTCTATTACTGCAGGCATAGGCTTAAGCACACAAAGGATCCTACTTGACGACAGGTTTAACTCACCAAATGCTACTGTTGCAAGACCTGCTCATTTTGATACAAGCTATAATAATATGTGGTCGCCACATGTAGCAATTAACAAGGTTATCAATAAGAATGTTTCGGTGTATGCTGCTTATAGCAGGGGATACAAAGCTCCTGTAAGCTCTTATTTCTTTATTGCTACACCACAGATCGGTACTCCACCGAATGCTGGCTCAGCGCCTGCAACAGCAAGGATAAATGAAATTTTAAAACCAGAAAAGGGAGATCAGTTTGAGATCGGCGCTAAAGGAAGCATACTTAAAGACAAGTTAGTTTACCAGCTTGCATTATTCTCATTGAAGTTTAAAGATAAGATGACGGCTGTTGCTGTGCCGGTTCCAACTGCAGGTGAACAAGATCATAAAGGCGTTGAGGCTTCAGTGAAATATTCTATCGTGAAAGATGGCACTGGATTCTTTACTAACGTTACTCCTTTTGTCAATTTCACCTATTCTGATTTTAAATACGCAGATAATTTTATTTACAAAACAGGTACTACTACTGCTGCGGGTGGAATTGATACAGTTAATTATAGTGGTCTTAATGTTTTCGGGGTGCCAAAGATCATGGCTGCATGGGGAATAGATGTTTCAACCAGGCCTGGACTTTATGCAAGCTTCTCACATTTGTATAAGGACCCACAGAACATTGCACTTGAAAGAATTACTAATAACCCGGAAACTTTTGCTTTACGCAGAGCTTCCAGCTATAATTTGTTAAATACTAAGATAGGTTTAAGAAGAAGCTTGTCTTCTCATTTTGATCTTGATGTGTTCTTTGGTGTAAATAATCTAACAGGAGTGCAATACCCGATAATGATCTTCGTGAATCAATTACCGGATGCTTATATTCCTGCTCCGCCAAAAGCCGTGTTCTTTGGAGGAATTAATTTAAAATATAACCTATAGCCTTGTACCTATGGATCAAACGGGGCAGTTGTTTTTTACTGCCCCTTATTTTTAAAATTATTGTTATGAGAAAAATTATTTTGTTCCTGTTTTTATCACTTGCATTGTTTTCATGTGATCGATTCAGGAATAAAGAAACGGATGGAAAAAAAGATCTGCGTATTGTTTGCTTGTCAAAACATTTAACCGAAATGGTATTTGCTTTGGGTAAAGGATATGATCTTGTAGCGGTTGATCTCAGCAGTACGTTTCCAGATAGCGCCAAACTTTTAAAAACTGTGGGTTATCACCGTGCATTAAGTCCTGAAAGCATCATTGCCATGAATCCAGAACTGGTGATACACAGCAATGATATTGGGCCAGAAAATGTTTTACCACAAATAACAAATGCTGGTTTAAATATAAAAGCATTTGGCGGCGCTAATACAATTGACAGTGCTAAGCTATTATTGAAAACTCTCGGCAATTTTTTTGGTGAAGAATCAAAAGCAGATTCTATTATTAAAAAAATGGATAATGATCTTGCGATCGCTGCTGATTCTTTAAAGGCATTGAATCTTGTCGGCACACCCAGGGTAATGATCATTCATTTTGGAAGAGCCAATAATGTTTACTTCGTAATGAGCGGAAGAAATGGCGTTGGTGATAAAATGATCGCCATGGCCGGGGGCAAAACTGCTATCTATGATGCAAAAGGTGCAAGACAAATAAGTGCGGAAGCCGTGGCGATTGCAAATCCTGATATCATTATTGCTACCGATTTTGGTTTTGATCAAATGGGGGGCATGGATAAATTTATTGAAGGTGTTCCAGGAGTAGCATTAACCAATGCTGGAAAAAATAAACGCATTGTTCGTTTTGAAGAACATGATCTTGTTTATTTCGGTCCCCGAAGCGGAGAAAATATTCTTAAATTGATGAAATTATTACATCCATCAGGTGTTCAGACAAAATAAATTTTTCTTTCCCGTATTAATTGCTTTGTTGGTAATTGTAATGTTATGCGCCATTGCATTTGGTGCCGTGAAAATTTTGCCTTCAGAAATGTTTTCATCGATAAAACATTTTTTTGCCGGAGAAAAGCCGGCAAACATTTATGAAGGTGTTTTTATACAATTAAGATTACCAAGAGTTTTATTATGTGCTATTACAGGAGCGATACTTGCAGTAAGCGGGGTGTTGATGCAAGGATTGTTTCGCAATCCTATCGTTGAACCCGGATTAATTGGTGTGAGCAGCGGCGCAGCTTTTGGGGCATCAATTGTTTTTGTGCTTGCTGCAAAATGGACACCTCAATTGAAAAGCCAATTAGGTCCATTCATGACACCAGTGTTTGCATTTGGCGGAGCATTGTTGGCAACCTTTCTCGTTTATACATTGGCAAAAAATGCAAAACGTGTTTCTATTATATCCTTGCTGTTAATTGGCATTGCTGTAAATGCAATGGGATTAAGCGGCACCGGTTTTATGAGTTATATAGCAAGAGATCCGCAGGCAAGAAGCATCACATTCTGGAATCTTGGAACATTTTCAGGCGCAAGTTGGTTGCAAGTTAGTATTGTTGGAACGGTTGCGATTACCATGTTCATTATTTCTTTTCGTTATTCAAAACAATTAAATGCCTTGCTGCTTGGTGAAGAAGAAGCAACTTATCTTGGTGTTGATACAGAAAAACTCAAAACAAGAATAATGATCCTGAACACGGCAATGGTATCAGTTGCCACTGCTTTTGTGGGTGTTATCAGTTTTATGGGATTAATTGTTCCGCATATATTACGTTTATTGATAGGTAGCGATAATAAAAGATTGTTACCTGCTTCGATGATCGTTGGCGCTACGTTGTTATTACTTGCTGATCTCTGCGCAAGATTGTTATTGGCGCCGGCAGAAATTCCGATCGGTATCATTACATCTCTTGTTGGTGCACCAGTATTCATCATATTGCTTAAGCGATTTAATTTATTGCAACAGAAAGGAGGTTATGATGCTTAGAACGGAGAACATAAGTTTTAATATCGGTAAGAAGCAAATATTAAAAAATGTCAGTGCATCTTTCTTGCCGGGAGAATTTAATATGATACTTGGACCGAATGGTTCAGGCAAATCTTCTTTTCTAAAAATTTTCAGTGGTGAAATAAATAAATTCCATGGAACAGTTTTGTATGATGATAAAAAAATAAAAGAGCTTCGGAAAGAAGAGCTGGCTAAAAAAAGAGCCGTGATGAGTCAACAAGCGGATCTCGGTTTCCCCTTATTGGTAGAAGAAGTGGTGATGATGGGCCGTTATCCTCATTTTACTTTTAATCCTAATAAAAAAGATATTACGATCTGCAACGAGGTGATCGAACGAATGAATCTTGTTGAATTTATAAAAAGAAATTACCTGACGCTTAGTGGTGGCGAAAAACAAAGAGTGCAATATGCCCGTGTGCTGGCACAGGTTTGGGAAAAACCAATAGATGGGTATAGGTATCTTTTTCTCGATGAACCGTTAAATAGTCTTGACATTAGCTACCAACATGAATTTTTACAATCAGCAGTTGAATTAATGAAAGACAATACTGTTTTGATAGCTGTGATGCATGACATTAATCTTGCGGCACATTATGCAGATAATTTATTTTTCTTTAAAGAAGGAGAATTGGTTGTTCATGGAAAACCTAAAGACATTTTAACAGAAAATATTATTGAAAAAGTATTCAATGTAAAAACTAAGGTGATCGAAAACCCTGTTACCGGAAAACCGCTGGTCATTTATAACTGATTTGTTTAACATTTTTACATAGCACTGACTTATTTCTGAGGGGACTTTTATATTTGCTGAATGAATAATGATGCAATGCTGGAGTTGTCCAATTATGCCGGGCTTGCATCTGCAGTAGTATTAACGATCAATTTCTTTTTTGGAATGTTACTTGCAACTGCTTACCGGGCAAATTTATATTGGAAGAAACTACCACAAAATATTCAACGATTGGATATTAATGATATTCATAATTACACAGCATATATTGCCTGGGGATTAGTAATAATGCATGTTTCATTCTTATTGCTTGATAAAGCGTCAAAATTTGCTTTTGGTGATGTACTATTTCCGGTAAATGCTCCGAATCAGGATCTCGTTGTTGCCCTTGGGACATTGAGTTTTTATGCATTGACGGTTGTGATCATTACAACTCAAAAGCTGATAAAAAAGAAAATGTCTTTTCGTGCATGGAAAAATATTCATTTAATAAGTTATGGAACGGCAGTATTATTTGTTTTGCATGGGATTTTTATGGATCCGCATTTGAATAATGCTCAACCCGATTTTTTTGACGGAGAAAAATTGTTGCTGGAATGCTGCGGGTTGCTTTTAATTATTG
>WNFK01108926.1_pt2 | contig 16104 bp, 14 predicted proteins | sample 5400281 | NCBI WGS metagenome assembly WNFK01 (sample SAMN13153350, study PRJNA577476) | soil metagenome | isolation source: 20 cm soil on Douglas fir-dominated hillslope | place: USA:California | collected 2013-09-17 | reverse complement strand
TATTCGGTCGCCGGCGACCTCTTCAACCAGGTGCCGAACGTCGGCCGGATCGTCGCGGCCGCCCAGCGGCTCGAGTTCATGGTGGTCCACGATCATTTCCTCACGCCCACGGCGCGCTACGCCGACATCGTGCTCCCGGCCACAACGTTCTGGGAGCGTAACGATGTTCACACGCCCTGGGCGGGCGCCGGTCACTACGCGTTCTTCATGAAACAAGCCATCGAGCCGATGGGCGAATGCCGGAACGACTTCGACATCTGCAGCGAGCTGGCGCGCCGGCTCGGGATCACCGGCTACAACGACAAGACCGAAGAAAAGTGGCTGCGCGAGCTCACCGACGGCGTGATCGACGATTTCGACACGTTCCGCGACCGTGGGCTCGCGAGACTGCCGGCGCCCGACGATGCCGTCGCCTTCGCGAAGGAGATCCGCGACCCCGAGCGCCATCCGTTCACGACGCCGTCCGGGAAGATCGAGATCTACTCGATGACCCTGGCCGCCAAGCCCGATCCTTACGGGCTCGGCGTCATCCCGCCGATTCCGACGTGGATCGAGGACGAGATCGACTCGCGCTACCCGCTGCGCCTGGTCACGCCCAAGTCGCGGGCGCGCACGCACTCGATCCATGGGAACCAGCCAATCCTCTCCCGCGCCGACTCGGACGACGTCTGGATCAACACCGCCGACGCTGCCGCGCGCGGGATTGCCGACGGCCGCACCGTTCGCGTCTTCAACGCACGGGGGGAGACCCGGCTGCCTGCACGTGTGACGGATCGCATCGCGCCCGGCGTCGTCTCGATCAAGGAAGGCGCCTGGTACACCCCGGATCCCTCGGGCACCGACACGCGCGGCTGCGCCAACGTGCTCACCGCCGACCGCACCTCGCCCGCCGGCGCGGCGCCGTTCAACTCCTGCTTCGTGGACGTGGCGCCCGCTCTGTCCTGACCGCGCGCGATCGCCCTGCGAGCCATGGAGCCGGGACTCAGAACCTACATCCTCAAGCGCGTCGGCTTCGCCGTCCTGATGCTCGTGGGCGTCTCGATCATCCTGTTCACGATCATGCGGCTGGCGCCGGGCGGGCCCGAAGCGGTGCTGATCGGCGGCGAGTTCTCCCAGGAGGCGGCCGCGCAGATCCGCCAGCGACTCGGGCTCGATCGTCCGCTCGCGCTGCAGTATCTCGGCTGGGCCGGCGGCGCCCTGCGCGGCGACCTCGGCCGCTCGTTCAAGACGGGTGACCCCGTCGCCGCGTTGATCCTCGACCGCCTCGGGCCGACCATCCAGCTGACGTTTGGCGCGCTCGCCCTGGCGCTGGTCGTCGCTGTTCCCCTCGGTGTGCTGGCGGCGGTCCGGCGCGGCACGATCTGGGACACGCTCGGCTCGGCCGTCGCGCTCTTCGGCGTGTCGTTTCCGAGCTTCTGGCTCGGCATCATGCTGATCCTGCTCTTCTCCGAGGTCTTCCATCTGCTGCCGCCGTCGGGGCTCAGCGAGTACGGGCGCGAGGCCGAGCTTTCCGCGCGCGTGCGGCACGCGATCCTGCCAACCTTGACGCTCGGCCTGATCCAGATGGCGTCGTTCATGCGCTTCACGCGCTCGAGCCTGCTCGAGGTGCTGCGGCAGGACTACGTCCGGACCGCGCGGGCCAAGGGGCTCGGCAGCGGCCGGGTCGTCTGGCGTCACGCGCTCCGCAACGCGCTGATTCCGGTCGTCACGGTGGTCGGCCTCTCGCTTCCGACCCTGGTCGGCGGCGCGGTGCTCACCGAAACCGTCTTCGCGTGGCCGGGCATCGGACGCCTGGCGATCGGCGCGGTATTCGAGCGCGACTATCCGGTGATCATGGGCGTCAATCTGATGGTCGCCGCCGTCGTCATCAGCGCCAACCTCCTCACCGATCTGGCCTACTGCGTGATCGATCCGCGGATCTCGTACCGGTGACGGCGCCCGTACGCCCGGAGCGGCCGTCGATCTTCGATCGGTTCACGCGCAATCGGCGGGGTCTGGTCGGCGGCCTGGTCGTGGCGATCATGCTGACCGCGGGCGCGCTCGCGCCCGCGCTGGCGCCGCAGAGCTATTCGGCGCAGTCGCTGCTCAACCGACTGCAGCCGCCGAGCGCCGCGCACTGGCTCGGCACCGACGGCTTCGGTCGCGACGTGCTGAGCCGGGTGATCTGGGGCAGCCGCGTCTCGCTCGAGATCGCCCTGTTCGCGACGGCGCTCTCGCTCGTGGTGGGCACCGCCGTGGGGAGCGTGGCCGGCTATTTCGGCGGCGGCGTGGACACCGCGATCATGCGCGCCGCCGACGTCTTTCTCTCGGTCCCGGCGCTGTTCCTGATCCTCATCGTCGTGGCGCTCTTCGGCGCGAGTCTCGCCAACACGGCGCTGGTCATCGCGCTCGTCACCTGGGCGCCGGTCGGGCGCATCGTGCGCAGCGAGTGCCTGAGCCTTCGCAACCGCGACTTCGTCCACGCGGCCGCCGCGCTCGGCGCCGGGCACGCGCGCATCCTCGGCCGTCACCTGCTCGTGAATGCGCTGCCGATCGTCATCGTCCAGGCCAGCCTCTTGCTCGGCCAGACGATCCTGATCGAGTCCGGTCTCAGCTATCTCGGCCTCGGCGCCCAGCCGCCGCTGCCGAGCTGGGGCAACATGGTCGTCGAGGGACGGCAGTTCCTGGCCTCGGCCTGGTGGATCGCGACATTCCCCGGGCTGGCCATCTTCGTCACGGTGCTGGGATTCAACCTGTTCGGCGACGGGCTGCGCGACGCGTCGGATCCGACGTTGCGCGGGCAGTCGCCGTGACGCCTATGAACGGAGGACGGACGTGATCCACGCCATACTGCTCGTGCTGCTCGTCGCGCTCATCGGCTTGACGCCCACGGCGAGCCCTGCCGCCGGCAAGGACTTCGTCATCGGGCTCAGCGGCGACGCCACGTCGCTGAACCCGGTCATCGCCACCGACGGCCAGTCGTACATCGCCGAGTGGCCGCTGTTCGACAGCCTGGTCGAGCTCGATCAAGGCCTCAACGTGAAGCCCCTCCTGGCCGAGTCGTGGGAGGTCTCGCGCGACGGGCTCACCTACACGTTCAAGCTCAAGCGCGGCGTGAAGTGGCACGACGGCAAGCCGTTCACCGCGCGCGACGTCGCCTTCACGTTCTATTCGGTCCTCGATCCCAAGGTGACCACGCCGCATCGCGCCTACTTCGACGCGCTCGTCGGCTTCCCCGAGCTCACGGCCAAGGAGAATCCCAAGAAGCCCGAGGAGCTGGCCGTCCGCCCCATCGAGGTCGTCGACGATCACACCGTGCGCTTCCGCCTGCGCTACCCGTCGGGATCGTTCCTGGCCGTGCTGGTCAACCCGCGCGCGGGAATCGTTCCCGAGCACATCCTTAAGGGCACCGATCTGAACACCGCCGAGTTCAACCGCCGCCCGATCGGCACCGGACCGTTCAAGCTCGTCGAGTGGCGGCGCGGCGAGCGCCTGGTGATGGAGGCCAACGATCAGTACCACGCCGGCCGGCCCGCGCTCGACCGGCTGATCTTCCGGATCATCCCGGACAGCGTCGTGCTCCTGCAGGAGCTCCGGTCGGGCGGGGTCGATTTCATCGAGAATCCGCCGCTGACAGAAGTGGCGCGGCTCAAGCAGACGCCGAACTTGAAAGTGCTGGTGGCCGACAACACCTCATATACCTATTTCGGCTGGCGACAGGATCTGGCCCCGTTCACGGACGTTCGTGTTCGCCGCGCGCTCTCCCATGCGATCGACGTGCCGACCATCGTCCGCGAGGTGCTCCAGGGCTACGCCGTCGTCTCGACCGGCCAGTTTCCGCCGTCGAGCTGGGCCTTCGACTCGAGCGTGAAGCCGTACGCGTACGATCCGGCGCGCGCCAAGGCGCTCCTGGCCGAGGCTGGATTCAAGCCCGGAGCTGACGGCGTCCTGGCCAAGGACGGCAAGCGATTCAGCTTCTCGATCCGCCACGACCAGGCGGATCAGAGCGTGAAGGACACCGCGGTCATCATCCAGGAGTACTTGAAGCGCGTCGGGGTCGAAGCGCATCTCGAGCCGCTGGACTGGCCGACCTTCGTGAAAAAGCTCTTCGCGTCCGATTTCGAGGGCATCGTCGTCGGCTGGACCAATCACCACGATCCCGATCCGTTCGCGTACACGATCTGGCACTCGAGCCAGTGGAAGGGCCGCAACTTCGCCCACTACAAGAACCCGCGCGTCGACGAGGCGCTCGAGGCCGCGCGCCGGACCGGCAACACCGCCGAGCGCAAGAAGCACTACGCGGAGTTCTCGAAGCTCTTGATGGAGGACGCGCCGTACGTCTTCCTCTACTTCCGCCAGCAGGTGTACGTGACGCGCGCCGGCTACGAAGGCTTCGTGCCGATTCCGACGTTCGGCGGGATCTACCAGTCGCTAAAGGCAGTGCGCTGGACGGGAAAGTAACGATCAGCGCGACGGCGCCGCGACACGGAGGAACGCCGCCAGCCGCCGAGTGAACGCGGCGCGCTCCTCGATCTGCGGCGAGTGGCCGCTGTGCTCGAAGACCGCGAGCTCCGCGCCCGGGACGAGCCGCGCGATCTCCTCGCCCTGATCCATCGGGCAGATCCAGTCGTGCCGCCCGACCGCGACCAGGGTGGGACACCCGATGCGCGCCAGCTCGGCCCGGCAGTCGTAGGCCGAGTACTCGTGCTCGATGATGAACTTCCGCACGGCGAGCCGGTAGCGGATGTCGGCTCGCGCGGCGTTCTGCTCGATGGCGCGAGCCGGATCGAAGAAGTAGAGCGGCCGGATCGTGTCGAACGCGCGCCGGAAGCTCGCATCGTCCGGGAGCGAGCCGTCCCAGAGCGCGCGGTACGCGGCCCACTGCTCGGCGGTGGCGCGCCGGCGCGCGTTCTCCTCGGCCCGCCGCATGAAGTCATGGCTGGCGGAGGCGCCGACGACGGCCAGGCTCCGAATCGACGCCGGATGGCGTGCGGCGTACATCAACCCGAGGAAGCCGCCCCAGCTGATGCCGAGCACGTGGATCGGGCCGAGCCCGAGCGCCTGACGGATGCCCTCGATGTCGGAGACCAGCTGATCCTGCGTGCACTGCTCGACCGGCACCCACTCCGAGCGGCCGTGGCCGCGATGATCGTAGAAGATCAGCCGGAGGTCGAGCTCGGCCGCCAGCGGCGCGAGGGTACGCGCGAGCCCCGACGAGTCGGTGCCCGGACCGCCGTGCAAGCACACGCACGGCGGCCCCTCGCCGACCGACTCACAGAAGATCATCGCGCCGTTGACGCGTAGCTCCATCGCGGTGTTTATAGCACGGCGATGCGCGACGCCGATCTTGCGCCACGCCCGGGTGGGCGCTAGAGTCACCCGAGCTCCAACAGGAGGAATCTCATGGTTCTCGACCGCTGCCTACGAACGATACCGCTCGCGCTGCTGCTGATCCTGATCGGCACCGCGTCGGCCCAGCCGACGAAGTTCCATGAGGCGCCCAGTCTGACCGAGCAGGTCAAGGCCGGCAAGCTTCCCCCCGTCGACAGGCGCCTGCCCGCCGATCCTCTGGTCGTGCCGGTGGTCGAGCGCACGGGACAGTACGGCGGCGTATGGCGTCGCGCGTTCCTCGGCCCGGCCGACGCGAACAACTACGTCCGGGTCGTCTACGACGCGCTCGTACGGTTCTCACCCGACGGCGCCAAGATCGAGCCGAAGATCGCCGCGGGATGGGAATCGTCGAAGGACTTCAAGGTGTGGACGATCAAGCTCCGCCAGGGCGCCCGGTGGTCGGACGGCGCGCCGTTCACCGCCGACGACATCGTCTTCTGGTACCAGGACGTCCTCCTGAACAAGGACCTCACGCCGGCGATTCCCTCGTGGATGCGCAACGCCGACGGCACGACCGCGACCGTCGAGAAGGCCGGGCCGACGGCCGTGCGCTGGACGTACAAGCAGCCCAACACCTTGCTCCTCACCGCGCTCGCGAACCAGGACGGCGGCGATCGGACGTACGCCGCGTTCCTGCCCGCGCACTATCTGAAGAAGTTCCACCCGACCTACACGAAGAAGGAGGATCTGGACAAGCTCGTCGCGGCCGCGGGGTTCAAGACGTGGACGGAGCTCTTCGCCGCGCGCAACGCCCCGCCCGAGAACCCGGAGCGCCCGACGATGGCCGCCTGGGCGCCCGCCACCCGGGTCAGTGACCAGGTCTTCACGCTCAAGCGCAATCCGTATTTCGTCGGCGTCGATCCGAGCGGGAACCAGCTCCCGTATCTGGACGAGGTGCGATTCACGTTCTTCGCCGACATCCAGGCGCTGAACCTCGCGGCGATCGCCGGCGAGTTCGACATGCAGGAGCGGCACATCCAGATGACGAACTACCCCGTCTTCAAGGAGAACGAGAAGACCGGGAAGTATCGCGTGATCACGTGGCCGACCTTCGGCGGCGCCGACGCCGTCCTCCAGTTCAACCAGACCTACAAAGCCGACGCGGACATCGGCAAGCTCATGGCGACCAAGGACTTTCGGATCGCGCTCTCGGAAGCCATCAACCGCGACCAGATCAAGGAGTCGGTCTTCCTGGGGCTCGGCGAGGCGCGCCAGGGCGTGCCGTCCCCGAACCATCCCTACTTTCCAGGCGATCAGTACGCCAAGAAGTACACGCAGTACAAGCCCGACGAGGCCAACAAGCTCCTCGATCAGCTCGGCCTGACCAAGCGCGACGGCGACGGAACGCGGCTCCTCCCCTCGGGCAAGCGGGTCGTGCTCGAGCTGTCGGTCGTGCCGGCGTTCGCCGCGTGGCCCGACGTCGCGCAGCTGGTGGCGAAGGACTGGGAGAAGGTCGGCGTGAAGACCGTCGTCCAGCTCCGGGAGCGCGCCCTCCACTTCAAGATGCGGGACAACAACGAGCTCATGACCGAGATGTGGAACGAGGACACGACGGGCTTCCCCTTCACCGGTAACGCGAAGTTCGATCCGCGTAACTCGCCGATCCTGACGCTCGGTCCGCTCTACGGCCGCTGGGCGCAGACCAAGGGCGCCGACGGCGTGGAGCCGCCCGCCTCGGTCAAGCGCATCATGGAGATCGTCGATCAGGCCAAGACGGTCTCACCGGAGCAGCAGGCGAAGCTGGCGCAGGAGCTGTTCCGGATCTGGGTCGACAACCTCTGGGAAGTCGGCACGATCGGCCTGACCCCGATGGTGCAGGGCGTGGTGGTCGCCAATACGAGGTTCAGGAACGTCCCGACCACGCTCGGCAACGACTGGCCGCTCCGGAGCCCGGGCAACGCGCGCGTCGAGCAATTCTTTTTCTCAAAATAGACACGCCGCCATCGCGCGGCTCAAGACTGAGGGGGCAATCGAGGCAAGACCCCCACACGTAGAAGCGGATTTCGGCGGCACATGGCGGGTATGATCGGCATATGCGCTCCGCCGCTCCGAAGGGACGGCTGGTGCTCGCGCTGCTGCTCGTCGTGGCCGCTTCTGTGTGGGCGGCAGCGCGCGCGGACGCGCAGCTGATAGTCGGCTTCGAGCCGGTCGCCTCGGGTCTGAGCTCCCCGCTCGGCCTCGTCAACGCGGGTGACGGCTCGGGGCGCCTCTTCATCCTCGAGCAGACCGGCCGCATCAAGGTCCACGACGGCGCGCAGGTCCTGGCCACACCGTTCCTCGACGTCAGCGCGCTCGTGTCGTGCTGCGGCGAGCGCGGCCTCCTCGGCCTCGCCTTTCATCCGGACTACCGGACGAACGGCTTCTTCTACGTTCACTACACGAACACCGCGGGCAACACGACGCTCGCGCGGTATCACGTGTCGTCCAATCGCAACATCGCGGACGCCGCGTCGGCTCAGATCCTCCTGAACGTCACGCAGCCCTTCGCCAATCACAACGGCGGGCAGCTCGCGTTCGGACCCGACCGGTTTCTCTACATGGGCCTCGGCGACGGCGGCGACGGGGGCGATCCCGGAAACCGCGCACAGAATCTCAGCCTGCTTCTCGGCAAGATCTTGCGGATCGACGTAGATGGCGGATCCCCGTACGCGATCCCGGCGACGAACCCGTTCCGCAACACGACGGGCGCCATGCCCGAGATCTGGGCGTACGGCCTCCGCAACCCCTGGCGCTTCAGCTTCGACCGGCTGACCGGCGACCTCTTCATCGCCGACGTCGGCCAGAGCGCCCGCGAGGAGGTGAACTTCCAGCCGGCGGCGAGCCTGGGCGGTGTGAACTACGGCTGGCGCCGGATGGAAGGCACGGCCTGCTTCAACCCGTCGACCGCCTGCAACGACGGGACGCTCACCTTGCCCATCCTCGAGTACGACCATTCGCTCGGCTGCTCGATCACCGGCGGCTATCGCTATCGCGGCCGCCGTTTTCCCCAGTACGCGAGCCGGTTCTTCTACGGCGACTTCTGCTCGGGCCGGATCTGGATGGCCACGCAGAGCGGCCAGACGTGGTCGAGCACTCAGCTCATGGATACCGCGTTCTCGATTACCTCGTTCGGCGAGGACGAGGCCGGCGAGCTCTATGTCGTGCACTACGGCTCGGGTAGCGACGGCACCGTGCAGCGGCTCGTGGAGACTTCCCAGTCGTTCGCGTTGACGGTCCTCCGCGCCGGCACCGGGACCGGGACAGTGGCGTCCTCGCCCGCGGGGATCAGCTGCGGGAGCTCATGCTCTCAGACGTTCGGCGCGGGCGCGGTCGTGACCCTGACGGCGACGCCGACGGCCGGTAGCGTGTTCACGGGCTGGAGCGGTGGCGGGTGCTCCGGGACGGGCACGTGCGTCGTCACCGTCGCGGCGGCCACCACGGTGACCGCGACCTTCACCGTCCCGACGGTGACGCTCACCGTGACCAGGGCCGGCACCGGCGGCGGCACGCTCACGAGCGCGCCGAGCGGGATCGGCTGCCCCGTGACCTGCGTCGCCAGCTTCGCGCCGGGAACGCGCGTGACCCTGACTCCGCGGGCCGACGCGGGCTCGAGCTTCGACGGCTGGAGCGGTGGCGGCTGCGCCGGGACCGGCGCGTGCGTCGTCACGCTCAACGCCAGCACCACCGTCAACGCGACGTTCACGCAGCAGTTCTTCACCTTGACCGTCACGGCGTCCGGACCCGGCAGCGTCACCAGCAGCCCGTCCGGGATCAACTGCGGAGCGACGTGCGTCGCCGGATATCAGCCGGGTACGACCGTCACCCTGACGGCGGCGGCGGGCGCGGGCGCGACGTTCTCCGGTTGGAGCGGCGCGTGCGCAGGGCTCAGTGCGTCCTGCACCGTGGCGATGACCGCGTTCAGATCGGTCACCGCGACGTTCACCACGATCTTCGGCGGCTCCTTCACCGACAATCCGCTGGTCGTCAACGGCACGCCCGTGAAGGCGATCCATCTGACGGAGCTGAGGCTCGCGATCGATCGCGCGCGGAGCCAGCGTGCCCTGGCGGCGGTCGCCTGGACCGATCCCGTGATCGTTCCGGGGGTCACGCCGATCAAGACGGTACACGTCACCCAGATGAGGACGGCGCTCGCCCAGGCCTATCAGGCGGCAGGGCGCACGGCACCGGCCTTCTCGGATCCCTCGCTGACGACCGGGGCGACTCCCGTGCGCGCGACGCACATCGCGGAGCTGCGGGCCGCCATCCTCGCCCTCCCCTAGCCGGCCATCAGGATCTCCAGCGGTCTCGCCTGCGGATCGCCGTCGACCGCGGCCGCGACACCCCGCTCGGCCGCCCTCGCGGCGATGAAGGCGACGGTGGTCGCGACCACGTCCGGATCTCGCAAGATTCGCCGGTGGCCGAGCCCTTCGGTCATCAGCAACTCGGCGCCCCGCCACGCGCGCGTGATCGCCGCGCCGTGCTGCCAGGGGATCTCCGCGTCGCCGCGATCGTGAACCACGAGGAGCGGCGCTGTCAGCGCGGGCGCCAGCTCGACCGCGTCGAAGACGGACCACGGCCGGCCGACACGCTCCTCGATCCGGCGGTGCATCCGCTCTCTCACCGCGCGCGAGAACCCGAACGTCTCGCTGAAGCGGAGTGCCGGAGTCACCAGATCGGCCGCCGGTCCGATCAGCACGACGGCGCCCGCGTCCAGACCGTCCCAGAGCGCCCGGACCGTGGCGGTCGCTCCGACCGAGTGCGCGACGATCGCCGCGAGCGGACCGCGCGACTCGGCGACGGCGCGAATCGCGCTCGTGATCTCCGGGATCGTCACGGTGCCCGCGTCCGATGCTCCGTGCCCCGGCGCGTCGAACGTCACGACCGAAAAGCCTCGAGCGACGAGCGGACCGACGAGCGCGCCGAGCTGCGCGCCGCGACCACCCCACCCGTGAACGAGCAGCACGCTCGGTCCCGCGCCCCACACCCAGGTCTCGATGCGACGCGCGCCGACCTGCATCGGCCGCGCCCGAGCCGCCGCGAGGAGCGCGATCTCCGTCTGGGGACGTCGTGCGTGCGGCGGCGTCGTGAACAGCCGGCCCGCGATGCGCGCCGCGAGCGCCGGGGCGAGCGAGGAGAGCACGCGGTGGCCGGCTCTGACGAATGGGAGCAGCGGGGATGGCTTGAAGGATCGAACGATCGTGCTTTTCTCCATGTTGACGTAGTCGAGATCGGTCACGGTGATTCTCCTTTTAGGGGTTAGCGCCGCCCGCCGGCGGCGCGGCAGGTCTGCAGCAAGGTCTCGAAGGCGTGGGCGGCCCGTTGGTGGGCCTTCGGGTCGCGCATCAGGCGCGAGGCGTGGACGAACGCCAGGCCGATTCCCTGGCAGTCGTGCGCGAACTGCTCGCAGTCGAGATCGGCGCGGAAGTGGCCCTCGTTGACCGCGATCCGCGCGGCGCCGGCGAGGGTGTCGATCCAGTCACGAAGATTCTGGACGACGAAGTCCCGGACCGGCCCGGGCCGGTCGTCGAGCTCGAATGACGCCGCCATGAACGGGCAGCCGCCCGGGAGGCTCGGCGACTGCTCCCAGGCGAGCCAGCGATCGAACAGCGCGCGCACACGCGGCTCGCCGCGCGGGACGGTGAGCGCCGGCTTCACGACGCTGTCGACCATGCGAGCGCCCGCCATCTTCAAGATCTCGAGCTGGAGCGCTTCCTTCGAGCGGAAGTGGGCGAACAGGCCACTCTTGGACATCCGGAGATCGTCGGCCAGCCGGCCGATGGTGAGCCCCTCGAAGCCGATCCGCGTCGCCAGCCCGAGCGCGTGAGCCAGGATCGCCTCGCGCGTCTGCTCTCCCTTGGACTGCGCCCGGGGCCGGGCCGCGCTCTTGCTCGCGGTCGCCATGGTCAACAAAATAGTACGATCGTTCGGATCTGTCAAGGGCCTCCTGGGCCCGTGCGAAGATAGGGCGCCGATGACCCGATACGTCCTCAAGCGGCTCGTGCTGCTGCCGGCGCTGCTCTTCTTCTTCTCGGTGGTCGTGTTCGCAATCGTCCAGGCGCCTCCGGGCGACTTCCTGACGACCTACGTGGCGACCCTCGCATCGTCCGGTAGCTCGATCAGCGCCGAGCAGGTCGAGGCGCTCCGGCGCGAGTACGGCCTGGATCAGCCGATCTGGATCCAGTACTTCAAGTGGATGGAGAACCTGGCGAAGGGCAATCTCGGCCTTTCGCTCGAGTATCAGCGCCCCAACGCCGAGCTCATCGGCGAGCGCCTCGTTCTCACGATGGTCCTGGCGCTGCTCTCGTTCGTCTTCACCTGGGTCGTCGCCATCCCGGCCGGCATCTACTCGGCGATGCACCCGCGATCGGCCGTCGACTACGTGATGACCGTCATCAACTACGTGGGCGTCGCCACGCCCAACTTCATGCTGGCGCTCGTTCTCATGTGGGGCGCCTTCGCGTACTTCGGCATCTCCGTCACGGGGCTCTTCTCGCCCGACTTCGTGGACGCGCCGTGGAGCGCGGCGCGCGTGCTCGATCTGCTCAAGCACGTGTGGCTCCCGGCGGTCGTGCTGGGCGTGGCCGGGACCGCGCGGCTCACGCGGGTGATGCGCGCGAACCTGCTCGACGAGCTCAACAAGCCTTACGTCACCACCGCACGCGCGAAGGGGCTGTCCGAGTGGCGTCTGGTGGTCCGCTACCCGGCGCGGCTGGCGCTGAATCCGCTGGTGAGCACGATCGGCTGGTACCTCCCCGCTCTCTTCTCGGGGAGCCTGATCGTGGCGACCGTGATGAACCTCCCCAACATCGGCCCGCTCCTGCTCCGGGCGCTGATCAACCAGGACATGTACCTGGCGGGGAGCATTCTCCTCATCTATTGCTTCCTCACGATCGTCGGCACCTTGATCTCGGACGTCCTCCTGGCGTGGCTCGATCCGCGGATCAGGTTCGAAGAGCGATGAGATGAGCGTGCTCGTGCCCGCGGTCCCGGTGACGGCCGAGGAGCGGGTCTCGGTCGCCTCGAGCTGGCGTCTGATCTGGTGGCGATTCAGAAAGCATCGTCTGGCGCTGGTGAGCGCGTTCGTGCTGCTGGCGCTGTACGTCGTCGTGCTCTGTCCCGACTTCTTCAGCACCCAGGATCCCGAGGCCACCGAGGCCCGGCTCGCGTTCATCCCCGTCCAGCGTGTGCACTTCTTCGACGGCCTTCGCCCGAGCCCCTGGGTCCCCGACGTGACCGGCAAGCGCAACCCGACGACGCTCCGCATGGAGTGGCGCGTCGACGCAAGCCGGCGCATTCCGGTCCGCCTCTTCGTCACCGGCTACCCGTATCGTCTTCTCGGCATCATTCCGGCGCGCACTCACCTCCTCGGCACGGCCGCCGCCGACGGACGCGAGCGGCTCTATCTCCTGGGTACCGTCACGTTCTCGGTCGTCCTCGGCGTGCTGCTCGGCGGGATCTCCGGGTACTACGGCGGTGTCGCGGACGCCATCATCCAGCGTCTGATCGAGCTCCTGCAGTCCTTGCCGACCATCCCGATCTGGCTGGCGCTCACTGCGGCGCTGCCGCGCGACTGGTCGCCCCCGCAAGTCTTCTTCGCGATCACGGTGATCCTCTCGCTGGTGGGCTGGACGACGCTCGGGCGCGAGGTCCGCGGCCGATTCCTGGCGCTCCGCGAAGAAGACTTCGTGCTGGCGGCGGATCTGGCGGGGGCCAGTCAAGGTCGCATCATCTTTCGCCACATGGTCCCGACGTTTCTGTCGCACATCATCGCAACGAGTACGCTCGCCGTGCCGGCGATGATCATCAACGAGACGTCCCTGTCCTTCCTCGGCCTCGGTATCCGGCCGCCCGCGATCAGCTGGGGCGTGCTCCTGCAGGAGGCGCAGAACATCCAGACGGTGGCGCTGGCGCCCTGGCTCCTCGTCCCCGGCGCCGTCGTCATTCTCTCGGTCCTCGCCTTCAACCTGGTCGGCGACGGACTGCGGGACGCCGCCGACCCCTACAGCCAATGACGACCCCGGTCCTCGAGGTCAAGGACCTCCGCGTTCACTTCTTCCTCGACGAAGGGCTCGTGCGCGCGGTCGACGGCGTGAGCTTCGACGTGCAGCCCGGACAGGTCGTCGGCATCGTCGGCGAGAGCGGCTGCGGCAAGAGCGTGACGATGAAGGCCATCTTGCAGATCGTCGAGCCGCCCGGCCGGATCGTCGGCGGCCAGATCCTTTTCCAGAAGAGCTCGGGCGCTCCCGTCGACCTGACGCGGCTCTCGCCGAAGAGCGCCGAGCTTCGCGCGATCCGGGGCGCCGAGATCGCGCTGATCCCGCAGGAGCCGATGGCCGCGTTCAGTCCGGTGCATTCGGTGGGCGAGCAGGTCATCGAGGCGCTCAGGCTCCACGAGCGTCAGTGGCGGCCGAGCGGCCCGCGTCTCTCGCGGACCGAGGCGCGCTCGATGACCGTCGACCTCTTCCGCAGCGTGGGCATCTCGATGCCGGACGAGCGGGTGGACGCCTACTCGTGGCAGCTCTCGGGCGGACTGCGCCAGCGCGCCATGATCGCCATGGCGCTGTCGTGCCGGCCGCGGCTCCTGATCGCCGACGAGCCGACGACGGCGATCGACGTGACCACGCAGGCGCAGATCCTCAATCTCCTCCGCGACCTGCAGCGCCGGCACGGCACGGCGATCGTCTTCATCACGCACGACCTCGGTGTGATCGCGCAGATGGCGCGCTACGTGGTCGTGATGTACCTCGGGCGCGTGGTGGAGCAGGGCTCGGTCGAGCAGATCTTCCACGAGCCGAAACATCCCTACACGCGAGCGCTGCTGAAGTCGATTCCCAGCATGAGCGTCGCGCCCCGAACGCTCCTGCCGACGATCGCCGGCTCGATCCCGCATCCCCTCGGGCGCCCGCGCGGCTGTCCCTTCCATCCGCGCTGCCCGGACGCCATCCCCGGCCTCTGCGCCGAGCGGGTGCCGGCGCTGCGCCCGGTCGGGCCGACGCAGCTGGCGAGCTGCTTCCTGTACAACCGGGACGAGGCGGTCGAGCCGTGAGCGCAACGCCGTGGCTCCTGGACGTGCGCCATCTGCGAAAGTCGTTCCCGATTCGCCGGGGATGGAATCGCAAGGTCGTCGGCGCCGTCTCAGCGGTCGACGACGTGAGTTTCACAATCCGCGAGGGCGAGACCCTGGGTCTCGTCGGCGAATCGGGCTGTGGGAAGACGACGACCGCGCGCTGCATCCTCCGCGCGATGTCGCCCACGAGCGGCGAGATCCTGTTCCGCGCGGCCGACGGCCGGGTGGTCGATCTGGCGCCGCTCTCCCGCGCGGAGCTTCGCCCGCTGCGTCCACAAATCCAGATGATCTTCCAGGACCCGTTCGGCTCCTTGAATCCGCGGATGACCATCTTCGACAACGTCGGCGAGCCGCTCCTGGTCAACGGCCTTCGCGACCGGCGGGCGCGGCTCGATCGCGTCGCGGACCTGCTCGAGCTGACCGGCCTGCGCCCGGAGCACATGCACCGCTTTCCGCACGCGTTCTCGGGCGGACAGCGCCAGCGCATCGGCATCGCGCGCGCGCTCGCGACCGAGCCGCGTCTGGTGGTGGCCGATGAGCCGGTGTCCGCGCTGGACGTCTCGGTGCAGGCGCAGGTGCTGAATCTCCTCCTCGAGCTTCAGACCCGGCTCCACCTGACCGTGCTCTTCGTGGCCCACGACCTCGGCGTCGTGAAGCACATCAGCGATCGTGTCGCGGTGATGTATGTGGGCCAGCTCGTCGAGCTTGCCACCGCCGAGGAGATCTTCCGGCATCCGCGTCATCCGTACACCGCCGCGCTGATGCGGGCGGTGCCCGTCCCCGATCCCCACGCGCCCAGCGGCGACGTCGCCCTGTCCGGCGAGGTCGCGAACCCCGCCAATCCGCCGGCCGGCTGCTACTTCCATCCACGCTGTCCGTTCGCGGTCGACGTGTGTCGGACCGAGACGCCCCTCATCCGGGAAATCCAGGCGGGCCATCTCGTACGTTGCCATCGGGCCGACGAGCTCGTCCTCGCCGGCGTCGGCGGCTAGCGCGCCCGTCTACAGGTAGCCGCGCCGCTCCGGCGAGATCGCGGTTCCGAAGGTGAAGAACGCGGAGCTCAACGCGAGCCCAACGGCGGCCAGGGCGAAGGCGAGCACGTAGGTGCCCGTCGCGTCGTAGATGAAGCCGGCTGCCGTGGGTCCCAGGGCCGCGCCGCAGCGCCAGCCGAGGCTCAGGACGCCCATGACCGCGCCGATGGCACGGACTCCGAAGGTCTCGACGGCGCCCTTCACGAGCGTCGTGTCGCTACCCGCGGCGGACAGTCCGAGCCAGAACAGAAGGAAGTTGAGAATCGACAACGACGGCCCGGCGATGACCGCGAGCAAGGTCGTGATCTGGATCGTCAGGCAGAACCAGAACATCGGCTTCGTGCCGATGCGATCGGCGGCCATGCCGATGAGAATCCGGCCGACGATGGTGCCGGTGCCCAGGATCGTGAGGGCCAGCGCCGCGCGCTCGAGCGTGACCCCCCGATCCTTCACGTACGACACCAGGTGGATCGACATCATCATCTGATTGAATCCGAGCAGCATCCACGCCATCACGAGGAGCCACAGCCGACGATCGGCCAGCGCTTCGCGGATGGTGGAGCCGCCCGAGGGGACGGACCGATCGGTCGCGGCCCCGGTCGCGGCCGGGGGAAAGCGTGTGAACAGGCTCCCGGGAATGGCGAGGATCCAGACGAG
>WNFK01201111.1_pt1 | contig 16105 bp, 19 predicted proteins | sample 5400281 | NCBI WGS metagenome assembly WNFK01 (sample SAMN13153350, study PRJNA577476) | soil metagenome | isolation source: 20 cm soil on Douglas fir-dominated hillslope | place: USA:California | collected 2013-09-17 | reverse complement strand
CCGCCGTCCACCCCGAGGGTGTGCAGCTCCATCAGCTCGCGCGCGTAGTTCTCGTTGAGCCCCGTCTTCCGGCCGCGGTTGGGTCCCGCCGGAATGACGAAGTCGTGGCGGGCGCTGACCCAGTTGTCGAGGTAGTAGAGCATCGCCGGATGGCGCGCGGTGGCGCGCACCAGGTCGGGGAACGTCCCGAGCGCGTGCGGCCGGATCGCCTCGCGCTCGTAGGCCGACACGTACCAGCGCACGTCGCCCTTGTTGGCGAAGACGTTGAAGTGATTGAACCAGAAATCGACCATGACCTCTTCGAGCTGGCGCTCGCTGGTCACGGCGCGGACGACCTTGGCGGCCTGAAGATCGGCCGCGATCCGCGCCGGCCGCTTGTCGGCCGGATAGCGCTCCTGCATCTCGGCCCGCGTCATCGTTCCGCCGGCGATCATCTCGCGGAGCTTCGGATCGGGCCGGGGGTACTCCCGCAGGAGCTCGGCGATGGGCATGCGGAGCGTCGTGAGCTCGGCGAGCAGATGCTCGGTGGGCGAGTCGTCGATCGTCTGGGGGCGGAGCTGGCGCTCGATCCAGGTCGACAGGCCGACCGCGCGAACAGACGCGAGGTCGCCGGGCCGTGCCCCGTAGGTGAGCCGGTTGAGAGTGTGAGCGATCTGACGATCGGCGGCGAGCGCCGCGCTGCTCGGCGCCGCGTCGGTCATTCCCGGCCGCGCCGCCGTGGCGCCGCCGCGTCCCGCCTCGCTGCAGCCCGCCAGGGCGGCCAGCGCGAGCAGCGCGAGCGCTCCCTTCGCCCTCACGGCTGGCCCCTCCGTTGCTGCCGCTGCTCGCGCAGCCGCTCGCGCTCCTCGGGGGGCATCTGGCGCCAGCGCTCACGGATCCGCTCGCGCTCTTCCGGAGTCATCTGGCGCCAGCGCTCCTGGTTGCGCAGGACGCGCTCGCGCTCTTCGGGCGACAGCGACTGCCACTGCCCGAATCGCTGCTGGATGCGCTCGCGGCGCTCGGGCGGCAGCTGCTGGAATCGATCGTACGCCTTCTGCAGCTCCTGGCGCCGCGCCTCGGGCAGCTCGTTCCAGCGCTGGAAATCCTGGAGGATCCGCGCCTTCTGCTCCGGCGAGAGCTGGCGGAACCTCCGGTAGTTCTGGCGCGCCGCCTCCCGCTCCTCCGGAGTCATGGACTTCCAGCGGCGATAATTCTCGAGCGCGCGGGCCCGCTCCTCGGGCGTGAGCTTCTGCCACCGCTCGAGGTTCCGCTCGGCGAGCGCGCGCTCCTCGGGTGTGAGCCGGTCCAATCCCTGGATGGGCGCCGTCTGGCCCCACGCGACCTCGGTCGCCAGGATGAGGGCCAGCATCAGCAGCGTCGACAGGAGCCGGCGCCTCATCGATCCTTCGCCTCGCTGGGCGCCGGCGCCTCGCCCGGCAGCGGCGCCTGGAGCACGGGCAGGGCCTCGAGCAGGCGCATGCGCTCGAGCATCTGCATGCGCGTCAGGAGACCGCGGTCGCGGGCGAGGTCGGCTTCCGTGAGGAGGTCGAGGTCGAGCAGCAGCTGGGCGTCGGGCGGCTCAGGGGCGCCGTCGGCCGCGCGCCCCGTGCGCGCCGCCGAGAGGCCGATCGTTCCCAGGAGCCCCACCGCCAGCCACACCGGCGTGCGCGGCATCGCTAGCTCGGGCGCCCCGCGGCGAGCCCGTCGAGATTTCCGATGACGTCGAGGTCCTCGAGGAGATCGAGCTGCTCGACCACCTGATACTCCTGCAGCAAGCCGAGCTCGCTTCCGAGGGACGCCTCCTCGGGAGTGAACGGTTCTCCGCCCGTTTTCATCTGGAATCCGGTCCACACCGCGACGAGGAGAAGGACACCGGCGACGCTCGCCGACAGCGCCACCGGCACGGGGCTCCACCACCACGCGCGCCGCGCGCGGCGAGCCTCGAGCTTCTCGCGGAGCTCGGCCCGATAGCGGGCCCAGTTCACGTCCGGCGGCTGTCCGATCGAGCGAGCGACCTGGTCGAGCAGGTCTCGAAGCTCTTCGGTGTCCTGCCGGCAGTCCGGGCACTCCTCCAGATGTCGCGCGACGCGCTCTCGCTCGGCCGGCGCGAGCTCTCCGCGCAGGTACGGCACCAGATCGGTATCGGGATGCTTCGCCATCTCAGCGCTTCTCCATCGTCTTCTTCAGGGTCGCGAGCGCACGGTGCAGATGGACGCGCACGGTCGCCTCCGAGCACTTGAGCACCCGGGCGATGTCGTAGGTCGCCATGTCCTCCTGCACCCTGAGCAGCACGGCGGCCCGCTGGCGCGGGGCCAGTCGATCCACCGCGGTGCCCAGCTCCTTCATCGTCCGCTCCCGGCTGAGCTTGTCGACCGGGTCGGTGACCGGCGCCGGCTGCCGCTCGAGGAGGGGCTCGGACCGCTCGTCGCTGTCGTCACGCGCCCACAGCTTCCACCAGCGATGCTTGCGCTTGTGGTCCAGGCAGAGGTTGACCAGGATCCGGTAGAACCAGGTCGAGAACTTCGACCGACCGCCGAAGCTCCCGGCCGCCTCGAAGAGGCGGATGAACGCCTCCTGCGAGACATCGCGGGCGTCCTCGCTGTTGCGCAGCATGGACCAGGCGAGGCGGTACGCCCGCTCCTGATAGCGGGACACGAGGAGGTCGAACGCCGCCTCGTCCCGCCTGGCCACGCGCTCGCAGAGCGCTTCGTCCGATGGCTCCACTCGGGCGGGCGAGCTCCCGTCGGTCCTGTCGTGCGTCCTGCCAGTTCTGTCTGATCTCCCGCCCGTTCTGGGCGCCCGCAACGCCAGCGCTCAGGGCTACCGAGGTCGCCACCACCGCCGCCGTCGTCAGAGGCTTCATCGGTCTTCTCCGCATCGGGTATTGACCGCGTCAACCACTGTTTAATTGGACGGAGCGGGTGGCCGTTCGTTTACCGGGAGACGGCCGGTGGGGACACGGGGACGGGGGCTTCCGGAAGCGCGGCGTGGGGCTTCGCCAGCGGGGCTTCGTCAGCTGGCGAGCAGCGTGCCGGTGATGTACGCGGACGCCTCGCGCGCAAGGATCGCGATCGCGTCGGCGACCGACTCGACGGGGACCCAGCCCGTACGATCGGCGTTCGGCATTGCCGCCCGATTCGCCGGTGTGTCCATGGTGCTCGGCAGCACCGCGTTCACCGTCACCCCGTGCTCGCGCGTCTCCTGGGCCAGCGCCTGCGTGAACGCGATGACGCCCGCCTTCGCGACGGTGTAGGCGATGAAGCCGGCGGCGGGCGGCACGACCGCGCGCGACGCGACGATGACGATGCGGCCGTAGCGCGCCCCGACCATGCGGGGGACCACCGCCTTCGCGGCGCTGAACGCCGTCGTCAGGTTGAGGTCGAGCATGCGCTTCCAGGTCTCCGCGTCGGTCTCGAGGAGCGAGCCCCCGGCGAAGCCGCCCACGCCGGCCACGAGGACATCGATCTTGCCGCGGCTGGCGGCGATGCCCGCGGCGAAGGCGGTCATCGCGGCGAGATCGGCGACGTCGACGGGCTCCATGACCACGCGATCGCGGTCGGCGGCGGCGACCCGCTGGTAGAGCCGGTCCCGCTCCGCCGGGACGGCGTACGGCACGGCGACGACCGCGCCGTCAGCGAGGAAGCGCAGCGTCACCGCCTGTCCGAGCGCGCCGGTCCCGCCGGTGATGACGGCGACGCGGCCGGCCAGCGGTCCCGGCACGGTCACTCTCCGGCGGGGGCGCCCATGATCGAGGAGCGCTGGATGTCGTCGTAGCGGACCTTCGCCACGTCGAACTCCTCGAGGTTCTCGCGCAGCTTCTTGAAGGTCTGCTCGAAGGACGGCAGCGTCTTGCGCGCGCGGGTGAGCGGCGTGGTGCGCGCGAGCAGATAGTTTTTCACGTACGGGTGATTGATCCCGCGCTTCTTGACCTTGGCGACGACCGCCGCCAGCGCCGCGTCGGTCCCGCGGACCAGCTCGGCGCGCTCGGTACGCGTCTCGAGGCCCTTGGCAAGCGTCTGCTTCAAGAACTTGTCGACGCGCCGGAGAATGGGCGCGAACGCCCCGCCGGCGAACCGCTTGTTCTCCTCGTAGAGAAGGCCCAGGGTGACGAAGTGCGGGGACTCGAACTGAAACGTCCACGACTCCTCGGTGGTGTCCGCCTCCTCCTTCGCGAGCGCGCGGTACATCCGGATGACCTCGAGCGACTTCTCCTTGAGGTTGTGCGCCTTCTCGACGTTGAGCGGGAGGACCTCGAAGACCATCTGGGGCTCGACGACGAGGATGGCCGGGATGAAGTCCGCCTTCAGCTTGTCGAGGACCGTGCGCCGGTGGTTGCCGTTCGGTGTCCAGTAGACTCCCGGCCGGGGCGAGATGACCACGATCGGGTCCACGAAGCGGTCGAGCCGCTTGATCGATTCGGTGAGGCGCTTGACGTGGGTCGGCGAGAGGTCGCGCTGATACGGGCTCGCCTCGCACTTGCCGCGCGGGAGCAGGCAGAAGATCTGCCAGTGCTCGCCGACCGGCTCCTGGTACAAGGCCAGCACCCGGCCGCCGTCGCGGTCGACCTGCGCCGCCAGCTCCTTCGCTTCTCTTGAGGGCTCCTTGTCAGCCATCGCCGCTCTGCTCCGGTTCGCCGTACGTTAGCATACCCGCGGCCGGCTTCCGCTCACGCCGGCGGGGGCGAGGGCTGGCGCAGCTCCCATCCGTCGCTTCCGCGCGTGTAGAGATCGGTCCTGAACTCGGGCGTGCTCACGCCGGCCATGTGAACCCCTCGAAGTGGTCGATCGCGCGCTCGGCGCCGGCCGCGCAGAGCTCCGTCTGGGTGTGGGCGGTGCTCACGCCGATGACGCGCATGCCGGCGCTTCGCGCCGCCCGCACGCCGACCAGCGCGTCCTCGAACACCAGACAGTGCGCGGGCTCGTGTCCCAGGCCGCGCGCCGCGCGCAGATAGACTTCCGGGTCGGGCTTGCCCCGTCGAACGTCCTCGGCCGTGACGACCACGTCGAAACGGTCCCGCAGGCCGATTCGCTCCAGCATCGGCTCGGCGTCGGCCCGCGAGGCCGAGGTGGCCACCGCGCGGGGCACCCCTCGCGCCGCGAGGTCGTCGACGAACGCGACGACACCACGAACCGGCGGCGAGCCCTCGCGGGAGAGCCGCCGGTAGTGGTGCTGCTTGCGCTCGGCGAGCCGCCGGGCCTCGGGCAGGGGGGTCGCACGATCCAGGAGCAGCGGTACCGCCTCGACGCTCGGCCGGCCGATGGTGAGGCGCCAGAACTCGGGCTGACTCGGCGTGACGCCCAGCTCGTCCAGGAGCGCGCGCCAGGCCTGACGATGATGAGCCCCCGAGTCCAGCAGCACGCCGTCCATGTCGAAGATGACGGCGCGGGTCTCCACCGCCTACCGCAAGCGGTAGAGTGGCGCGAGGGCACGGAACGTGTCGAGCGCCGCGGACCGGTACTGCGCCGCGGTCCAGCGGGCCGCCTCGTCTGCGGGCACCGCGCGGCCGACGACGAACTGTCCGTCGCGAGTCCGGGTCAGCTCGTCGGCCAGCTCGGCGAGCCCCTCCGGCGTGAGATCGGCCAGCGGCGACGCCGGCTCGTCGTCGTGCTCGTTCTTGAACCACCCCAGGTGTCGCATCCGCCGCAGGACAGGACCCACCTTCGGCGCGTTCTTCTTCCAGGCGGACGCCCAGCGCTGCTTCTCGGCGTGCTCGGGGCCGATCTCGAAGAGGAACCGCACGCCGCCACGCGAGACGGCGACCTTGAAATGAACGTGCTGCTTGTAGCCGCGCGCGTCGGGACCGAACGCGACCCACGTGTCGTCCGGCGGGATCACCGTCCGCCGGGCGTGCCTGGCCACGTGCACGAAGACCTCGCCGCCGATCGAGCGACTGACCGCGGGCGCCAGGGTTTCGCCGAGCGCGTCGAGCTTCGGCCGGACGCGGGTACGGATCTCGCTCATGCGAGGCTTGAACCCGCTCACGTCGAAGACTTTGAAGTCGCCGGCGACAAACGCTGAGGACGGCATCGATGTTCTCCTCGATCAGGGGTCGACGGAATCGCGGACGCTACTAGCGGACGCTACTATACGGGCTCGGCTCGCCACTGTAAACGGAGACGGCGCCGTCGCGCGCGACGATTCAGATCTGCGGCTCGCCGGCGGTCGGCGGGAGCCGAGTCTCGCCGACGGTGGCCGCGACGACGAACGGCGGGCGGGCGCGGACCTCGTCGTAGATCCGGCCGACGTACTCGCCGAGAATCCCCAGGCAGATCAGCTGCACCCCGCCGAGAAACAGGACCGCGACGAGGAGCGCCGTCGTTCCGGGCAAGGGGACCCCGGCGGCGAGTTTCAGGAATACGAGCGCCAGCGCGAGGGCGAAGGACGCGCCGGACACCGCGATGCCGAGCGCGGACGCGAGCTGGAGCGGCTTGTTCGAGAAGCCGAAGAAGCCGTCCAGGGCCAGGCGCCCGAGCATCCGGTACGTGTGCTTGGTCCGGCCGGCGAAGCGGTCCCCGCGGTCGCACGGCACACCGCTCTGACGGAACCCGGCCCAGCCGCGCATCCCGCGCACGAATCGCGGGCGCTCGGGCATCGCGTTCAGCACGTCGACCACGCGGCGGTCCATCAGCGAGAAGTCGCCGCTGTCGAGCGGAAGATCGATCGCGCTGATCCGCGTCAGCAGACGATAGAACACGCGGTAGGCGACGCGCTTGGGCCACGACGCCTGCCGCGATTGTCGTATGGCGTACACCACATCGTCGCCGTCGAGCCAGCGCTTGACGAACTCCGGCACCACCTCGGGCGCGTCCTGCAGGTCGCCGTCCATCACGACGACGGCGTCGCCGGTGGCGGCCCGGAGCCCGGCCGAGATCGCCGCCTGATGGCCGAACGTCCGCGCCAGCCGGACCGACTTGATCCGGGGGTCCTCCGCGTGCAGCGACTTCAGGAGGCGCCACGTCCGATCGGTGCTTCCGTCGTCCACGAAGATGATGTCGAACGGCAGGCCGTCGTCGAGCGCCGCCTTGAGCCGGCGAACCAGCTCGGGAATATTGTCCTCCTCGTTGAGGACTGGAACGATCACCGACAGGAGGCCCGAGCCGCGCGGAGTCATCTGAACGTCGCTAACCCTAGCGCGGCAGTTTCCGGAGTGTCAAGCGACGGACCACGCATGGCGACCGCGCGGCGGTGATACAATCGACGCGTGCAAGACCTCGCGCTCGTGACGGGGGGCGCCGGATTCATCGGCTCGCACCTCGTGGAGCGGCTCCTCATGACTGGCGCGCGTGTCCGCGTGCTCGACAACTTCTCGAGCGGAGCGCGCGCCAATCTGCCCTTCGCGGCGCGATACCGGCGCCAGCTCGAGGTGGTCCGCGGAGACATTCGCAACCTGCCGACGGTGCTGCGCGCCGCGCGCGGGGCCCGCGTCATCTTCCACCAGGCGGCCATGCGGTCGGTGCCGCGCTCGGTGAAGGACCCGCTGGGCGCCAACGAGAACAACGTGAGCGGCACGCTCAACGTGCTGGAGGCGGCGCGCCGATGCCGCGTGCCGCGGGTCGTCTACGCGTCGTCGTCGTCGGTCTACGGCGACCGGCCGGATCTGCCCAAGCGCGAGGACCAGCCGGTGGCGCCGCTCTCGCCCTACGCGGCCTCGAAGGCGGCGGGCGAGCAGTACGCGGCCATCTGGACCCGGCTCTACGGCGTCGAGACGGTCGGGCTGCGATACTTCAACGTGTTCGGGCCGCGCCAGGATCCCAAGTCGGAGTACGCCGCGGTGATTCCCCGCTTCATCCTGTGGGCGATTCGCGCCCGGCCGCTCGAGGTGCACGGCGACGGCTCGCAGTCGCGCGACTTCACCTACATCGACAACGTGGTCGAGGCCAACCTGCTCGCCGCCAAGGCGCCCGGGGTAGGCGGAGAGGCCTTCAACGTGGGCTGCGGGAGCCGGGTCAGCCTGCTCGAGATCATCACCCGGCTCGAGGTCCTCGTGGGCCGGCGCCTGGAACGGCACCACACCCCGGCGCGTGCCGGCGATGTGCCGCACACGCTCGCGGACGTCTCGAAGGCCAAGCGGCTCCTGGGCTACGCGCCGCTGGTCGACTTCGACGAGGGCTTCCGGCGCACCGTTGAGTATTTCAGGGCTGCGTCCAAGGGCTAGAACGGCCGCCGGCTGCGTGCTGGCGGCGCTCGCGCTCGGCCTCATCGTATCGCCCGGGGCGGCTCCCGCGCAGAACCTCGTCGTCCAGGTCACCACGGAGCCGCCCGGGCTCGATCTCACGGCCACGCCGGCCTCCGCGACGGCGGGGGTGGTCCTCTACAACGTGCAGGAGTGTCTGGTCAAGGTGGATCGCCACGGCAAGATCGTGCCGTGGCTGGCGGATCGCTGGCACACCTCGGACGACCGGAACTACACCTTCTTCCTCAAGCGCGGCGTCCGGTTTCACAACGGCCGCGAGCTCCGCGCCGCCGACGTGAAGTTCGTCTTCGATCGCGCGATGAACCCCGAGACGAAGCATCCCTATCCCGGCTACTACTCGGCGATCAGCGACATCATCGTGAAGGACGACTACACGATCACCTTCACGCTCAAGACCCCGACCGCCAACTTCCTCCTGAACCTGGCTCGGCAGGGATCGGTCATCTATCCACGCGAGGCCGTCGACACGCTGAAGAGCGAGCCGATCGGGACCGGCCCCTTCAAGCTCGCCGAGTGGGTGCGCGGCGACCGCATCGTGCTGGCGAAGAACCCCGACTACCACGTCAAGGGGCTCCCGAAGCTCGACCGCGTCACCTACCGGTTCATCGCGGACCCCAACGCGGCGCTCGCCGCCCTGAAGGCCGGCGACATCGACGCCACGATGTTCGGCCTCGGGCCCGAGCACGTCCCGGAGCTCCAGAAGGATTCGCGGTTCCAGGTGATCCTCGGCGAGACGACGAACGACGTCATCCTGTCGATGAACAACTCGCGCAAGCCCTACGCCGACGTGCGGGTGCGGCGCGCCGTCACCCACGGGATCAACAAGCCCGACGTGGTGAAGGGCGCGATGTTCGGTCTCGGTCGCGTGCTCGGCACCAATGTCGATCCGCTCAATCCCTACTTCGTCGACATGGCGGGCGCCGTGCCGTACGACCCGGCCCGGGCCAAGAGGCTTCTTGCCGATGCGGGCTATCCGAACGGCTTCGAGACGGTCCTGCGCGTCTCGCCGCAGTACGCCTACTCCGTCCGGACCGGCGAGGTGCTCACCGACCAGCTCCAGAAGATCGGTGTCAAGATCCGGATCGAGCAGATCGAGTGGAGCCAGTGGCTCTCGCGGGTGTGGAAGGACGCGGAGTACGACCTGACGATCATCGGCCACGCCGAGGCGTGGGACATCGGCAACTACGCCAACCCGAAGTACTACTTCCGCTACGACAACGCGGACTTCCAGAAGCTCTTCAAGGAGTCGGAGACGACCGTCGACGACCGGGCGCGCCGCGCGCTGTACGTGAAGATGCAGAGAAAGCTCGTGGAGGACGCGCCCGTCGTGTGGCTGTACCTCTACCCGCGGCTGGCGGTGACCAAGAAGGGCCTGCAGGGTGTCTGGAAAGACCTGCCGCTGCCGGCGAACGATCTCTCCGAGGTCGCGTGGGCGAAGTAGCCGGAACGACCGCGTAGGCACGTGCGGCGGTACATCGCGAGAAGGGCCGCCGCGTTCGCCGCGACCCTCTTCTTCGTCTCCGCGCTGGTGTTCGTCGTGGTCCGCGTGCTCCCCGGCGATCCGGCGCTCGTCATCATCGGCCCGGAGGGGAGCCCGGAGGCGGCCGCCCGCCTGCGCGAGGCGCTGGGGCTGAATCGCCCGATCGCCGTCCAGTACGGCGAGTGGCTCGCGCGCGCGCTCCGCGGCGATCTCGGCGTGTCCCTGCAGTACGACGTGCCGGTCGGCCGGCTGATCCTGAGCCGGCTGCCGGTGACCATTCCGCTCACGCTCATGGCCGCGGCGCTCATGACGACGGCGGCGCTGCCCCTCGGCCTGTATGCCGCTCGCCGCCACCGCCGCGCCGGGGACTATCTGGCGATGCTGGTCTCGCAGATCGGTATCGCCGTCCCCGGATTCTGGGCCGGCCTTCTCCTGATCTTGTTGTTCTCCGTTCACCTGGGCTGGGTGGAGTCGGGTGGCTTCGCCGGCTGGTCGAGCGGGCTCTGGCCCGGCGTGCGCTCGCTGCTCCTGCCGGCGTTCGCGCTCGGGCTGTTCCAGACGGCGGTCCTTGTGCGGGCGACGCGCTCCTCGGTGCTGGACGTCCTGGGCGAGGACTACGTGCGCACCGCGCGCGCCAAGGGCGTGAGCGAGCTCTCGGTGCTGGGCAAGCACACGCTCCGGAACGCCATGATCCCGATCGCGACCGTGGCCGGCCTCCAGCTCGGGCAGCTCATGGCCGGCGCGATCATCCTCGAATCGGTGTTCGCGCTGCCGGGTCTCGGGCGCCTGGTGCTCGGCGCCATCACCGCCCGCGACCTTCCCCTGGTGCAGGGCGTGATCCTGTTCGTCGCGTCGACGATCGTGCTGATCAACTTCGCCGTCGACCTGCTCTACGGGGTGCTCGATCCCCGTATTCGCCATGACTAGCTCGTGATCCGGCGCCGACCGCTCCGCCACCTGACGTTCGTGCTGGGCGCGGCGATCACCGCGCTCCTGATCGCGACCGCCGTGCTGAGCCTTCTCTATACGCCCCAGGATCCGCTGGCGATGTCGATCCCGAGCCGGCTCCAGGCGCCGTCGCCGGCGCACCCCTTCGGCACCGACCAGTACGGCCGCGACGTGCTCTCGCGGGTGATGACGGGCGCTGTCGTCTCCATCGCGGTCGGCGTGATCGCCGTCGGCATCGGCGCCGCCGCGGGGATGGCGATCGGCATCCTCAGCGGCTACACGGGAGGGTGGATCGACGAGGCGTTCATGCGCCTGGTCGATGCGATCCAGGGCTTCCCGGCGATCCTCTCCGCGCTGCTCTTCGCGGCGGTGTTCGCGCCCGGAATCGGCATCAGCATGGTCGCCATCGGCATCGCCTTCGTGCCGGCCTTCGCCCGGCTGACCCGCGCCGGCTTCCTGGAGCTCTCGGCCCGCGAGTTCGTCCTCGCCGCGCGCGCGCTCGGCGCGGGCGATCGGCGCCTGATCGCGCGTCACATCCTGCCGAACACGCTGGCCCCGCTGATCGTGCAGGCCACCACCAGCTTTCCCATCGCGATCCTCGCGGAGGCGGGCCTGGCGTACCTGGGGCTCGGGACGCAGCCGCCGCACCCGTCCTGGGGCCTCATGCTCCGCGAGGCCCAGAGCTTTCTCTCCCTCAACCCGTGGTTCGCCGTGTTCCCGGGCGGCGCGATCGCGCTGACCGTGCTCGGGCTGAATCTCCTCGGGGACGGGCTGCGCGACCTGATCGACCCGAAGATGGCGTGAGCGCAACTGGCCGAATCTGGTGGGGAATTCGTTTCGACGACGGCGACTCTGGCCAAAGAAGAATTGACATTCCCGGAAATATGTCGGTATCGTAACGCTTGATTCGGCGTAGTCGGCTGGGAGAGGGTAGGCCAATCCAAGCGGTGCGCCGCGGAGAGAGCAGACGATGAAGGTTTACAGCACTTCCTTCACGCTTTCGACCTACGAGCGCACCGAGATCTCCGACATCACCAAGCTGGTGCGCGACGCGATCCAGGAGTTCGCCGTGACGACCGGCATCGCGCTCATCAACACGCTCCACACGACCTGCGCGGTGTTCATCAACGAGTTCCAGAGCGCGTTGATCGACGATCTGAAGGGGCTGATGGAGGGGCTCGTCCCTGAGCGCGGCGGCTACCGCCACGACGACCCCCGCGTGTCGGATTGCGAGCGCGGCAACGCCCACTCGCACCTGCGCGCCGCGCTGCTCGGCCGCAACGTCGCGGTCGCCGTCAACAACGGCGAGCTGACGCTCGGCCGGTTCCAGTCGGTCATCTTCGCCGAGCTCGATGGCCCGCGGAAGCGGGAGATCAGTATCCAGGTGGTCGGCGAGTAGCCGGATCGCGCCCGGCGACCGTCAGGGGAGCGCCGGGTCCCCGCTCTTCCTCAGCACGATGTTGAAATAGGGTAGCGCCAGCGAGGGGGGCAGTCCGAGCAGCCGCAGCGCCCCGCACGCCATCCCGAACAGGGGCAAGAGGGCGCGCCGCGTGCGCGAGCGCGCGGTGTCCCGGAAGAACCGCCAGCCGTAGCCGGCGCTCGATCTCCTTCGTCGTGTCGCCGGCGCGAGGGCGACCGCGACCGGCGGCAGCAACTGAGCCGTGCACGCCTACTACGCGCGGTCGGCGACGCGGGAGTTCTGGGCCAAGCACTGGGGCGTCCAGTCACCGGCGGCGCTCGGCCGCTCCGCCGAGCACTCGCCACTCGCCACGCTCATCCTGAAGAACCTGCCGTCGAACGGCGCGCGGGTGCTGGAGGCCGGCTGCGGCGTCGGGCAGTACGTCGTGCTGCTCCGCGATCGCGGCTATCGCGCGGTCGGCGTGGACTGGGGCGTCGATCTGCTCCGCGCGGGGCGCGCCTGGACGCCCGCCACCCCGCTGTCGGCCATGGACCTGCGTTCGGCCACATGATCCTGTTCGTGGCGGAAAAGCGATGAGCCTGCAGGGGAGGGGGCGGTGCCGGCGGTCTCCGTCGTCATGGCGGTCTACAACGCCGAGCCGTGGCTGGTCGAGGCCGTCGACAGCGTCCTCGGGCAGACGTTCGCCGATTTCGAGCTCGTCGTGGTCGACGACGGCTCGGTCGACACGACGCCCGAAACTCTGCGCAAGCTTCGCGATCCGCGGCTTCGCGTGATCACCCAGCGCCAGTCGGGCCAGACGCCGGTGTTGAACCACGGGCTCCGCGTGGCGTGGGGCGCTGATCGCGCGGATGGACGGTGACGACGTCGCCTCCCCGAGCGATTCGCCCACCAGGTGGCCTTCCTGCAGGTCCACCCCGAGGTCGGGCTCCTGGGAACGGCGCGCCGCGAGATCTCGGCGAGCGGCGAGGTTCTCCGGACCATCACGCCTCCCGGCGACGATCGCGCCCTCCGTCGCGTCCTGATGGGGACGAACCCCTTCACGCACTCGTCGATGATGTTCAGACGGACGGTGCTCGACGCGAGCGGGTGGTACGACGAGCGGTTCGTCGTCGCCCAGGACTACGACCTCTGGCTCCGGATGAGTCGCCTGACGCGGTTGGCGAGCCTCGACGAGCCTCTCGTGCTCCGGCGGCTCGCGCCGGGACAGCTCTCGAGCGCCCGCGACACCACGCGGATCCACGACGAGGTGACGGCGAAGCTGAAGGCGCTCCAGAGCGGCGCCTATCCGCCCTGGTGCGCCATTTTTCTGGCAAAACCCGTCTGCGCCCTGGCGTTGCCGCTCACGCTCCGGCGAGTTATTGGGCATGTCGGGACTGGTGTAGGATACGGTTCATGCGCGTCCTGATCACCGGCATCACGGGCTTCGTGGGCAGCCACCTCACCGAGTTCGCGCTCGAGCGGGGGGCCGACGTGATCGGGGCGCTTCGCTGGCGGAGCAAGACCGAGCACATCGAGCACTTGCGCGAGCGGGTGAGCCTGGTCGAGTGCGACCTGCGCGATCTCCTCTCCGTGCGCGGGCTCCTCGAGCAGGCGCGGCCCGACTACATCATTCACCTGGCGGCGCAGAGCTTCGTGGCGGCCTCCTGGAACACGCCGTCGGAGACCTTGTGGACCAACGCCATCTGCCAGATGAACCTCTTCGAGGCGATGCGACAGCTCGGCACGTCGGCGCGCTTCCTGGTGATCGGCTCGAGCGAGGAATACGGGCTCGTCCACGCCGACGAGCTGCCGATCCGAGAGACGAACCCGCTGCGCCCGCTCTCGCCGTACGCGGTGAGCAAGGTGACGCAGGATCTGATGGGCTGGCAGTACTTCAAGAGCTACGGAATGCACATCGTGCGCGCCCGCGCCTTCAACCACAGCGTGTCACGGCACACTCCCGTCCTGCTCCGCGACGATCGCACCGGACTCCTCGATATCCGCTACATCGGCGAGATCAGACGCTACAAGCCGAGCGGATACCTCGGCGGGCAACGTCTGGCTAACGGCACGACCCTGTGGGACATGCGTCGCCACCCGATGTCCGTCTGGGCGCACGACCGGTGGTCGAAGATCGTTCATCTCTCCTGCCATCCCCTCCGCGCCGGCGACAGCGTGCGACGCCTCGTGACGAGCGGCGGCATCGTCGAGGTGACGGGCGATCATTCGGTCATGGTTCCCGGCCCCGACGGCTGCGTGGCCGTGTCGGCCAAGGGTCTTTCAGTCGGCGATCGCGTCACGCTAGTGGGCTTGCCCCAGAGTGCCGGGATGTGGGTCCACGAGGATGCGGCCTGGCTCCTCGGATTCTTCGTCGCCGAGGGCTGCATCACCAACGGCAAGGTCCGTGTCGACAACAGCGACCGCAAGCCCCTGGAGCAGTGCGCCGAGATCTTGCTGCGGCACTACGGGCAGGATTCCTATTTCACCCGGCCCTCGGCGGGAATGTGGCGTCTGGTCGTCCGGAAGCCCGAGGCCTTCGCGCGCTGGCTCTATCCTCAGGTGTACGCGTCGGACCGCAACAAGCGCGTGCCGCAGAGCATTCTCAACGCACAGCCGGACGCGAAGCTCGCATTCCTGCGCGGCTACAACGAGGGCGACGGGCTCCGGGCCGGCCACGGATCGTACGAGCTCAAGAGCTTCAAGACGAAATCACCGATCCTCGCGCTTGGGCTCTGCCATCTCGTGGCGAGCACCACGCGACAGCGACTCTGCCTCAACACCGAGGTTCGGAACGGCACCGCCTACTACCTGATCAACCTGAACTCTGGAAATCCGGCGCACGCGGCGTGGGGGCGGCACCTCGAGATTCCTGACGACCAGATCAAGAAGATCGAGCAGGTGCCGTACGACGGAGAGGTGTGGGACTTCGAGACCGAGGATCACGTCTTTCATGCCGGCCTCGGCCGTAATCTCGTCCACAACACCGGGCCCCGCCGCGGCGAGACCTTCGCCACCTCTAACTTCGCGAAGCAGATCGCCGAGATGGAGGCGGGGCTGCGCGAGCCGGTGGTGCACGTCGGCGACCTCAAGCCGACGCGCGATTTCTCTGACGTCCGCGACATCGTGCGCGGCTACTGGGTCCTGCTCGAGCGGGGCACGCCGGGCGAGGTGTACAACCTCTGCTCCGGCGTCGAGTGGTCGATCGAGCGGATGCTGAATTTCCTGCTCGAGCGGTCGACGCTCTCACACATCGAAGTTCGCCAGGACCCGGCGCGGCTCCGGCCGTCCGACGTCCCGGTGCTGCGCGGCAGTCGGGAGAAGATCGAGCGGGCGCTGGGGTGGCATGGCGTGATCCCGCTCGAACAGACGCTCTCCGACCTCCTCGAATATTGGCGACGGCGAATCAAGTCTCGCCCGCAGTAGCCGGAGCCGGCCCCGCGACGGGCGCGCGGGTCGCCCTGGTCCACGACTGGCTGACCGGGATGCGGGGCGGCGAGCGCTGCCTCGAAGTGCTCTGCGAGCTCTTCCCGGGGGCGCCGCTCTTCACGCTCCTGCACGTCCCCGGCAGCGTCAGCCCCGTCATCGAGGACCGGCGCATCGTCACCTCGTTCGTCCAGCGCCTGCCGGGGGCGCCGACGCGTTACCGTCACTACCTGCCCCTGTTCCCGGTGGCCATCAGCCGGTTCGACCTGTCGAGCTACGACCTCGTGGTGTCGATGAGCCACTGCGTCGCGAAGGGCGTGCGGGCGGCGGCCGGGGCCCTCCACGTGTGCTACTGCTTTTCTCCGATGCGCTACGTCTGGGACCTCTACGACGACTATTTCGCGCGGGGTCGCGGGCTGACGATGCGGCTTGCCATGCCTCCGCTGGCGGCGGCTCTCAGGCGCTGGGACCGGCGGACCAGGGGTGTGAGCCACTTCGTCGCGATCTCGAAGCACATCGCCGACCGGATTCGCCGCGCCTACGACCGGCCGTCGGACGTGATGTACCCGCCGGTCGACGTCCGGCGCTTCGAGATCGCGGACGGAGGCGGCGACTACTATCTCGTCGTGGGAGCGCTCGTGCCGTACAAGCGCGTCGACCTCGCCGTCGCGGCGGCCACGCG
>WNFK01209210.1_pt1 | contig 16117 bp, 15 predicted proteins | sample 5400281 | NCBI WGS metagenome assembly WNFK01 (sample SAMN13153350, study PRJNA577476) | soil metagenome | isolation source: 20 cm soil on Douglas fir-dominated hillslope | place: USA:California | collected 2013-09-17 | reverse complement strand
TGCGCTCGGACCGACCAAGTGGGAGCAGGGACTCGCGCTCGCGCGAGAGCTTCGCGCGCGCCTCTGCGCGGGCGGCGCCCTGCTGCTCAGACAAGGCAAGCAATACCCGGGGGAGAGCCTGCCGCGCTGGACGCTGGAGCTCGTGGGCCGGCGCGACGGGCAGCCGATCTGGCCGGATCGCGGCGGGAAGGAGCCCTGGGCGCAGCAGCCCGGAGGGACGCGCACGCCCGCGGACGCGCCGATGCTGCCCAAAGCGCAGGCGCTCTGCGATTCCATCGCGCAGGGTCTGGGAGTGCCAGGATTCGTCCAGGCGGCGTACGAGGATCCCTGGCGCTTCGTCCAGCAGGAGGCGTCGCTGCCCACCGACGTGGACCCGCTCGCCGCCGACCTGCGCGATCCGGAGGAGCGCCGCAGGCTGGCTCATGTGCTGGAGCGCGGGCTGGGCACGCCGGCGGGATTCGTGCTCCCGCTCGAGCGATCGGGGGAAGGCTTTCGCAGCGAGCGCTGGAAGTTCCGGCGCGGCCGGCTCTTCCTCCTGGTGGGGGACTCGCCGATCGGGCTGCGCCTTCCGCTCGCGTCGCTCCCGCCCGGTCCGCCTTCGCCGGAGCCGGAGGAGGATCCGTTCAACCCGCCCGACCCGCGCGGGCCGGAAGCCGCGCGGCGCGCCGCGGAGCGGGAGAAGCAGCGGATCGCACGGCTGGTCGCGGATGGGAAGCTGGACGCGGACCGCGTGGCACAGCGGCGGCCGCCGGAGCCGGAGAAGCCGCCACCCGACCCGGACGCGGTGCGCACCGCCTTGTGCGTCGAGCCGCGCGGCGGCGCGCTCTACGTCTTCCTCCCGCCCGTCGCCTCGGCGCAGGACTTCCTCCGCATGGTCGCCGCGGTCGACGAAGCGCGCGCGGCGCTGGAGATCCCGGTGTTGCTCGAGGGGTATCCCCCACCGCGCAGTCCCGATCTCTCCGGCTTCTCGCTCGCTCCCGATCCCGGCGTGCTGGAGGTGAACTTGCCGCCCACTTCCGGATTCGACACGCACGCGAAGCTGGTGGAGGACGTGTTCGCGGCGGCGCTGCACTCCGGGCTGCATGCCGAGAAGTACCTGCTCGACGGGCGCCAGGCCGGAAGCGGCGGCGGCAACCATCTCACCCTGGGCGGTCCGACGACGCTGCGCAGCCCCTTCCTGAAAGACCCGGCGCTGCTGGCCAGCCTGCTCACCTTCGTCCAGCACCATCCCTCGCTCTCCTATTTGTTCAGCGGGCTGTTCGTGGGTCCCACTTCGCAGGCGCCGCGCATCGACGAGGCCCGGCACGACGCGCTCTACGAGCTGGAGATCGCGCTCGCCCGCGCGTTCTCGCAGCCGGCCGGCGAGAGCGCGCCGCCCTGGCTGAGCGACGGCCTCTTCCGTCACCTGCTGGTCGACGTCACCGGGAACACGCATCGCGCCGAGATCTGCATCGACAAGCTGTTCGACTGGCGCACCGCGCACGGGCGCCAGGGGCTGATCGAGCTGCGCGCCTTCGAGATGCCTCCCCATCCGCGCATGATGGTCGCCCAGGCCCAGCTGGTTCGCGCGTTGATCGCCGCCCTGTCGCAGGAACCGTACCGGGCCCCGCTGGTGCGCTGGGGTCTTTCGCTGCACGACCAGTTCCTCCTTCCGGCGTGGATCTGGCGAGATTTCGGGGACGTGCTGGAGTTCCTCGCGGGTCGCGGCCTGCCGCATCCCGCCGAGGCCTACCGCGCGTTCCTCGAGCTGCGGTGCCCGGTGGCCGGACAGATCCAGGCGGGTGGCGTGCTCCTGGAAGTCCGCAACGCGCTCGAGCCGTGGAACGTCCTGGGCGAGGAGCCGGCGGCGGGAGGGACCTCGCGCTTCGTCGACTCGTCGGTGGAGCGGGTCGAGGTCCGCTGCGAAGGTCTGGTCCCGGATCGGCACCAGGTCCTGGTCAACGGATATTTGCTGCCGCTCCGCCCGACCGGGCGCGCCGGCGAAGCCGCGGCCGGAGTCCGGTTCCGCGCCTGGGCGCCGCCGCACAGCCTGCACCCCCACCTGGGCATCCACCATCCGCTCCGGTTCGACGTCGTCGACCTCTGGATGCGCCGGTCGCTCGGAGCTTGCGCCTACCATGTCTGGCATCCCGAGGGCCGGGGCTACGACACTCCCCCGCTCACGCGTTTCGAAGCCGCCGCGCGCCGCGCGCAGCGGTTCACGGTGGAGGGGCCCCTCGCCTGGCCGGTGTCCGCGAAGCCCGTCTCGCCGCATCCGGACACGCCTTGGACGCTCGACCTGCGCCGGCTTGCCGGCGACCATCCTCCTCCGGAGGGGGCATGAGCCTGCTCGCGTCGATGGCGAAGTGCGGCAGCCGGTGGCGAAGGCGTTCGCCGCCTTCGGGCGGAAATCCGCCGAGGAGTTCAGCCGCAGCCAGGCGCTGGCCGAGCTGGCGCTGCTCAACCAGGGCGTCACCTTCTCCGTCTTCAACGATCAGCGCGGGACGGAGAAGATCTTCCCCTTCTGCCTGCTCCCGCGGCCCATCTCGGCGGCCGACTGGACGCAGCTCGAGCGCGGCCTGGTCCAGCGCATCCGGGCCCTCTCGCTCTTCCTCGACGACGTGTACAGCGAGCAGCTCATCCTCGCCGAAGGCCGCATTCCCAAGGAGCTGGTGCTCGCCTCGCGACACTATCTGGCCCGGCTGCGCGGGATCCGTCCGCCCGGGGGCGTGCGCGTCCACGTCAGCGGCATCGACCTGATCCGCGACCCCGCGGGCACCTTCCGGGTGCTGGAAGACAACCTCCGCACGCCGAGCGGCGTGAGCTACGTGCTGGAGAACCGGCTGGTCTCCAAGCGGGTCATGCCGCGGGCGGTGGATGCCGCGCGCGTGCAGCGCGTCGATCACTATCCGGCCCGCCTGGCGGAGACCTTGCGCAGCGTCTCGCCCGGGGACTCGAACGGCGACCCGGAGGTGGTGCTGCTCACCCCCGGGCCGTTCAATTCGGCCTATTTCGAGCACAGCTTCCTGGCCCGGCAGATGGGCGTCGAGCTGGTGCAGGGGCCGGACCTGTATCATCTACCGCCGCACCGACGAGGCCTACCTGGACCCCGAGGTGTTCCGCAAGGACAGCGTGCTGGGCGTGCCCGGGCTGATGCGCGCCTACGCCGCGGGGAACGTCGCGCTCGCCAATGCCCCCGGAAACGGCGTGGCGGACGACAAGGCGGTCTACGCTTTCGTGCCCGAGATGATCCGGTTCTACCTCTCCGAGGAGCCGCTCCTGGAGCAGGTCCCCACCTCGCTCTGTTTCCGCGACGCGGATCGCGCGTACGTGCTCGATCACCTGGAAGAGCTGGTGGTCAAAGCGGTGGACGAAGCGGGCGGGTACGGCATGCTGATGGGACCGCAGTCGACCGAGGCCGAGCGCGAGGACTTCGCGAGGAGGATCCGCGATCAGCCCCGGCGTTACGTCGCGCAGCGGCGGGTGGAGCTGTCCACCTGCCCGACCTGGGATCCGGAGCGCGGCGCGGTGGCTCCCCGGCGCGTGGACCTGCGGCCGTACCTGCTCTTCGGCACCGCCGGCCCCTGGGTCCTGCCCGGAGGGTTGACGCGGGGTGGGGGCTCCAAGGACCCCTGGGTGCTCAAGCCATGATCTCGCGAGTGGCGGATCACTGCTTCTGGTTCGGGCGCTACCTCGAGCGCGCCGAGAGCACCGCGCGCGTGCTGCAAGTGACGGCGGCGCTGGCCATCGACTCCGACCTGACTCCGCAGCAGTGCTGGCTGCCGGTGGTGGTGATCGCCGGGGAGCGCGAGCGCTTCGCGGCCGAGTGCGGCGAGGAGGCGCTCGGAGACGGCGAGGCCGTGCAGGAGTACCTCTCTTTTGGAAGGGCCCCGGTCTCGCTGGCGGGATCGATCGCGGCGGCGCGGGAGAACGCGCGGTCGATCCGCGAGACCATCTCGCTGGAGGTCTTCGAGAGCATCAACGAGCTGCACCTCTGGCTGCAGTCCCCGAAGGCGCGCGCCAGCTACGAGGAGCATCGCTACGGCTTCTACCGCCACGTCCGCCGGGAGACCCAGCTCGGCCTGGGCCTGCTCCGCGGGACCATGCTGCACGACACGCCGCTGGAATTCATCTGGCTGGGCGTGATGCTGGAGCGCACCGGCCAGACGGCGCGCATCCTCGACGTGCACCACCACACCTTCAGCACCGCCGCCAGCGGCGACGCGGAAGCGCACCCGGTGGTGGAAGTCTCGCTCTGGCTCTCGCTCTTGCGCGCCTGCTACGGCTTCGAATCGTTCATGAAGAGCCACCGCGGCCCGGTGTCGGGACAGGCGGTCTCCTCGTTCTTGATCCGGCTGGCGCAGATCCGCCCCGAGAAGCTTCCGCCGCTGCGGGCCCAGGAGCGCTTGCGGGCGCTGGAGGGATGGCTGGACGCCGGGGCGGGGAAGGCGCTGGAGGACGAGGAGCTCCACCAGACGCTGACGAAAGTGGTGGTGGAGGTGGACGCGGCGTGCGATGAGATCGGCATCGAGCTGCTCGCCGCCGCGCCGCCGATGCAGTCTCAATCGCAGTCCCAGTCGCAGGGCGCGGCGCCCGCCGGGGGCGATCCCCGGCAGGAATGAGTGGCTTCGCGGCGATGCCCAACCTGCTCGCGCTGTCGTTCGAAGGGACTCTCACTCCGGCCTTCGATCTGCGTTGCCTGGAGATCTCGCACACGCCGCCCGACGGCTGGGGCATCGCGTGCTACCCGGGCGGCGAGCCGGCGGCGCTGGTGATGAAGGAGGCGAACCCCGCGCACGGCAGCATCCGCAGCGCGCTGGTTTCGGCCTGGGAGCGGCTGGAGTCCAGCATCTTCGTGGTGCACATCCGCACCGCCACCTGGGGCGCGCTCACCGAGGCGAACACGCAGCCCTTCCAGCGCGCCTGGGGCCGCCGCGACTGGCTGATCGCCCACAGCGGAAGCCTCGAGCACCGGCTGCCACCCCCGACCCGGTTCGAGCCGGTGGGATCCACGGACAGCGAGCAGATCCTTTGCGAGCTGCTCGGGCGCGCGGCGGAGAAGGACTACAAGACGTTGGCCGACATCCCGCCGGATGTGCTGCTCGGCTGGTTCCACGACTTGAACCGTCACGGCAGCCTCACCACCGCGATCTCCGATGGCCTCGACCTGGCCGTCTACGCCGACCGGCGGGGCAACGGCGACGCCTGGGTCTGGGAGCTCCTGCCGCCGCACGGCCAGCTCGCTTTCGGCGATGACGACCTCACCGTCGACCTGACCCGGCGCGGGATCCACGCCCGCAAGGGACTGATCGTCAGCTCCAATCCGCTCAAGGCGCGCAAAGGCGAGCAAGGGGAGTGGCGGCGGCTGATCCCCGGACATCTGCTGATCGTGCGCCAGGGGGCGGTGCGGGCCGAGCTCGGGGCCGAGTCGCTCGCCGATCCGGCCGCGGCCAATGCCCCGATTCCGATCGCCCCGGCCATGCCGGAGACGCGGCCTCCGGCCCAGACCAGCTCCGCGCAGGCGATGTCGGCGCGCCCCGCGGGCGTCCCCCTCTCCGAGCCGCCGCCGCCCTTCGTCCCTCGCGCGCGTCCGCTGCACGTCACCACGCGGGCGGAGAAGCGCCGGTACGAAGTGCTCCACCGGACCGTCTACCGGTACGCGACCGCGGTGGAGCGCAGCGCACACCTTTTGCGCCTCTTCCCCGCGGACGACCGCTTGCAGCGTCTGCACCATTGCAGGGTCAAGGTGTCGGTGCCCGGGCACGAGCGCGACTTCGACGACGTCTTCGGCAACCACGTCCGCCGCGTGCTCCTGGAGACGCCGTTCACCGAGCTGGTGATCGACGCGCGCTCCGAGGTGGAGCTGCTCGACGTCGAGCCGCCCGATTTCCGGCCGGCGCGCGTGCGCTCGTCCTTGCCGCTGGTGTGGATGCCCTGGCAGCGGCAGATCCTGGGGCCGTTCCTGCTGCCCCCCGAGCTGCCCGAGAGCGAGCTGGCCGAGCTGACCGAGTACGCGATGAGCTTCGCGCAGCGGAACGACTACGAGCTGCTCGACACCTTGCTCGACCTGAACGCGACCATTTTCACCGACTACCAGTACCAGCAGGGAACGACGAACTTGATGACCACCGCGTTCGAGGTCTACGCGAACCGGCGCGGCGTGTGCCAGGACTTCGCGAACCTCTTCATCTGCCTGGCGCGCCTGATCGGCGTCCCGGCCCGCTACGTATGCGGGTATCTCTACACCGGGCCCAAGCACCCCAATGCGGGATCCAGGTCTATCTACCGGAAGTTGGCTGGAAAGGCTTCGATCCGACCAACGGCGTAATCACGCAGACCGACCACGTCCGCGTGGCGGTGGGGCGCAATTACGTGGACGCTACGCCTACTTCCGGAACGCTGTATGTGGGCGGCGGGGGCGAGACGCTGGCGGTCGAAGTTTCGCTGACCAGGCGCTGAAGGGTCCTGGTTGACAACCCGCCCGCGCCGGTCAAACTGCGCGCCTGCATTTCCTGCGGAGGACTCCATGATCAGGGCATTGTTTGCTTGCGCAATCGGCCTCAGCTTGAGCACTGCAGCGCTCGCCGAAGTGAAGACGGAGACGATCAAGGTCGACGGCTGGAAGTGCGAGAAGTGCCCGGCCAAGACCGCAGCGAAGCTGAAGGAAGTCAAGGGCGTCGAGTCGGCCACCGCGGACAAGGAGAAGAAGACGGTGGTCGTGAAGTACGACGACAGCAAGGCGAAGCGGGCCGACCTGGACAAGGCGGTCGCCGACTCCGGGTTCGCGGTCGCGAAGTAAGCGCGCGAGAGAGTACCGGAGCTTGCCGGGGCCGCCCTGCGGCGGCTCCCGGGTGAGGTGTCGCTTCGCTCAGTGAACGATCAGGACCGGCTTCTTGCAGATGTGCGCGAGCCGGTGCGAGGTGCCGCCGAGAAGCATGCTGCCCACCAGCGTGCGCCCGCGGCTGCCCACCACCAGCATGTCCACGTCGTCGGCCTGGGCCGCCTGGGCGATCATCTCGGCCGCCGACCCGGAGAGGAGCTGGGTGTCGACGTCTACGCCCGACGCTCGCCCTTCGGCGGCCAGCTTCTCGAGCACCGTCTTGCCGGCTTCGTAGAGGTTCCTCTCCAGCTCCGCGACGTTGATCAGCACGGACGGTTCGGAGAGTAAAGGCGGCGGGGGCAGCACGTGCACCAGCGTGACCGACTCGCCAAGCCGCGAGGCCAGGGAGAAGGCGCGGCGCGCCGCGCGCTGCGCCGGATCCGACCCGTCGACTCCGACCAGGATCCGCACGCGGCACAGGGTAGCGCAACGGGCTCTCCGGTCAACGCGCGAATGGCCTTGATTCAAGCGTTGTTCATGCGGGAAGACGGTTCGGGCGGCCACCCGGAGGAGCCATGGTTCGAATCTGTCAGATCGTTGGAGCGCTGGCATTCGTCCTGGTGGTTGCGCAGCCGCTGTCCGATTCAGAGGCCTGCGGGCAGAGCGCCGAAGCCCCAAAGGGCGAGGAGACGTTCAAGGACACGGGACAGGTGCTTCTTGCCAAGCTGCCTCCCGGAGTGCTCATCCACCGGCAGCCCGCGCCGGATTTCAAGCCGACCGCCGCGTATCGATGGCTGGACACCCTCCTCGAGGCCTCCGGCCGCGACGCGGTGCGAAACAAGCCTCGACCGACGATCCTCTCCCGTACCGACGCGATTGTTCTCACGGCGATGTACGACGCCTGGGCCGCCTATGACGCCAAGGCCGTCGGCACCCGGCTGGGTGGAAAGCTGCGGCGTCCGAAGAGCGAGCGCACGCTCGCCAACAAGGAGAAGGCGATCGGCTACGCCGCGCACCGCGCGCTGCTCTTCGTGTACGACGAGGATCAGGACTGGATCCGCGAGGAATTCAAGAAGAAGGGCTTCGATCCGGACAACGCCTCGACGGACGTGAAGACGCCGGAAGGCATCGGCAACGTGGCGGCGAAAGCGGTGATCGAGTACCGCCGTCACGACGGCTCGAACCAGCTCGGCGACGAACCGGGTGGCAACGGCAAGCGATACGCCGACTACACCGGGTACCAGCCCGTCAACACCCCCGAAAAGGTCGTGGACAAGCTCCGCTGTATGCCGATTCCGTTTTCGGACGGCAAGGGCGGCAAGGTCTCCCCGAGCTTCTTGACGGCCCAGTGGGGGAAGGTCACGCCGTTCGCGCTGGAGAGCCCCGACCAGTTCCGCCCGCCCCAGCCTCCGGGGTGGGGCACGGAAGCGCTGAACCGGGACATCGAGGAAGCGGTGCGGGTCAATGCGAATCTCACGCTGGAGCAGAAGGCCATCGTGGAGTTCATGCGGGAAGGCCCGCGCTCCACCGGCCAGTCGGGTCATTGGCTCCAGTTCACCCAGGACGTCTCGCGCCGCGACGGCAACGATCTCGATCGGGACGTCAAGCTGTTCTTCTCGGTCGGCAACGTGGTGATGGACGCGTTCATCGCCTGCTGGGAGGCGAAGCGCTACTACGACCCCAGCCGGCCCTACTGGTGGGCGCGCTTCCAGTACGAGGGCAAGCAGATCGAGGGCTGGGGCGGTCCGGGCAAGGGCACGGTACCGATGCCCGCCAGCGAATGGTCACCCTATTCGCCCGCCGAATTCGTGACGCCTCCGTTCCCGGGCTACGTCTCGGGCCACGCCACCGCCAGCGGCGCCGGCTCGCGGATGTTGGAGCTGTTCACCGGTAGCGACCGCTACGGCGCGATCGCGCTCCAGGAGGCGGGGGCGCTCACCGGGGAAGCCAGCGTCAGCTCCGCGCAGATGCAGGCGCGCAGCGGGAAGCCCGCCGCGGACGTCCCGGAGTCCAAGGTCATCCGGATCGATCTGCCGACGTTCACCCGCACCAGCGAGATCGCCGCCCAGTCGCGGCTCTGGGGCGGCTACCACATCCGCACCGACAACGAGGAAGGGCTGATCCTGGGCCGGAAGATCGCCATGTACAGCTGGCCCAGGTACCAGGCGTACTTCGACGGAACCGCCAAGCTTCCGCCCAGCGCGGTCACCCGGACGACGGAAATTTCGCGGTAACCCGCGCCGCGGAGAAGACTATAGTTCGCCGGATGCAGGGAAAGACCGTCGTGATCACCGGCGCGACGAACGGCATCGGGCTGGAGGCCGCTGTCGCGCTCGCCCAGATGGGAGCAAACGTGATCCTGGTGGGGCGGAACGCGGCACGGATGGCCGCCGCCCTGGCCACCGTACGCCAACGCTCCGGCTCCCAGGACATCGACTCGCTCCTGTGCGATTTCTCCTCGCAAGCCTCGATCCGCAAGCTCGCCGACGAGCTGCGCGCGCGGTGTCCCAGGATCGACGTGCTGATCAACAACGCGGGGGGCGTGTCCAGGGAACGGACGCTGACCCCGGACGGGCTCGAGACCACCTTCGCCGTCAACCACCTCGGCTACTTCCTGCTCACCAACCTGCTCTTGGATCTGCTGATCAAGAGCGCGCCGGCGCGGATCATCAACGTCGCGTCCGTCGCGCACTACCGCGGGACCATGGACCTCGACGATCCGGGCTTCGAGCGCGGCGGCTACCAGATCATGCGCGCGTACTCCCGCTCGAAGCTGGCGAACGTGCTCTTCACCCGTGAGCTCGCACGGCGCCTGGCCGGAACCGGCGTCACCGTCAACGCGGTCCATCCCGGAACGGTGGCGACGAGCATCTGGAACGTGGCCCGCGGAGCGGCGCGGCCGCTGATCGCGATCTTCAAGCTGTTCATGCGGTCGCCTCGCGAGGGCGGGCAGCGGATCGTCCATCTGGCCTCGAGTCCCGAGGTGCAGGGGATCACCGGAGCGTACTTCGAAGACGACCGGACCAAGGAGCCGTCGCCGCTGGCGCGGAAGGACGATCTCGCGGCGCGGCTCTGGTCGGAGAGCGCTCGGCTGGTCGGTCTTCCGCAGACAGGTTGAGGGAGCCTTTGGAATGAGCAGACACGCCCGGCTTCCCTCCGCGGCCCGGATTTTGTACTCACACGCCCATGACCCCCACCATCGCCGCCCTGCTCCTGGCCGCCGCCGCGCCGGCGACCGATGCGTACCTCGACCAGACCCGCTCCCGCTGGGAGAACGTCGCCACGCAGATCTGGGAGTTCTCCGAGCCTGCCCTGCAAGAGACCAAATCGGCGAACCTGACCGCCGAGCTCCTCGAGAAGGAAGGATTCAAGGTCACGCGCAACGTGGGCGGGATGAGCACCGCGTGGGTCGCCACCGCGGGATCGGGCTCGCCGGTGGTCGGCGTCCTGGCCGAGTACGACGCCCTCCCGGGGCTCTCGCAGCAGGCCGGCGAGGCGAAGAAGGATCCCCGCGTCGCCGACGCTCCCGGGCACGGCTGCGGGCACAATCTCCTCGGCACGGCCGCGATCGCGGCGGCCGTGGCCGCCAATCGGGCGCGCGTCGAACAGAAGCTGCCCGGGACGATCCAGGTCTTCGGCTCGCCCGCCGAGGAGATCCTGATCGGCAAGACGTTCATGATCATGGGCGGCGCCTTCAAGAACAGCGACGTGGTGCTCTCCTGGCACCCGAGCGACAAGAACGAGATCACCGTCGGCACACGGCTGGCGCTCACGGCCACGGAGGTGGAGTTCTTCGGCAAGACCGCCCACGCGGCCGCCCAACCCTGGATGGGGCGCAGCTCCCTCGACGCTCTGGAGCTGTTCGAGCACGCGATGTCCCTGATGCGCGAGCACATCCAGCCCACGGCCCGCATCCACCGGGTGCTGGCTGCGGGACAGGAACATCGCCAGCGTGGAGGAGATGATCGGGCGCATGCGCAAGGCCGCCGACGGCGCGGCCCTGGGCACCGAGACCCGCGCGAAGGTCACGGTCCTCGCCTCGGTCCGCGATCCGGTCACCAGCAGCGTGCTGGGGAAGCTGATGCAGCAGGAGCTCGAGCGCGTCGGAGCGCCCCGCTTCGACGAGAAGGACCAGGCCTTCGCCAAGGCCCTGCAGAAGGAGGTCGGCGTCGCGCAGGCCGGGATGACGACGGAAGTGGTGCCGTTCGGTCCCGGCCACGGCGCCACCGCCTCTTCGGACATCGGGGAGGTCAGCGCCGTCGTGCCGCTCGCCGAGCTGACCGTGGCCACCCGGCCGCTCGGCACGGCCGCGCACCACTGGGCGCAGACGTCGTGCTCGGCGCATCCGGTGGGCTTCAAGGGCATGCACGTGGCTGCCAAGGTCATGAGCGCGTCGATGGTCGACCTCCTCACCGACAAGAACGCCGTCGCGCAGGCGAAGGAGGAGTTCGCCAAGGCCACCCAGGGAAAGCCGTATGTCAGCCCGCTCGCTCCCGACGCCAGGCCGCAGGCCTTCTGACCATGCCCGCGTTCCGCTGGAGCATCCCGGAACGGCTCAACATCGGCGCGGACGTGGCGGATCGGCACGGCAGCGCGCTCGCGCTGATCGAGATCGACCCGTCTGGCAACGCCCGTGAGCTGACCTTCGACGCGATCTCCGCGCTCTCCAACCGCCTGGCCAACCTGCTGGTCGCCCAGGGCCTCGAGCGCGGCGACCGGATCGCCATCCTGCTTCCCCAGCGCCACGAGACCGCGCTGACGCATGCGGCCGCCTGGAAGGCGGGGATGATCTCCCTCCCCCTCTTCACGCTCTTCGGCGAGGAGGCGATCGAGTTCCGCCTGCAGAACAGCGGGGCGCGCGCGATCGTCACCGATCGCGATCAGCTCCCCAAGCTCGATTCGATCCGGGCGCGCCTGCCGGAGCTCCGGACGGTCTTCTGCGTGGACGGCCCGGCGGACGGCGCGCTCGATCTGCACGCGCTGCTCGGGCGGGCTTCCGACCGCTTCGCGGTGGTCGACACCCTCGCCGAGGATCCGGCGTTCATCATCTACACCAGCGGGACGACCGGCCAGCCGAAGGGAGCGCTCCACGCGCACCGCGCGCTGCTCGGGCATCTTCCCGGCGTCGAGTACCCGAACGACGGATTCCCGCAGCCCGGCGACCGCTTCTGGACCCCCGCCGACTGGGCCTGGATCGGCGGCCTCTTCGACGTGCTGATGCCGGCCTGGCATCACGGCGTGTGCGTGGTCGCGCACCGGCCGCGCAAGTTCGACCCCGCCGAGGCGATGCGCCTGATGGCGCGCCACGCCGTGCGGAACGTGTTCATGCCGCCCACCGCGCTGAAGCTCTTGCGGGCTTCGGGAGCGCGGGATCCCGGCGTGCGGCTGCGCACCGTCGCGTCCGGCGGAGAGAGCCTCGGGGAGGACCTGATCGAGTGGGGCCGCAGCCAGTTCGGGCTGACCATCCACGAGTTCTACGGGCAGACCGAGTGCAACCTGGTCGTCGGCAATGGAGCCGAGCTGCCGCCGGTGCGCCCGGGCTGGATGGGCACGGCGATCCCCGGTCACACCGTCTCCATCGTCGACGAGGAGGGGCGCGAGCTGCCGGCAGGCGAGATGGGCAGCATCGCGTACAAGCGCCCCGACCCGGTGATGTTCCTGCAGTACTGGGGAAACGAAGCCGCCACGCGGGCGAAGTTCCGCGGCGACTGGCTGATCAGCGGGGACCTGGGGCTGCGCGACGAGGCCGGCTACTTCAAGTTCATCGGCCGCGACGACGATCTGATCACCAGCGGCGGCTACCGGATCGGGCCGGCGGAGATCGAGACTTGCCTCTGCCGGCATCCCGCCGTGGCGCTGGCCGCGGTGGTGGGCGAGCCGGACCCGATCCGCACCGAGGTGGTGAAAGCGGTCATCGTCTTGAAACAAGGCGTCGCGCCGTCCGACGCGCTGAAGGCCGAGCTCCAGGAGCACGTGCGCTCGCGGCTGGCCGCCTACGAGTACCCCCGCATCGTCGAGTTCGTGAGCGAGCTGCCGCTGACCGCGACCGGGAAAATCATCCGGCGCGCACTGCGGTCGGCGAAGAAGGGCTAGGCGCGGTCCGCCCGCGGCAGCCAGGCGAGGGCCTCGTCCATCGTGCCCCGCGGCCGGTACTCGAGCCCGACGCTGCCGCCATATCCGTGCTCGTCCAATTCGGCGAGGAATTCGCGGATCGGCTGTTTTCCCGTCCCCGGCTGGTTCCGCCCGGGGACGTCCGCGATCTGCACGTGCGCGACCAACGGAGCGTACCGGCGCAGCGCCGCGCGCGCGTCCGCACCCGCCATTCCCACGTGGTACTGGTCGAGCTGGAGCCGGACCGAGGACGAGCCGGCCCCCTCCACCAGCGCCGCGGCCTTCTCGACCGTGTCCGCGAAGTAGCCAGGCATGTCGATGCCGTTGATCGCCTCCACCAGCAAGGTCACTCCCGACGCCCTCGCCAGCGGCGCGGCGGCGCGCAGGTTCGCGATCGCGGTGCGCTCGGCCACCTCCCGGGCCACGCCCGCCGGCGGAATTCCCGCCAACGCGTTCAGCCGGTGCGTCCCGAATCGACCCGCCGCGACGATCGCGTCCCGCACGGTGGCGAGGAACTCCTGCTCGCGACCGGGCACGCTGAGCAGGCCGCGCTCACCTTTGGCCCAATCCCCGGGAGCGGGATCGAACAAGACCAGCTCCAGCCGGTGCTCGCGCAGCTCGCGCTCGACGCGCGCGGGATCGAGGGCATGGACGAAGAGAATCTCCACCCGGCGGAAGCCCGCCTCGGCGGCGGCGCGGAACTTGTCGTAGACCTCCAGGTCCGGCCAGAGCATGGTGAGGTTCGCTGTGTACCGCGGCATCACTCACCCCCGCCGCGGCTTGTCGACGGTGACGCCGGCGGGCTCCTCCCAGAGCTTCACCAGCGCGGACATGTCCTCGTCCGCGAGACCGCGCCCGCACGCCTCGAGGAACCGCTGCTCGACGAGCCCGCCGAGCAAGAGCGGCACGTTCCCGCTCTTCGCCTCGTCGTGGATGATCCCCAGGTCCTTGAGCAGGAGCCGCACCGAGGTCGCCGCGCTGAAGTCGCGCGAGATGAAGCGCGGCAAATTGCGCGTCATCATCGTCGAGCCGCCGAAGGACGTGCCGATCACTTCCAGCACGGTCTTCGGATCCGCCCCGAGCCTGGCGCCGAGCACCGCCGCCTCCGCGATGGCCGCGGTATGGACGCCCACCAGGAGCTGGTTGACCAGGTTGACCGCCTGCCCGGCCCCGTTGCCGCCGCAGAGACGGATGTTCTTCCCGAAGGCCTGGAACACGGGCACTGCCGCCTCGAAAGCGGCCTTTTCGCCGCCGACCATCACCGTCAGCGTGCCGGCCTGCGCGCCCGCCGGACCTCCCGAGACCGGAGCGTCGAGGAATTGCGCGCCGCGCGCCGCCAGAAGCTCGGCGCACCGTCGGTTGAGGGCCAGGCTGACCGTGGAATGGTCGGCGTAGATCTGCCCGCGCCGCGCGCCAGCGGCGAGCGCGCGGTAGACGTCCTCCACGGTCTGCGGAGTGGGCAGCGCCGTGAGCACGAGCTCGCCGTTCGCGGCGGCCTCCGCGGCCGACGCCGTCGACTGCGCGCCCTGCCGGACGAGGGCGTCGATCGGCGGACGGGATCGGTTGAACGCGTAGACCGTATGCCCGGCCTGGAGGAGCCGCGCGGCCATCGGAGCTCCCATCTTGCCCAGGCCGATGAAGGCTACGTTTGCCATGCGCGCGGCATATCATGCCCGCGGCCGGAGGACCTCAGGTTCGGGCGCGCCGAACGAAGGAATGCGCCGACGAAATGTCACGATCCGCGCATCGGGGATCTGTGGCACCATCCCGCGCTTCCTGGAGGGCTTCAGATGGAGATCAGCGCTCGCATCAAGGCGACCGAAGTCCTCATCGCAAAGTAGACGAGGCCTGCGCGCCTCGAGGCTCCACGACCTCGAGCGCCCGCACGCCGTAGATCGAGCGGGACGGCTCCTTGTCGGTCAAGACCACGAGCCGCAGCGGACCCTGTTCGCCCTGGAGTGGCTTCCCGTCGATCTTCCAGACCAGGAGCGCCTTCGTGGGACCCATCGATTCGAAGACTTCCGCGCAGCTCAAGACCGCCTGGAATTCGTCGGCAGCGGTCGCAATCACCACCATCCGCCAGCCCTTCCGCTTCTCCTGCGAGAGGAGTCTACCCCAACAGGACCTGATTGCGCGCGCCTCGTCTCTGGAAGCTTACCAAATCGGTAATCCTCCGGGGAAGCCCACCCCGTGTGCTATATGCGCGGCACGTCGCGGTTGGGGGAACTGGGCGACTCGGCGTCCAATTCCGTCCTGGCCAGGAACGGGAACACATCACTACCCCGGGAGTGCCGATGTCCCAGACAGGATTATCGAGAGGCCGCTTTGTTCATTTCCTTTATCCTTCGCTCGCGGCGCTAGCCCTGGCCGCGACTGCTTGCGGTCCGGCGGATTCGCAATCGACGGAGCTGGACCTCAAGACCACGGACCAGGCGCTCACCAGCGCGCCGCAGCAACTGCACCGTCACGCGCGCGTCTGCGGGGACGCCGCGCCCGGCCATGCCCGCTGCCACGCCTGGGTCCGGGTCAACAACGTGACCGGCCAGATCGAGCCGCTGGCCGCCGCTCCGGCTCCGGGCAGCTACACTCCCGCGGACCTGATCAGCGCCTACAAGCTGCCCACCACCGGCGGCAGCGGGATGACCATCGCCATCGTCGACGCGCAGGACGACCCGAACGCCGAGTCGGACCTCGCCGTCTACCGGGCGCAGTTCGGCCTCCCGCCCTGCACCACCGCCAACGGGTGCTTCCGGAAGGTGAACCAGAACGGCCAGGCCTCGCCACTGCCCGCGGCCAATGTGGGCTGGGCCGAGGAGATCTCGCTCGACCTCGACATGGCGAGCGCCATCTGCCCGAGCTGCCACATCCTGCTGGTCGAGGCGAGCAGCGCGTCCATCGCCAACCTGGGCGCCGCGGTGAACCGGGCCGCGGCGATGGGCGCCAACGTGATCAGCAACAGCTACGGCGGCGGCGAGAGCTCGAGCGATCCCAGCACCACCAACCAGTTCTACAACCATCCGGGCGTCCTCATCACCGTCAGCAGCGGCGACAGCGGCTTCGGCGTCGAGTACCCGGCCGCGGCCACCACCGTGCTCGCGGTGGGCGGCACCCACCTGGTCCGGGATTCCAGCGCGCGCGGCTGGACGGAGACGGTCTGGGGCAGCGCCAACAACGCCAACGGCGGAGCCGGCAGCGGCTGCAGCAGGT
>WNFK01167061.1_pt1 | contig 16125 bp, 13 predicted proteins | sample 5400281 | NCBI WGS metagenome assembly WNFK01 (sample SAMN13153350, study PRJNA577476) | soil metagenome | isolation source: 20 cm soil on Douglas fir-dominated hillslope | place: USA:California | collected 2013-09-17 | reverse complement strand
CGTAGCGTCCAGGTTCCCCCCGGAGTCAGACCATGCCCGCCACTTCTCAATCAGCCAAGCTGCCAGTCCGGCCGGCGAGTCGTTGAGGCCGTAGCCGACCGTCTGCGGTCTGGTGGACTGGATGGCGCCGTAGCCACGGTCATCCTCGCGCCACCGTTCAAACTGCGCAAGGTAAGCCTGCTCGGATTGCGACAACGGTCGCGATTCCCGTCCCAGGTATGGCGCGACATCGAGGTTGCTGAGATGAATGCCCAGCATCGGCTCCGGATTGTCGAGCGCCATGAACGTCGTCACAGCAGCCCCGAAGTCACCACCCTGCGCGCCGTATTGGCGGTATCCCAGGCCCTGCATGAGGCGATGCCAGAGGTCGGCCGTGTACCTGCTCGTCACTCCGGTTCTGTCCGGGCGCTCAGTGAATCCGTAGCCAGGCAGCGACGGGATGACTACGTCACATCCGGGGCCGGCTATGCCATGCGCGGCGGGGTTGGTCAGAAGAGGCACTAGCGGGAGGTACTCGGCGAAGCAACTCGGCCACCCATGAGTCATTACCAGCGGGATGCCCTCGCCGCTAACTGCTCGCTCGTGCACGAAATGGATCCCGATGCCGTCGATGTCGGCGCGAAAATGGTGGAAGGAATTCAGCCAGTCCTCTTGCGTTCGCCAGGCGAAACCGTCCGCCCAGTAAGCGAGGAGATCCTGCAGGTACAGCAGATCCGTGCCCTGCTCCCATGGCGTGGCCGGCGACTTCTCCGGCCACCGCGTGTTGCTAATCCGGGCGCGCAGGTCCGCGATGACCTCATCGCTCACATTGATGGTGAACGGATCGGCCTGGAAGTCAACCACGGCCTAAGCATTTCACATCGCCAGGTAGCTCCAACAGGCGTCGGCGTGGGAGGTCCTGGGCTACGCAAACAGCACGGCTCGGGCGTGCGCGTGCGCTTGTCCCGGAGCCCGGCGATCACTCGCCGGTCCTGGCGCCCGCGATCTCAGCGACGATGTCGAGGTGACCGACGTGCCTGGCGTACTCCTGCAGCAGATGGAACAGGATTCGCTCCAGCGGCGGCGGGTCGTCGCCGTCCCAGCGTTCGCCGGGCTGCCCGATATCTGCCAGGTCGTGGGCCTCGATGACGGCCCTGCTCCGCTCGGCCTGCGCGGCGAGAGCCGCGATCAGCCCGTCGAGCGTCTCGTCGGAAACGTGCCACCGCTCGTCCTTGCTGTCCGCCCACGGATCGGCCACGTCACGGCCCTCGAACCCCCACTCCAGCCAGCGCATCTCCACGTGCTGTAGGTGCTTGATCAACTCGAGCGGCGTCCAGCCCGACGGCAGGCGGCTGCGCCGCAACTCGCTCACGGGCAGCTCGATGAGCTTGGTAACCAGCCGGGATCGGAAATAGGCGAGATACCGGAGGAACACCTCGCGGCGCGAACTTGCCGGAATGGTCGGCTCGGGGAATGCGACGGGTTCGGAGAAATCATGAGCAGGCATGAACAGAACCCTGTCGCATAGCCGGCAATGCCGGCGAGCATTTTTTGCGGCCGGGAGTCAGCCGTCCGGGGCGATGGCCCGCGCCGCGACCGCGATGCCGATCGCGATGACCGCGAACACGATGGCAGCGACCACGCTGCCCTCGGCGGCCAGTCCGGCTGCCGCGGCGAGGAACAGCACGATCTCGACGCCTATCCGCCATGGATCGGGCCACCGGCGGCGCGCCCCTGGCGCTATGCCCATGCCCCAGATGACGGCGGCGGCGAGCGGCAAGAGGACGGCGAGCGCGATCCGCGCTGCGAGCCCGGAACTTGCGTTCGCGCCGACGATCGCCAGGACGGCGAGCAGAGCGAGTTCGGTCGCCAGCCGCGCGGCAAGCACGGCCCATCGCAGCGCGCCGCCAGGACCCGATTCGGCTGAGCCTGTCGCGCCTGCCGAATCCGATCCGACGCCATCATTGTTGACAGCCACGCGGACACCCTACCTACCGGGCATCAGAGCAACTCCGGGCGTTCCCGCCGCCTGGCACGCATATCTGGCCGTGGGGCCATCGGGCAGCTTCCCAGCCTCGCGCCGCCTGCTGGCGCCCGAACGGGTTCATACTTGGCAGTGTGACCACGGGGTGGAACAACCAGCAGGCAATTGACAAAGTTAACCGTACGTTGAAGGGCGGAAACTCCGGCCGCGGGGCTGTCCTGCTGATCGCAGCGGCGTTCCTGGCCCTGGGTATCTACACCGGCCACCTGTGGCTCTCTGTGCCATTCGGCATTGCGACTGCGATCGCAGCTTGGGCGGTTGTTAGCGCCCGGCGCAATGACCTGGCGGCCCGCCGGATGGAGCGCCGCGGGTTAGACCGGCGCTGAGTCTCCCAAGCCAGGCGCGTTTCGCGATTCAAGAGAGGTGGCGCTCGCACCGACGATCGCCAGCACGACAATCAACGCGATTTCAGTCGCAAGCCGAACGCCCAGGACAGCCGATCGCAACGCACCGACTCGTGGCGCCCGCTCGGCGGGCGAATCCGGCCGAAAGCCATCATTACCGGCAGTCACCCGGTCACCCTACTTGCTGCGAGCCTCAGCATGTCCGCTCACGCCAGCCAGAAATACAACAGCTATGGCCGATCACCTGCGTTCTTAGAACGTCGGTGGGCCATAGCTGTTGATCGGCCCCGGCGGTCAGGCCTGGCGGAAGCGCATCACGCCGCGGTCGATGACCACCGTTCCGTCCTGGGTGGCTGTCTGGAACTGAGCTGTCCCGCTGCCATCGGCGGCCGCGGCGTCTGTGACCCAGATGGAAATCGTGAGCGAGTCGCCTGGCAGCACGGGATGAGTGAACCGGCCCGACATCGACGCGAACCGTGCCGGGTCCGAGCCGCAGAGCGTGTGCAGCAGTGCGCGGCCGGTCACTCCGTAGGTACACAGGCCGTGCAGGATCGGGCGGCCGAATCCGCCCCTGGCGGCGAACTTGGGGTCGGCGTGCAGCGGGTTGCGGTCGCCGCACAGCCGGTAGATCAGTGCCTGTTCTGGCCTGGTCGCGAGGACTACCTGGTGGTCGGCCGTGCGCTCGGGGCGCTGCCACGGCTCGCTGCTGCCTCGCTCGCCGCCGAATCCGCCCTCGCCGCGGATGAAGGCGCCGCTGCGCGTGGTGACCATCGGTTCGCCGGTGGCCGCGTCAACAGCCTCGTTCTGGATCATGACAAGCGCGCCCGAGCCCTTGTCGTAAATGCCGCTGACCGTCGAGACCGTGCGCACCGTCCCGGCGACGGGCAGCGGCCGGTGCAGCTCGAACGATTGCTCGGCGTGCACGAGCTGGGCACGGTCGAAGTCACCCAGGCGCCGGCTGGTCGCCGCCTGGGAGATCAGCACCGCGAAGGTCGGCAGGACCTGCTGGTTGACGCCTTCCGAGTTCTCGGTGGTGAACTGCAACTCGTTGAGCGGATCGCCAAGCCCCGCCCCTACACCCACCGCGTAGAGCAGCGCGTCGGTCGACGTCCAGGACCGCTCGTGTGGCTCTCCCGGTTCGCCCACCAGGCTGTGGTCGAGTGCCATGATCGCCTCCTGCGCTTTGTTATAGCCCGGTATTAGAACTTGGTTCTAGAATCATTGTCCGAAGGCGGATACCGACGTGTCAACGGACCGAAACCCAGGACGACCGGAGTGACCATGGGGCTGCTTGACGGAAAGGTCGCGATCGTGACCGGCGCCAGCCGGGGAATCGGTGCCGAGATTGCCCGGCGATTCGGTTCTGAGGGAGCAGCGGTGGCGGTCGCGGCGCGGACGACCGAACCCGGCCAGTCGCGGCTGGACGGGACGATCGGCGAGACCGCGGCCGCGATCCGGGCCACACGGGGCACAGCCGTCGCGATTCCCGCGGATCTGTCCAAGACCGAGGACAGGGAGCGGCTGGTCGCCGAGACCGTCCGCCAGCTCGGCCCTCCCGACATCCTGGTGAACAACGCCGCGGTCACCTACTTCACCCGGGTCGAGGACTTCGCCCCGCGCCGGTACAAGCTGATGTTCGAGGTGCAGGTGCAGGCGCCGTTCCACCTCGCGACGCTGGTGCTGCCCGGCATGCGGACCCGCGGCCGGGGCTGGATCCTGAACATCTCCTCGCGAGCGGCGCTGCATCCTTCGATACCGCCCAATCAGTGGGCCGGACGCGGCGGGACCGTCTACGGCATGTGCAAGGCCGCGGTCGAGCGCTTCTCCACCGGCCTGGCCGCCGAGCTTTACAGCGACAACATCGCGGTGAACGCGCTGTCTCCGATCAGGGTGGTGCCCACGCCCGGAACGATCTTCCACGGATTGACCACGCCCGACGACGAGAACGCCGAACCGCCAGCGATCATGGCGGCCGCGGCCCTGGCGTTGTGCCACGCCGAGCCGCGGAGCCTGACCGGGCGGATCGCGTACTCCCAGGAACTGCTCGACGAGCTGGGGGTGAGCGTGCCTGGCTAGGCACGCACGTTAGACGCCGATCCTGGTGGCCAGCCGCTCGCGGTGATAACTCGAGTCGCCGAGGAAAAGCTCGCTGGCCTTGGCGCGCTTGAAGTACAGGTGCGCGTCATGCTCCCAGGTGAAGCCGATCCCGCCGTGGATCTGGATGTTCTCGGCCGCGACGTGGAAGTACGTGTCCGAGGCGAGCGCCTTGACCAGGGCGGCGACGACCGGGATCTCCGGCGATTCCTCCGCGACAGCGGCGGCCGCGTAGCCGACCGCTGAGCGGAGCGATTCGACCTCGAGAAGCAGGTCAGCGCAGCGGTGCTTGATCGCCTGGAAGCTGCCGATCGGCCGGCCGAACTGGTGCCTGATCTTCGCGTACGACACCGCCATGTCCAGCGCGCGCTGGACGCCGCCCAGCTGCTCGGCTGCCTGCGCGATCGCGGCGACGTCGAGGGTCCGGCTGAGGATCGCCGCCGCTTCGCCCGGCTCGCCGATCAGCCTGGCCGGTACGGAACTGAACTCGAGCCTGGCGAGCCTGCGGGTCTGGTCCAACGTCGGCAGCTGCTTGCGGGTCAGCCCGTCGGCATCGGCCTGGATGGCGAACAGGGACAGGCCGGCGTCGGTCCTGGCCACTGCGAGGATCAGGCTGGCGGTATGCCCGTCGAGCACGAAGCTCTTGTGCCCGTCGAGCACCCAGCCGCCTCCGGCCTGGCTGGAGCTGGCCTGGCTGGAGCTGGCCTGGCTGGAGCTGGCCAGGCTGGCGGCGAGCCTGATCGCGTCCGGCTCCCAGGAGCCGTCATCCTCGGTAAAGGCCAGCGTCGCCACCGTCTCGCCGCCCGCGATTCCGGGCAGCAGATCACGCTTGGCGTCGTCGTCCGAGCTCGCGAGCAGCGCGGTAGCGGCAAGGACGGCGCTGGCAAGGTAAGGCCCTGGGTAGAGCGCGGCGCCTAGTTCCTCAAGCACGATCGCTTGTTCGGCGAAGGTGAACCCGGCGCCGCCGTACTCCTCGGGAATGGCGATGGCTTGCAGGCCGAGCTGGCCGGCCGAATAGTTCCAGATCTTTTCATCGGTTCCGTCGGCCGAGTCCATCAGCTCGCGGACCCGCTGCACCGGCACCCGGTCCGCGAGGAAGCGCCGTACCGACTCCCGCAGCTCCTGCTGCTCTGTGCTGGGGGCGAGCTTCATATCTCAGTTCCGTTCTGCTCTGGCCCGCGATCGGACGTGGCCTGCGGTGCTGCCTGCCCGGCGGTGCTGGCGATCTGATCCTTCAGGTTCTGCTGGGCCGTGACGACCAGAACGTCGAGCGCCTCGACCTGGTCCCCTTCCACCCACAGCGGGTTGACTTCAACCGAGTGAAGGGAGTCGCCCAATGACAGTGCGGCGTCGGCGATCCGCACGATGATCCTCGCCACGGAGTCGAGGTCGGCCGGCCGCCGGCCCCGTGCGCCGCGCAGCAGCGGCGCTGAGCGCAGTTCGCCGAGCATCCGGATCACCTCGTCGGGGCCGACCGGCAGCACGCGCAGGCTGACATCGCCGAGCACCTCCACCCAGACGCCGCCCATGCCTACCGTGAGCACCGGCCCGAACGCCGGATCCACGCTGATCCCGGCCAGCAGCTCGGCACCACCGGTGCGCATCGGGCTGACCATGACGCCATCGATGCCGGCCCGTTGCACGGCCTCGCCCGCCGCCAGGACCCGTTTGAACCCGGCTCGCAGCTGCGTGACGTTGCGCAGGCCGAGCTCCACGCCGCCGATGTCGGACTTGTGGACGATTCCGGCCGAGCTGATCCGCAACGCGACCGGGTAGCCGAGCCGCTTGGCAGCCGCGGCGGCTTCATTGGCCGACATCACTAGCTCGCCAGGCACAAGTGGCACGTCGAACGCCGCCAGCAGGTCCCGGGCATCGGCCTCCCGCCACGGCACCTCCGGCGAATCCTGACCTGCCCGCCCCGGCCGCCCGGCAGGGCCCGGCCAGATCCGGCCGCGACCCTCGGTCCAGCGCAGCGCGTTGCCGATCGCCTGGACGGCGAGTTCCATCCCGCCGATCAGATGGATGCCGTTCCTGCCGAGCACGTCCCTGCCGTACTCGGGCACGTCCACGCAGGTATAGCCGACGGGAATGACCGGGATGGGGGACGATGCTATCCGCTGGCCGATCCAGGCCACCCGCTCCTCAAGAATGCTGGCCAGCGTCTCGTCGGCCGGCCTGACGTCGGGCAGCGTGAGCCCGGAGAAGAATACGAAGTCCAGGCCGGGATCGCTGACGGCGGCGTCCAGCGCATGGTCGATAGCGGTGAGCGCTGAGGTGCGCTGATTGGCCAGGAAGTAGCCGGTCACGTCGAGCGGGTTGCGCACCTGGGCGAACGGCGGAACGTGCGGCGCGATCGCCGCGGCGGTGGGGGGTTCGAACGGCGGAATCTCGATGCCCTGGGCGGCCGCCCGGTCGGCGATGATGTCGCAGGCCCCGCCAGAGGCTGTGAGCACGCCCATCCTGCGGCCTTCTGGGCTGCGCCCGGAGCCGAGCAGGGCGCCCGTGGTCAGCAGCTCCTCGATGCTGGTCACCCGGATCACGTTGAGCTGGCGGAGCGCGGCGTCGACTACCGCGTCGTCGCCCGCGATCGACCCGGTGTGGGCGAGAGCGGCCTGTTGGCCCGCCGCGCTGGAGCCCGCTTTGAGCGCGACGATCGGCTTGCCAGCACGATCGGCGCGTTCGGCGGCCGCGGCGAACCGAGCCGGGTCGCCGATCTGCTCGAGGAACAGGCAGATGACCCGCGTGCTGTCGTCCTCGATCAGGTACTCGATCACATCGGGCGCGGTGACCATGGCCTCGTTGCCGAGGCTGGCGAGCGTGCTCACGCCGATCGCGCGCGACCGGGCAAAGCTCAGCATCACGCTGGCCAGCGCGCCGCTCTGCATTGCGATCCCGACCGGCCCGGCCTGCAGCGGCACAGGAACGGTCAGCGCGAATGGGCCGGCCTTGGCGTGCGTGTTGAGGAAGCCGAGGCAGTTTGGCCCCAGCAGGGTGATCCCGTGCGCCGCCGCACGGGCGGCGAGGCTCTCCTCCAGCGTCCGGCCGCCGTCGCCAATCTCCCGGTACCCGGATGCGAGCACAATGGCGCCGCGCACTCCGGCTGCGCCAGCGTCCTCAAGCACCCCTTCGACCGCGTCGGCAGGCACCATGATGAACGCGAGGTCGGGCGGCTCGGCCAGGTCGCGCAGGCTGGCCACGGCCAGCCTGCCGAACACCGCGGAGTGCCGCGGATGGACCGGGGTCAGCTCGCCGGCAAAACCGGTCGCCGTGGCGCTCGCGAAGACGAACCGGGCCCAGGCCGACGTGGGCGAAGCACCGACGACTGCGATGCTGCGCGGCGCGAAGAACTCGGCGAGACGGCCAGGCGTGACAAGCGAGCCGGGCGTCACGAGCGAGCCGGGCGTCACGAGCGAGCCGGGCGCGGGGGGTCGGCCGGTCACGCGGCGCGGGCCGTGGCTGCCACGGCGGTGCGGCGTCCTGGGCCTGGGCGGCGCCAGCGGTGGTGCCGCCCAGCCCTGGTCAGTGCTGCCGGGAGCGCGCGCGTCGGGCAGGCCGCCGCGCGGCCGCTCACCGGCGGTCATTGGCTACGGCCCGCGGCTCCTTCGGCAGCCCGAGAGCGCGCTCGCCGACGATGTTGCGCTGGATCTCGCTGGTGCCGGAGTAGATGGTTCCGGCCCGGCTGGACAGGAACACGTTCTGCCAGGCGGTCGTCGGGTAGCCGGCCCCGTCGGGGCGGACCAGCGCGTCCGTGCCGACGATGCCGACGGCGATCTCGCCGAGCCGTTTGTGGTACTCGCTCCAGGCCAGCTTGGCGACCGACGCCTCCGGGCCGGGCTGCTTGCCCTCGGCGACCTGAGCGAGGGTGCGCAGCCCGCTGAAGCGCATCACCTGGACGCCGCTGTAGGCCCAGGCGAGCTGTTGGCGGATCAGTGGATCGGTGTCCTTGCCGTATTTTCGCGCGGTTTCGACCAGTTCCCAGAACTCCCGCTCGAAGCCCAGGTGGTGCACAGTGGCCGAGCCGCCGCGCTCGTGCCCGAGCGTGGTCATGGCCACTTTCCAGCCGTTGTTGAGCCCGCCGATCACGTTGAACAGCGGCGCCCGCACGCCGTCGATGAAGTCCTCGCAGAACTCGGCCGCACCGGACATCTGCCTGATCGGCCGGTATTGCACGCCGGGGTCCTTGAATGGGAACAGCACGTACGACAGCCCAGCGTGCTTGGGCGCATCAGGGTCGCTGCGGCAGAGTGCGAACATCATGGTCGCCCGCGCCGCGCCCGACGTCCAGACCTTGGTGCCGGTGATGACGACCTCGTCGTCCTTGACCTCAGCGCGAGTCTGCACCCCAGCCAGGTCGGAGCCATAGTCGGGCTCGGAGAAGCCCTGGCAATACACGTCCTCGCCGGAGATGATCCGAGGCAGGAAGTACGCCCGCTGCTCGTTATTGCCGTGCACGATGATCGACGGGCCGACCAGGCTCTCGCCCATGCCGCGCCTGACCCGCGGCAGGCCAGCCCGGTGGAATTCCTCGTTCAGCACCGCGAGCCTGACGCCGTCCATGCCCTGGCCGCCGAACTCCTCGGGCCACTGCGGGCAGATGAGCTTGGCCTCGGCGAGCCGGCGCTCCCACTCGGCGTACGCCGGATCCGCCGTCGCCCGGGCGAGCTCAGCGCCCTGGTACCCGCCCGTGGTCGACACGATCTTCCAGTCGGTCAGCCCGGCGAGTCCCCCGGGAGCGTTGGCCGCGATCCATTCGCGGAGCTGAGCCCGGAACTCCGCGATCTCCGGGCCGAGGTCAAGATCCATGACGAGCCTCCCGGCGGGGGATTGAAATCTTAGAATCAAATTCTAAGTTCGATGACAACAAAGCGCCCGTGGCATTGTCAAGACTGGCAGGTCAGCCGACCCCGGGGCTAGTCCGGCGAGCCGACGGGATCTTCAGGTCGTCGGCTTCCAGGGGCCACCAGTCATCACGCGGCGCGCGTACTCGATCACGGCGTCGATGACCACGTTGGCCTGGCGGCGGTTCCGCGAGGCGGCCACCTCTCGTGCGCCAGCACCGATCAGCGAGGTAAGGATCGAGGCATAGAGCCGGTCGAGCGAGGTGTCAGCGAGCCGGAGAAGCGCGTCGTTCTGACTGACCCACTCGTGCTCCCTGCCCCGCTTCATGAGTTCGAATCCCGGCGGCCCGTCGCCCGAGACGAAGAGCATCGCCAGGTCACGGCGCAGCCAGCTGCCCTCGAGGAAGGCCCTGGCTCCGATGCAGAACAGGGCCGTTGGATCGCTCTCGCCGGACCGCCGCGCGTGCGCGACTGCCTCGCTCGCCGCCTTCTCGTGCGCGGCCTGGTGATCTTGCCAGAGGGCCAGGAACAGCTCGCCTTTGCCGCCGAAGTGGTGGTACAGGCTGCCCACGCTCGAGCCGGCCCGCTCGACCACATCGGCGATGCTGGCGCTGGAGAAACCCTGCTCGGCGAAGACCTCGCGGGCTGCGTCCAGCAGCGCGCGCTGCGTCTGCTTCGTCCGCCCCCACTGCCAGGCGCCGCCGGCCGGTCGGCTCGTCAGCTCGCTCGACATCGTCACGACCCGTCTGGTGGCCTTGACACGGCCGCCTTGACAGTGCCAAGTTCCCCACCTGAAGGTAATTCCAGAAGAGAATTCTAGTAATCGTGCCGAGGGTTCATCCAGGAAAGGGCCGGTGAGCAGCGATGGGACGGCTTGACGGGCGGGTCGCGATCGTAACAGGCGCGGGGCGCGGCATCGGCAGGTCGGTCGCCATCCTGCTGGCCAGCGAGGGCGCCGCCGTGGTTGTCAACGATCTCGGTTCGGCGGTGGACGGCTCGGGCAGCGACGCAGGCCCGGCCGGCCAGGTTGTGGACGAGATCGGCGCGGCGGGCGGCAAGGCCGTCGCGAACGGTGCTGACGTCTCCGACCACGCGGCCGCCGAGACTCTGGTCGGGTCCGCGATCGAGCAGTTCGGGCGACTGGATGTGCTGGTGAACGTGGCAGGCATCCTCCGCGACCGGATGGTCTTCAACATGACCGAGCAGGAGTGGGACGACGTCATCAGGGTGCACTTGAAGGGCACCTTCAACACCACGAAGTTCGCGGCGGCGCACTGGAGGTCGCTCCGCGACGAGACGGCACAGAACCGGATCATCAACTTCACGTCGGTCTCCGGCCTGCACGGGGCCCCCGGCCAGCCGAACTATGCGGCCGCGAAGATGGGCATCGTGGGCCTGACCTACTCGTCCGCGAACGCGCTGCAGCGGTACGGCGTGACGGTCAACGCGATCTCGCCTGGCGCGGCCACGCGGATGACCGACTCGGTGCCGACGGAGCGGCGCAGGACTTCCCGGCTAAGCGCCGATGAGTGGTCACCGGAAAACGTCGCGCCGGTGGTTACCTACCTGGCGAGTGAGCAGTCGGGCTGGATCACCGGGCGGATCGTGCACTCATCGGGCTACGAGATCGCGCTTTACAACAATCCCGAGCCCGTGGTCCGGCTGATCGGAACCGGCCCGTGGGACCTGGACAACCTGGCCAGCCAGGTCGAGCGCTCGTTCGGCCCGCTGATCGGCCGGAACCGATGATGGGCCAGAAGGCGGTGCCGGTGCCGACTCCGGACACCCAGCCGTTCTGGGACGGGTGCGCGGCTGGGGAGCTGCGGATCCAGCGGTGCCTCGACTGCGACCAGCCGTATTTTTACCCGCGTCCGGTCTGCCCGGCGTGCGGGTCGGCGCGGGTGGACTGGTTCACCGCGAGCGGCGAGGCGACGCTGTACTCCTACGTGATCAACCACCGCCCGGCGCCCGGCTTCGAGGAGGAGGCACCCTACGCGATCGCCGTCGTCCAGCTCGCCGAGGGGCCGCGGATGATGACCAACCTCATCGGGGTGCCGAACACGCCAGAGGACCTCGTGCTCGGCATGCCGCTGCGCGTCACCTTCACCCGTCGCGGCGATCTCAGCCTGCCGCTCTTCACTCCGGCGGCGACAGCGCCGGAAACGGCTCCATGACCGGCGTCATTATCGCCGGAGCAGCCGAAACCGACCAGCTCGGCAAGCTTCCTGATCACTCCGCGCTCCAGCTGCATGCCGAGGCCGCGCTCAACGCGGTCGCTGATGCCGGCCTCACGCTGAAGGACATCGACGGGATCGCGACGGTCAGCTCGCCAGGACCGGTCCAGATCGCCCACTCGCTCGGCATCGTCCCGCGCTGGATGGACGGCACGGGCGTCGGCGGAACGTCGTTCCTGCTGCACGTCAGGCATGCCGCGGCCGCCATTATGGCCGGGTACGCCAGCACCGTGCTGATCACACACGGCGAGTCGGGCCGGTCCAGGGTCGGGGCGGCCCGATTCGCTCCCGCACCGAGCTCGATCCAGGGCCAGTTCGAGGCGCCTTACGGCGTATTCGGCGCGACTACGGCGTTCACGATCCCGGCACTGCGCTACATGAAGGACTACGGGCTCACCCACGAGCAGCTTGCCTACGTGGCCGTCGCGCAGCGGCGCTGGGCGGCGAAGAACCCGCGTGCCATGTACCGCGACCCGATCACTGTCGATGACGTACTCGCGTCGCGAATGGTGGCGTATCCCTTCCACCTGCTCGAGTGCTGCCTGGTGACCGATGGCGGCGGGGCGCTGATCCTCACGTCGGCCGACCGGGCCGGAGAATTTCCCAAGCCCGCCGTGCACGTGCTGGGCACCGGGGAGTCGTCGGAGACGCCGGTGATTTCGCAGATGGCGGACTTCACCGAGTCACAGGCGTTTCGCCTGGCCGGCCAGGCAGCCTTTGCGGAGGCAGGTATCGGAACGGGCGATGTCGGGCACCTGATGATCTATGACGCGTTCGCGCATCTGCCGATCTACGGCCTGGAGGCACTTGGCTTCGTGCCCAAGGGCGAGGCAGGCACTTTCATCGCCGATGGGAATACCGAGCCAGGCGGCTCGCTGCCGCTGAACACCAACGGCGGCGGGCTGTCGTACACCCACACCGGCATGTACGGGATGTTCGCCATCCAGGAGTCAGTCCGCCAGGTCAGGCGCGAAGCCGCCGCGCAAGTGGACGGCCCTGAGATCAGCGTCGTGCTCGGCAACGGCGGCATGTTCGCCACCTCGGGCGTCCTGGTCCTCGGCAAGCACCCGCACTGACCCGCCGCCGGCCGGCTGACCTGCCCGACGGCCACCTAAAGGGGCGCTCGTTACTGTGGGATCCGAAGGATTCGGCCGGTGCGATCCACCTGGTATGGCAAGGAGGTCAGATGGCTGACGGTGCGGTGGCAATTGTCGGCGGCAGGGTTGCCCCGATCGCGGGACCCGATATCCCGGGCGGGACGGTCCTGATCGAGAACGGCAGGATCGCCGCCGTCGGCGCAGCCGACGCGGTGGCCGTCCCCGACGGCGCTCAGGTTGTCGACGCCGCCGGATCGTGGGTCCTGCCCGGCTTCATCGAGGCGCACGGGCACGTCGGCGTGAGCGAAGAGGCCGAGGGCTGGGCTGGCGAGGACACCAACGAGATGACCGAGCCGGTCACCGCGCACGTGCGTGCCATCGACGCGATCAACCCCGCGGACATGGGGTTTCGCGACGCTATCAGCGGCGGAGTGCTGGCCGTCAACGTAAACCCCGGCTCCGGCAACCCGATCGGGGGCCAGACGGTCGCGCTGAAATGCTGGGGCCGGACCGTCGACGAGATGGCGCTGCGGCAGCCGTCGGGAATGAAGTCCGCACTCGGCGAGAACCCGAAGCGCGTCTACGGCGAGCAGAAGAAGACCCCGAGCACTCGTCTGGGTACGGCAGCGGTGATCCGCGGAGCGCTGGTCGCGGCCGCGAATTACCTGGAGCGCATCGACGCCGAGCAGCGCAAGCCAGAGACCGAGCGCAAGCCGGTCGACCGCGATCTCAAGCTGGAGGCGCTCGGCCTGGTGCTGCGCAGGCAGATCCCGTGGCGCCAGCATTGCCACCGCGCCGACGACATCGCGACCGCGATCAGGATCGCCGACGAATTCGGCTACGACCTGGTGATCGACCACGGCACCGAGGCGCACCTGCTGGCCGACATCATCGCCGCCAGGGGCATCCCGGTGATCATCGGGCCATTGCTGACCAGCAGGTCGAAGGTCGAACTGCGGAACAGGTCGCTGGCCAACCCCGGCCGATTGGCGAAGGCGGGCGTCACGATCGCCATCACTACTGATCACCCGGTCGTGCCGGTCAACTTCCTCGCCCACCAGGCGGCGCTCGCCGTCAAGGACGGCCTTGACCGCGAGACCGCGCTGCGCGCACTGACGATTAACCCCGCCAGGATCGCCGGTATTGACGACAGACTCGGTTCCATCGAGCCGGGCAAGGATGCCGACCTGGTGATCTGGTCAGGCGATCCGCTCGACGTGCTCAGCCGCGCGGTCCGCGTGTTCATCGACGGCGCAGAGATCTACTCCTACTTCGGCGGCGAGGCCCAGTTCGCCGAGCTGTGACGCGTCCGTCCAACGCTGGCGCCACCCAGCGGGCGCCACCCAGCGGACCGAGCGGCGATGCTCGCGGCGGACGATGTTGTCAGCGCTGCTGCTCGCGGATCTGGCGCTTGATCCTGGCGAGCATCGCTGCCATGCCGCGCAGCCGCAGCGGGCTAACCATGTCCTGCAATCCGAGCTGGCTCGAGAACTCTCCCGGCGTGGCCAGGACCTCCTCCGTGCTCAGCCCGTCCAGCCCGGCGTGCAAGATACCGGCGAAGCCGCGGGTTGTCGGCGCTTCCTGCGGCGCGTCGAAGAACAGGTGAACGGTCGCGTCCTGGTCCACTTCAACGGCCAGGAAAAGCGGTGTCTGGCATTCTGGCACCGGCTCGAGCAGGTCCGGGTGCTCGGCGTAGCGGGCCGGCAAGGATGGCAGATCCCGGGAGAACTCCAGCAGCAGCTGCAGCCGTTCGGCGCCTGGGATGGCGTTGAACTCGTCGGCGATGTCCTGCAGCCGGGGATGGAGTGCGGTCGTTGTCACGGCTTCTCCCCGCGAGTGATGGGAGCCCGGACGGTGTTCCCCCACTCGGTCCAAGAGCCGTCGTAGTTGCGCACGTTCGGGTAGCCGAGCAGATGGTGCAGCACGAACCAGGTATGACTGGAGCGCTCACCGATTCTGCAGTAGACCACGACATCATCGTTTGGGCGGAGCCCGGCCTCGCCCTGGTAAATGGCCTCAAGTTCCGCCCGGATGCGGAAGGTGGCATCCTCGGCGGCCGCCCGTGACCACGGGACACTCCTGGCGCCGGGGATATGCCCGCCGCGCAGGGCGCCTTCCTGAGGGTAGTCGGGCATATGCAGCAGCTCACCGGTGTACTCACCAGGAGAGCGAACATCGATCATTGGCTTGCCGAGGTGGTCCAGTACCTGATGCTGGAACGCGCGGATCTGCTGGTCATCACGGTCGATGACGGGGTAGATGCCGCGCGGCCGTTGCGGCGTGTCGGTGCTGAGCGGGCGGCCCTCGGCGATCCACTTGGCCCGGCCGCCGTCCATCAGGCGCAGGTCAGGGTGCCCGAATAGCGAGCACACCCACAACGCGTACGCCGCCCACCAGTTGTTCCTGTCGCCGTAGAGGACCAGAGTTGTGTCCCGGCTGATCCCCTTCTGCGACATCAACCGGGCGAAGCGGGCTCCATCGACATAGTCGCGGGTCACGGGGTCGTTGAGCTCGGTGTGCCAGTCCAGCTTGACCGCGCCGGGGACGTGGCCGGTCTCATACAGCAGCACATCCTCATCGGACTCGGCCACCACCAGGTCAGGGTCATCCAGATGGCGGCTCACCCATTCAGTCGTCACGACCATCTCCGGGTGGGCATACTCCGCGAACTTCGCCGCGGAATCATAGGGCAGTGCCACTGCAACCTCACCTCCGCCCGCTACCGGCCCCGCGGCCGCCATGGACGCCGCGAGGGTGCGCCAACACCCACACTTAACACTAACGCCGCAGCCCGGCCAGGCCTTCCTGGCGCCCACCATGCGAGTGCTACCCGGCGCTTTGCCCTATCTAGTCCGAGCCGATTACGTCACCGATGCGGTGCACGCGAAGCGCGTTGGTCCTGCCGGGCGTGCCCGGCGGGCTGCCCGCGACAATGACGATCTTGTCGCCTATACCGCAGCGCCCGACGTCGAGGAGCGCCTTCTGTACCTGCCTGACCATGTCATCGGTATGGCGCACCGGAGGGACGATGAACGTCTCCACGCCCCAGGTGAGTGCTAGCTGGCTGCGCGTCGCCTGCAGCGGCGTGAAGGCGAGCAGCGGAATCGGCGACCGGTACCTGGCGAGCCGCCTGGCGGTCTCGCCCGACATGGTAAACGCCACTAGCGCCATGGCGTTGACGACCGCGCCGACCTCGGCGGCTGCGCGCGCGATGGCGCCCCCAGTGGTCGTGGGCGCGCCTGGCAACGAGTAAGTGGCGTGCAGGCACTCGCGCTCGGCCGCGACGACAATCCTCGCCATTGTCGCAACAGCGTCAGCCGCGTACGCGCCGATGCTGGTCTCCGCCGACAGCATGAGTGCGTCAGCACCGTCGAGCACTGCATTGGCGACATCCGACGCCTCAGCTCTGGTTGGCCTGGGCGCGGAGATCATCGACTCAAGCATCTGCGTCGCCACGATGACGGGCTTGGCCTGGTCCTGAGCCAGCCTGATCGC
>WNFK01032533.1_pt4 | contig 16155 bp, 12 predicted proteins | sample 5400281 | NCBI WGS metagenome assembly WNFK01 (sample SAMN13153350, study PRJNA577476) | soil metagenome | isolation source: 20 cm soil on Douglas fir-dominated hillslope | place: USA:California | collected 2013-09-17 | reverse complement strand
ATCGCGGGCATCGCTCCCTGGTACTTCAAGAAGGCGATCTCGGATTACGCGGCCGGCAAGCGGCCGTCGCCCGAGATGGAGCCCTACGCGAAGATGGTGTTGCAGTCGGGTGTGGATGACATCGCCGCCTACTTCGCGGCTCAGGCGCGGACGCCGTCGCCGGTCAAGCCCGACCCCGACCGTGCGTCGATCGAGCGCGGGCGGGCCGCCGCCGTCCAGTGCACGGTCTGCCACGGCGCCTCGGGCAAGGGGGATCCGTCCAAGGGCGTGCCCGACCTCACGGGCCAGCCGCGGGGATATCTGCGCACCCAGATGCTCCTCTTCAAGCTCGACCGGCGAAGCCCCGGTGACGATCAGCTCAAGGCCGTGAAGGTGCTGATGCGGACCATCCCCGACGAGCAGATCGCCGACCTCGCGGCCTACTGGTCGAGCGTCCGCTAAGTGGCGTTCGCCGATGGAGCGATTCTCGTCGCGCTCGGGCTCGTGATCGGAGCCTTCGGAACGCTCATCGGCGCCGGCGGCGGATTCATCCTCGTTCCCATCCTGGTCCTCGGCTACCACTTTCCGCCGGCTCAGGCCGTCGGCACGTCGCTGTCGCTCGTCTTTCTCAACGCGGCCTCGGGAAGCGTGGCCTACCTCCGTCAGCGGCGAGTCGATCTCTCGCTCGGCTGGAAGTTCGCCGCGTCGACGGTCCCCGGGGCCATCATCGGGGCCTTTCTCACGCGGTCGCTCTCCTCGTCGCTGTTCAACCTGCTGTTCGGCATCGTGCTGCTCGCGATCGCGGTGCTGCTCTTCTCCGGTATCACGGCGGCGCCGTCGAGCCGCGCCGGGGTCCGCCAGGTGGTCGACGCCTCCCGTGAGGCGCACACCTACCGGGTCGACGTCTGGAAGGGCGTGGTCGTCAGCCTGCTCGTCGGGTTCATGTCGAGCATTCTCGGCATCGGCGGCGGCATCATCCACGTGCCGTTCCTGATCGTGGCGCTGAGCCTGCCGATCCACATCGCCACCGCCACCTCCCACTTCGTCTTGAGCATCTCGGCCTTCGTCGGGGCCGTGACGTTCCTGGCGCTCGGCAACGTCGATCTCCGCACCGTGGCGCTCATGGGCGCCGGCATCCTCGTGGGCGCGCAGCTCGGGGCGCGGGCGTCGCTTCGCGCCGGCGCGACCTTGATCCGGCGAATCCTCGCCGGCTCGCTCGCCGTCGTCGGGCTCCGCATGATCCTGCAAGGGCTCGGCCGTGCGTAGGCTCGTCTGACATGCGCTACGGCTTCGTGATCGACCAGCGCCGGTGCATCGGCTGTCACGCGTGCACGGTGGCGTGTAAAGAGGAAAATCGTGTCCCGCTCGGCGCGTTCCGCACCTGGGTGAAATACATCGAGCGCGGCAGCTTCCCGAACACGCGCCGCTACTTCTCCGTGCTCCGCTGCAATCACTGCGACTCGGCACCGTGCGTGACCATCTGTCCGACCGTCGCCCTCTACCGGCGCGACGACGGCATCGTCGATTTCGACGGCGCTCGCTGCATCGGCTGCAAGTCGTGCATGCAGGCCTGCCCGTACGACGCGCTCTACATCGACCCGGAGACGCAGACGGCGGCGAAGTGCAACTACTGCGCGCATCGAATCGAGGTCGGCCTCGAGCCCGCGTGCGTCATCGTGTGCCCGGAGCAAGCGATCATCGCCGGCGACCTCGACGATCCCGCCTCGCAGATCGCCACGATCGTGGCGCGCGAGCCGGTGCAGGTGAGAAAGGCCGAGCAGGGTACGCGGCCCAAGGTGTTCTACCTCGGCGCCGACGCCGCCGCGCTCACTCCGGAGCTTCAGATCCCGTCGGAGCATTACCTCTGGGCCCAGCGACCGGCGCAGGAGGTCGACCTGATCAGGATGGTCGCCGCCGCGCAAGGGGCGGATCACGCGCTCGGCGGTGCGGCGCTCAGCCGGCCCGTCTACGACGTGCCGCATGCCGTCCGGCCCTGGGGCTGGAAGGTCTCCGCGTATCTGTGGACGAAATCCGTCTCGGCCGGCGCGCTGCTCGTGGCGGCTTTCGCCGGCTCCGAATCGTGGGGCAGCCTCTTCACCGGGGCCGCGCCGGCGCTGAGTCTCCTCTTCCTGGCCATCACGACCGCGCTGCTCATCGCCGACCTCAAGCGGCCCGAGCGCTTCGCCTACATCTTGCTGAAGCCGAACTGGCGCTCGTGGCTCGTGTGGGGCGCGTGGATCTTGATGGCGTTCGGCATCACCGGCGCCGTGTGGCTCATCGGCGGCGTCACGGGACGGTCGGGCCTGCTCCATCTGGCGCTGATTCCGTCGATCCTGCTGGCGCTCGCCAGCGCGGGCTACAGCGCGTTCCTGTTCGGACAGGCCGAGGGCCGAGATTTCTGGCAGAGCCCGCTCGTGCTGCCACACTTGATCATCGCCGCCGTGGTCGCGGGCGCCGCGACCCTGTCGGTCGCTGCGGCGATGGCGCCGCTTCAGAGCACGGAGGCGGACCCGAGCGCGACCTTGTGGCCGCTCCTGTTCCTGTCCCTGATGGCTCACGGGTTTCTCGTCGCGCTCGAGGTGTTCAATCGGCACGCGGTCCACGACGCGACGCTCGCGGCGCGCTTGATCCGGCGCGGACCGTATCGCGCGCGCTTCTGGGGCGGCGTGGTGCTGGGCGGCGTGGTCGCGCCGATGGCGCTGATGATCGCCGGCGCGGCATCGGACTCGACCACCGTGAGCACCCTCGGCGCGCTGCTCGCGCTGGCCGGACTCTGGGTGTGGGAGGACTTGTGGGTGAGGGCCGGACAGTCGGTTCCGCTGAGCTGAGACCGTTCGCCAGGACGATAGGACGACCATGACAGATCGCGCGGCCATACCGCTCCATCCCGTAGCCCGGGAGATCGCCGAATCCCAGGGCGGCCTCAAGAGCTACCCGCCCGTCGAGCGCTGGGACAACTGGGAAGAGTACGATCCGGTCGCGTGGCCGCAGAAGGTCAAGCGCCACTACTCGCTGATCCCGACGATCTGCTTCAACTGCGAGGCGGGCTGCGGCCTGCTCGCCTACGTCGATCGCGAGACGCTCGCGATCCAGAAGTTCGAAGGCAACCCCGCCCACCCCGGGAGCCGCGGGCGCAACTGCGCCAAAGGCCCCGCGACGCTCAACCAGGTGACCGATCCGGAGCGGATCCGCTATCCGCTGCGCCGGGTCGGCCCCCGCGGGGGCGGGCGGTGGGAGCGCGTCACATGGGACGAAGTGCTCGACGACATCGGCGGGCGCATTCGCAAGGCCCTGGTCGAGGGCCGGCAGCGCGAGGTCATGTACCACCTGGGCCGGCCGGGCCACGAGCTCGTCTACCTCCAGCGCGTCTTCCACGCCTGGGGCATCGACGGCCACAACAGCCATACGAACGTCTGCTCGGCGAGCGCGCGAGCGGGCTACGCCTTCTGGCACGGCATGGACCGCCCGTCGCCCGACCACGCCAACGCGCGCTTCATCCTGCTCCTGTCCTCGCACCTGGAGACCGGCCACTACTTCAACCCGCACGCCCAGCGAATCATGGAAGCCAAGTCGCGCGGCGCCAAGATCGCCGTGTTCGACACGCGGCTCAGTAACACCGCGTCGATGGCCGACTGGTGGGTGGCGCCGTGGCCGGGGTCGGAGTCGGCCGTGCTCCTGGCGATGGCGCATATCCTGGTGCGCGAGAAGCTCTACGACCGCGAGTTCGTCCGCCGCTGGGTGAACTGGGACGAGTACCTGCGCGAGGAGCGCCCCGATCTGCCGGTCACGTTCGACTCGTTCGAGCGCGCGATCGATGAGCTCTACAGGCACTTCACCCCGAAGTACGCTGAAGCCGAGAGCAGCGTCCCGGCCGCGACGATCGTCGAGATCGCGCGCGAGATCGGCCGCGCCGGCTCGGCGCTGGCGACCCACATCTGGCGCAATACCGCCGCCGGCAACCTCGGCGGCTGGCAGGTCGCGCGCGCGCTCGAGCTGATCGTGGTGCTCATGGGCGCGGTCGGCACGCCCGGCGGCACCGCGCCCAGCGCCTGGAACAAGGCAGTGCCGGCGCCGCCGATGATGCCGCCGCCGGGCAAGATCTGGAGTGAGCTCCTGATGCCGCGCGAGTACCCCCTCGCGTTCTTCGAGATGAGCTTCCTGCTCCCGCATTTCCTGCGCGAAGGGCGCGGCAAGCTCGCGATGTACTTCACCCGTGTCTACAACCCGGTGTGGACCAATCCCGATGGGATGTCGTGGATCGAGGCGCTCACTGACGAGACGAAAGTGGAGCGCCACGCGTGTCTGACGCCAATCTGGAGCGAGACGGCGTGGTTCGCGGACTACGTGCTGCCGATGGGGCACGCCTCGGAGCGCCACGACCTCATGTCGCAGGAGACGCACGCCGCGCGGTGGATCGGCTTCCGCCAGCCCGTGTTGCGCGTCGCGCTCGAGCGAAGGGGCAAGCGCTTCGATCTCACCTGGCAGGCGCACGAAGAGGCCGGCATCGGGCAAGTCTGGGAAGAAGACGAGTTCTGGATCGAGCTCTCCTGGCGCATCGACCCGGACGGCTCGCTCGGCATCCGGAAGTACTTCGAGTCGCCGTATCGCCCGGGCGAGAAGCTCAGAATCGAGGAGCAGTACCGGTGGATGTTCGAGAACAGCGTGCCCGGGCTTCCGGCCGCCGCCGCGAAGGAGCAGCTGACGCCGCTCGAGTATATGCGCAAGTACGGCGCGTTCCTGATCGAGGACGGCGTGTACCGCACCCACGAGCAGGCGCCCGGCGCGAAAGACCTGGACGGCGCGACCGTCGATCCCGTCACGAGTGTCATCAACAAGGGCGGACAGCCGGTCGGTGTCGAGATCGACGGCCGGCGGCACATCGGCTTTCCCACGCCCTCACGCAAGCTCGAATTCTTCTCGAGTACCTTGAAGTCGTGGAAGTGGCCGGACCAGGCGGTGCCGAACTACATCCGGAGCCACGTCCACTGGTCGAATCTCGATCGCGCCAAGGGCGAGATGGTGCTGCTGCCGACGTTCAGGCTCCCGACCTTGATCCACACGCGCTCGGGCAACGCGAAGTGGCTCTACGAGATCTCCCACTCGAATCCGCTCTGGCTCCATCCCGAGGACGCCACGCGGCTCGGCGTGGCGACCGGCGATCTCCTGAAGGTCGCGACGCGGATCGGCCACTTCGTCGACCGGGTGTGGGTGACCGAGTCGGTGCGCCCCGGCGTGGTGGCGTGCTCACATCACCTGGGACGGTGGCGTCTGCACGAGGACGCGGGCGGTGAGCGGTGGTCGACGTCGCTCGTCGATCTGAGCCGGCTCGACGCCGGCAAGTGGCGGATGCGTCAGCTCCACGGTCCGCGACCGTTTCCGAGCGACGATCCGGATTCGTCGCGAATCTGGTGGAACGAAGCCGGCGTCCACCAGAACCTGACGTTTCCGGTCCAGCCCGATCCGGTCAGCGGCCAGCACTGCTGGCATCAGAAGGTGACCGTGATGCGGCCGGGCCCCGATGACCGGTACGGCGACGTCTTCGTCGACACGGACAAGTCGTTCGAGGTCTACCGCGAGTGGCTGGCGCTGGCCCGTCCGGCGCCCGGCCCCGGCAACCTGCGGCGCCCGCTGTGGCTCCCGCGGGCTTTCAAGCCCGACGCGTCGGCGTATAAGATCGGGCCCTGAGGCGCGAAGCGACTGTTGCGCTGGACGCATCCTGGATAATGCGAGATTGGCAGGAGGACCAACGATGATGGACGGTTCCCGGATACCCCGGCGCCAGGCATTGAAGACGCTCGGGGCGCTCGGCGTCGGCGCGGCCGCGAGCGGTCTCGCGCCGGCGAAGACCGCGCACGCGCAGGCCCCGACGCTCGGCCAGAACGAGAGCGTGCAGGACGCGATGAAGCGGCTCTTTGGCGGCAAGCCCATCAAGGATGGCTCTGGCGTCATCAAGTTCGACATCCCGCTCATCGCCGAGAACGGCAGCGTGGTGCCGGTGGCGGTCAGTGTCGACTCGCCGATGACCGCGTCGAGCTACGTGAAGCACATCTACGTCGTAGCGGACAAGAACCGTATTCCCGTCGTCACGCGGGTGACCCTGGCACCGGAGGCGGGCAAGGCCTCGGTGGGGGCGAACATCCGGCTCGGCGAGACCGGTGAGGTGCGCGCGATCGTGGAGCAGAGCGACGGCACCCTGCTGCAGGTCGCGCGCGAAGTGAAAGTCACCGTCGGCGGCTGCGGAGGCTGAGCGATGTCAGACATCGGGAAAGTCCGGCTCCGCGTTCCGTCGACGATCAAGCCCGGCGACGTCGTTCAGGTGCGTTCGCTCGTGATCCATCCGATGGAGCGCATCGAGCGCGACGCGCAGGGCAAGATCGTCCAGAAGAACTACAACTACATCAACAAGGTCACGGTGACCTACCTCGGCAAGACCGTCGCGGTCTTCGATACGACCCAGAGCGTGGCCGAGAATCCGTTCTTCTCGTTCACGTTCAAGGCGACCGATCCGGGCCAGCTCAAGGTCGAGTTCCTCGACACGACGGGCGGCCGGTACGAAGGCACCGCCGACATCAAGTTCTCGTGATCGTCGCTTCATGACCGGCGCAACGACGCGCCGGGCGCTGCGCTGGGCGGCGTTCGTGATGCTGAGCGCCGGTTGCGCGGGCACGAGCCCCGACGTGCCCGACTACAACGCCGTCCCCAAGTGGACCTCGCGCGCGTTGCCAGAAGCGCGCGGCGAGTTCCACACCGCGCCCGACGGCAAGCGGGTGGCCGTTCGCTATCCCGGATGGACGACGCGCGACTTCGATCGGTATCCGACCTACGCCTACGGCGACGAGCGTATCGAGGCCTCGGTGCAGCGCGTGACGATGCCGGCGGGCGTCACCGGCGACGTCCAGAAGGGGCGCGCGCTCTTTCTGAGCCGGAGCAAGGGGCCGTGTATCGGCTGCCACCTGGTGCCGGGCGACGACGTCTGGCCCGCCGGAAGCGCCGGTCCCGACCAGTCCACGCTCGCCGACCGGAAGCTTCCGGATCAGTACCTGTATCAGGTGATCTGGGATGCTCGCGCGTACTTCCCGAACACGATCATGCCGCCGTGGGGAACCACAGGGGTCTTGAGCTCCGAGGAGATCGTGCACGTCGTCGCCTATCTGCAGACGCTCAAGGGGCCGGTGGCGCCCGAAAAGGACCGGGAACGCAATCCGTTCACGCGCGGCAAGCCGGTGGGGTTCGGCGACAACCTCGATCCGACGAACAACCCAGCGGTGGTGCTGGCCGACGACGGCGAGGCGCTGTGGACCGCGCGGGGCCCCTCGGGCAAGGCGTGCGCCGACTGCCACGAGGCCGGCGCGGCGCGCGCGATGCGCGGCGTGGCAACGCAGTATCCGAAGTTCGTGAAGCCATACGGGCGCGTGATGAGCCTCGAGGATTTTCTCGAGGTGCACGCGCCGGAGACGACCGGCCGGGTGATGGCGAGCCAGTCGGCCGACAACCTCGACATGACAATGTTCGTGAAGCGCGCGTCGAACGGGCTGCCGGTGAAGGTCGACGTCGCGAGCCCCGAGGCGCGAGCGGCGCTCGCGCGGGGCAAGGCGACCTTCTATCGCAAGGTGGGCGAGCGGAACCACGCGTGTGCCGACTGTCATACGACCGAGGCCGCGGCGGGGAAGTTCCTCGGCGGCCGCGTGCTCGCTGACGTCCGAGCCGGGTTGACCCGACATTTTCCGACCTGGCGAACCGATCGCGCCGAGGTCTGGGACATGCGCAAGCGCTTCCAGTGGTGCATGACGCCGCTCGGGATGAACATGCTCGCCGCCGATTCCATCGAGTACGCCGAGCTCGAGCTCTACCTGACCTCCTTCGACAACGGCAAGCCGCTCAACGTGCCCGGGATCCGCCACTAGCGCATGGACGTCACGCGGCGCGATCTGGTCAAGCTGCTCGCGGTCGCGGCGAGCGCTGGGCTGGCGCCGCGCCGTCTCGAAGCCGCCGACGGCCCGGACCGGCTCCTCGCGTTCGAGCCGCTCGGCAACGTGACCCTGCTGCACATCACCGACGCCCACGCGACGCTTCGGCCGGTTTTCTATCGCGAGCCCGACTCGGTCATCGGCGTCGGCGCCGAACGCGGCCATCCGCCGTTTCTGACCGGCGCCGAGCTCCTTCGCGCGTATCACCTCTCGCCGGGGACCGTCGAGGCGTATGCCTGCACGTATCTCGATTTCCCGGCGCTGGCCGCGCGATACGGGCGGATGGGGGGCTACGCCCATCTCGCTACCCTGGTCAAGCGGATCCGCGAGCAGCGTGAGGGGCGCACCCTCTTGCTCGACGGTGGCGACACGATCCAGGGTTCGGCGACCGCCCTCTGGACCCGCGGCGAGGACATGGTGCGAGTTTCGAACCTGCTCGGGGTCGACGTCTTCACGCCCCACTGGGAGTTCGTGTACGGCATCGATCGCGTGAAGGAGCTCTTCGGCGATCGCGAGAACAAAGGGCTCTTCGCCGGCGACTTCGTCGCTCACAACGTGACCGAGCTCAACTGGGCCGAGCGCCCGTTTCGCCCGTACACGATCCGGGAAGTGGGCGGTGCCCGCGTGGGCGTCATCGGCCAGGCGTTTCCCTACACGCCGGTCTCCCATCCCCGGCGTTTCGTGCCCGACCTCACGTTCGGCATCAGGGAAGACGGCATCCAGGCGCTGGTGAACGAGCTGCGCGACGGCAAGAAGGTCGACCTGATCGTCCTGCTCTCGCACAACGGTATCGCCGTCGACTTGAAGCTCGCCGGGCGCGTGCATGGGCTCGACGTCGTGCTCGGCGGTCACACCCACGATGCGCTGCCGCAGCCGATCCGTGTGGGCCGCACGCTCGTCGTGAACTCCGGCTCGCATGGAAAGTTCCTGAGCCGCCTGGACATGGACGTTCAGCGCGGACGCGTCGGCTCCTACCGCTATCGCCTGATTCCCGTCTTGGCCCAGGACATCCCGGCGGATCCCGAGATGGCGCAGCTGATCGAGGAGATTCGCCGACCGTACGAGGAAAAGTTGAGCGAGCGGCTGGCGGTGTCCGACACCTTGCTCTCCCGGCGCGGCAACTTCAACGGCACGTTCGACGAGCTGGTCCTCGACGCGCTCCTGCGCGGCGCCGACGCGCAGATCGGCTTTTCACCGGGCTTCCGGTGGGGGATCACGATCGTCCCCGGCCAGGAGATCACGCTCGAGGACGTGTATGCGCACACCGCCGTGACCTACCCGAACACCTGGGTGCGCGAGATGACGGGGAGCGAGATCCACCAGGTGATGGAGGACGTCGCCGACAATCTGTTCCATCCCGATCCGTACTATCGGCAGGGCGGCGATATGGTCCGGCTGGGCGGGCCCTGGAGCCGACGCGCCGCTACAAGTCGACGGGGTGGGCGAGCCTTACCGAGGCCGACGGCCCCCCGGCGTGGGATGTTGTGGCCGCGCACCTGCGAAGCCTCGGGCGAGTCAGGATCGCGCCACGGGCGCGCGTCAAGGTCGTGGGCCGCAAAGGAGAATGAGCATGCGAGTCGTGCACGGATGCTTCGCGGTGGTGGCCGCCCTGGTGCTCGCCTGGTCCGTCGCGCAGGCGTCGCATCTCGCGGAGCAGCCGAAGCGACACAAGATCTTCTATCACCTGGACGAACCCGGCGTGGAGCGTGCGAAGGCCGTCCTCGTCAACATCGAGAACCACGTCAGCGTCGTCGGCTGGAAGAACATCGAGGCCTTCGAGCTGGTGGTCCACGGCCCGGCCCTGCGGACCTTTCTCGCCAAGAACATGGATCCTGACGTGCGCGGCAAGCTCGAAACGCTGCTGGCCGGCGGGCTCAGGTTCGACGCCTGCCAGAACACGATGGCGCGGCAGAAGATCGAGGTGAAGGACCTGATCGAGGGCGTGACGCCGGTGCCGAGCGGCGTGGTGCGCGTGATGGAGCTCCAGGAGGCGGGCTACGCGTACATCAGGCCGTAGCCTCGCGCTCGCGATTGCCCTGGTCGGGCTCGCGCTGCTGCCGGCCGACGCGGCCGACGATCCGCTCGACGAACGGCTCTCGGCGTTCCAGGTCACACCGCTCGGCGACCAGGCCTCGCTGCCGTTCAAGCTCGAGTCGCTGGACGGCAAGCCCGTCTCGCTCGCCGACGTGCGCGGCCGGGTCGCCATGCTCTATTTCTGGGAAAGCACTTGACCCTACTGTGCGAGGGAGTTGCCCTCGACGATCGAGCGAATCCATCGGGAGCTCAAGGACGAGGGGTTGGTCGTGCTGGCGATCAACCTCGCCGAGAAGCGCGACCTCGTCGCGACGTGGGTGAAGAGCCGCAACGTGACGTCGACGGTGCTGCTCGACCCGAGCAAAGAGGTCGAGAAGAGCTACCAGATCGCCTACACGCCGACGGTGTTCCTGGTCGATCGCCGCGGCCAGCTGGTCGGCAAGGCGATCGGTGAGCGCGACTGGGCCGGCGAGCAGGGGCGGGCGCTGCTCCGCCTGCTGCTCGCGCGCAAGGGCTAGCGCCGGCGGCGCGGCGGCCCGTCGGCTTCGCTGAGCGCCGAACGCAGCGCCTGGAGCAGGGCGCGCGCGGCCGGCGAGAGCGGACGGGGGCGCGGGTGGATCACGTCGAGGCTTCGGGCAATCGGCTCGGCGTCGACGATCTCGAACGCGGCCAGGCTCCGCCGCCGTAGCTCGCGTCCGACCGCCAGGTGCGGCAGGAAGGCGAGGCCCATCCCGCGCTCGACCATGCGTTTCGCCGTCTCGATCGTTTCGACCTCGAGCGCCACGTTCGGCACGAGCCCCGCCCGCCGGAACAATCCCTGGGTCAAGGTCCAGTCGCTCGAGCCGCGGTCGAAGAAGATCAGCGGCCGATCGGCGATCTCTTCGAGCCGTGCCCGGCGCTCGCGCTTGGGCCAGGACGCCGCCCGCCCGACCAGCACGAGCGGATCGTCGCGCAGGCTCACGGTCTCGACTTCGGGATGCTGGAGCGACCGCGCGAGGCCGATCTCGGCGTCGCCGCGCAGCACCATCTCGAGCACCTCCTTGGAGTGGCCGGAGCGGACGGTGATCATCACGTTGGGATGCGCGGTCTGGAATCGCTTGAGCACGTCGGGCAGGAGATAGGTGCAGATCGACAGCACCGCGGCGATCTGGATCGCGCCGCCGCTCGCCGGACGGATGTCGTGCACCGCCTGGCGCGCGAGCGCCACCGCCTGGAGCAGCTGTTCGGCGTGCGGGCGCAGCGCCCGGCCGGCCGCCGAGAGCGCGAGCCCGTGACCCTGCCGGCCGCGCTCGAAGAGCCGCACCTTGAGCGAATCCTCCAGGGTTCGGATCCGTGCGCTCACCGCCGGCTGCGTCAGGCGGAGGGCCGCCGCGGCGCGACGAAAGCCGCCGAACGTGCCGACCGCGAGAAACGCTTCGACCTGAGGAATATCCATGCGTGGGCCTTCCGGAATTTACCTGGTGATAAATATAATTTATACGGGTTATAAAAACAATCACGTTGTTGATTTGCGATCGTCCCGCGCTCACTCTGGAAATCACCGAAAGAGATCACGCGATGCGAAGTCGGGAGGAGACGGTGATGTCGACGACGTGCGAGTGCGGAGCGACGCTCGAGCAGCCGGGCCGGACGGCGCGCTGTCAGGAATGCGACGTGGCGGCCTGCCCCAGCTGCGTCATCCATGTGGAGACCATGACCTATTGCCGGTGGTGCGCGACGGTGCTCGCGCGCCATCGTGTCGCCTGAGGAGGGATCGAATGCCGGAGAGCAAAGGACGAGAGTTCCGACGCCTGCTGAAGGAAGAGCCGTACCTGTTCACGGGCGGCGTCTACGAGCCGCTCGGCGCGCAGATGGCCGAGAAGGTCGGCATGAAGTCGATCTATCTGAGCGGCTACTCGATGGCCCTGCACAACGCATGGCCGGACATGGGCTTTCTCACGCAGACGGAGGTCGCCCGGATCGCGTCGATGGTGGCCTCGGCCACGAGCCTGCCGGTCATCGCCGACGCCGACGACGGCTACGGCAACGCGCTCTCGACGATCCGAACGGTACAGGAGTTCATGAAGACGGGTGTCGCCGGCATCCATCTGGAGGACCAGCGGTTCCCGAAGCGCTGCGGCCACATCGCCGGCAAGACCATCGTCAGTCTCGAGGAGGCCCTGGGCAAGTACCGGGCCGCGCTCGACACCCGCGACCGCCTCGATCCGGACTTCGTGATCATCGCCCGGACGGATGCCTATGGGGCGGTGGGCGGCAGCCTCGAGGAAGCGATCCGTCGCGGCCGCGCCTATGCCGATGCCGGCGTCGATTCCGTATGGTGCGAGCTCTCGAACGCCTCGCGCGAGCCCGCGGTGGCCTTCGCCAAGGCGATGCGCGAGACCCATCCGGATCTGCCGCTGTCGTTCAACTACTCCTCGTCCTTCCGCTGGCACCAGGACCCGAACCCGTTCACGTTCAAGGAGCTGGGCGAGCTCGGCTACAAGTTCATCTTCATCACGCTCTTCGCCTCGCACGCGGCGACGTACGCCACCTGGAACGCGATGGAGGAGCTGGTGCGTGACGAGGAGCAGGCCCAGTGGATGCTCGAGAAGGCGAAGGTCGGCCATCCGACGGAGAGCCACCACGTGATGGCGCGGGTCTCCTACTTCCAGGAGCTCGAGAAGAAGTACATCCCGGGCACCGAGGACCGGATCAAGTCCTCGGCCGGCTTCGACGACCACCGCATGCACTAATCAAAGATCGGGGGGAGCGGCGCGCGTCGACCCAAGACGGCGCACTCTGCGCTGTCGGCGCGCTGATTGTCTGAAGATTGGGGGGAGCGAGCTCCGCTCCCCCCAATTCCCCCCTGTGGCAGCCCGAGGACGCGCCGTTTGGCGCGGCTTACTTCTCGGCCGGCTTTTCTTTCCCTTCGGGCGGTTTCTGCTGGGGCTGGCCGTGTTTGGCTTCAGGGCGACGGCCTTTGTCGCCTGCGCCGCCGTGGGGGCGCGCTTGGCGGCCGTCTGCGGAGTTGTGCGGCGGCGGAGGCGGTGGGGTGAGCTTCCGGCCGGCGTCGCCCTCGTCGCTCGCCGGCGGCTTGCTCTGTCGGGAATCCGGCTGGGCGGGAGCATTGCGAGCTCCGGATCGCGGTGCGCCGGGCGCGGTGTTCGGAGCGGAGCCCGGATCCGGCCGCCGTGCGTTCGGAGTGTCGGCCGGACGCGGCGGTCTTTGACCCGTGCTCTGGCCTTCGGGCGGGGCGACCGCTACCGTGCGCTTGGGCGCCGGGACGATTCGCGGCGATGCTGCTGACGTCGTCGCTTCGCGTTGTGCGCTGAGCCCCTCGGCGCGCAGCGACGGCGAGAAATCGCGCGGGGCGCGCGTCGCCACCACGGTGCGGTCCCGGATGGCGGCGGGCGGCGTCAAGGTCGCGCGGTCGGCGCTCATCACGCTGGCCGCAGCGGGCTTCACCTGGAGCGCGCCGCGAACCGGCGTGAGCTCCTTCACCTGCGCGTCGCTGACGCGCGTGATTTGAGCCGTCCCGCGTCCGAAGCGATCCTCGGGCACGCCCACGACGGCGTTGTGAACGTTGACGTTGCTGTACACGTTGATGTTGGTCACGTTGACGGTCGTCGTGCGATTGACGACGACGTTGTTCACGACGCGCGGGCCGCCCCAGCCGCCCCACCAGGCGACGCCGACGAAGCCCGGACGACCCCACCAGGGAACGACGGGCTCGCCCCAGCCGAGCGGCGCCCAGCGCACGGGGCGTGCGGCGACGGCGACCGGGCCGCCGAGGAACACGACGAGTGCCGGCGCGTAGACGGGACGGACGACGACGGGCCCCGGCGCCCATCCCCAGTAGCCCCGCACGAAGACCCAGCGGCCGTAGTGGTACGGCGCCCATCCCCACGGCGCGGCGTCGAGCCAGGTCCAGCCGAAGCGCGGATCCCAGATCCATCGCCCCGTGCTGTACGGCACCCATCCCGGCTGTACGCTTGCGGGCGCCCACACCTGGCCGTACGACTCTTCGGTATGCCAGGCCCCGTGCTGCGTGAGCTCCTCGGTTCCATACATCGCGGGCGAGACGTTTTGCGCATTGGTCGGCTGGATCAGATAGGCCGTGCGCTGGTTGTTCCAGCGATCCCACTGGGTGAGCGGCGGCGCCGCGCTCGTCTCCACGCTGGGCGTCTCGACGCCCGCGATCACGATTTGCTGGTTGGCCGCGACGGTCGCGGCCGCTCCGGCGGCCGGGGTCGCCGTGGCGCTCCCGCCGCGATGCGCCCTGAAGGTCGTCGTGTCCTCGGAGAGGTCGACGTGGTAGTAGCCCTTGCGCTCGATCGTGAAGGCGGCGTTGGGCGTGTCGATCTCGACCGTGTGGCCGGCCGGGATATCCCGTACGTCGAACGCGGCGTGGCCCACCGTGACGCGGAACTGCGTGAAGTCGGGCTCGTCGTTGTCGAGGCCGAGCTGCGTTCCGTTGCCGGCACGCACGAAGGCACGCGGTCCGACTTGCAGCTCGGCGTTGCCATCCGGACCGGTGTACAGGACGTCGCCGGGCGCCAGCGGCGTGTTGGCCTTGGCTTCGGCCCACTCCTGCGCGCCGGGACGCCAGAAGGAGACCTCGCCGTAGAGGTAGCTGACTCGTGTCGGCGTGATCTCGCCGGCCTGCTCGGGGGCCGGCGGGTCGGCCGCCGGGATCGAGCCCGGACCGCTCGCGGCCAGAGCCAGCATGAGAAGCGCTACGACGACCCGTCGAGTCCGCATTGTGGGCGACTCCTTGTTCAAGATCGGATCTCGCTCTCCGCGCATACGGGCGGACGGAGCCGTCCGGGGGACCTCGTATTGAGACCCAACAACGGGGTCAAGTGTTTACAGTGTAAGGCTGACAGCGTGCGAAGAGGGCATCGGCGGTTCACCCGAATCCCGGATTAAGATAGGCGCTTGATGAGACCAATCGACGCCGTCGAGACGGACGTGCTCGTCCTTGGCGCCGGCGGCGCCGGGCTCTGTGCCGCCCTCCACGCCGCCGACCGGTCGCCCAATCTTTCGGTCACCGTCGTCGTCAAGGGGTTGCTGGGCCGCGCGGGCTGTACGCGCATGGTGCAGGGCGGGTACAACGCGGTGCTGACGGCGCCCGACTCGCTCGAGGCGCATTTCCTCGACACGCTCGCGGGCGGCGGGTGGATCAACGACCAGGAGCTCGTGTGGACTCTCGTCGTCGAGGCGCCCGGCCGAGTGCTCGAGCTCGAGTCGCGCTACGGGTGCCTCTTCGACCGCACGACCGAGGGGCGGATCCATCAGAAGCCCTTTGCCGGCCAGACGCACGATCGGACGATCCACAAGGGCGACCTGACCGGCATCGAGATCATGAACCGCCTCTCGGAGCAGGTGCTCCGGCGCGAGAATGTCCTGGCGCTCGAAGAGTGTCGCGCGGTCGAGCTCCTGCTCGACGGCGCGGGGCGCTGCGCGGGCGCGCTCCTCCTCGACATCCGCCAGGGGCGATTCGTCGTCGTGACCGCCCGCGCCACCTTGCTGGCGATGGGCGGCGGGCCCACCATGTACAAGGTCGTCGCGTGTTCGGCCGACAAGGCCGCCGACGGCATCGCGCTCGGGTATCGCGCGGGGTTGCCGCTGCGCGACATGGAGATGATCCAGTTCCATCCGACGGGTCTCGTCATCCCGGACTCGCTGATGACGGGCGCGCTCCTCGAGGAAGGGCTGCGCGGCGCCGGCGGCCATCTGAAGAACGGGCGCGGCGAGCGGTACATGGAGCGGTACGATCCGGCGCGGATGGAGCGCTCGACCCGCGATCTCGTCGCGCGGGCCTCGTTCCTCGAGGTGACGGAGGGTCGCGGGACGCCGAACGGCGGCGTGTGGATCGACGTCTCGCACCTCGGCGCCGACGTGGTCGAGCGGAACTTCCGCGGCATGGTCCGGCGCTGTCGTGACTTCGGCCGGGATCTCGCGCGCGGGCCGGTCGAGGTCGGCCCGACGACACACTTCATGATGGGCGGCGTCGTCGTCGACACCGCGTGCCGCACGGCGATCGACGGGCTCTTCGCGGCCGGTGAGGATACCGGCGGTGTCCACGGCGCCAACCGCCTGGGCGGCAATGGTGTCGCGGAGTCCACCGTGTTCGGCGGCATCGCCGGCGATGTGATGGCTGATTTCGTCGCCGGACGCGCGGCGCCCCGCCACG
>WNFK01235528.1_pt1 | contig 16167 bp, 18 predicted proteins | sample 5400281 | NCBI WGS metagenome assembly WNFK01 (sample SAMN13153350, study PRJNA577476) | soil metagenome | isolation source: 20 cm soil on Douglas fir-dominated hillslope | place: USA:California | collected 2013-09-17 | reverse complement strand
CTCGTCCCTCCTTTACGACCGCGCGGCCAGCCAGCTCGATACCTTGGGCCAGCAATGCACCGACGCGCCGCGTCCCGCGATGAGCGAGATGTGGCCGCCCGGAAGCTCCACGTATTCCTTGTCCATGCTCGACACGGCACCGATGAGCGGCTTCACGCAACCTGGAGGCGCGATATTGTCTTCCTTGGCGCCCACGGCGAGCACGGGGCAGCGAATGCTCCCGAGCCGCACCGGCCGGCCCCCCATGGTGAGCTCACCCCGGTAGAGCCGGTTCTGCTGGTAGTATTCCTTCACCCACTGCCGGAAGAACTCGCCGGGAAACGGCAGATACTCGTTGGCCCACTTGTTCAGCGCGTTGAACCCCGCCACGTACTCCGGATTCCACAGGTTCCACCAGAGATTGATGTTCGTGGAAAGATCCATGGTGGGCTTGAGGAGCTTGAAGCCCATCTTGACCATGTCCGCCGGTATGGCCCCCAGGGTGTCGACGTACTTGTCCACGTCGAAGTAGCGGCCATCGAGCCAGAGCCCGAACAGGCCGACCTGGCTGAAATCGATGGGTCCCGCCATATCGATGAAGTTCTTCACGGGGAACTCGGGCGTGCTGGCCAGCCACGACATGGAAAGGGGCGCGCCCATGCAGTAGCCGAGCACCGACATCTCTTTCGCTCCGGAGCTCTCCAGCGCCTTGCGGGCCAGCCGCGGCAGGATCTTCGTCACCGCGTACTCGAGGGTGAGGTCGTTGTCCTCGGGGCCGAAGACACCCCAGTCTACGAGGTAGAAGTCGAAGCCCTGCTCGGTCATGTGCTCTATGAACGAGCCCTTGCGCATGAGGTCGAAGATATAGGGGCGGCTGATGCCGAGGTTGGGCACGAAGAGGAGCGGCGTCTTGTGGGTACGCTTCGAAGCATAGCGCCACAGCCGTGACTTGCCCTTGCGGTAGATCTCCTCGCGCGGGGTGGGGCCAACCGCGGGCTCTTTGGGATTCATGACCATTTCGCTGAAGTGCTTCATGCGGAGGCTGTTGCGCCGCAGCTCTTCCTGCCAGCGGGCCAGCATCTCCGGCGACATGGCCGGCATCTCCGGCGTCATCGTGAACAGTTCGTCTTTCATCCGCTCCTCGTTGGGCGTGAAGTCATCGACCTGGTCGTTATGTTACGCTTCGCTGACGCTCCGCGTCAAGAAGATCGAGGGCCTCTTCCGTCGCTCGCGTCTAGGCCTGGAAGAGGCTGCCGAGCTTCATGGCCAGCCCCATGTCTCCCTTGAGCTTGAGCTTGCCGGACATGAAGGCCATCTGGCCGTTGAGCTTTCCCCCGATCATGTCGAGCCAGTCGGATGACGCCATGGTGACGGTCAGGTCCGCGGCGGGCGCCGGACCCGGGCTGACGGTGCAGGTGCCGTCCTTGATGGCGGCGTGCCAGGTTCCCCCGCCGTCTCCACTGATGTCGTACTGAATGGTCTTGTTGACGCCGGCGGCGTTGGCGGCCTTGAACTTGGTAGGCATCAGGTCGAATGTTTCCTTTACGGTCGGCATAGTCGCTCCTCTCTGAGGTTCTAGAAGGTGAACAGGTCCATCCCGCCCGTCACGGTCAGCACCGCGCCGGTGATGTAGCGCGCGCGCTCCGAGCACAGGAAGGTGATCGCGCTCGCGACATCTTCAGGCTGCCCCTCCGCCTGCATGGCCACGCGCTTCACCATGCGCTCGTACATGGGGGACAGGTTCGCATTGGGCCCGATGATGCCGGGGGCGATGACGTTGGAAGTGACGTTGTAGCGGGCGCCCTCGAGCGCCACGGACCGCGCGAAGCCTATCAGTCCCATCTTCCCCGTGGCGTATGCGGTCTGGCCGAAGCCGCCCATGAGCCCGGCGATGGACGCCATGCAGATGATACGTCCCCATCGGCGCTCCCGCATGCCGCCGAAGACCGCCTTGGTGACATTGTACGTACCCGTCAGGTTGACCTGGAGGTTCATGTCCCATTCGGCGTCCTGCATATCCTTGAGCTGCCCCATGGTGTAGATGATGCCCGCATTGTTGACGCAGATGTCGACGGGGCCTACCTCGCTCTGGGCCCGCGCCACCACGTCGGCCAACCGTCCGCGATCCGTGATGTCCACTTCGTATCCCCGGGCGTAGCCGCCCTGGCCCGTGATCTCCGCCGCCGTCCCGGTGACGCCCTCGGCGTTCAGGTCGAGCACGACGATCTTGCACCCTTCGGCGGCGAGGGCGAAGCAATCCGCCTTGCCGATGCTTCGCGCGCCGCCCGTCACGAGGGCGACCCGCCCCTTGATGCCGAGATCCATGCTATTTGCCTTTGAACTGGGCGGGGCGCTTCTGGAAGAAGGCCTGGATACCCTCGCCCGCATCTTCTGTCTTGAGAACCTTCTCGAAGGCGCGCACCTCGATCTCGATGGCCTGGTCGATGGGCGCCTGGATGCCGTCGTCCACCGCCTCGATGATGAGGCGGGACGCGATGGGCGGCCGCTTGGCGATCTCGCGCGCCAGGGCCTTGGCGTCATTGAGCGTCTCGCCCTCCTTGGCCAGGCGATTGACGAAGCCGATCCGGTAGCACTCCTGGGCGGAGATCTGCGTACCGAGAATCAGGTGCTCGAGGGCCAGCCCTCGACCGATCAAGCGAGGGAATCGCTGCGTTCCCCCGAAGCCGGGGATAATGCCCAGGTTCGACTCGGTCTGCCCCATCCGCGCCGTCTCCTTCAGGATGCGGATATGGCAGGCCATCGAGATCTCGCACCCGCCGCCGAGGGCATGGCCATTGATGGCCGCGATGACGGGCTTGGGGAAGCGCTCGATGCGGCGCAGGACGGAGTTGCCGAAGCGGAGAAAGGAGCCGACGTCGGGCCCCGCGAAGGCCGAGCCCAGATCGGCGCCGGCGCAGAAGATCTTGTCTCCCGCTCCCGTGATGATCAGGCACTTCACGCCGGCGTCCGGCTCCAGCTCGGACAGGGCGGCGTTCAGCTCCTTGATCAGCGTCTCGCTGATGGCGTTGGCGGGCGGGCGATTGAGGGTGATGACCGCGAAGGACTCCTCGCGGCTCACGGTCATGGTCTCGTACGGCATCAAGATCTCCTATGAGGTGGGAGCCGATAGCCGCGCTTCCCGAGCACCCACGACGTGGCCATCTGGTCCATGGCCCCGAACAGCATCTTGGTCGCGACTTTGACGGACAGGCTCGAGCGGAAGCGCCCCTCGCCCACGCCCTCCTCGAGGACGGAGCCGATCAACGCAAAGTAGGCGCCGATCTCCTGGCCGGAGGCGCCGCGGAAGAACTTCTGCCCCTGGCGGAGCTCCACCTGGAGCACCTCGGCCAGCTCCGGATCCCTCTCGAGCAGGCTGAAGTGCAGCCGCACCAGCGTGCGCACCTTGCGGGCTGCGTCAGCCTCGCCCGCAATGGCCTTGCGGAGCGAATCCACGAACTCCGCCATCTTGTCTCGAAAGAGCGTGACGAGGATGTCGTCCTTGGTCTTGAAGTAGAGATAGATGGTGCCCGCGGCAATCCCCGCCTCCCGCGCGATGTCCGAGACACGGGAGTTGTAGTAACCCTTGCGGGCGAATACCCGCACGGCGGCTTCGATGATCTGCTGGGGCTTGTCCGGATCACGCATGACTGGTGACTGAACCGCCGTTCATTCTACGGGCGGGCATGGAGCGAGTCAATGCGCTTATAGGCAAAGTCAGGGACGAGAGAGCAGCAGCGAGTCGACGTACGCGCGCAGCCGCGTGAAGTCGGCGGTGGAGAGATTGGCGAACACGAGCACGGACCCGCGCGCATCCACTTCCCATACCACCGCGCGGATGCTCATCGGCCCCTGTCCGTCCTTGGGGGTGAGGGTGGCCACCACAAGGTTCCCCGGGGTCAGGGAGGCCTCGATGATCACGCGCCCGCCCACCGCGGAAAGATCCACGGTGTGGCCCTCGGTCGCGCCGTCATGCCCCTCGACGCGGATGGGGAGCTCCACCCCCACGCGCTCGGCGCAACGTCGAAGATCCCAGGTGGGTACGAACGGCTTGAGTCGCTCTGTCTGCGCGGCGGGTAGCCCTCCGAATGTGACCCCGATGCCCTCCGGATCCCGGCGGATCACTTGCGCCGCGACTTCGATGTCGCCAGCTCCGCACGGCAAGGTCACCTGGACCGTGACGTCGGCGCCCACCACCACGTGGGCTCCCACACGAAGCTTCATGCCGGAGAGGCTCACGTCGATGACTTCGCCCGTCACCACGGCGCCGTCCGTGTTCCGTACCACGGCCGGCCATGGTACATGCGCTCGCGGGTCGCGCCGACGCTCCCTCGCGGGGAACGCTCTGCTCGTCTCGGCCTCCGATTCGTGCTCGGCCGCTGGACTCATGATGAGTAACTTGACCGGCTCGCGAAGACCTGTCAAGCAGTTGACCCCTCGGAAGCGGGCGCGTAGGATGCGGGCCCATGGGAATCAAGTACCGCGTCGGCATCATGCCGGGCCCGTGGCCGCCCGGCCGGGAGAGCGGACAGTTCCTCTTCGACCTGGCCGATTTCTGCGAGAAGAGCGACATCGATTCCATCTGGCTCTCGGACCGGCTGTCCTCACCCGTGCCGGTTCCCGAAGTCATGACCTCTCTGGCGGCCATCGCCGCGCGCACCCAAAAGCTGAAGTTCGGGCCGAGCGTCCTCGTCCTGCCCTATCGCACCCCGGTGGTGGCGGCCAAGGAGATGGCGACGATCGACTGGCTCTCGCGCGGACGGCTCTTCCCCGCGGTGGGCGTCGGCGTCGAGCTGCCTCGGGAATTCGACGCATCGGGCGTGCCCTTCAAGGAGCGCGGGCGGCGCACCGACGAGGCGATCCGGGTCATGCGCCTCCTCTGGACGGAGGACGAAGTGTCGTACCAAGGGGAGTTCTTCAAGCTCGATCGCATCACCATCTTTCCCAAGCCGTGGCAGACTCCCCCGCCCATCTGGATCGGCGGCAAGAGCGAAGCGGCCCAGAGGCGCACGGCGCGGCTCGGCGACGGGTGGATTCCGTCCTTCATCACGCCCGAGGAGTTCCGCGTCGGCGTGCACAAGGTGCAGGAGCTGGCCGCGGCCGAGAAGCGCGAGGTGCCCGAGGATCATTTCGGCACCCGCATCAACTACACGGTGGCGGCCAGCGAGGCCGAGGCGTTCGCCATGGCCCAGCCCTATGTGCCGCGCGGCCGCGTGGACGAGGCGACCATGCGCGCCTGCACCGCCTTCGGCCCCGTCGAGGTGCTCGCGTCGCGGATCGAGGAATACGCCAAGGGCGGCGGCTCGAAGTTCATCCTGCGCCCGCTCTGCCCTCCCGAGCGCATGCTCGAGCAGCTCGCTCTCGCCGCCGAGCAGGTGATACCGGAGTATCACCGCAGGTAGGCGCCGCCCGCGCCGAAGACGCTCCGCCGTCCGCGCTGAGTATCTCCCCGATTGGCGAGGCGAGCTTCACCCGCAAGGTATACTTCGCTCATGCGAATGCTCGCCGCCCTTCTCGTCGCCGCGTTCCTCTTCCAGGGGTGTTCCCTCATCGACATCGAGCTCCAGCCCCGCATCCGTCCCCTGCGGGAAGAGACGGTGGAAGGAGAGGGCAAGAGCAAGATCCTCCTCCTGGATGTTTCGGGCGTGCTCGCGGACGAGACGGGCAGCGTGGTGCTGGGCTCGCCCCCGCCCCGCGTGCCCATCGTGGCCCGGGTGCGCGAGGAGCTGCAGAAGGCGGAGGAAGACGAGAACGTCAAAGCCCTCATCGTGCGCATCAATAGCCCGGGCGGCACCATCACCGCCTCCGACCTGATCTACCGCGAGATCGATGTCTTCAAGACGCGCCGCAAGATTCCCGTAGTCACCATCATGATGGACGTGGCCGCCTCCGGCGGCTACTACGCCGCCCTCGCCGGCGACACCATCATGGCCCTGCCCACCACGGTGACCGGGAGCATCGGCGTGGTGATGCTCACCGTCAACGCCCAGGGCCTGATGGAGAAGATCGGGGTGGCTCCCCTCGCCATCAAGTCGGGGGCCATGAAGGACGCCGGCTCTCCCTTTCGCCCGCTCACCGAGCAGGAACGCACCGTGTTCCAGTCGGTGATCGACCAGATGTACGCGCGCTTCGTGAGCTTGATCGTGAAGTCGCGCAAGATGCCGGAGGAGAAGGTCCGCGCCGCCGCCGACGGGCGCATCTACACCGCGGAGCAGGCGAAGGCCCTCGGCCTCGTGGACGAGATCGGCTACATGGAAGACGCAGTGGCGGCCGCCCGCAAAGCGGCCGGAGTCACCGACGCGCGCGTCATCATGTATCACCGGCCCAAGGAATACCGCGCCAACTACTACTCCTCCGCGCCCGCCCCGACGCCGGGGGTCGACGCGTCGCTTCAGCAGCTGACGGCGCTGGTCAGCGGCTCCGGTCCCCGCTTCCTCTATCTGTGGTGGCCCTGAGCCACTGACCTATTTCAGCTCCGGGTCGGCGGCACCCGGAACGGCGTGTGGCAGGACCCGCAGGCGACGCGACCGTAATCCTTCATAATCTCGTTGACGGCCTGAGTATCCTTCGCTCGCGAGGCATCGCGCAGCCGCTCGGACCAGATGGCCAGATTCTTCGCCGACGCATCGAACTCACCCCACCGCTGCCAGATCTCGGGCTTGGCCTTGCTCTTGTCCGTCAGCGAGTCCTCGGGAAAGAGCGAGGGGATCTGGAGCGCCGTGACCGCGATGGCTTCGGCGTTGACGGCGATGCCCGCAATATTGCCCGCCTTGTACTTTTCCTGGATGTCGGCGAAATTGGCGCCCTGCAGCTTCATGATCCGCTGACGATCCGCGACGATGTCACCGGTGCCGATCATCCTCGGCGCCGACCCCGTAACGCACGCGGTCGCGGCGGCCGCGACCAGCACGATCATCACGATGCTACGGTGCAACGTCGCGCGTCCGGTCATGCCCCCTCCTCGTAGTGGGATGTGCCCAGGGTCTACTCGATCTTGTTCTTGATCGCGGGAATGGTCTTCAGAAACCGGGCGATTGCCTGGAGATCGGCCTTGGTCAGATCCTTGTAGCCCGACGCCGTGCCCTGGATCATTTCGCCCATGAGTCCACCCGCCACGTCGCCGTCCGGCCGGTTGCCCGTTCCCAGATACGTGACGATCTGCTCCTCGGTCCAGTCGCCGCGGCCGGTGCCCTTGTCCGGCGTGATGTTGGGCGCGGCCTGACCCTCGGGTCCGGTCTTCTTGGAATTGCCCGCGAGGAAGCGCGAGTTGTCGACGGCCATGGTCATGGCCGAGCGGGGCGTATGGCATTCACCGCAGTGCCCCACCGCGCGCACGAGATACTCGCCCCGCGCCACGCCCGAAGCGGGGGCGGCGGGCGGCGGCGTCTCCTTGGAGGCAAAGGTCATGAGCCACGCGGGAAGGAACACGCTCTCGAACATGGGGATGCTGATCTTCTTCGGTGTGTTGGGCCGGTTGGCGGGCGGCACGCTTCTGATGAACGCCACCAGCGCGGTGAGATCCTCCTCGGCCATGCCGTTGAACGAGGTGAATGGGTGCACGGGGAGAATCCGCTCACCATTGGGCCGGCGGCCAAGCCGGATGGCCGTGACGATCTGCTCGTCCGTCCACCCGCCGATACCCGTCTTGGTATCGGGGGTGATGTTGGTCGAGTACACGGTGCCGAACGGGCCGTCGTACTTCCTCCCTCCGGCATTGAGCACACCCTTGGGCTCCGTGTGACAGCCGCAGCGGATCCGCGGCCGCGGCGACCGCCGAGGAAGCCAGGAGCATGAGGACGGCGAGCATGACGCTGGTCACGGCAATTCTCCAAACGTCTGTTCCACCCTGCAGGTTCCCTCTCTCACCGCTGCGGCTGCTTGCCGCCATAGGCGACATAGTCCTGCTCTTCGTTCCAGAGTGCCCAGTTGGTCTCCGCCAGCTCGCGGGTGATCTTGCGGTTCTCGAGGGGAGGCCCCGTCGGCGGCACCACCACCTCCATGTCGGCGGGGAGACTCCGTTCCCAGGTGCCGCTGCGGTCCGCGCTCGACAGGACAGCGAGCCCGTGATTGGTGCGCACGAGCACCGAGCCGTCCCGGCCGAGTCGAAAGCTGACGCCGCCGTCTCGCACCGCGACCCGTGCCGGTCCCGCGATGACTTCAAGCGGCGCGTAGGCATGAATACCCGGGGTCACCGCCACCCACAGCCAGCCGCGGTCGAGGCGCACGCGCACCGGCTGGGGATCGAGGCCGCCCGGCGGCGGGGGGACGAAGAATACCTGGGTGAGCGCAGCCAGCCGAATGGCGTTGCCGCCCACCGTCCGGAGAGCGGCCCGCACGCCGGGGCCGGTACGCACGCCGTCGCCTTCGGTAAGCTGATCCCGCAGATCGGCCGTGTTCCACTTCGTATCGCCCTTCTTGAAATACTCCGCCTTGCCCGTAAGGGTGACCACGGAAGCCGGCAACTCCTTCGGCTGAGCGGTCACCGGGGCCGTCCACGCGAGGGCCGCCGCCAGGATCATCACCACTCCCCACGCGCGCAAGGTCACGAGACTGTGTCCTCCACGATTAGCGCCCCATCCAGTTCGGCGCGCGCTTCTCGAAGAAGGCCTTGATGCCTTCCCGCGCATCGTCGGAGAGGGCGACCAGGGTGAGCAGCTCACGCAGGTAACGAAGGGCGGCGCCGTACTCCATGCCCGTCGAGGTGGCCGCCGCCTCCTTGGCCAGCCCGAGCGCGGTGGGCGAGAAGCCGGCCAGCGTCCGGGCCAGCGCGTCGACGGCGGAGGCGAGGTCGGCCCGAGGGACGATGCGGCTCACCAGTCCCATCTCATAGGCCTCGCGCGCGCTCACCTGCTCTCCCGCGAGGATCATCAGCATGCCACGCTTGCGCCCCACGCTGCGGAGGATCGGGGCCATGACGATCAGAGGCAGGAGACCGATCCTGATCTCGGGCAGCCCGAAGATCGCGTCCTCGGCGGCCAGCACGATGTCGCAGCCAGCGGCGAGCCCGCAGCCGCCGGCCAGAGCGTAGCCGTGCACCTTGGCGATGAGGGGCGTGCGCATCCGCGCCATGCTCTCGAGGATGCGCGCGAGCCCGCCGAAGGTCTCGCGCGCCTGCAGCGTCGTGCCGCGATCGGCCACGCCCTTGAGATCGGCGCCCGCGCAGAAGGCCCTGTCCCCCGCCCCCGCGAGCACGATGACCCGCGCCTCGGGATCCGCCTCGAGGGTGACTAAAGCCTGCTCGAGCTCACGGATCAGGGTCGCGCTCAGCGCGTTGCGGACCTCGGGGCGGTTGAGGGTGACCGAGGCGACGCCCTCCCTCACGTCGACGAGACAGGATGCGCGCGGTGGCGCCCCAGATGATGTCCTCGACAGACACGTCGTAGAAGTGCACCGGGTGCGGTTCGCCTCCCCGCTCCCAGAGCTCCGTGCGGAAGATGGCGGGATCCCGCAGCGTCTCCAGCGGCACCTCGAGCACGCGCTCGATCTCGCGCCCGTCGGGCTGGAAGACTACCGGCCGGGTCACGATGCCCACCACGGGCGTGATGACGAACGGTGTGGCCCGCGTCTCCGTATCGTCGAGCAGCCCCAGCACCTCGACCGCGTCCGCCGGTAATCTGATCTCCTCCCACGCTTCGCGCAGCGCCGTCTCCACGCGCGAGCCGTCCCGTTCCTCCACGATGCCGCCGGGGAATGCGAATTGCCCCTTATGATGCGGTACGTCGGCCGATTTCTTGCTGAAGAGAATATGCGGTGCGCTGGATCCACTCGGTCCCCCCGTCACGGGCAGGAGCACCGCCGCCGAGATGAGGTCGCTTCGGCTCGCCTCGTGCCGGGGCCGCCGGCTGAGCCCCGCGTCGAGGCGCCGCTTCAGCTCGGCCAGGTCCACCTAGCGGGCCTGAAAGCTGGGCTGCACGGTCGACATCTACGTTGCCTCCGCTTGGCTGATGGGAGGTCTCTTTCTTCCGTCGTGACGGACGCGCCCTACACGAAGCGACACGATACCGAGCCAATGCGCGTGAAGGAGGCGCGGACGGCGTCTCCCGTCTTGGGCCGGAATACCTTGGAGATGGAACCGGTCAGGACCACGTCGCCTGCCCGGATCTTGCCGCCCAGACCGCCGAGGGCATTGGCCAGCCAGGCCAGCGAGTTGAGCGGATTGCCCATGACCTCTGCCGCCGTCGCGGTGGCCACTCGCTGCCCGTTCTCCTCGTACACCACGCCCTCCAGCGAGAGGTCGAGCCCGCTCACCGGCGTGAGTGGGCCGCCGAGCACGGTGGCGTTGGCGTAGACGCCATCGGCCACGATGTCGGTGCCGCGCGGCTTGCCCGACAGCCGGAAGTCGATGAGCTCGAAGCAAGGCATGGCCCCTTCCACGGCCAAAAGCGCGGACGAGGGAGTCACGCCGGGGCCGGCCAGATCGGCGCGCATCACGAACCCCATCTCCACCTCGAGGCCGATGCTCACGAATCGCGAAAGCGGGACGGCGTCGCCGCTGCCGTAGACGCCGGAGGAGAGGAGAAAGCCCAGCACGGGCTCGTGGACTCCGTACGCCTCCTGGAGCGCCGCGTTCGTGAAGCCGGCCTTCCAGCCGACGACCCGGTCTCCTCCGTCGCAGAGGGCCCGCTCCAGCGATCGCTGGATGACGTAGCCCTGGTCTAGGGTCAGGTCAGGCACGCTTTCGGACAAGGGCGGCGCGACCTCTTTGACCGAGCGGTTCTTGACGAGGCGCTGGACGGCATCGCTCACGACGATGGGCATGCGGGGCTCCTCGGAGACTACGTGACGGTCTGGCCATCCGCGGCGATCACGGCCACACTGGACAGCACGGAGGCGGCGCTGTCGGCGATGAGGAGGTCGGCCTCGCCGTCGTGGCGCGTCGGGGTGCGGTTGACGATGACGAGCCGCGCCCCCGCCCGCTTGGCATACACGGGCATGTGAGCGGCCGGATACACCACGAGGGAGGAGCCCACGACGATGAAGAGGTCGGAGGCACGGGCGCGCCGCTCCGCTTCCTCCGTCTCCTCGCGCGGCATGGCTTCCCCGAACATCACCGTGCGGGGCTTGATGACGCCGCCGCACGGAGGCGGGCACCCCGGTGCAGGCACGCCCGCCTCGAGCCACTCCTGGATCTCCGCGCGATCGTAGGGACGCTCGCAGGTGAGACAGCGGGCGCGCGTGGCATTGCCGTGAAGCTCGATCACGCGCTCCGCGGGCAGGCCGGCCCGCTGGTGCAGATTGTCGATGTTCTGGGTGATCACGCAGTCGAGGAGTCCCGAACGCCAGAGAGTGACGAGAGCGTGGTGGCCAGGATTGGGTTCGGCGCGCTTGATGACGGGGTAGACCATGCGGCCGAGCTCCCAGTAGCGCCGGCGGCCCGCTTCCGAGCCGACGAAATTCTGGAAGGTGAACTCACTCGGGTCGAAGCGATCCCACACCCCGCCGGGGCTGCGGAAGTCCGGGATGCCCGACTCGGTGCTCATGCCGGCCCCCGTGAAGACCACGGTTCGGCGGGAGGACTTGACCCAGTCGGCGATCTGCGCGGACGCGTCGATCACGAGCGGCGCTTGGCCTTCTTTTTCAGTGACTTAACAGTCTTTACCTTGGGTTTTGATTTAGCCTTAGCCTTCGTGGCCGGCTTGCGCTGCTTGTCACTCGCTTGCTCGTTGCGCGAGCCGACGCCGCCCCGTATCTGCGGTCCCAGCTCGATGGCCTCGATCCACTGGTCGAGGTCCCGGGCGAGCTCTTCGTAGCAGCTGTCGCGATAGGCCCTGAGCGCCTGGAGAGCAGCCGGATCCTTCCACGGCTTGAGCACGAAAGGAGCGTCGGCATCGCGGATGTCGAACGGGCCTTCGGTCGCCATCTGCATGACGATGTAGCGTCGGGTCAGCTCTGCCATGTGGCCTCCCGCATGTGGCGTAAGAAAGGGCCGTGCCGAGAGAGCGCGGCCCGCACCAGCGACAACCTCAACGAATCATGACCGCCTTCAATCACGTTCCCCGCCCGAGCCGTCCACAGCCTACCCCGTCACGCGTCGGGCTCGCAAGTGCTCCCTCTGAGGTATGCTTCCCCATCGCGATCGGCAACGGGGAGAGCGACATGAAGACGCCGAAGACGCTCGAGGCCATCGTCCCGCGGGCTATACGCTGGGCCCACGAGCCAACGCGATAGGGCTTCGACGCATGCGTGCCATGGTGCTGTCCTCCCCCGCTCCCATCGAGACCTCACCGCTCGCAGCGATCGATGGGCCCATACCCGAGCCAGGTGCGGGAGAAGTGCGCGTGCGGGCCCGGGGCATCAGGTGGTGGGCACGGTGGATTCGCTCGGACCGGGCGCGACGCGCTTCGGAATCGGTGACCGCATCGGGATCGCCTGGCTCCGCTCGACGTGCGGTCGCTGCCGCTTCTGCGTAGCGAACCGCGAGAATCTCTGCGAGCGCTCGACCTACACGGGATGGACCCACGATGGCGGGTACGCCGAGTACGTGTGCGTGCCGGAAGCCTTCGCCTACCCTGTTCCACCCATGTTCGACGACGCGGAGGCGACGCCATTGCTCTGCGCTGGCATCATCGGCTATCGGGCGCTCAGACGCAGCCAGGTGCCCAGAGGCGGCCGGCTCGGGCTCTATGGCTTCGGCTCTTCTGCCCACATTACGCTACAGGTGGCGCGCCACTGGGGCTGCCCCGTCTACGTCGCCACCCGCGAGCCTGACCGCCGGCGGCTGGCTCTCGATCTCGGTGCGTCGTGGGCCGGCGCCCCGGGCGACTCACTTCCCGCCAAGCTCGACGCGGCCATCGTCTTCGCGCCCGCGGGCGCGCTCGTCCCGGTCGCTCTGCGCGATCTCGACAAGGGAGGTACGGTGGCGCTCGCGGGCATCCACATGACGGACCTGCCCGCCATGGCCTACGAGCCCCACCTCTTCTGGGAGAAGACCGTTCAGAGCGTGACGGCCAATACTCGCGAGGACGGCGAGGCACTCCTTGCCGAGGCTGCGGCCATCCCCCTCCGCCCGAGGGTCACGCTCTACCGGCTGGAGGAGGCGAACCGGGCGCTCGCGGACATCAAGTCGTCAACGGTCGAAGCCTCGGCGGTATTGATGCTCGACTGAGGGGGATGATCGCGTCGCTGCGGGATGCTCCAGCTCCAGGAATAATTGGTAGGCGGAGCAGGGTTCGAACCTGCGACCTCAGCCGTGTAAGGGCCGCGCTCTTCCAACTGAGCTATCCGCCTATGTTTCGATTCTCCCGAACTTCGGCCTGCCCGTCAATAAATCAGTTTGTCACTGTGCCTGGAATCGTGCCCGCGAGCTTTTGGGGCGGCTCTCTGAGGTCGGCGTCGCTCACGATGGCGTACCGGCGATCTCCATTCCGCTCGGACGAAATCGCTCCGTGAGCACATCAGTCCGGCGGTTGGGGGTGGACCCGGCCAACATGAGCAAGAGTTTCCTCCCGAGGGAAGGCTCGATGTTCTGCTAGACTCGCCGCACTCTGGAAGGAGGGCTCAGCTTATCGACCCGACCCCGATGCCGCTCGCCCCGCATTTCCACGTTCTCGCACAGCTGACGTCGACTTATCTGCATCATCGGCCTGGTACGAACGGATGAAGTCCATCGTCTGCCTGCTCATTGCGTCAACGCTGGCAGTTGGCTTGGGCTGCGCCAAGACCGACTGGATTGACCGGACGCTGGTGACGGTGGACGTGACGGGTACGTGGTACGGGCCTTTGGGGCGGGAATAGGAGCCGGCGCTCGGGACGTCCTCTTCGAGCTGGAGCAAACGGGATCAACGGTGAAGGGTGTCATGCGATTCCCAACCGGCACCAGCGCCATAGGCTACTCAGGGGCCAGGCCGGGGCCTATCGAGGGTACTGTGGCGGGCGACGTGTTTCGCTTCAGACAGCTAAATGGCGATGTGCAAGGCGAAGTGACCGTCAGTGGTGAGGAGATGAACGGTCAGGCAACGCTCATCGGCAATCGCTCGATCTCGCTTCGACGCGTCGATCCCTCCTCTCCTCCGGCCTCGCCGCCCCGGTGAGTGATTAACTCTAGTGATCGACCACCGCACGTTCCTCGCTGGTACAGGAGCGGTGCTCCTCGCCACGCCGCCGACCTCCCCGTTGAGGGGCCCGGCAAGTTTCGACCGGGTCATCAACCTCAAGACCGCCAAGTCGCTCGGGCTGACAATCCCGCCGTCCCTGCTCGGGCGGGCGGATGAGGTAATTCAGTGATCGACCGGCGCACGTTCCTCGGTGGCGCGGGGGCGGTGATCCTCGCCGCACCGTTCGCCGCCGAGGCGCAGCCGGCGGCGGGCAAGGTCTACCGCCTGGGAATCCTCTCGCCCGGCGGGGCTCCGGATCCTTCCATCCCGACCATCCCGAATCTCCTCCCCGCGGCGCTGCGCGCGTTCGGCTACGTCGAAGGCCAAAATCTCGTAGTCGATCGCCGATTCGCCGAGGACAACTTCGATCGGCTCCCCGGCCTGGCACGTGAGCTGGTGCAGCTCCGACCCGACGTCATCGTTGCTGTCTCGGGCCAGGCGATCCAGGCCGCCCGTGACGCGACCGCAACGACCCCGATCGTCATGGTCATCTCCACGGACCCGGTCGCGAGAGGATTGGTCACGAGCTTGTCGCGGCCGGGCGGGAACGTGACCGGAGTCATGACCGTTGCCGAGAACTCCCTCGCGAGCAAACGCCTGGAGCTGCTCAAAGAAGCAGTACCAAAGGCCGCGCGCATCGCCGTCCTCGCGAGCGGGTCGCTTTCCTCCAGCTCTCAGCTGAAGGAGGCGCAGACGGCGGCGACGGCCCTGCGGGTCAAGCTCGTGCCGGTCGAGATTCGAGGGACAGACTACGACCACGCCTTCAGCACGATCGTCGCCGAGCATGCCGACGCAATCTTTGTCCTGATGGGTCCCACCCTGGTCCGAGACCGTCACCAGATCGTCGAGAGGGCCGTGAGGCACCGTCTGCCCACCATCTCCGGAAACGCTGAGCTGGTGGAGGTGGGCGGTTTGATGTCATACGGCGGCAGCACCCTCGACTCGTCCCGCCGTGCAGCCGTCTACGTGGACAAGATCCTCAAAGGCGCCAAGCCTTCGGATATGCCCGTGGAGCAGCCGACGAAGTTCGAACTGGTCATCAACCTCAAGACCGCCAAGGCGCTCGGCCTCACGATCCCGCAGTCACTGCTTCGACGGGCGGATGAGGTCATCCAGTGATGGACCGGCGCGCGTTCCTTGCTGGCACGGGTGTAGTGATCCTTGCCGCGCCGCTCGCCGACGAAGCGCAGGGGGCGGGGAAAGTTCCACGGATCGGCTTCCTGTACTACGGCTCTTCAGGACCCTCGCCAGAAGTCGAGGCCTTCCAGCAAGGGTTGCGTGAGCTCGGTTATGTCGACGGGCAGAACATTGCCATCGAGTACCGATTCGCACGCGGTCAGGTAGAGCGACTGCCCGAGCTTGCGGCCGAGCTAGTCCGTCTCAAGCCGGATGTTATCGTCACTCCAACGACGCCGGCGGCTCTGGCCGCCAAGCAGGCGACCAGTGCGATCCCCATCGTCTTCGCGGGCGTTGCCGATGCAGTGGGCGCCGGGCTCATCGCCAGCTTCGCGCGACCGGGGGGAAACATCACGGGGTTGGCGAGCATCAGCGCCGAGTTGGGCGGGAAGCGGCTGGAGTTGCTGAAGCAAGTTGTCCCCAAGGTTTCCCGCGTCACGGTCCTCTATAATCCGGCCGACCGAGCCAATGTGCTGGTGTTGAAGGAGTTGCACGAGGCGGCGCCGGCACTTGGACTGACGCTGCAACCGCTCGGGGTGCGAGGACCGGGCGAGTTCGAGGGCGCCTTTGTCGCGATGACCCGGGAGCACGCCCACGCTATTTTCGCTGCTGCGGGTGTTCTGACCTTTGAGCATCGAAAGGGCCTCGTGGACCTCGCTGCCAAGAATCGGCTACCGGCGATGTGGGGTCATCGGCAGTTTGTGGATGCTGGAGGCCTCATGTCTTATGCGGTGAACTGGTACGACCAGCTGCGGCGTGCCGCTAGCTACGTGGACAAGATTCTCAAAGGCGCCAAGCCTTCGGATATGCCCGTGGAGCAACCGACGAAGTTCGAACTGGTCATCAACCTCAAGACCGCCAAGGCGCTCGGCCTCACGATCCCGCAGTCACTGCTTCGACGGGCGGCTGAGATCATCCAATG
>WNFK01166295.1_pt1 | contig 16170 bp, 13 predicted proteins | sample 5400281 | NCBI WGS metagenome assembly WNFK01 (sample SAMN13153350, study PRJNA577476) | soil metagenome | isolation source: 20 cm soil on Douglas fir-dominated hillslope | place: USA:California | collected 2013-09-17 | reverse complement strand
CTCGGAGAATGCCTGAGGTTTCGGGCACCTCCGTACCCGGCGCTCGGCGTGGACCCGCTCCCCAGCCTCATGGTTTTCGCTACGGGCGCAACCCACCGAGTGTCTCGAAGCGACCACAACTATGGGCTCCCCGTGGGGGCACCCAAGGAGGATTGGGACCGTGAGGCTCGACACGAGGTCGCGCGCCATCCGGCGCGCGCAGCCCGCCGGCTCCCGCGCCCGGCTGGAAGTTCGCGGGAAGTTCTTCTTCGCTGGAGATGAAAAGGTTCCGCTCCGGGGCGTCACGTACGGCCCCTTTGCCCCGGACGCTGAAGGCTATAGATATCCCGCCCCCGAGATCGTCGAGCGGGACTTTGCCCTGATGACCGAGCTGGGGGCCAACTGCCTCCGGCTCTTCACGCCCCCACCCCGCTGGCTGCTCGACATGGCCGCGGAGCGAAAGCTCTGGGTCCTGGTCGGGATCCCGTGGGCGGAGCACATCTGCTTCCTCGACTCGGAGGAGATCTCGGACTCCGTCCGCCGTACGGTCACGGACGTGGTGGAGGCCTGCCGGGATCACCCGGCGGTCGGGGCCTTCCTGGTCGGTAACGAGATCCCGTCGGACATCGTGCGCTGGTACGGTCCGCAGCGGATCACCGGCTTCCTCCGCGAGCTGGTCGGCCTGATCAAGCGGATCGAGCCCGCCGCGCTGGTCGGCTACGCCAACTACCCGTCCACCGAGTATCTCGAGACCGACTTCACCGATTTCCTCGCCTTCAACGTCTACCTGCACTCGGAGCCCGAGTTCCGGAAGTATCTCTCGCGGCTGCACACGCTGGCGGGCGACCGGCCCCTGGTGCTCACCGAGTTCGGGATCGACTCGATCCGCGAGGGAGAGGTCGTCCAGGCCCAGATCCTGTCGTGGCAGGTGCGCACCGCGCTCGAGATGGGAGCGGCGGGCACCGTGGTGTTCTCGTTCACCGACGAGTGGCACACCGGCGGCTGCGACATCGCCAACTGGGCCTTCGGGCTCGTGGACCGCGAGCGTCGCAAGAAGCCGGCCTTCCAGGCCGTGCAGCGCTGGTACTCGTCGCCGGGGCTGCCCGCCCTGTCCGAGTATCCGAAGGTGTCGGTGGTCATCTGCGCCTACAACGCGGAGCCGACCATGGAGGCCTGTCTCGAATCGCTCCGCAACCTCCGCTATCCCGCCTTCGAGGTCGTGGTGGTGGACGATGGCTCCAAGGACCGCACCGGGGCCATCGCGGACAGCTTCGAGGGCATCCACGTCATCCACCAGGAGAACAAGGGGCTGAGCGCCGCCCGCAACGTCGGCATCGCGGCCTCGCTCGGTGAGATCGTCGCCTTCACCGACTCCGACTGCGTGGTGGATCCGGACTGGCTGCACTACCTGGTCGCGACGTTCCTCCAGACCGGGCTGCCCGCGGTGGGCGGGCCCAACCTGCCGCCGCCGGAAGACTCGATGGTGGCCGCATGCGTGGCCGCCTCGCCGGGCGGGCCGCTCGAGGTGCTGCTCGACGACGTGGAGGCCGAGCACATCCCCGGCTGCAACATGGCCTTCCGGCGTGAGGTCCTGGACGAGATCGGCGGCTTCGATCCGATCTACCGCTCGGCGGGAGACGACGTGGACGTGTGCTGGCGGCTTCAAGACCGCGGCTACCGGATCGGCTTCAGCCCGGCCGCCATGGTCTGGCACTTCCGGCGCAATACCATGAAGGCTTACATCGGCCAGCAGAAGGGCTACGGCAAGGCGGAGGCGCTGCTCTACTTCCGCCATCCGCAGCGGTTCAACGCGCTGGGCTACTCGCGCTGGCGCGGGCGGATCTATGGCGGCATCTCCGCCCTCTTCTCCCTGCGCCGGCCCATCATCTACGGCGGCGTCTTCGGCCGCGGCCTCTTCCAGACTCTCTACCAGCCACCCTCCACCGTGCTCTCCCACCTGCCCTTCACGCTCGAGTGGAACCTGGTCGGGGCGCTGCTCCTGGCCTACGGGGCGATGCGCGGGGGGTGGGGCTGGCTCGGCGTGGCGCCGGTCGCGCTCTCGTGGGCCTGCTGCCTCTGGGCCGCGATGCGCGCGCGGGTGGACCCGATGGCGGACGGGCTGCGGGGGCGGTTGCTCATCGCGGTCCTGACCTACTTCGGGCCGCTGCTCCGCTCGTTCGAGCGCTACCGCTGGTGGGTGCGCGGGCTCACCGCGGCGGAGCCCTCGGACTCCGAGCGGCCCATGCAGGCGCTGCCCTGGTCGTGGCGGGAGCGCGCGTTCTCGGCCGCCTTCTGGACCGAGGACGGCCTCGAGAAGGAGACCATCCTGCACGGCCTCGTGGACGTGCTGGCGCAGCGGAAGTACTTCGTGCTGGTGGACCAGGGCTGGAGCGACTGGGATCTCGAGGCGCACGGCGGGGTCTGGTCGCGCGGTCGGATCAAGGTGTGCACCGAGAACCACGGCGGCGAGCGCCGCGTCCTGCGAGTGAAGTGCGCCCTCCGGATCTCGCGCCTGGCCTGCGGGGTCCTCGCGTCCGCGGCGGTGATGGCGGGCGTCGGCCTGACGCTCGGGCTGCCCATGGTCGCCGCGGTGGGGGTGGCCGCCGGCCTCGGGACCGGGGCGGGGCTGCTCCGGGAGGCGGTCGGGCTCGGGCGCACGCACTACGAAGCACTTCAGGACGTGGCACGGCGCGCGCGACTGCACTACGCGCCCCCGCTCGACGTGCGTGACGCCGTGGTGAAGTGAACGGCATCACCGGGCGCGTCTCCGGCTACATCTGGCCCCACCGGGCGCGCATCCTCTGGGCGCTGGCCCAGGTGTGCCTGATCAGCGCTCTCGAGCTGCTCAAGCCCTGGCCCCTCAAGCTGATCATCGACTCGGTGCTGGGAGGCGCGCCCCTGCCCTGGGGCTTGGCCCCCGACGACCTCGGCACCGGCGCGCTCCTGCTGAGCGCCTGCGCGGCCCTCGTGATCATCTATGCGGCCCTCGGCGCGGCGAACGTGTTCGCCAACTTCACCACCATCCGCATCGGGCAGCGCATGGTGCGCGACCTGCGCAGCGATCTCTACGCCCACCTGCACCGGCTCTCGATGGCCTTTCACAGCCGGGCCCAGGCGGGCGATCTGCTCTACCGGGTGACCGCGGACACCTTCGCGCTGCAGGCGCTCACCATGAACTGCCTCTTTCCGGCGGCCAGCGCGCTCATCCTGCTGGCCGGCATGTCGGTGGTCATGGTGCAGCTCGACGCGGAGCTGACCCTGCTGGCGCTCGGCGTCTGCCCCATCCTGCTGCTCGCCATCGGCCGGCTGAACCGCCAGATCAGCGCGGCGGCGGGGGAGATGCGGGAGCGGGAGAGCGAGGTGCTCGGCGTCGTGCAGCGGGCGATGGGCGCGATGCGGGTCATCCAGGCGTTCACCCGCGAGGAGGACGAGCACCGCCGCTTCATGACCGCGAGCGAGCGGAGCCTCGCGGCCGGTCTCCGGCTCTACACGCTGCAGACGTTCTACTCGGGCGTGGTCAACCTGGTCATCGCCCTCGGCACCGCCGCGGTGGTGTGGGTGGGGGCCCGTCACGTGCTCGACAGCACCCTCACGGTGGGCAGCCTGGTCGTGTTCATCAGCTACCTCGCCGCGCTGTACGGGCCCATCAACAACATGTTCCAGGTCTACGGCCTGGCCCAGAGCGCGCGCGTAGGCGTGCGCCGGGTGCTCGACGTGCTCGACGTCGAGCGCGACCTGCCGGACGGCGACCGGACCTTCCCGTCCGGCGGCGCGCGCGGCGAGGTGGTCTGGGAGGACGTGGATTTCCAGTATGCGACCGGGGGGCCGCTCATCCACAACGTGAGCCTGCGGGTCGCGCCCGGGCAGCGCGTCGCGGTGGTCGGGCCGACCGGCGCGGGCAAGTCCACCCTGCTGAGCCTCCTGCCCCGCTTCTACGATCCGACCCGCGGCCGCGTGCTGGTGGACGGCCGGGACGTCCGCGAGTACCGGCTCGCGTCGCTGCGCCGGCAGATCGCCATGGTGCTCCAGCCGCCCCTGCTCTTCCCGGTGAGCCTGCGCGAGAACATCGCCTTCGGCCGGCCCGACGCCAAGATGGACGAGATCATCGCGGCGGCCAAGGCGGCCCGCATCCACGAGATGATCGAGCGGCTGCCGCGGGGGTACGATACGAGCGTGGCCGAGCAGGGGGTGACGCTCTCGGAGGGCGAGAAGCAGCGCCTGACGATCGCCCGGGCCATCCTGCGCGACTCGCCCATCCTGATCCTGGACGAGCCGACCTCGGCGCTCGACCCGGAGACGGAGGCCCTCGTGATGGTGGCGCTGGAGCGCCTGCAGGCCGGCCGCACCACCTTCATCATCGCGCATCGCCTCTCGACGGTGCGCACCGCGGATCTGATCGTGGTGATCAAGGAGGGCCGTATCGTCGAGCAGGGAACGCTCGCCGAGCTGCTGGATCGCAAGGGCGCGTTCGCCGCGATGTACGGGGGCCCGGAGCTTCGCCGCCAGGAGGACCCGCTTGCCTTCTCGTAAGCGCCTCGTGGTCCTGCACCTGGCCGGCCGCTATCCCCTGGGAGGCATCGGCTGGCAGGCGGCGCACTACGTGCTGGGCCTCGCCCGGCTCGGCCACGACGTCTACTACGTCGAGGACTCGGGCGCCCATCCGTACGACCCGCGGGTCAAGAGCGTGGTCGAGGACTCGAGCTACAGCATCGCCTTCCTGGCCGACGTGATGGCGCGCTTCGGCCTCGCCGATCGCTGGGCCTACGTGGACGGCGTGACCGGCATCTGCCACGGGATCTCCCGCGAGCGGCTCCGGGACGTCTACCGGGAGGCGGACGGCCTCCTCAACGTGTGCGGGGCGACGCAGCTGAACGAGGACCACCTCCGGTGCCCGGTGCGCGTCTACGTCGAGACCGATCCGGTCTTCGAGCAGATCCGGGTCGCCGAGGGCGATCGCCGAGCCATCGAGGCGCTCGAGGAGCACACCCACCACTTCACCTACGGGGAGAACCTGGGCCAACCCGACTGCCCCATCCCGCTGGAGAAGTTCGCGTGGCGGACCACCCGGCCGCCGGTGATCCCGGACCTGTGGGATGCCCGCGTGAACCCCGCCGCCCAGCGGTTCACCACCGTGGCCACCTGGAAGAACGTGGGCAAGGACATCCGCTTCCGGGGCGAGACCTACTACTGGTCGAAGCACATGAACTTCCTCCGGATGGCCGACCTGCCGCACCGGACCGGTCAGCCGCTGGAGCTGGCGCTCGAGGTGGACGACGCGGCGACACGGGATCTGCTCGCCCGGAACGGCTGGGTGCTCACCAACGCGTTCGAAGCGTCCCGCGACATCACCGCCTACCGGCGCCACATCGAGCACTCCCGGGGCGAGTTCACGGTGTCCAAGGACCTGGTGGCCCGGACGCGGAGTGGGTGGTTCAGCGACCGCAGTGTCTGCTACCTGGCGGCGGGTAAGCCGGTCGTCACTCAGGACACCGGCTTCGGCAAGTTCGTGCCCACCGGCGTGGGCCTGCTCGCCTTCGAGACGGTGGAGGAGGCGGCCGCCGCGCTCGACGAGGTGAATCGGGACTACGCGGGGCACTGTCGGGCCGCGCGCGGGATCGCCGAGGAATATTTCGCGGCCGATCGGGTGCTGGAGCGGCTCTGCCGCGAGGCCGATCTCTAGGCCCGCCGAGGCGCCGACGCAGTGCACACTGCAGGGGTGGGTGATATTTTCCCCTTGCAGATCAATAAGTCAGAAAGCACTTGGCAACTTGCTTCACCCTATGCTACAAGGGCGAAGGCTGGGCAATCGGGGACGACTTTTCGGAGGGGTGCCAGATTGGACGCAGCGCTGGAGAAGAGGCAGGTCAAGCGGGCCTATAAGTTGTATGCCCCCGCATATGACTTCGTCTTCGACTGGATTTTCCATCCGGGCCGCGAGGCGGCCATCCGACTGCTCGATATCAAGTCGGGAGACAACGTCCTCGAGGTCGGGATCGGCACGGGGCTGAATCTTCCCCTCTACCCGGCCAATTGCCGCCTCACCGGAATCGACCTCTCCGAGGAGATGCTCGAGAAGGCGCAGGACAAGGTGGTCGAGCTGGGGCTGGGCAACGTGACGCTCAAGACCATGGACGCCACCGTGATGGACTTCGGCCAGGCCGAGTTCGACTCGGCGGTGGCCACCTATACCATCAGCGCGGTGCCGGATCCGGTGGGCGTGCTGCGCGAGATGAAGCGCGTGGTCAAGCCGGGTGGCAACATCGTGCTCCTGAATCACTTCCGGAGCGAGCGGCCCGCGGTCGGGCGCCTGGAGGATCTGGTCGCCCCGGTGTGCACGAGGCTCGGGTGGAAGTCGAACCTCCCACTCGAGCCCCTGCTGCGTCAGGTGGGCCTCACCCCGGACATCACCACCAAGGTCAATCTGTTCAACGGGTGGCGCCTGATCAAGTGCGTGAATCCTAGGTAGCGTCGCTCGCCGCGCCTCCCGCTACTTCTCCGGACTCTCCAGCTCCTGCCAGCCGCGTCGCAGCACCACGATTCTCTGGATCTGCCCCCGAGGGGCCTCCACTCTGATGACGTCTCCAGGCTTCAGCAGTGCCAGGCTGGCCCGCTGCTTCTCATCGGTCACCACCGTCACGTTCTTGCTCACCTCCGACACGCGCACTTCGCCGGCGCCGGTCAGCGAGAGGACACGCCCCGCGCTGGGATCGACGGTCAGGACGGTGTCCCGACCCATTTGAACGGCGCGGGTCATCTCGGCCGGACTCGGGCCGGCCTCCTCCCGGAACTCCAGGTCGGCGACCTGCGTCGAGGATGAGTCCGCCCCACCGTCGGGCGTGCCTCGGCCGATCGTGGCGGCAGGATCGACGTGGACCCGCTCGCTGACGACCTCGAGAGCGCCGATGCCCAGGACACAGGCGGCAATCACGCTACCAATCAGCACCCGGACCGTAGTCGTACTCATGTGATGTCCTCCTCTGGCCCACGAACAGCATCAGGAGTGCCATGATGTAACTGGCTGTAATAATTAGTCGTTCAGTCTGTCGAGCCAGTTCGAATGGGCAACCTGCCTGATACGCCGACGGAAGAATGCCCGGCGGGGTTGCGCTCGGCCCGGCGAGTCCAGATCATGAGTGCGTGATTCACGCGCCCCGATACCCGGCCTCGCGGGCGTGGGCCGCCGGCCGGCTCGCCCTCGCCGTTCTCCTCGCCCTCCCGTTCTGCACGGGCGCGTGGACGCTGATCCTGACCACGTCGTTCCTCGCCGAGTTCCTCGGCCAGGGCCGATGGCGGCCGCTCTCGGCGCTCACCAGGGAGCCCCTCGTCAGGACTCTCCCCGCCTTCCTCCCCGCGCCCGCCGGAACACACCCGGTGCCGGTGGATCTTTACACCCGCGCGGGGCTGCGTCGGGCGCCCGGCCTCGTTCTCGTTCATGGCCTTGCACCGGAGGGTAAGGACGATGTTCGACTGCGCGAGGCCGCCGCCCTGCTCGCGCGGTCCGGCTTCGCGGTGGCGGTACCCACCGTATCGGGGCTCACCGCGCTGCGCCTGCGGCCCGAGGATTCGGGCCCCGTCAGCGCCAGCGTGAAGGCGCTGCACGCGACCGGGTACCGGTGCGTGGCGCTGCTGGGCATCAGCCTCGGTGCCGGTCCGGCCCTGCTCGCCGCCGTGGAGCCGACGGTGGCCGCCGACCTCTCCGCCGTCCTCGCCCTCGGCGGGTACGCCTCGTCGGTGGAGCTGCTGCGCTACACGCTGACCGGCGCCTACGCGTTCGGCGAGGTGGCGGGCCGCGCGGGCTCGGTGCTCGAGCCGGCCATCGCCCAGTTCGCCCGCGCGAATACCGACCTGCTCGACGAGGCGGGCCGCCGCCTCGTGGACAATCGCGACCCGTCCGCGGTGGACGAGCGGATCCGGGCCCTGCCGCCGTCAACCCGGGAGCTGCTCGAAGCGCTCTCGCCCGGCCCGAGGATCGGAAGCCTCCGCGCCCCCCTCTTCCTGATCCATGGCCGGCGGGACCCGGCGGTGCCGTTCACGGAGAGCCTGCGGCTCGACGCGGCCGCGCGGGCGGCCGGGCGACCCGTGCGCACCGCGATCGTGGGGGCGGTCGGCCACGTCGAGGGAAATCTGCGAACCGGGCTGGCCGACCTGCTGCGCCTCTGGGCGACCTTCTATGCGTTCCGGCGCACCGCCGAGGGCTAGCTCTACTTCGGCGGGTTCAGATTCATGAGCTGCATGGCGTCGCGCACCGGCCCGTAGTCCCGGTCGTCCGCCTCGATGAACCCGTCGATGTCGTAGATCTGCTTCAGCAACGCCGCGTGCTGGGGAGCCTTGATCGTGAGCAGCGCGCGCTTGAGCCTGGCCACCGTCTCGTCGGGGACGCCCGGCCGCACGCAGATGCCCGCCTCCGGGATCTCCGGGGTCTCCCCCACGAAGGCGATCTGGGCGATCAGCGCCGGATCCTTCAGGTGCAGCTCGGGCGCCTTGTCGAAGGCGGCCGCCGCGTCCACTCGCCCGTGGAGCACAGCCTGGAGCGCGGCCTCGTGCGTCCCCGCGAAGAGCGCGTCCTTGAAGAAGCTCTTCGGATCACGGTCGCGCACCAGGCCCTGCTTGATCAGCAGCACCATCGGGTAGATGTAGCCCGACGAGGACGCCGGATCCACGAAGGCCACCGTCTTGCCCCGCAGATCCTCGACGCTCTTGATCCCGCGATCCTTGCGCACGTAGAAGCGGGCGGTGTACGCGGTCTTCCCGCCCCAGATGTCGCGCACGAGGATCCGGCAGCCCGCCTCGCGATTCGCGAGGACATAGCCCACCGGGTGCACGAAGGCCAGCTCGACCCGCTTGCTGCGGAGCGCTTCGATCACCCCCGCATAGTCGGAAGCCACGAGCGCGCGGACCGGCACTCCGGAGATCTCGGTCAGCGTCCTGGCGAAAGCATCGCCCGCTTCCTTGAGAGCGGTCGGGTCGCGGGATGGCGTGAAGACGAGCGTGATCGGCGTCTCGGAGCGGCCGCACCCCGGAAGCCCCGCCGCGGTGAGCAGGAGCAGCAGGAGCGCGCGTCGGCCGATGGAGGGGCGCCGGGTCCGCATCGCGGCGAACGTACCACGCGATCGGCCCGGCGGACGGTATTTCATGCGCATCGAGGTAGTTCCTTCTTACACGGCCGGCTCAACCGCCACGAACTCCCGCGAGCCGCGATGACGCACAACACATTGATTCTTGCCGGATCGCGGTCCGAAACGCAGGTGTGGCATGTCTGATGCTCCAGTGCGGCAAGGAGACAATGCCATGAGGCGAGCGGTGTGGTTGACATCCCGGCTCATCGTCATTTTGCTTGCGGCGCCTCTCGCGATGGCGCAGACGCAGCCCGCGCCGCAGCAAGCGGCGCCGACGCAGCCCGCGCCGGCGGTCGGTAAGGAGTACATCATCGGCCCCGAGGACGTGCTCGATATCCAGGTCTGGGGCAGCAACGACCTGAACCAGACCGTCTTCGTTCGCCCGGACGGGCGGCTCTCGCTGCCTCTGGTGGGCGAGATCGCGGTGGCCGGCAAGACGGTTCAGCAGCTACAGGACCACCTCCTGGCCGTCTACGAAAAAACCGTCAAGGGCGCGGTGGTCACCGTCATCGTCAAGGAGATCAAGAGCCGCCCGGTCTACTTCGTCGGCGGCTTCGCCAAGCCGGGCGTGCTGCAGCTCACGGGAGACCTGACGCTGCTCCAGGCCATCTCCCTCATGGGGGGCGTGCTGCCGGAGGCGGACGGCGAGAAGGGCTTCCTCCTCCGGCGCGATCGGAAGATCCCCATCGACTTCGACCGGCTGGCCCAGCGGGGCGATCTGAGTCAGAACCCCAAGCTCGAGGCGGGGGATTCGGTGGTGGTTCCCCTCGCGGACTCGGTCTACGTGAGCGGTGAGGTCAAGAAGCCCGGCGCGGTGAAATTCGCGGGCGACCTGACTCTGCTGAAGGCCCTCACTCAGGCCGGTGGCCTCACTCCCCTCGCCGCGGGAAGTCGAGTGGACATCATCCGCGGCGACCCGGAGAAGAAGAGTCGGATCCGGGTCGACGTCGATCGCATCATGCGATCGCCGGACGGCAACCAGGATGTCCGGCTGCGCCCGAACGACATCATCACGGTTCCGCAGCGACGTTTCTAGCGGCCGCTCGCTCACGTCTCGGACGGCCCCCGGCCGGGGCTCGCGATCGCCGAGCGCCGTCCGGTCGCCCGATTTTTCCCCGAAGCCGGCCCTCTCTGGGTAGAGTGGTGTCCTTACTCGGCAGCGAACTGATCCTGGCCGGACTCGAAGGTCCCGCCCGGATGGCACTGCACTGATCAGATCTCGGAGGAGGAGACCTCGATGGCCAGGACCACTCAGTTCACGCTCAGCCTCGTGTCGCGCCCCGGCACGCTCGCCATGCTGGCCCGCACGCTCGCCGACGCCGGCGTCAACATCACCGCGCTGAGCGCGGCCGAGGTGACCGGCCGCGGGAAGATCCGCCTCGTCGTGAAGGACGCGGTCATGGCCCGGCGCGCGCTGCGCAAGGCCAAGTACCGCTTCACCGAGCAGCCCGCGTTCGCGCTGCGGCTCCGGAACAAGCCCGGCGCCCTCGCCCGGGTCGCCGGCCGCCTCGCCAAGGAGCGGATCAACGTGCGCTCGATCTACGCCACCACCGCCGGCCGCGGCGCCGCCGCCGTCGTCCTGACCGTGGGCGGCAACACCAACAAGGCGCGCCGGGTGCTCGGCCGCTGAGCCCGGCGCCGCCGGCGCCGCCTACGCCGGGCCGCCGTCCCCCGCGACCGGCCGTACGCTGATCCCCGGCTCGCCGCGCCGGAAGCCCCACGCGGCCAGCCGGGCGATCAGGGTGTTGCGGTGCACCCCCAGCCCGCGCGCCGCGCGGCTCTGGTTCCAGTCCTCGCGCTCGAGCGCCCGCAGCACGTAGGCCTGCTCGAAGCGGTCGCGCGCCTCCTTGAGCGTGAGCGGAACCTCGCCCTCGCCGCGCCCGGGGGCCACCTCGTTCATCGCCAGGTCGAGCGGCAGGTCGTCGAGCCCGATCACCGGGCGCGTGGCGAGGGCGACGCTCCGCTCGATGATGTTCTCGAGCTCGCGCACGTTGCCCGGCCAGTCGTAGCCGTCGAGCGCCAGCAGCGCGCCCCGCGACAAACCGCGCACGTCCTTCTTGAACTCCTGGGAGTACTTCCGCAGGAAGTGAGCGGCCAGGTCCGGGATGTCGCTCTTGCGCTCGCGCAGCGGGGGCACGCCGATCGGCACCACGTGGAGTCGATAGTAGAGATCCTCGCGGAAGGCGCGGGCCCGGATGGCCTGGCGCAGGTCGGTATTGGTGGCCGCGATCACGCGCACGTCCACCTGGATGGTGCGGGTGCCGCCGAGCCGCTCGATCTCGCGCTGCTGGAGCGCGCGCAGCAGCTTGGCCTGGAGATCGACCCGCAGGCTGCCGATCTCGTCGAGGAAGAGCGTCCCTCCGTGGGCCAGCTCGAACTTGCCGAGCTTGCGCGCGTGCGCGCCGGTGAAGGCGCCCTTCTCGTGGCCGAACAGCTCGGACTCGAGCAGGGTGTCGGGAATCGCGGCCAGGTTCACCGCGACGAAGGGCTGAGCGCGGCGCGGGCTCTGGTTGTGAATCGCGCGGGCCACCAGCTCCTTGCCGGTACCGCTCTCCGCATTGACGAGCACCGTCGCGGGGGTCTGGGCCACCTGGGCGATCGTCTCGTAGAGACGTACCATCTTCGGGTGGCGTCCCACGAGCTGGTCGAAACCATGGGTGCGATCGAACTCGGCCCGCAGGTAGCGCAGCTCCCGCTCCATCCCGCGCTGCCGGGCCGCCTCGCGGACGAGGCTCAGGATCTCGTCCACGTCCCAGGGCTTGGCCAGGTAGTCGTACGCACCCGCCTTCATGGCGTCCACCGCCATGCGCAGGTGCGGATCGGCGGTGATCAGGATGACCGGGATGGATTCGTCGATCGCGAGGATCCGGGGCAGGATCTTCGACCCCGGCTCGCCCGGCATCCGCACGTCGAGGAGCGCCACGTCCACCCGGCGCGCGCCGAGGATCGCGAGGGCGGCGGCCCCGTCGGGCGCCTCCAGCACCTCGAACTCGTCCTGCAGGATGAGCTGCAGCGATTCGCGCACGCCGGGCTCGTCGTCGATCGCGAGCACGACCGGGCGGGGCCGATAGACCGCCGCCGCGTCACCCTCCCCGTTGGTCTCCTTCCGGATACACCCCTGAGCTCCCACGCGCGTCTCCCCCCGTCCCGTACGAAATGCCCGGCACGTTAGGGACCCGCGGCGCCGCTGTCAAGTGGATTTCTACCCTTACTCCGTGAAGCCGGCGCTCAGGGGCCGCGGCGAGCAGGGATGCGCTCAGCGGGGCATCACTCCGGTCCCCTGGAAACAGTCGTTATAAGCCCGCTCAGGGGCGCGCAGGCCGAAGAAATTGGAGTCCCGGCCATGGCCGTAGCGCGTGGTCTCCATCTCCTTGAGCGCGTCCTGGTAGAGCCGGATCATCTCGGGAGTGACTTTCGTCTGGCACACCTGCTCGAGGGCTCGCTGGTATGCGACCACCCGGGTCTGCTGCTGGGCCAGGGCGGGAAGCGCGGTCCCGGCTACCAGCATCCCCGCCACCATCACGCCCACCGCAACGAGCGGTCTCATGGCAGATCCTCCCTCGAACAGACTCGCGCCGGATGAGACACCGGTCAAGTCAGGCGCGCGCTCACGGGCGCGGCGCGGTCAGCACCACGTACTCGTTGGCGCCCCCGCCGCGCTGCAGATACACCGGCACCGACTCGCCGGACTTGAGGCCCGCCACGACCTGCCGGAACGCCTCCGCGTCGCTGACCGGCTTCCGGTTCACCTCGAGGATCGCGTCGCCGGGCTTGATCCCGGCGGCTGCCCCCGCGCTACCCGGGGCCACCTCGGTCACCAGGAGCCCGCTCCGGGCCGCCAGGCGACGCTGCTGGGCCGTCTCGGGCGTGAGCGGCTCCACCGTGAGACCCAGGATCTCGTCGCGGCCCTCCTCCACCTCCATCGCGTCGTCGGTCGGCTGCTCGCCGATCTTGACGCTCAGGGTGACCGACTTCTTCTCCCGTACCACCTTGACGGGCGCGGCCCGGCCGGGCTCGATCGCCGCGACGCGCTTCTGCAGATCGGACACGTCCTTGATCGCCGCCCCACCGAACTCCACGATGATGTCGCCGGGCTTGAGCCCGCCCGCCGCGGCGGGGCCGTCCTTCATCACGTCGGCCACCAGCACACCCACGTCCTCCTTGACGCCGAAGCCCGCGGCCAGCTCGGGGCTCAGGTCCTGGATGGCCACGCCGAGCCAGCCGCGCACCACCTTCCCGCGGTTGATCAGCTGGGTCATGATGTCGCGCGCCATGTTGATCGGGATCGCGAAGCCGATGCCCTGCCCGCTCGACACGATGGCGGTGTTGATGCCCACCACGCGGCCATCCAGGTTCAGCAGCGGCCCCCCCGAGTTGCCGGGGTTGATGGACGCGTCGGTCTGGATGAATTGCTCGTAGGTGGCCACGCCGACGTGGGTGCGGCCGGTCGCCGAGATGATTCCGACGGTCACGGTGCGGTCGAGACCGAAGGGATTGCCGATCGCGATAGCCCACTGCCCCACCCGGAGCCGGTCCGAGTCGCCCAGGTCGGCCACCGGCAGCGGGCCGGTCGGGTTCTCGATCTTGACCACCGCGAGATCCGTGCGTCCGTCGCGCCCCACCAGCGTCGCCTTGAATTTGCGATCGTCGGAGAGGCGCACCTCGATCTCGGTCGCGTTCTCGACCACGTGGTTGTTGGTCAGGATGTAGCCGCGCGGATCCACGAGGACGCCCGAGCCCGCGGCCCGGCCCTCTTCCCGCGGCGCCCGCCGGCGGAAGAAGCGCTCGAAGAGCTCGGGGCCGAAGAACTCGCGGAAGCGCTCCTCCATCTCGGGCGAGGCGCCGCCCTCCTGCCGGGCCTCCCGCTTGACCTTGACGCTCACGTTGACCACCGAGGGAGTGGCCCGATCCGCGACGGACACGAACGCGTCCTCGAGGGCGCGCAGGAGCCGCTGCGAATCGGGCGTCGGCGCGGCCGGACGCGGCGCCTGGGGCGCGCGTGGCTGCTGGGCCAGGGTCGGCGGCGCGAGCGCGCCGAGGATCACCAGGAGAAGCGGAGCGGCCAGCGCCCGGCGCCGGATCGTCATGGGAAGACCTCCGGAAAACATCTTACCTGCCGATGTGGGGGACGGCTACTCCGTGGGCGAATGGGATTCGATCGCCAGTTCGAGCACCCGCGTGGTGACCGCGGTCACCGGCGCGATCGAGCCGCGACGGATCCCCGCGACCCAGATGATCTCGCGCCCCGCCTCGACGAGCGGGGTCCGCGCGCGCTGCCACCGCGGGACGCCCGCGTCGATCAGGAAGGACTTGAGCCTCCGGAGCGCGGGCGCGCCGAACGGTGAGAAGACGTCGCCGCGCCGGCGGGCCCGGACCGTGAGCGCGGGGGGGAGCGCGTCGGCGTCGAAGGTGGCGCGGCCCGGCTCGCGTGGAACCACGTAGGCGCGATCGCGCGCGAGGACCCGCGCGGTGAGCCGTGCCTCGATCTCGGGCAGCTCGAGCGCGTCCGGCACCGCCCAGGCGCGGGTCACGAGCGCGGGCAGCGCCACCGGGCCCACGCGCAGCCGCCGGCCGCTGCGCTCCACCGCCAGACGACCCAGCCGCGCCGCGCGGCGAGGCGGTGCCTCCCCGAGGAGGCGGCGGAGCGCGCGCTGGGCCGGCCCCCGCAGCGGACGTGTCTCGCCGAGAAGCGCGGCGGCCTGGCGAAGCATCTCCGCGGCCAGCTCGATCGGCCGCTCCGCGAGCGCGCCAACGTCGAGGCTGAGCCCCGCGCCGTCGCGCGTGGCCAGGCGCCCGAGATCGGCGCGGGCCCGCTCTTCGAGGTCGGCCACCACCGCGCGCGCCGCCGCCGCCGAGCGCCCGAGGGCCTCCACCACCGAGGCGCCGGTGACCTTCGCCATGAACGGCAGCAGGTCGTGCCGGATGCGGTTGCGGAGGAAGCGCACGTCACGATTGCTCGGATCCTCGGCCCAGGCGAGCCCGCGCCCGCCCAGGTACTCCTCGATCGCGGCCCGCCGCGTCTCGATCAAGGGGCGGATCAGGAGCCCGCGCACCGGCGCGATCCCGCCCAGCCCGCGCGGGCCCGCGCCCTGCAGCAGGCGCATCAGGACGGTCTCCGCCTGGTCGTCGGCGGTGTGGCCGGTGGCGATGCGCGCGGCCCCGACCTCGCGGCCGACACGCTCGAGCGCGGCGTGGCGGGCCCGCCGGCTCTCCGCCTCGAGCCCATCCCAGGGCGGCGCCCGGCGCACCACGACCCGCTCGACGTGACACGCCGCGCCGAGACGCGCGCAGAGAGCGCGCACGCCGTCGGCTTCCGCGTCGGCCTCGGGACGCAGGCCGTGATGCACGTGGACGACGGTCAGCGTGAGGCCGAGCGGCTCCCGCAGCGCGCCGAGCACATCGAGGAGGGCCACCGAATCGGCGCCGCCCGAGACCGCCACCAAGACGGCTTCGCCGCCACGAAGCATCCCGTGACGGCGAATGGTCTCCTGGACGCGGACGACGAGGCTATCCAGACTGCAGCCCGACCCAGACCTCGCCATCCTCGAAGTGCTCCTTCTTCCAGATCGGCACCGTCTCCTTCAGCGTGTCGATGGCGAAGCGGCACGCGTCGAAGGCCACCGCGCGATGGGGCGAGGACACCGCGATCATCACGCTCGACTCGCCGATCTCGAGGCGGCCGATGCGGTGCAGGAGGGCGATCCGCGTGACCGCGGGCCAGCGGCTCCGGATGGCCGCGCCGATCTCGCGCATCTTGGCCAGGGCCATCGGGCCGTGGCCCTCGTACTCCAGGAACTTCACCCGCCGGCCGCCCGTCTGGTCGCGCACCACGCCCGAGAAGAGCACCAGGGCCCCCGCGCCCGGATGCTCCACCGCCTGGGCCACCGCGCGCTCCGAGAGGGGCTCGGTGGTCACCTCGATCCAGTCCAGCCCGGGCTCGGCCGCGCCGCCGCTCACCGGGGGAAACAGGCAGAGCTCGTCGCCGTCTCCGAGCGGGTGATCGGCCCCGACATAATCGTTGCGGAGGGCAAAGAGCGTGTAGGGGCGATACGGAACGAGAACCGGATACTGGCGG
>WNFK01117032.1_pt1 | contig 16181 bp, 12 predicted proteins | sample 5400281 | NCBI WGS metagenome assembly WNFK01 (sample SAMN13153350, study PRJNA577476) | soil metagenome | isolation source: 20 cm soil on Douglas fir-dominated hillslope | place: USA:California | collected 2013-09-17 | reverse complement strand
GCTCCCGCCGTACTCGAGGGCAGTGCGGGCGATCGCGTACTGTCACTTCCCGTTCGAGGCAAGCTCCCTCCTGACCGCCGAGAGCGACCCGCGATGGTCCCGTCGGTCCTCGCTCGACCGCTGGATACGGCACCAGCTCTATCAGCGTCGCTGGCGGAGGCGTCTCAGCGGCTACACCGACGTCCTAGCCAACTCGCGATTCACCGGGGAGTGGATCCAGAGGCTCTGGGGGGTCCCCGCGCAGGTGGTGTACCCGCCCGTCACGGCTGTGGCGCCCCCCTCCCAGCGGCAGAACGTGATCGCCTCGGTGGGTCGGTTCGTACGGAGCGACCGCAAGAGCGCCGCCGCTCGGATCTCGGCCTTCGCACGCGTGCTTGGCCGGCTGCAGGGGGACTGGCGTCTCGAGATCATGGGATTCTGCGCCGATCTTCCGGAAGACCGTGCGGCCCTGGAGGAACTTCGCGGGCTCGCGCGCGGGCTCCCGGTGACATTCGTGGTCAACGCACCGCGGCGGGAGATCCTGGCACGACTGGCTGCCGCAAAGGTCTTCTGGCACACGGCCGCACTGGAGGACCTAGCCTCGACCGAGCCGCGCTACCGCGAGCATTTCGGGATCGCCACGGTGGAGGCGATGCAGCTCGGATGTGTTCCCATCGTTCCCGCTGCCCGATGCGTTGGAACGCCATACCGGAGAATTGGCGGGCAACAGTCCCCGCTGGAGCGTGATGAGTCAGGCCGCGATCAAGCGAGGCGACGCCTTCAACCCGGATGTCTTCGACCGCTCCCTGAGATCGGTACTGGCCCGGCCGGGGGGTGGGTAGGCCGATGGTCAAATCTCTGCTCGTCAGCAGCAACTACTTCCCACCGCAGGTCGGTGGAATCTCCGCCATGATGGCAGCTCTGTACGAGCACCTCGGGCCCACCCGAGTATGTTGCCTGACCGGTGTTTCTGCTTCGCCTACGGGGGCGGACAAGCACGGCGGGGGACGTGTCTACCGGCGGTCCGCCGCGTTCGCACCGCCGCGCGCGCGTAGGGCTGTCCTCTGGGGCTTGGTGTTGGCGGAGATCATGATGCGGGATAGGCCCCAGGCGACGCAGATCGCGACCATCGACGACGGACACCTTGGTGTGTGGCTGAGACGGTGGCTACGTCTTCCCTTTTTGGTCTACGCACACGGCAACGAGATCCTGGACGTGCTCCAGGGAACGTGGCCGCGCCAGCGGGTCGACCTCCAAGCGGCGGACCGGATCGTGGCCAACAGTCGCTTCACGGCTGGCCTCGTTGAGCAGGCCGGTGTGGACCGTGGCCGCATACATGTCATCCACCCGGGCTGCGATTCGGAGCGCTTCCGCCCTCGCCCGATTGACCGCGCACTCCGCGAGCGGCTGCTGGGCGCGCGGGCGGGCGGCCGGGTCGTGTTGACCGTCGGGAATCTTGTCGAGCGCAAGGGCCACGACATGGTCATCCAGGCGCTGGCCCGGGTAATTCGTCGGGTCCCCGACGCGACTTACCTTATCGTCGGAGAGGGACCGTACCGGGACGATCTGGACCGGCTCGCGCGGACAGCTGGTGTCCGGGACCGTGTCGTCTTCGCGGGACGGGTCGACACCGACGAACTGCCGGACATCTATGCCCTGAGTGACGTGTTCGTGATGCCGAGCCGTGTCCGGCCCGCCGCATGCGATGTCGAGGGCTTCGGTCTGGTCTTCCTGGAGGCGAACGCATGCGGTAAACCTGTCATCGGCGGGCGCACGGGCGGTATTCCCGAGGCGATCGTAGACGGGAAGACTGGCTTCCTGGTGGAGCCAGAAAGTGTGGCCGATATCGTCGAACATCTGGGAATCATTCTGACCAACAATGAGCTGGCGGGGGAGATGGGCCGGCAGGGACGGACCAGAGTAAAGACCCACTTCTCGTGGGCCGAGGCGGCCAGCCGCATTCAGGAGCTAGTCACCGCGATGGTGATCCGTCCCGCCCCGCGATCGGATTCCCGAGGCAACACCGGCGCCTCGGTTTGACCCATCCTGAGCGATCTGGCAACATCGAGTGCCTTACCTCGGTCTAGGGGGTTCTCATGGAGCTGAAAGAACTACAGCGCAACTGGGACATCCTTGGCAAGGAAGATCCTCTGTGGGCGATCATCAGTTTCGAGGACAAGAAAGGCAACAAGTGGGATCTTGCGGAGTTCTTTGCATCCGGCGAGCAGGAAATTACCGCCTTGATGCAGTACGTGTCCGGCCTGAACCTGGTTGGGCCTCGTCGCCGCGCGCTCGACTTCGGCTGTGGGGTCGGCCGGCTCACCAGGCCGCTGGCGAGGCATTTTTCGAAAGCGACCGGCATCGATATCGCTCCATCCATGATCGCTCAGGCTCGCGCGCTCGATCGGGAGGCGCGATGCGAATTCATCTTGAATGACCGCGCGGATCTCTCTATCTTCCCGGTCAACGAATTCGACTTCATCTACTCCAATATCGTGCTCCAGCACATGCGCCCGGAGTATTCGACCGCCTACATTCGCGAATTCTGCCGTGTACTTGCACCCGGCGGTGTGGCGGTATTCCAGCTGCCGAGCAGAAGCAAAACACCGGCAAAGCAATGGTCCTGGAGGGATTCCGTCAGGCCATTCATTCCGACACCGTTACTGCACTGGTACAGATACCACTATCGCGGCCGGCCCTTTGTCATGCCCGCACCTACAGACCGGGCGTGTGGCCCGGCCTATGAGAGCTGGCGGTACTGCATGGTCAAGCGGTAGGTGACAGGGCGGCCTGGGCGCTAGCTCTTCGCCCGGTCGGGCCCCTGGCACAGAGCAAGATCCGTGCCTTGAAGGCGCATCCAGTACAGGCCCGCTGCTGGCGGTGTGAAGCAAGATTCACAAAGTCGGAAAAGCGGCCGTCCTCAGCGACCGCTCCGCTGTTCGAGCTCCTCGATCACTGTCACCTGCTACGGGCGCTTCGCTCGTCAGGTATTATGGCTTCGGGGGATTATCTGACTAGACGCCATGCATAACCTCAGACACCTGAATCGAGTCTCCACCGGTCTCAGCTACCTGCTCCAGCGTGAACGCGTCTGGGGTCAGCCCGTGTTCTTCACCATCGAGACCATCAATTCGTGCAACTTCCGCTGCATCTACTGCCCGCAGAGCGACCAGGAGCATCATTTCGTCAACGGGCGAGGGATCATGTCGCTCGAGGACTTCAAGCGCATCATCGCCAACCTCCGCTCCTGCTTCGATGTGCGAATCGTCTCGCTGCACCGCGACGGCGAGCCACTGCTGAACAAGCGCCTCGAGGCGTACATCGAGCATCTGACCGAGCTGGGAATCTACGTGACCGTGTCGTCCAACTGTTCCCTTCTCTCGGAAGACCGTGCCCAGCGATTGGTCGCGGCCGGATTGCGAATGGTCGGCACCGACTTCTGCGCGGACGCGGCCACCTACGAACGCCTCCGGGTGAGAGGCGTTTGGGAGGAGACGCTGGAGGGCATCCGGCACCTGCTGCGGGCAGGGGCGAAGCAGGACGCCGACTTCCGGGTTGTCATCAAGGACATGGCGACGCACGCGGCGTCTTCGACGGAGGCGGCAGGCCTCATGGCGCGCACACAAGCCTTGTTCGCGGAGTGGTCGGATCGCGTGACCGTGATGCCCGTGTACTTCCACAACGCCCTCGGCGAGAGCCTCGTGAACCTGAGCAAGCCATCCGAGGCTCCCGAACGGACCCTGTACACCTTGTGTCATCAACCCTGGGTCAATTTCACGATTGATTTCGCCGGAAGGGTGGTTGGTTGCTGTCGCGATCTCCGGAGCGAATACGTGATCGGAAACCTCCTCGAGCAGTCAGCCGCAGAGATCTGGAACGGCGAGAAGATGATGACTTTGCGGCGAGCCCTGACCGAGAAGCGACCGCAAGACATCGGCATCTGCAAGGCGTGCGATGTGCCCTGGCAAGGGTCCTACTCCGGGCGAACTCCCTTGGAGAAGGTCAGGAACTTCTTCTTCGCCGGCGCCTGGCGGAGATAGCCGCGACGATGGCGGCATTCGAGCGGCCGGAGCGCCGTCCGCCCCTACTCAATGGCCACGACAATCCTCGTCGTCCCTTGCTTCAATGAGGCTCGGCGGCTTTCTCCAGAAGCCTTTCGCCACTTTGCCGGAGTTTGGCGTGATGGCGCCTTTCTCTTTGTCGACGACGGCAGCACCGATGGCACGTTCGAGATCCTGCAGGCGTTACGCCAGTCCATCCCGGCCCAGTGCGAGCTCCTTCGCCTTCCGGAGAACGCTGGCAAGGGGGAGGCAGTCCGTCGAGGGATGCTCCGGGCGTTCGAAGCGACCCCCGACTACGCGGGATACTGGGACGCGGACCTGGCGACGCCCCTGGACGCCATACCCCTGTTCGAGCGTGTGTTCCGGGACCGTCCGGGGACCGACGTGGTCCTGGGGGCGCGCGTCAAACTGCTCGGCAGGAACATTGAGCGGAGGGCGGCTCGGCACTACCTCGGACGCATCTTCGCCACGGCTGTCGCGGTGACCCTGGGAGTGAACGTGTATGACTCCCAGTGCGGAGCCAAGCTGTTTCGGAACACGGACGTCATCAGGGCCGCCTTCGAAGCTCCGTTCCTCTCGCGCTGGATCTTCGATGTCGAGATTCTGGCGCGCTTGAACAGATCCGCGCCTCCGCTGCCCGCATCCCTGTATGAGCTCCCGCTTCCCGTATGGCGCGACGTGGCCGGATCGAAGCTTCACATGAAGGACTTCGTAAGGGCCACTTATGAACTCGCGCGGATCCGGGGAACCGTAAAATGAGGCATGCCGACGCGCGCCGAGCCCGACTGGAGGTACTCGCGAACATGACAAGACTCGAGCGCATCACCATCTGGCGGCACCTGCTCATCGTCACCGCGGTCTTACTCTTCGCCGCCGCAGTCCACGCACCCCTCGGCCGGCCGGCTCTGGCCCAGTCGCCTGGCCAACCGGCACTCCCGACTCCTCCGCGCGCCTTTCTCGACACCACATACACCCCCCCAGCGGGCCGCAAGATCTCCGTCGCCCCCGGAGGCGACTTCCAGGCGGCGTTGAACTCGGCGCAAGCCGGTGACGTCATCTCGCTGGAGGCCGGTGCCGTCTTCCAGGGGAACTTCCGCCTGCCGAAGAAGGCCGGGTCCGGGTGGATCGTGGTGCGCTCGGCGGCCCCGGATGACAAGCTACCCGCCCCCGGCACTCGCGTTACTCCGGCCGTGGCCCCCCTGATGCCAAAGCTTTTGAGTCCGAACAGCAATCCGGCGCTTCTCACGGACCCCGGCGCTCATCACTATCGCTTCATCGGGGTGGAGTTCGCCACGGCCGCAGGTGTCAAGGACATCTACACCATCGTCGCATTCGGCGGCGACCAGACCTCTGATGCCGACACCCCGCACGATCTGATCCTCGATCGCTGCTATGTCCATGGGCAGAACGACCTGGCGGCCCGGCGGGGCGTCCTCCTCAACAGCGCTTCGACCGCGGTCATCGACTCTCATATTTCCGAGATACACGCGGCGGGCGCGGACTCTCAGGCCATCCTGGGCTACAACGGTCCGGGACCCTTCAAGATCCTCAACAACTTCCTCGAGGGCGCGGCCGAGAACATCATGTTTGGCGGGGCGGATCCGGCGACCCGCGGCCTGGTCCCCTCCGACATCGAGATCCGCGGGAACCATGTCTTCAAGCCGCTCAGCTGGTTTCCGGGCAATCCGGGTTTTACCGGGCCTCAGTGGACCATAAAGAACCTGCTGGAGTTCAAGAATGCGCAGCGCGTGCTCGTCGAGGGGAACTTATTCGAAAATAACTCCGGGCCCGCCGTGCTGTTCACGCCCCGGAACCAGGGCGGCGGGGCACCCTGGTCGGTCGTCCAGGACGTCATCTTCCGAAGCAATGTCGTGAAGAATGCCGCCAGTGGGTTCATCGTCCTGAACACTGACAACGAGCGCCCGAGCCAGCCCACGAAGCGGATCACGATCTTCAACAACCTGTGGCTCGGTGTCACCCGGACGTTCTTCGGCATGAGTGCCGGGCCCGGCCTCGAGGACATCATCGTCGACCACAACACCGCGATCCCGGGCGGCCATTCGGCCTACTATGTGGAGGCGGCAGTAACCCCCGCGATCGTTCGATTCCGACTGACGAACAATCTGATCGCCTTTGGCGTCTATGGGGTCACCTTTGGCAGGGAGGGTGAGGGGCTGACCAAGATATTGCCGGGCGCGATCATCGGCAAGAACGCACTCGTGAATATTGCCGATAGCGCCGATGGCCAAGGGGCTACCAGGAATCGACCGCCTGAGATTAACCAGACGATGTACAGCTCCTTCCCGAATGCGGCCGCGGCCGGGATCAATGCGGACGGAACACTCGCCGCCCAGAGCCCCAATCGGCGGGCGGGAGCCAATGGGAAGGATATCGGGGTCGACTTCGATGAGCTCCGGCGCGTGGGCGCCGGTCGCTTCCTGGGGAAGTGAGGTAGCGGGTCGCCCTGCGGCCGGCCGGTGCCGCTCAGCAGGCCGCTCGAAGGAGGGTCACTCGCTGGCCGCCGTCGTGCACGGAGCGTTCTGCGTCGATCCGGCACCCGCGGTGCTCGAGCACGACACGTGGTTGCTCATCGGCGCGCGCCGCCGGCTCGCGGAATGCCACCCAGAAGTTCGCCTGGTCCATGTCACGGGGTGTCGTCACCAGCACATCGAACTGGTGGTTGCCCAGGTCCGCGAGCAGGAACTGCGCGACGACGGGCCTTCCTTCTCGATGAGATACTGGACCAGGCTCTTCCAGGGGATCCGGCCTTCCTCGCTGACCATTCCGGCCGCCCCCGCTACGCCGGTCCAGGTGACCATCAGTATGATGAGAGCTATCCGCACGGAGACGCGACGAAGGTACGAGACGGACAACGCAACCATCAACAGATAGGGTACGGCGACCACCATGAGATGGCGCTCGCCCCAGACCGACTGCGAGAGCACCCGACTGGCGATGAAGGCAACCGCCACCGGCGCCACTGAGAGCACGGCGAGAAGCTCGATCGGTCGTCGCCGGGATCGCGGATGCCGGCCCCGGAGGAGGGCAAGCATGGCGAGCCCGATGGGCCCGCCAAACAGGATGACTCCTAGCGGGGTTGTGTGCCGCCAGGGGAGAATGCCATTGAGTGTCGCTAGATACCACAGCACCTCAGCCCACCCGGGCCTCGGAATCCACTGAAGCGAGGCCGGCACAACGCTCGTTTTCGTACCGGATGCAGCCACGGCGTACGCCCATGGCGCAAACGCGAGCGCCAATCCGGTGAACGACAGCGAGAACCAGCCAAGCAAGCGGGGTCGCCACAGGAGCACACACAGCCCCTCCGTGCCCACCAGCAACCAGCCAAAGTACTGTGTATAGACGAGGAGTAGGTTCACCCCGAAAAGCGACACAACCACGCGAAACGAGGCGCTGGCGCAGCTCACGAACCGCAGGAACAGCCAGATCGACCAGACCGACAGGCAAAATAGCAGACTGTACATTCGAAGATCCTGCGCGTAGTGGATCAGGTAACCGTTCACCGCGATCAGCCAAAAGCCGAGCGCTGCTTCCGTCAGGCTGAGTTTCAGGTCGCGGCAGAGCAGCCAGAACGGTATCAGGGCCCCAATGGAGAGCATGAGCGGGAAGAGCTTCAACCAGAGGAGCGTCGCCCCGCCCGCAGCTATCCACAATTTGAGGAGAATGTAGAAGAACGGGGGGTGCACGGCGTCTGCCGCGATGACGCGGAACAGTTCCGCCCACGGGAGCCGAGCGGCACGAACGCTGAAGACCTCGTCGACCCATAGACCGTAGGAGGTCAGCCGCCAGGACCGCAGCGCGATATACAGGACGAGCAGTGCCGTCCAGATCGCGAGAGTGCTGTAGCCGATGCGCGGCCGGTCGATGGCGGGCGGCTCACTCTCCGAGAACACGCGGACACCCACGCCTAGCTTCCCATGACCCCCGCGCCCGTCTTCTGGCCGATCCCGTAGCTCTCCACCAGCTTGGCGACATTCGTCCGCAGGTTGAACCTGGCGTCCACTCTCCTCCGTCCCGCGATACCCATGGCTTGCCGTCGAGCTGGATCCCCAAGCAGGATCAACACCTTTCTTGCCAATTCTTCTATATCGCCACGCGCGATCAGCCAGCCAGACTCGTTGTCTGCCACGACCTCCGGGATGCCCCCCACTCGCGTGGCAATAACCGGCTTACGGTAGGCCATCGCCTCGGCGATGACCCAGCCGAATACCTCCTCCCAGCGGGACACCTGACACACCAGATCGGCGGCGGCCCCTCGCCCACAATCACGAAATGCGCGTCCGTGGTCCGTGAAGCCACAATGCGCGCAGCCGCCAGCAGATCGAGGATGCCCTTCTCCGGGATGATCCAGCTTACCTGCATGACCACCTTGCGATCCCTCGGAATCGCAAAGCGGCACCGAAAAGACGCGGCACGCTCGGCGCTCTCTGCCACCCGATTCATGTCGACACCGTTGTAGATCATCTCGCACCGTCCCGACGGAAACAGGCCGCGCTCGGTAAAGCACCGATACCCGAAGTCACTCACGGAGATGACCTTCGACACCGGCCAGCTTATCATCCGGGCGAGACAGCGCTTCACCAGCGGAGCTCGCCGTCTCTGATGATCGGCCGGCCTCGACGCGTGATCCGTGAAGAACACCTGCTCGGCGGACAGTAACCGCGCCACCCACGGGTACGGGCTCAGAAAGCCCGTGTAGTGAAAGTGCACTATTGCGGGCCTGTACTGACGCAGGAGCCGCGCCAGCCGCCCGACAACGCGCAGCTTTGGCCCCTGCATACCAGGTAGTAACTCCACGGACACGTTCGGAAGGTCGAGAAAACGCCGGACCTCCTCGGAAGGCGGGGTCACGAAACATAGCACGCTACGCCACCCGTGACGGTCGAGCTGGAGAGACAACTCTCGGGCGTACGTCTCGGTGCCCCCGATGAAGCGCGGCTCGACGTCAAAGACCGACAGCACCGCCGGTCTGTCACGCTTCGCGTGCGGCCGGTGAGCTATTGACGCACCGTCCCGCCGCGGTTCAATCTTGCCCTGACGCGTTCCCGGAAATCAGCCAGCCGAAGATTCACGTCATGCATGCGACTGAACGTTCGATGCAGCCTCTTGTAGCGCGACGGACGCTCGAACGCAGGTATGTAGTTACCCTTCTCGCCAAACCCCAGGATCTGCTGGTCTTCCTCGGACAGATTGCCGAGGAACGCCGCATTCAACAGCAGCGGATGATATCGGTAGAACTCGATATCGTCCTTTTGCAGACGCACATGCGGATCATGGTAGTTGAAGAAGACGACGTGTCGAACCTCTAGAAGCGGCACTCCCTGACGATGTATGCCAGAAGTGTCAAAGAGGAACGCCGTGCCTGCCGGCCCAGGGAACTCCGCTATCTGCGACGCGGGAACCGCTGGCAGATCCGCAGTCCGGATGCGCCGTGGGGGCTGCTTGCGATGGCTACCCTTGATGTAGTTGAACGCGCCACTCCGGACATCGCTCAGGTAGAACCCCAGCTTCACTTCCTTTGGAATGTCCTGGGTGGCGTGTTGGTCGTACCATTCGTCCCCATGCCAGCCATGAAAGTCCCTTCTGGTCGGCAGGGATCTCCAGCCTCTCGCTTCGACCAGCGCGAATCGTCCCATGTATCTACCCAGTACCTCCTTGACCGTAGGGTGCAAGGCGGCATCGACGAACCCCTGCTCGAGAGCCAATACATCCTCGACCATGTGACGGTTCGGCTCTGTTTTCTCGTACCCGTCGAGGTTGTTCCAGCGCAGTCGCTTGAGCCGTGCGTCGAAGGCCTGCTGCATCGCCTTGAGCTGCTCCGGAGCGAACAGATTCAGCACGCCGACAACTCCGTCCCGCTCGAGATCACCGACAAGTTTGTCAATCACTGACGAATTCTCCCAAGCCCTGAGTGCCTGTCTACCCGGCCGCTGCGTCCACGACCGCGCCGGGACGCCCTCGCCGACCCGGACCCTTCTCTGGCAAAGCATACCGCTAGGGCGACCCCTCTCCGAGACAATGTTTCAGCGATCCCCAGACGGGCGCCCGCGCCAGATGACGTCAAGAGCTCGCATGGTATTCTCCACGCAGCAGTCCAGGGTGAAGCGCTGACGGATCTTTTCACACCCGCGCAACCCCATCTCCCGCCTCTCGTTTGGATTCTTGCGAAGACTCTCCAGGGCATCCGCGAACGACGACGCGTCGTGAGGCGTGGCCAGAATGCCGGTTCTCCCGTCGTCCACGAGCTCTCCGACAGCTCCACTCCGGCTCGCGACGACCGGCGCCCCGCACGCCATGGCCTCTGCGAGCGAGAATCCGAACGCCTCTCCCGTCGAGCAATGGAGATATGCGTCACACGCCTGAAAGAGCCGCTCAGGCATTCGGTAGTAGCCCATCCAGTGGACTCGGTCAGCGATTCCCATCGCACGGCACCGTTCCTGCAGCTCGTCTCTCAATGGCCCCACGCCGGCGTAGAGAAGGCGGATCGGCACGCCCCGTCTGACCAGCAGGGCACAGGCGTCGAGCGCGACCTCAGGGTTCTTCCAAGTCAGCAGAGACGTGGCGCTCACGATGAGGAAGTCTTCCGGCCCGACCGCGACCTCCGCAAGCAGCTCCTCCCGCGCGCTCGCTCTTGGCCTAAAGCGATCGACATCAACTCCATGATACACAACCGTCATCTTGCTCTTCGGAACGCCCACCTCGGCAAGCTGCTGCCTGAGATACTCGGAGATCGCGATCACTTGCGCCACCGGGAACGTCGTGACTCGAGTCCGAATCCGAAGCAGCTGTTTCCTCCACGACCTAGCCCTCAGAACCCCGCTATTCCTCTCCTGAAACACTATGTAGCGAACGCCGCTCAAGCGGGACAACCAAGGAACAAGACTGAAATAGTTGAAGAACGCGATGTGAACGGCCTCAACCGAGTGACGCCTAACAAGCGACCGCAATTCTCGAAAGTAATGCAGGATCCCCTTTTCATAGTCAATAACTGAGACCTCGACACCGTGTTGTCGATACCGCTCTCGCAACTCCGCCGGAAGCGCTTTCGAAAACACCAACACCGGGCGCAGGCCTTTGGACGTCAACGCCATTGACAGTCGTAAATGGAGTTCTTCCCGGCTGCCCCAAGTCTGAGGCGAGCTATCCAGGAGCACCGCGAAGCCACGTTCGCTCTTGAACCTCATAGATCGGCGTGCCTGAGATCTCTGAAGCGGCGGTGCGGAACACCCCGCATTCGTTCAGTATGCTGCGACATCGTGTTCGCTGTTCCAAAACCTCTTCCTCGTGCGCAGATGGCTGTCCTTTCGGACGAATATCACATCGACCTGGAAGAGAGCGTGATCTGTCTGCCGACGATGCTGTCCACAAAGGTCGTACAGGACGAACCCCTTTGCGTTCATGAACTCGACGACGTCGGCAAACAGGGGAGCATCTTGGTTATATTCGATTAACGACACCTCAAGCAGAGCCACTTCGGTTTCACCCAGCACCCTCAGCCCGCCACGAAGGACCTCAAGCTCATAACCTTGCACGTCCAGCTTGAGGAAAATTGGGGGCTCAAGTTGAGCATCCGCTGCCACTTGATCCAAAGTAAACATAGGGAGGACGATTTGGGTTTTCGCAACGCTCGTATCCTCCCGGAGCACCGAAGAACCGGTTCCAACCAGGTAGAAAGGCATCGACTGCCGAGCCTCCGCCCCGAGAAGAGCGATGTGGACACTCACCCTTCCTTGCAGTTGCCGCCCAACTGCCTCGAGAGCATCTCTGTTGTCCGGATTGGCCTCGACCATCAAGCACCGAGATTCCGGATAGATGGCGCGAATCCCTTGCGTCCACTCGCCCACGTACGCGCCCACATCGATGACTGTCCGTGGCGCGAAGCTATTTCTCTTTAGATTCGCAATGCTGCCCCACATCGTCAGAAGGCCCTGCAGAAGCTTGTTCTCATTTGACTGCACTGACGCAGTCAGGCTGAAGACTCTTCTCAGGAAAGTGGGTGAGAGGGTGCTGAGAACACCAATCGCAATCCTCCGCAGCAACTGCCTCATGTGTTCATCCTGAACTGTCCCGTTGCGTAGGGCTGGATTCCCCGACGCCATATCCCGACACGTCCTAACTCCCGGCTCGCGAGCACACTAAGCGAGGCGAGAGAACCTCACATCGATCCATACAGAAGGATCGTCTTCTCAATCATCGTCTCCGCCGCAAACATCTTTCGGACTCGATCGACACCTCGCGCGCCCATGTCCTGACGCAATTGCTCGTCGCCGGCCAAGCGCTCGATGGCAGCCGCGAACGAGACCGAGTCCAGAGGCGTTGCCAGCAGACCAGTTCCCCTGTCCTCCACGACCTCTCCGATGGCCCCGCTTTGACTCCCGACCACCGGCGTCCCGCACGCCATCGCCTCAGTCAGAACATAGCCGAACGCCTCGCCTACCGACGCCAAGATGAATATGTCGCTGGCCCGCAAGAGCGTTTCCGGGCTGGGGAAGTCGCCCAGCCAGTGAATATAGTGGCTGATGCCCAGCCTTCGGGCCAAAGCTTCTGCCTCGGCTTGCATCTCTCCCTCACCCGCAATGAACAAGTGGCCTGCGATTCCTCGCCTCGCCAAGTGAGCGATTGCCTCCACGATGACTTCTGGATGCTTGAAACGATGCGAAAAGGCCACACTTGACAAGATGAGCTCGTCCGGTCGAAGTTGGAATCGTTCTATCCAGGATTGTCGCGCCTCGGGGTCTGGAGTAAATCGCCCCGTATCAACGCCGTTGTAAATGACCTCGATCTTATCGGGCGGGACTCCAACCTCTATCAATCGCCACCGGATGAACTCGGAGACCGCGATCATCCGAGTTACGGGCCACGTCATGATGGCCGTCCGAAGCCGAAGCAATAGCCTCTTCCATGACCTTGCCCTCAACGTGCCGCTGTTAGATTCAATGTAGACTATCTTTCGCACTCCATGGAGCCTCGCCATCCAGGGGACCGAACTGAAATACGAGAAATGATCGATGTGGACGACCCTCGGCCTGAACCGTCGAATCAACTTGCCGATCTCTCGGTAGTACCGAATCGGATTCTCTCTAGGAACGCAGCCCGTCGAAAACACGAGAGCCCCGGCCGATCTGTAGCGATCGCTCATATCATCGGGATACTCACCCGTTAAGACGAGAAGAGGCAGAACGTTCCGAGTAGTAAGAGCACGGCATAAACGAAGTTCCGCTTCTCGAACGCTGGTCCACAGATTCTGTGGGGCAGAATCCAGTAAGAACATCACGCTCTCCTGCGCCGACTTGTCAGAAATGATCGCCCCCGACGAGTACCCCTCTCTCGAGCACCTTCCTTACCCGCGCGCTTCCTGGCCGTCTCCCCATAGCTCACTCCTACGAAACGCGGAGCGCCGCGCTGATCGGCTCTCCGCCAAGGCCGGGGTGGTCCATGATCGCCCGGCACCACAATTCCAGGATCACCAGGGACCAATTGAGCGGTCCGGCCGCCCAACGGCGCACGGTATTGTCCTTCGCCAGCCTACTCGCCAGATCGGGGTCCAGAAGTCCTCTCGATGCAATCGTTCTTCTGCTACAAGCATCTTCCACCACTGGCTTCAGGTCCGTATCCATCCAATGCTGTTGAGGTAGCGAAAAGCCTCGCTTCGGTCGGCCGGCTATGTCAGGAGGCAAGATGTCTCGCAGCGCGTGGATCAGCACCCGCTTGGCTCCACTCTGTGCGTATTCGGATCCGCCGCCGCCTCCTGCGTACAGCTTGAACTCATCGGCACAGGAGCGGGTAAACTCGGCTACCCGCAAGTCCACCAGCGGCACGCGCAGCTCCAGCGAGCTGGCCATGCTGGCGGCATCGGAATCGCGCAGAAGCTGCGATCTCATGTACACGTCCACATCCAGCAGGCACGACAGACCCACCGGGGATTCTCCCTGCCACCGCGCGTGGCGGGCCGAGAGTAAGCGCTCAAGCTCTTCCTTTCTGCGATTGCTCACCGACTCGCCGTTGACCAGCTGGCTCGCCAGGGTGAATCCAAAGATCGACCGGCAGTCGATCCATGTCGTGAGCGGCTCACTCTTTGAGGACAGCCCTTCCAACCTGCTATCGAGGTAACTGCCCGGGGCTACCTTCCGCATCACACCGGCCAAGCGCCCGGCCCAGGCATACATCCTTCCCGGTCCGGAGGTATATCGGGCCATGTTCCGGGTCGCGGCATACCCGGAGAACAATTCGTCGCCACCTAGTCCGGACAGCACGCCTTTGACGTCGCGTGCCGCGGCGCGCGAGACCAGCCACGTATTCAGTCCATCGGTGGAGGGCTGATCGATGTCGCTCGCGAACCGCGGCAGCAGGTCCACCATTTCGCGCCCGCCGATATCCACGACCGTGGAGTCACAACCCAGGGAACGGGCAAACGCGTCCGCCTGAGTGGACTCGTCAGACCCCGGAGAGTCCTTGAGCCGGAGCGTGTATGTCCGCAGCCTCGGATTTCGCTTGATCATCAGCCCGACCACGCCGGTCGAATCCACGCCTCCACTCAGGAACGCGCCAACCGGCGCGTCCGCCATGGCGTGGAGTGCCACGCTCTCTTCCAACACTGCCCGCAGCCGCTCAGCTGCCTCTTCGAGCGTCTCCTGAACCGGCTCGGCCGCGGGCATCCTCCAGAATGTTCTTTCCTCGACCGATCCACTGGGCGCGACGCGGAGGAAGGAACCGGGCTCCAGCATCCGAACTCCGGCGAAGATTGTTCGCGGCTGAACCACGAAGCCAACCGCGAGGTAATCGATGAGGGCCTCTTTGTTGATCATCTTCGGGACCAGGCCGGACGCTAGCAATGAGCGCAGCTCGGAGGCAAACACCAATGGCCCGCCGGATCCCTTGGGCTGCGACACATACAGTGGCTTGATTCCGAATGGATCACGCGCCAAGACCAGGGTGGGGCGTCCGCCCGGTGAGCTTTCTCGCCAATCCAGGATGGCCACCGCGAACATCCCACGAAGGCGCTCCACAAACGCCAGGCCGTACTCGAGGTACAACGCCAGGATCACTTCGGTATCTGTCGAGGATCGGAAAGGGTAACCCCCGGCGCTCAGGCGGGAACGCTCTTCCACATGGTTGTACATCTCGCCGTTGTACAGGATTGCCACACGCCGGTCCGCCGACCAGATGGGCTGGTCTCCTCTTTCACTCAAATCAATCAAGGCGAGCCTGACGGCGCCGGCCGCCCCGCCTTCAAAGCTGACCATCCCCGATCCATCCGGGCCACGGTGGGCCTGCACGTGAAGCATCCGGGTGAGGGCAGAGGAATAGTCGCCCGAGCCTCCAACAATGCCTGCTATGCCACACATGGGCGATGCTCCCGATTGGCGGCTATCGAGCGAGACCGAGCGTGGCTGACATCGCGGTCGGCTCTCATTTCCGAAGCACGTGGCCGATGAAGACCGGCTGGCCGAAGAACCGCCCGGATGGAATGGTTGATTGCAGCGTCAATCCGGCCAAGCGATAGTACCGGCGCAGGCGTCGATCTGACTGGAAGATGGTGTCGCCCAGGAACCCGGGAAGTCGCCTTCCGCTGAGCCGGTACACCACCGTGTTGACGATGGTTCTGGCCGCGTACACGGAGTGCTTCCAGCTGTCCGGCCTGAGGAGGTAACGAAGCGAGTACCCAAGACCGTGGACATAGAGAAGCGCGACACCCTTTTTGGTCAGCACGCGGGCGATCTCCTCGATCGCGCGCCGCTCGTCCGTGTACGGCAGCACCACCTTGCAGAGGATGCCGTGGCAGGACTCGCTCCGGAACGGCAGGCGCTCGGCGCGCCCGATGACCACCGCGTGGCCGGCGGCCCAAGAGGCCCGGGCGGGCTCGGGCGCGATCTCGAGTCCCATGGCGTGGCAGCCGGCCTCGCGGAGCTTGCCGAGCTGGAGACCTTCGCCACAGCCCACATCCAGCACGATCCCGCCTGGCGGGTAGTGAGTCATGTCCGGCGGTGGGGTGAGATACGCAGACCAGTAGGCGCCCCGCATTGACACCGCCGCCGGACTCACCAGGGCCGGCTCACGCCGGCCCGACTGATGAAATGCCGCAGGCCGGACACCCAGCCCTCGAACTCCACCTCCGACGTCGTC
>WNFK01052852.1_pt2 | contig 16199 bp, 20 predicted proteins | sample 5400281 | NCBI WGS metagenome assembly WNFK01 (sample SAMN13153350, study PRJNA577476) | soil metagenome | isolation source: 20 cm soil on Douglas fir-dominated hillslope | place: USA:California | collected 2013-09-17 | reverse complement strand
GCGTCGGGCCTGTCGTACTTCGTGAACGCCGCGATCACCAAGGCGCGCTACAAGAACGCCAGCCACATGAACTACGAAGCGCCCCTGACCCAGCTGGTGTGGTTGACGTCACTGGTGTCCGTCGCGTTCACGTTCATCGTCTCTTGGCTCATCATCCCCGACGTCGGCGGCGACCTGTCGCTCTGGTGGAAGCTGTCGCTCGTGATCACGTGCGGCACGCTGGCCGGGGCGATCATTCCGGAACTCGTGACGGTGTTCACGTCGCTCAAGTCGTCCCACGTGCGCGAGGTCGTGACCTCTTCGCGCGAGGGTGGAGCCTCGCTCAACATCCTGTCGGGCTTCGTCGCCGGAAACTTCAGCGCGTTCTGGCTCGGCATGGCGATGCTGGGGCTGATGAGCGCCGCCTACCTGTTGAGCATGACCGGGCTCGGCAATCTGATGTTGGCCCCAGCGGTGTTCGCGTTCGGCCTGGTGGCGTTCGGGTTCCTCGGCATGGGCCCCGTCACGATCGCGGTGGATTCGTACGGTCCCGTGACCGACAACGCGCAGTCGGTCTATGAGCTCTCTACCATCGAACAGCTGCCCGGGATCAAGGCCGAGATCAAGAAGGACTTTGGCTTCGACGTCGACTTCGCGCGCGCCAAGGACAACCTCGAGGAGAACGACGGGGCGGGGAACACGTTCAAGGCGACGGCGAAGCCGGTGCTCATCGGCACGGCCGTCGTGGGCGCCACGACGATGATCTTTTCGATCATCCTCGGTCTCACCGAGGGGTTGCGGCCGGAGCTCGTGACCAACCTGTCGATCCTGTACCCGCCGTTCCTGCTCGGCCTGATGGCGGGCGGCGCGGTGATCTACTGGTTCACCGGCGCCTCGACCCAGGCCGTGACCACCGGCGCCTACCGCGCGGTCGAGTTCATCAAGGCCAACATCAAACTCGAAGGCTCGACCAGGGCCTCGGTGTCCGACAGCAAGAAAGTCGTGGAGATCTGCACGCAGTACGCCCAGAAGGGGATGTTCAACATCTTCCTCACGGTGTTCTTCGCGACGCTCGCCTTTGCGTTCGTGGAGCCGTACTTCTTTGTCGGCTACCTCATTTCCATCGCGCTGTTCGGATTGTATCAGGCGATCTTCATGGCCAACGCCGGCGGCGCCTGGGACAACGCGAAGAAGATCGTCGAGACGGAGCTGAAGCAGAAAGGCACGCCGCTACACGACGCGACCGTCGTCGGCGACACGGTCGGCGATCCGTTCAAGGACACGTCGTCGGTCGCGATGAACCCGATCATCAAGTTCACGACGCTGTTCGGGCTGCTCGCCGTGGAGCTGGCGGTCTCGCTCACGGCGGAGCGCGGCGCCACCCTCAGCCATCTCCTGGCGGCCGGGTTCCTGGCCGTCGCCCTGGTGTTCGTGTGGCGCTCGTTCTACCGCATGCGGATCGAGACGGGCCGGGTCGCAACGCGGTGACGTCTTTTTGATGACGCCCGCCCAGATCGCCGTCACGGCCGCGGGTGCCGCGGTCATCGCGTGGGTGCTCTGGTACTTCCTGCTGTCGCGCGGGACTCGCGTGCCGGCGACGGTGACGGGAGGCGTGCAGGAGGTGCGGGTGCTCGTGAAGGGGGGATACACTCCCGACACGATCGTCGTGCAGGCCGGCAAGCCCGTGCGCCTGCAATTCTACCGCGACGAAACCGCCGACTGCTCGGAACGCGTCGTGTTCGAGCGATTCAAGATCGACCAGATGCTTCCGGCGTTCCAGACGACCACGATAGAGTTCACGCCCGAACAGCCGGGCGAGTATCCGTTCCGCTGCGGCATGAACATGCTGAAGGGCCTCCTCGTGGTGGAGCCGCCCGGTGACCGCCGTTCCGCCAGCTCACCCCACAAGTTCCATGAGTAAGGCACGCATCGTCCTGCCCATCGAGGGCATGAGCTGCGCCAGCTGCGCCGCCACCGTGCAGGAGGCGTTGGGCGCGGCGCCCGGCGTCTCGTCCGCGGCCGTGAACTATGCGACCGCCAAGGCAGCGGTCGACTACGATGACGGCCAGACGAACGTCGGCCAGCTCATCAAGACGGTGCGCGCGGCCGGCTACGATTGCGGGAAGGCGACCGTAACGTTCAACGTCACGGACCTTCACTATGCGTCGAGCGTCGCGCCGCTCGAACGGGCGCTGGCCGACGTCAAGGGCGTCATCCGGGCGGTGGCGAACCAGGCGACCGAAACGGTCACCGTGGACTACGTCCCCGGGGTGACCACCGCCGAGGACCTGGAGCAGGCGGTCGCGTCCGCCGGGTTCGCCGTCGCCGAGCCGATCGCCGCCGGGGACCCGGTGGAGCGGGAGCGCATCGCGCGCCAGCGCGAGATCCGCACGCTGACCGGCAAGTTCGCGCTCGCCGCGGTCGTGGCGGTCATCGCGATGGCCGGCTCGATGTTGCTCATGGCCGACCGGCCCGCCGGCGAGCACGGCACCTTCAAGCAGTTCGACTTACTGGGGCGCCTCCTGATGCCCCTCGCGGTCGGCCTGCGCGACTGGGTGGCGGCGCGCGGCTACGATATCGACCTGGAGTGGGTGAAGCGCGGCCTCGGTCTGCTCACGCTCCCCGTCGTCGTCTGGTCCGGCCAGCAGTTCTACAAGGGCGCGTGGAGCGGCGTGCGCCACCGCACCGCGGACATGAATACGCTGATCGCCGTGGGCACGGGCGCGGCGTTCCTCTACTCGGTGGTGACGACGGCGGTGCCGGGTGTGTTCACGCGCGCCGGGCTGCCCGCCGACGTCTACTACGAGGCGGTCGCGGCGATCATCGCCCTGATCCTGCTCGGCCGGTTGCTCGAGGCGCGCGCCAAGGGTCGGACCTCCGAAGCGATCCGCCGCCTCGCCGCGCTGCGCGCCAAGACGGCGCACGTCGTCCGCGAGGGCAAGGAAACGGACATCCCCGTCGAAGCCGTGGTGGTGGGCGACCTCGTGATCGTCAAGCCGGGGGAGAAGGTCCCCGTGGACGGCATCGTGACCGACGGGGCCTCGGCAGTGAACGAGTCGATGTTGACCGGGGAGCCGATCCCCGTCGCCAAGAAGCCCGGCGACGAAGTGATCGGCGGGACGATCAACACGACGGGGAGCATCACCTTCCGGACGATGCGCGTCGGCAAGGAGACGGCCCTCGGGCAAATCGTGCAACTCGTCGAGGACGCCCAGGCCACCAAGGCGCCGATCCAGAAGCTCGCCGACCGAGTGGCCGGTGTGTTCGTGCCGATCGTGATCGCGCTCGCCATCGCCGCCTTCGTCGTCTGGTTCGATTTCGGACCCGCGCCGGCGGTGCTGTTTGCCACGATCGCGCTCGTCACATCTTGATCCGGAGCGGCGAAGCGCTCGAGCGCCTCGCCAAAGCGAAGACGGTGTTACTCGATAAGACGGGCACGATCACGGAGGGGAAGCCGACGGTCACACACATCATGACCGCCCGGCGGCCCGACGGGACGCCGATCAGTCACGCGGACGTCCTCAAGTGGGCCGCCGCCGTCGAGCAACGCTCCGAGCACCCGCTCGCGCAGGCGATTCTCAAGGCGGCCAAGGACAAACAGGTCGACGTCTTGCCGGTCGAGAAGTTCGCCGCCATGGAAGGGCGCGGGGTACGCGGCACGGTGGACCGCCGCATCATCGAAGTGATCTCGCTGCGGCACGCGCGCGAGCGCAGCCTCGAGCTCGGCTCGCTCGGCGCCGACGCCGACCGACTCGCCGCGCAGGGCCGTTCTCCCGTGATTTGCGTCGTCAACAACACCGTGTACGCGGTGATCGCGATCTCCGATCCGATCAAGCCGACCTCCAAGGACGCGGTCGCGCACTTGCGGCGTCTTGGGCTCCCGGTCGTGATGGTGTCGGGGGATTCGCGCAAAGGCGCGGAGGCCGTGGCCAAGGAAGTGGGGATCGACGAGGTGCTCGCCGAGGTGTTGCCGTCGCAGAAGGCGGACATCGTGAAGAAGCTGCAGCGCCAGGGCAAGCACGTCGTCATGGTCGGAGACGGCATCAACGATGCGCCGGCGCTCGCGCAGGCGGACGTCGGCATCGCGATCGGCACCGGCACGGACATCGCAATGGAAGCGTCGGACGTCACGTTGATTCGCGGTGACCTGCGCGGCGTCGTGACCGCGGTCGCCCTCGCGCGTCGCACGATGCGGACGATCCGCGCGAACCTCGTCTGGGCCTTCGGCTACAACGTGCTCCTCATCCCCGTGGCCGCGGGCGCCCTGTATCCGTTCACCGGCTGGTTGCTGTCGCCCGTGCTCGCGAGCGCGGCGATGGCGTGGTCCAGCCTCTCCGTGGTCCTCAACAGCCTGTCGCTCAGGCGATTCAAACCGGGGTGGGCGACCTGATGCGCTACTTCCATCGGACGAGCGCGAGTCCCGAACGGGTGCTCGAGGCGGCGAAGACGTTCTTTGGCGGCCGGCTGCCGACGGCGGAGGAGTCGCCACGGCGCCGTGCGTATCACGGCTCCCTTGGCCGGGTCACGATCACGGCGCGCCCCGAGGGGGGACACTACACATTTGTGGAGGTCGGCACCGACCAGGTGGGCGAGTCGGAGCTCGACAAGCTCGCCAAGCGTTTTCTCGCCGAAGTGCACCGGCTGGTCGAGCCGGCGCACGAGGTGCGAGGCGCCTACTAGCCGCCCAGCTTCGCCACGTACCCAGCCTTCTGCACGGCCACGATCAGCTGCGTCGTGGTGACGGCGTCGTCGTCGAAATCCACTTCCGCCTCGCCATCCGGCAGATCGACGACGGCCGAGTAGACGCCCGTCAGGCCCTTGAGCGCCTTCTCGACCTTGGCCAGACAGTGACCGCAGGTCATGCCGGTGATGCGCAGCTTCACGTTCGCCAATCGCTCTCTCCTTCGACTATAATTTACCACATGAATTCGCGTGCCGCGCCCGCCGCGTCCAGCATTCCCGCGACCCAACCGACCGCCCTGCCGGCGGTGCTGACGCGCGATCAGCTGCTCGACATCTACTACTACCTGCGGCTGACCCGCACCCTCGAGGAGCGCCTGGTGGCGCTGTACCGCCAAAGCAAGGTGATCGGCGGGCTGTTCCGCTCGCTGGGCCAGGAGGGGGAGTCGGTCGCCTCGGCCTATGCCTTGGACCGGGGGCGCCACCGGGATATCCTCTCGCCGTTGATCCGTAACCTGGGCTCGCTGCTCGTGATGGGCGCCAAGCCGGTCGAGATCCTGCGGCAGTACATGGCCAAGGCCGAGAGCCCCACCCGCGGCCGCGAGCTGAACGTGCACTTCAACGACTTGGAAAAGGGCTACCTCGGCCAGATCTCGCATTTGGGCGACATGATCCCTGTGATGGCCGGGATCGCCCTGACCTTCAAGTTGCGCGGCGAGTCCAGGGTCGGGCTCGTGTACATCGGCGACGGCGGAACATCCACGGGTGCCTTCCACGAGGGCCTGAACTTCGCGGCGGTGCAACGGTTGCCTCTGGTCGTGATCGGTGAATACAACCACTGGGCCTACTCAACCCCCCCCGAAAAACAGTTCGCCGTCAAAGACCTCGCCGACAAAGCGAAGGGGTACGGCATTCCCGCGGTGACGGTGGATGGTAACGATGTATTTGCCGTGTACGAGGCGACGAAGTTCGCGGTCGATCGCGCGCGGCGCGGCAAGGGTGTGCATTTCATCGAGGTGAAGACCTATCGGCGTAAAGGTCACGCCGAGCACGACGATCAGTCTTACCAGCCGAAGGAGGAGCTGGAGCGCTGGGCACGCGAGGACGATCCCGTCGATCGCTACGTCACGCGCATCCTCGGGACCGACTGGGTGAGTGAGGCCGATCTCAAGGAGATCGACGACCGCGTGCGGGTCGAGGTCGATCAGGCCACCGACGCGTGCGTGGACGAGCCGCTCCCGGAGGCGGAGACGGCATTGCCGGGCGTGTACGTCGATCCGCCCGCGGCGGACAAGCTCTGGTTCAAGGCGCTCTAATCGTCATGCGCCCGATCGAGCTAGCGCTGCTCCTCGTGGTCCCCGTCCTGCTCTCGTGTGCCTCGTCCGGAGGGCTCAAGACCGATCGTGCCCCGGGGCCCAACGTCGACAGCGTCCTCGTGATCACGTCCGATGGTTCCTGGCGGCTCATCGCCCTCGACTCGGCTCGCGTGGACTCCCTGCGACAAGGCGGAGTCTTTATCGCGCAACACGTGGACGAGCGTCCAGATATCGTGTCTGGACCACAACTCGATTATCCTGTTTCAGCGCGCCGAGAGTGCATTACGGGCCGGGTCATCGTGCAGGCCATCGTCGGTCGTGATGGCCGGGCGGAAACATCCTCAGTGGGCGTCCGCCGGCACCTTGACCGACGCCTTGAGGCCGAAGCGTTGCGCTATATGCGGCAAGCGAAGTTCCAGCCCGGCAAGGTTCATGGCGAGGCCGTTCGCACGCTGGTAAATGTACCGGTCGATTTTGAAATCCGCGGGGCGCCCGGATGTGTACGTCCATACCCGTGACGCGGAGCAAACCATGACGCAAAACACTCTCACAGCCATGGTGACCGCGGGCCTGTGCTGCGCGTGTGCATCCGCGCCCCGTCAGCCGTCGGTGCCCCACTTCCCGCTGGTCTTGTTGTCGGACTCCGTGCGGGCGCTGGTCGGGGACACGACTCGGGTGTGGAGGGCCGACTCCGTGGAGATTGGCCCTCAGCTCCTCTCGATTCCGAAAATAGAGAAGCGTTCTCACAGTGACCTCTACCCAGCGACCAACGACGGCGAGGCGAGTCGGGTGGTAGTGCAGTTCATACTCGGTACGGAAGGAAACCCCGAGCCCGCTTCGATACGGGCGCTCCCTCCGTTCGATGCGAATCGCGCGGCCGCGGCGATGGCGGCGGTGCGCGAGGCTCGGTTTCGACCCGCGACGATAGGCGGTCGACCGGTGCGTGTGATCATAAACCTACCATTCGACTTTCCGCGGGATTGGTAGAATGCCCGAAGTCACGTTTCTCGAAGCCCTGCGCCAGGGCATGTGGGAAGAGATGGAGCGTGACGAGCGCGTCTTCATCCTCGGCGAGGACGTCGGGGCCTACGGCGGCGCCTTCAAGGTCACCGACGGGTTCGCCAAACGGTTCGGGGAGTCGCGGGTGATCGACACGCCGATCTCCGAGGCGGCGATCGTAGGCGCCGCGGCGGGCGCGGCGCACATGGGCATGCGGCCGGTCGCAGAGATGCAATTCATCGACTTCATCTCCTGCGCCTACGACATGCTCACGAACTACGTCGCCACGGCACGCTACCGCGCCGGCCTCGCGACGCCGATGGTGGTGCGCGGTCCCTGCGGCGGCTACGTGCGCGGTGGCCCGTTCCACTCGCAGAACCCGGAGGCGGCGGTCCTGCACACGCCCGGTCTCAAAATCGTGTACCCGGCGCCGGCGCGGGACGCGAAGGGCTTGATCAAGAGCTCGATCCGCGACGAAGATCCCGTGCTCTACCTCGAGCACAAGTGGCTGTACCGCCGTATCAAAGAGCAGCTGGCCGAGGGCGAAGAGATCTTGACGCCGATCGGCAAGGCGCGGCTCGCGCGTGAGGGGAAGCACCTGTCGATCGTCACGTACGGGGCGACGGTGTGGAAGTCGCTCGAGGCCGCGGAGCAACTCGAGAAGGAAGACGGACTATCGGTCGAGGTCCTCGACCTGCGAACGTTGCTGCCGATGGACGATGCCGCGATCATGCAGACCGTGCAAAAGACGAACAAGGTCTTGATCGTCCACGAGGATACCCGCACCGGCGGGATCGCCGGTGAGATCGCGGCACGCATCAACGAGCGCGCCTTCGAATGGCTCGACGGGCCGATCATGCGGGTGACGGCGCACGACGTGCCGTTGCCGTACGCGCCGACGCTCGAGGACTTTGTGTTGCCGCAAACCGAAGACATCGTGAAGGCTGCACGGTGGCTTGCCGCATACTGACGGAGAGACAATGGCTCGCGTAGACGTGCTGATGCCGCAAATGGGGGAGTCGATCGCCGAAGGCACCTTGAGCAAGTGGCTCAAGAAGGTGGGCGACGAAGTGAAGCGCGACGAGCCCCTGTTCGAGATCTCGACCGACAAGGTGGACGCGGAGATTCCCGCGCCCACGGCCGGCGTGCTGGCGGAGATCAAGGTTCAGGAGGGCCAGACGGTGCCCGTGCAGACGCTCGTTGCGGTGCTCGAGACCGATAAGGGCGCAGCGGCGCCGGCGCCATCGCCAGCGGCACCTCCTGTCGCAGCAGCCCAGCGGGCACCCGCTGCTCCAGGAGGTGCCGCTGTCTCCGCGCCCGCGCCACCGGCTCCCCGCTCCCCGCTCCCGGCTCCCGCTCCCAAGGGTGACGGTGCCGAGACGGCCGAGGAGCGACTGCGCAAGAGGTCGACGCCGCTCGTTCGCAAGATTGCAGCGGAGCATCGCGTCGACATCTCGACGATCCCGGGCTCCGGTTTCGCCGGCAGGGTCACGAAACAGGACATCCTGGGGTTCATCGAGCGTGGTCCGGTGAGCGTCGCCCCAGCTCCTAGCCCCCAGCTCCAAGGTGCTAGCGTCGAGCCCTGGCCGGGTGATCGCGTCGAGCCGTGGTCTAAGATCCGCAAGATCACCGCCGACCACATGATCATGTCGCGCCGTACATCGGCGCACGTCGCGAGCTTCTTCGAGGTCGACTTCACGCGTGTGGCGCAGCTGCGCGCCAAGGCTACCGAGAAGCCGACGTTCCTGGCCTTCATCGTCAACGCCTGCGCGGTGAACCTCCGCAAGCATCCGGTGGTGAACGCGGCGGTGTCGGGTGACAGCACGATTTATCGGGCCGACATCAACATCGGCATTGCCGTGGCGCTCGACTGGGGGTTGATCGTCCCGGTCATCAAGCACGCGGATGCGTTGTCGCTCTCGGGGCTGGCGCGGGCGATCGCCGATTTGGGCGAGCGCGCCCGCACCAAGAAGCTCCTCCCTGACGACATCCAACGCGGCACGTTCACGATCACGAACCCCGGCGGCTTCGGTCCCTTCGCGGGTATCCCGATCATCAACCAGCCGCAGGTGGCGATCCTGGGCGTCGGGGCGATCGAAAAACGGCCCAAGGTCGTCACCCTGCCCGATGGTAGCGACACGATAGCCGTCCGCACGATGGGCATGCTCACGATGTCGTACGATCACCGGATCGTGGACGGCGCCGACGCCGACCGGTTCCTGGCCGACGTGAAGAAGCTGCTGCAGGAGTTCCCCGAGGGAGCGATGTGAAAATGCCCAAAGTCCTCACCGCGGCGCGCGTGCGCGTGCCCGCGCCGAACGAGACGGAGTACCTGAGCACCCTGCGGGAGCTCTGCCAGTTCGCCGACGCCCGCGGCCAGCGGATCTGGGTGTTTCGCAACGCCAAGGACCCGCGGCTCTTCATCGAGTTCTCGGAGAGCCCCACCGAGATGTCGCATCGCGCGCAGGCCTCCCGACTTCCCGAGGAGATCCAGCTCGAGAAGCGCCTCCAGAGCCTCGCGACCTACGCTCCCGATGCCTGGGATTTGTGGAGCGAGGTCTCGCTCGCGGCGACGACGCCATGAGGCGCCGGATCGTGGTGGACGGCGAGACCTGGGAGGTCGCTCCCTCCGGCCGGGTGAACGTGTACGGGCGCGACCAGTTTGCCCTGGTGTTCCAGCTCGGCACAGGCGCGCACCGCAAGCAGCGCGTCACGCGCTATTCCCCCGTCGGCCATCGCTCCCCCGACCGCGCGCTCGCCGAGCTGACGGACCGCCAGCTCCACGAGCTCTTCCGCCAGTCTCAGCCGGCGTGGACCGCGCCGGAGGCGGCCTACGGCGCACGTTGACCTGCATTGTCACTCCACCGCCTCGGACGGCGAGTGCGCCCCCGCGGAGGTAGCGCGACGAGCGCAGCAAGCCGCGCTGACCGCGATCGCGCTGACCGACCACGACACCACCGATGGCGTCGCGGCGGCTGCCGCCGAGGGGGAGCGGCTCGGCGTGCGCGTCGTGCCGGGGTGCGAGTTCAGCGTGAAGGCGCCGTGGGGTGAGCTGCACTTGCTCGCCTACTTCCTGCCGCTCGGCGACGCGCGCCTCGAGGCCTTCCTGCGCGAGACGCGCGCCGTGCGGCGCCGTCGCGGCGAGCAGATCGTCGCCAAATTGCAACAGCTCGGCGTGCCGATCGCCCTGAGCGACGTGGATGCGCAAGCGAAGGGCGGGGCGGTCGGGCGGCCCCACGTCGCGCGCGCCCTCGTCGAGCGCGAAGCCTCGGACGACATCAGCGATGCGTTCAGCCGCTACCTCGGCCGCGGGCGTCCCGCCTACGTCGAGAAGCCGCTCCCGCGCCTCGCGGAGGTCGCCGGCCTGGTGCACGACGTGGGGGGCGTCGCCGTGGCCGCGCACTTGGGCGACCATGGCACCGAAGGGCAGCTGCGCCAGTTCCAGGAGCAAGGGCTCGACGGCCTGGAAGTCCGTCATCCCAGCCACGCGCCGTCGGTCGAACAGCGGCTCACCCGGATCGCCGAGCGGCTGGGGCTCGGCATCAGCGGCGGCTCGGACTGGCACGGCGACACGGAGTTCGGCGGGAACCACGCGCCCTTGGGCGGGATGCGGATTCCTCTCGAATGGCTGGAGCTGCTCGAGCAGCGGCGCGGCAGTCTGACCGGATCAAAGAGGACGAGCGCATGAGCGAACCGTTGGCGGTGGGCGTGAGGGCCCCGGCCTTCACGGCCGAGGCGTCGGACGGCAGGACGTACAAGCTGGCCGACGAGCTGAAATCGGGTCATGTAGCCCTGGTGTTCTACCCGGGCAACAACACGCCCGGCTGAAACCGCCAACTCTCCGCCGTGCGCGATGAGATGGCGAAGTTCAAGAACGCGGGGATCCAGCCTTTCGGCGTGAACCCGGCGGGCGTGGCGGCCCACGCGTCATACGTCGAGAAGTTCGCCTTCACCTTTCCGCTCCTCTCCGATCCGGACCGCGCGATCGCCGAGGCGTATGCGGCCTTGAAAGAGGACGGGAGGGGCATCCAACGGACCGTCTACGTCATCGGTCGTGACGGCAAGGTGCGGTTCGCGCGACGCGGCGCACCCCCGGTGGACGACATCGTCGCCGCAGTGGAGTGAGGAGTGTGAACGGTGCCCGCTGAGTTCGATTTTCAGGGAAAGGTGGCGCTCGTCACCGGTGTCGGGCGCGTCGGCCAGATCGGCCACGCCGTGGCGCGCGGGCTGGGGCGCGCGGGGGCCAAGCTGCTCCTCGCCGACGTCAACGCCGTCGGGCTCGCCGACCGGGTGAAGGAATTCGCCGCGGAAGGCATCGCCGCGAAGGCGTCGGCCGGCGACCTGACGCAACCCGAAGCCGGTCGCAACGCCGTCGCGGCGGCGCAGGCGCAGTTCGGCGGGCTCGACGTCGTCGTCAACGTGGCGGGGGGATTCTTCAGCTTCGGGCCCTTCACCGCGGTGACGCCCGAAACGCTCGAACGCGAGCTCGCCGTCAACTTCAAGACGGCCTTCTTCGTCTGTCAGGCGGCGGTACCCGTTCTGCTCGCCCGGGGCAGCAGCCGCGGAGCGATCGTGAACTTCGCCTCCATCGCGGCGGTCCGCTCCGTCATGCACATGGCCGCCTACGGTGCCGCGAAGTCCGCCGTCGCGGGACTCACGCGGGCCCTCGCCCGCGAGTACCGCGATGCCGGGCTCCGGGTCAACGCCGTCGCGCCCGCCACCGTCCGCACCGCCGACAATGTGGCCCAGATGCAGCCCGATGCGAAAACCCCGCTCGTCGAGATCGATGAGGTGGTCCAGACGGTGCTCTTCCTCGCGAGTGACGCGGCGAGCGCGATCACGGGACAGATCGTCCCCATCACGGGGAAGGCATACTGACGTGAAGCTCGCCGGGACCGCGGCGCTCGTCACCGGCGCCGGCCGGCGCCTCGGTCAAGCGATCGCCGTGGGATTGGCGCGCGCCGGCTGCGATGTGGCGGTGCACTACCACGGATCGGCGGAGGGCGCGGCGGCCACCGTCCGCGAGATCCGCGCGGTCTCCAAGGAGCGCCGCGCCGAGCTGGTGCGCGCCGACCTGAGCGACGCGGTGGCGGCGCGCGGCCTGGCCGATCAGGCCGCGAAGGCCTTGGGGGGGGGGCGTCTCGACATCGTCGTCAACTCGGCCGCGATCATGGTGCGTCAACCCATCGAGGAGGTCACGCCCGAAAGCTGGGACGCGACCATGAACCTCAACCTGCGTGCCGCCTTCTTCGTGTCGCAGGGCGCGCTGCCGCACCTGCGCCGCGCCAAAGGGAAGATCGTCAATCTCGCCGACGTGGCCGGATTCGAGCCCTGGCCCGCAAGGCGCTCGCCCGCGCGCTCGCGCCCGACGTCACGGTCAACGCGGTCGCCCCGGGTCCGGTGCTGCTCCCCGACGCGTGGGACCCCGCCACGCGCGACCACATTCGCGACACGACGCCGCTCCAGCGACTGGGCGAGCCGGCGGATGTCGTCGGCGCCGTCCGGTTCCTGCTCGAGAGCGATTTCGCCACCGGCACGGTCCTCGTGGTGGACGGCGGGAGACTCATCCGCTGAGGGACGTGGTCGTCGTTGGGGGGGGGTGTTACGGCACCTTCTACGCCTCCCAGCTCGCCAAGGCCAAGGCCCGCGGCAAGGTGGACTTCCGCACCGTCATCGTCGTGGACCGCAATCCCGATTGCCGTGCCCGCCGCGAGCTCGGCGACGCCCCTGACCGCCGCTACGTGACTCAGGATTGGACGTCTTTCTTTGACGCCTTCTTCGACGCTTCGCTCGACGCCTCTGATGATTTCATCGTTCCTTCTCCCCACATGCCCCATTTGATGTTCGAGTGGGTGCTGGGGCGCGCTCGGCAACGCTGGCCCAAGAGAACCATCACGGTCGAGCCGGTCCCCGGGGACATCGGCACGCCGTACGACCGCACCGCACAGGACGCGACGCGGTACGTGTCGTTCGCGGATTGGATCTGCCCGACGCACTGCATCGAGCCGGCCCTTTGTCCCGCGATCGGCGCGCCTCGCACGTGGGAGATGGGTGACGCGGTCCGCGCACTGGCAGACCGCCTGCGCGGTGCGGGCCAGGCTGTGGCCGGCCCCGCGTTGTTCGTGTGCAAGCACCATGTCTTCGGCGTCGGGACCTTTGCGGTGGAAGCGGTGCTCGCCGGCGACCGGCTCGTGGCGGAGACTGGGGCGAGCGGTGCACGGGCGGGCGTCCTCGTCGGGACGATCTCGAGCTGTCATGGGGCGGTGAACCTGCTGCGCCTGGGTGCGCAGTGAGCAAGTGAATCCCCAGGATCGCCGTCGCTACTTAGAGCATGCTCAGGATCTCTTTAATCGAGGCGAGTATTGGTTAGCCCACGAAGCGCTGGAAACCGTGTGGCGTTCTATTATTAAGGAAGATGAAGCACGAGTCTTTCAGGGATTGATTCAAGCGGCCGCGGCGCTGCTGCACGCGAGCCGCGGCAATCGCCACGGGACGGTCGTGGTCGGCGCAGCGGCTCTGGCGCGACTCGCCGGGCCCGAGCGGCCCGAGGTGGAATTCGAAACGACTCACTTCCGCGCGCAGTTGGCGCGGGCCCTGGCGGGGCAGGGCGATCCCCCGCGACTGGAATTTCGGAAGCATGCCTGACAACGGAACACGCGAATACGACGTCATCATCGTCGGCGCCGGGCCCGCGGGCTTGTGCGCCGCGATGTATGCGGGGCGGGGGATGCTCAAGACGCTCACGATCGAGCGCGGCGCCCCCGGCGGGGAGCTCCTGAACACCGACTTGATCGAGGATTACATCGGGTTCGAGAGCATCAAGGGCTGGGAGCTCGCCGAGAAGATGACCGAACACGCCAAGAAATTCGGGGCGGAGATCCTGACCGACACAGTCGATCGCGTGCGCAAGGCGCCGGACGGCGGGTTCGACGTTTTCACGGAGCGCGGCGACACCTATCGCGCCCGCGCCGTCATCTTCACCGCCGGCGGCACGCCGGTGAAGCTCGGCGTGCCCGGCGAGAAGGAGTACGCTGGTAAGGGCGTGTCGTACTGCGCCGTGTGCGACGGGGCGTTCTTCAAGGGCGAGCACCTCGCCGTCGTGGGGGGCGGTGACGCGGCGGTGGAAGAGGCCGACTATCTGACGCGGTACGCGCGCAAGGTGACCCTCGTCCACCGGCGCGAGGACTTCCGCGCCTCGAAGATCCTCCAGGAGCGCACGTTTGCGAATCCGAAGATCGAGGTGATTCGCAATACCGTCGTGCCGGAGATCGTCGGAAACGAGAAGGGCGTGCAGCACGTCGTACTCGAGAACACGACCACGGGCACGCGTACCGACCTCGACGTCGGCGGGGTGTTTGTGTTCGTCGGGTTCAAGCCGAACACGCAGCTCATCGAGGGTCACGTGCACCACGATCCCAGCGGCTACTTCATTACCGACGAGCGGATGATGACATCGATCCCCGGTCTGTTTGCCGCCGGCGATGTGCGCAGCCAGTTGACGCGCCAGATCACCACGGCCGTCGGCGATGCCACCACGGCCGCGATCGCGGTCGAGAAGTACCTGAAGGCGCTGCGCGAAAAGGGAGATTGATGAAGATCATCCAGATCCCGAACGGGCAGTTCGTCGAGAACTGCTATCTCGTCGTGGACGAGCAGGCGCGCGAGTGCGCGGTGGTCGATCCGGGCGAAGAAGCGGGCCTGATCCTCCACAAGCTGGCGGCCACGGGCGCGACGCCGGTCGCCATTTGGCTCACCCACGCCCACATCGACCATGTCCTCGGTGTACCCCGCGTCGCCCGAGAGACGGGCGCCCCAGTCTGGCTCCACCCGGCCGACCGGCCGCTCTACGACGCGGTCCCCGAGCAGGCGGCGTGGTTCGGGCTCGAGGCGCCCGCGCTGCCGCCGCCGGACCGGACCTTCGCTCACGGCGACACGGTGCGCGTCGGCGAGCTGGCGTTCCAGGTTCGACACACTCCGGGGCACTCCCCGGGAAGTGTCTCTCTCGTAGGTCCCGGCGTCGTCCTAGGGGGCGATGTCTTGTTCGCGGGGTCGATCGGGCGCACGGACCTGCCGGGGGGCGACTTCGACACCTTGATCGCCAGCATCGAGCGCGAGTTGCTCTCCCTGCCGGAAGCGACCATCGTGTACACCGGACATGGACCCGAAACCACCGTCGGACGCGAACGCCGCTCCAACCCCTTCCTCACCGGCGCCGCCCGGCTCGCCTAAGCCGCGCGGACGCCCCACCTGCTTGCGGTGCGGCGCGGAAGTGCGGGGCAAGCCGTGGGGCTGCAAGAATCCTTGCCCCAACTGCGGCTTCACCTATCCCCTGGGCGACTGCTCTGACTGACATCGTGGTGACGTTCCTGCCCGACGGAGCCGTCGTGTCCTCGGGCGCGCGGGGGTTTGGCGGCAAGACGCTCCTCGATCTCGCTGACCTTACCGAGACGCCCCTCAAGACCGTGTGCGGCGGTGTGGGGAACTGCACCAGCTGTCGCGTCCGCGTCGTGGTGGGCGATCTGCCGGCGGCGCCGATCGACCACGCGCGGCTGGGACCGTTCGTGGAGCAAGGGTGGCGCCTTGCGTGCCAGCACGTGCCGCGCGGGCCGCTCACCCTCGAGCGCCCACCCTCGATGAACGAACTGTGAACCACGTTCTCGTGTTGCTCCTCATCGCGCTCGACTGCGCTACCCGCGTGTGGCGGATCCAGCTCGCGACCTGGGCGGCGGGGGGACAGCTGTCGTTGACCGATGCACTGCGCCTGAACCTCTACGGCGAGGCGGCTTCCACGCTCACCCCGAACCGCCTGGGCGGCGAGCCCGCGCGCTTTCTGGGCATGACCTGGTCCGGGATCCGGCCCGTGACGGCGTTGGTCGCGCTCGGCGTCGAGGTGGCTGCCGAGTGGCCGGTGTTCGGACTCATCGTGCTCTGGCTCGGTGTTCACTACCTCCCCGATTGGAGCGCGCGCGCCGGACGCTGGCTGTCGCACAGCCTGGCGCGCGACCTCCTGACGATCGAGATCGTGGCCCTCGTGGTGCTGCTCGTGATCTACGGGTTGCAACGGCTGGTGCGCGCGGGCGCGATCCGGCACCGCGTGCGGCGGCAATGGCGTGTGGCGATCGCCCATGTGCGGCGCGCCCCCTGGTGGGCGCTGGGCGTCGGCGCCGTGCTGACGTTCGTGAGCCTTGTGTCGCGTGCCTTGATTCTGCCGGCGCTCGCGTGGGG
>WNFK01235805.1_pt1 | contig 16200 bp, 9 predicted proteins | sample 5400281 | NCBI WGS metagenome assembly WNFK01 (sample SAMN13153350, study PRJNA577476) | soil metagenome | isolation source: 20 cm soil on Douglas fir-dominated hillslope | place: USA:California | collected 2013-09-17 | reverse complement strand
ATCTTATAACAATCGGCCTGCTCCTGCCGTCTGCTCCCGCCGTCTGCCCCTGCCCGTCGGCTCGCCAGCGCGAGATTTATGAGCCTCTAAAAATTATCAATTATGCAAACTGTTGAGGAAAGGGGTAGATTGCTAGCGCGCTTAGCTCGTCTCTGTGGCCACCAACGTGGTTGACGGTCAATGGGTTAGCGGGGGTTAGCGGGCCAGCGGCGCCCGCAAGATAGGTATGACGAATTCAGCGAAACAAACAATGTCGGCGGCAGAGTCGCTCAGGTTAGCTGGCGCTGTGGTGAATTCGCCCGGCATCGTTCGGGACCTTGCGACCGTCACTTTGCTTATTTCCATTTCACTAGTCGTAACAAAGGACAGCTCGTAGTGGCCTGTTGCCGACACTTGGAACTTTTGCACAGGCCATCAACGAACCGGTTGATGGCCTTCTTGCATTCAGAGCCTTGGCTGTAACGCAAACTGTGAGTTTGCGGTAGACACCAAGGCATTCAAAGTCAGACGCAAACTAACAGTTTGCGGTACATGGGGCCTGAAATGACCGACTTAGTCCCGCCCAAGAAGCAGGGGTTATATGATCCGCGCTACGAGCACGACGCTTGTGGTACGGGTTTCGTCGTCGACATCAAGGGCCGCAAGTCACACGACATCATCCAGAAGGGTATTCAGGTACTCCTCAGCCTCGAGCATCGCGGCGCCTGCGGTAGTGAGAAAAACACCGGCGACGGAGCCGGCATCCTCGTACAGATTCCGCACGCGTTTTTTGCTGACGAATGCGCGAAGCTGAAGATTGCACTGCCTGCGTCTGGCCGGTACGCCGTCGGGATGGTGTTTCTGCCAACAGAAGACGAAAGCCGTGCGGAATGCGAAAAGTTATTTGAAGAGATTGCCGAAGAAGAAGGGCAATCTGTGCTGGGTTGGCGCACTGTGCCGACGGACAACTCCTCGCTTGGCTTGACCGCGAAGGCCTCAGAACCGGTTATTCGGCAGATCTTCATTGAAAAAGGGCGTGGAAAAGCGACTTCTGACGATCTCGGCTTCGAGCGAAAGCTGTGCGTGATTCGCAAACGCATCAGCAAAGCAGCCAAGCGCGGCATTCATGAGCGCGGCATGTTCTACGTTTCCAGTCTCTCCTGCCGCACGATTGTCTACAAGGGAATGTTGACCGTTGATCAGCTCTCGCTTTTTTATCCTGACTTGCGGGAGCCTTTCTTCGAGTCAGCATTGGCCCTGGTCCACTCGCGCTTCAGCACCAATACATTTCCCAGTTGGGCACGTGCCCATCCCTATCGCTACATCGCTCACAACGGCGAGATCAATACTTTGCGCGGCAACATCAACTGGATGCACGCTCGCGAAAGCAAGTTTGAGTCGAGGTTTTTCGGTCCGGAGATCCATAAGATTCTTCCGGTCATCGACACCGATGGCAGCGACTCAGCCATGTTTGATAACGCTCTGGAAATGCTGACGCTCACCGGTCGCTCCCTGCCCCACGCGATGATGATGATGATCCCGGAGCCGTGGGGAGACCATGAGTCGCTCCGCGGATCGATGAGCGCAGAGAAGCGAGCGTTCTACGAGTATCACTCCTTCCTCATGGAGCCCTGGGACGGACCGGCGTCCATCGCATTTACCGATGGAATCAACATTGGAGCTGTGCTGGATCGTAACGGGTTGCGGCCGTCGCGATACTACGTGACGAAGGATGGTCTGGTAGTGATGGCCTCCGAAGTGGGCGTGTTGGATATTCCTCCTGAAAACGTCCTATCGAAAGGCCGTCTGCAACCAGGGCGCATGTTTCTGGTCGATACCGAAGCAGGCCGAATTGTGGACGACGATGAACTGAAGCTCGGAATTGCAACTGAGCATCCCTACGAACAATGGGTCAAAGACAACGTTGTCAGATTGGAAGAACTTCCGAGTCCGCCTCTACCGCCTGACCCGGATCACCTGACCGTGCTGCAACGCCAGCAAGCTTTCGGTTACACAAATGAAGAACTCAAACTTCTCATGGCGCCGATGGCCACCGATGGCAATGAAGCAATCGGCTCGATGGGCTCCGACACGCCGATCGCAGTGCTCTCCGAGCGGCCGCAGCTGCTCTACAACTATTTCAAGCAGCTATTCGCGCAGATAACTAACCCGCCGGTGGATGCAATCCGGGAAGAGCTCATCATGTCAACCGACACGAGCATCGGGCCGGAAGCGAATATGTTGGAGCCGACGCCGGAGTGTGCGCGGCAAATCAAGCTCCCATCGCCAATCCTCACCAACGAGGAACTGGAAAAGCTGCGACACCTGGCCGACCCAGACAATCGGGTGGGCGACTCGAAGTTCAAGTCTGTAACTCTGCCGATGCTCTTTGAAGTCAGTGCTGGTGGTCGCGGTTTGGAAACTGCGCTTGATGAACTCTGCCGACAGTCGACCGCGGCGATTGGACGCGGCTTCGGCATAATCATCCTTTCCGACCGCGGCGCGACAAATGGGCAGGCGCCGATTCCGGCATTGCTCGCAGTAGCCGGCGTTCACCACCACCTGATTCGCCAGGGCACGCGCACTCAGGTCGGTCTGGTGATCGAAAGCGGCGAGCCTCGCGAGGTTCATCACTTCGCTTTGCTACTTGGCTATGGCGCCGCGGGAGTCAATCCGTATCTGGCTTTCGAAACTTTGCGAGACATGATTGACCGCGGGCTGTTGCCCGGAATCGATCTCGACAAAGCGGTTACCAACTACATCAAGGCAATCAACAAGGGCGTCATCAAGGTGATCTCGAAGATGGGGATCTCGACGATCCAAAGCTACTGCGGCGCCCAAATCTTCGAAGCCATCGGACTCAACGAAGATTTTGTCGATCGTTACTTTACCTGGACGCCTTCACGCATCGGCGGCATTGGTCTCGATGTAATTGCCGAGGAAGTGAAGCTGCGCCACAAGCAGGGCTTTCCCGACCGGCAAGCGCATGATCGAACACTCAACGACGGTGGGGAATACCAGTGGCGGCGAGAAGGCGAGCTTCACCTCTTCAGCCCGGAGACTATTCACAAACTCCAATATGCCTGCCGCACGAACAGCTACCAGGCGTTCAAAGAATACAGTGAATTGGTGAACAACCAGTCGACCCGTCTTTGCACGTTGCGTGGATTGATGGAGTTCAAGCCGGCGCGCGCTCCGATCCCAATCGAGGAGGTAGAGCCGGTAGCGGATATCGTCAAGCGGTTTAAAACGGGCGCGATGTCCTACGGTTCGATCAGCAAAGAGGCGCACGAAGCTTTGGCAGTTGCCATGAACCGCATCGGGGGCAAGAGCAACACTGGCGAAGGCGGCGAGGATCCAGCGCGTTACTTTGTAGACGACAGCGGAGACTCGCGCAATAGCGCAATTAAGCAGGTAGCGTCGGGACGTTTTGGCGTCACCAGTAACTATCTGGTCAATGCTGAAGAGTTGCAGATCAAGGTGGCGCAGGGTGCGAAGCCCGGTGAAGGTGGACAGCTTCCGGGTCACAAGGTCTATCCGGAGATTGCCAGGGTGCGACATTCGACGCCCGGGGTCGGTCTTATCTCGCCGCCGCCGCATCACGACATCTATTCCATCGAAGACCTGGCCGAGCTGATCTATGACCTGAAGAGCGCTAACCAGACTGCACGCATCAGCGTCAAGCTTGTTGCTGAAGTCGGAGTGGGGACCGTAGCAGCGGGCGTCGCGAAAGCACACGCCGATGTGGTGCTGATCAGCGGCTACGATGGCGGCACCGGCGCATCACCGCTTTCAAGCATCAAGCATGCGGGTGTGCCGTGGGAGCTCGGCCTGGCTGAAACTCACCAAACTCTGCTGCTCAACAACCTGCGTAGCCGCATCACAATTGAAACAGACGGGCAACTCAAAACCGGCCGCGACGTAGTTGTTGCTGCGTTGCTGGGAGCGGAAGAGTTTGGTTTTGCAACCGCGCCGCTGGTGGGGTTGGGTTGCATCATGATGCGCGTTTGCCACTTGAACACTTGTCCCGTTGGCGTTGCGACGCAGGATCCGAAACTGCGGGCGAAGTTCAGCGGCGACCCGGCACACGTAGTCAACTTCATGCACTTCATCGCTCGGGAAGTGCGCGAGTTAATGGCCCAACTGGGCTACCGCACCATCAATGAAATGATTGGCCGAACGGAATGCATCGAGATGCGGACGGCCATTGAGCAATGGAAGACGCGCGGCCTCGACTTCTCAAACATTCTCTATCAGCCGAATGTGCCGGAGACAGTTGGCCGGTATTGCCAGATTCTGCAGGAGCACGGACTCGAAAAATCACTCGACAGCACAACTCTGCTCGAGCTCTGCAAATCGACCCTCGAAGACCGTACGCCCGTCTCGGCGACCCTGCCGATCCGTAACGTTAATCGCGCGGTGGGCACGATGCTTGGTAGTGCGGTGACGCGCCGGTACGGTCCCGAAGGGTTACCAGCTGATACCATTCAACTATTGTTTAAGGGTTCCGCCGGGCAGAGTTTCGGCGCGTTTGTGCCGCGTGGAGTGACACTCAAACTCGAAGGCGATGCAAACGATTATGTCGGCAAGGGATTGTCGGGCGGGAAGATCATCGTCTATCCACCCCGGGAAGCATCCTTCAACCCACAAGAAAACGTGATCATCGGTAACGTAGCGTTCTACGGCGCGACCAGCGGTGAAGCATACATCGGAGGCGTAGCAGGTGAGAGGTTTTGTGTGCGCAACAGCGGAGTATATGCCGTGGTCGAAGCCCTGGGCGATCACGGATGTGAATACATGACCGGCGGTCGCGTAGTAGTGCTGGGCCAAACCGGCCGCAACTTTGCCGCAGGGATGTCGGGCGGTATCGCCTACGTGTTTGATGAAAGAGGCGATTTTGAAAGACGGTGCAATAAGGCGATGGTCCAATTCACCAGTGTGGATGACGAGGACGAGATGGAGACGATCAAGGGCATGATCTTCCGCCATGCCGAGTACACGGGCAGCAGCCGCGCCACCGAGGTGCTGCTGCAATGGGACGAGTGGCTACCGAAGTTTGTGCGCGTCATTCCGCACGACTACAAGCGTGTGCTCGAGGCGCAGAAGCAAATGAAGGAAAGCGGCATGACGGATGAAGGAGCGGAGATGGCTGCGTTTGAGTTGAACTCCCACTCACTGGCGCGGGCAGCCGGACAGTGAAAGGAATTGCGGATTTCGGATTGCGAATTTGTGATCCGGCTTGATTCGCTGCTAAGCGGGTTGCGGAAATCCGAAATCCGAAATTCGCAATCCGAAATTTTTGTTATGGGCAAACCTACAGGATTCATGGAATACACCCGGACGCTTCCGGTCGTCCGCCCACCAGCGGAGCGCATCTCCGATTGGCGCGAGTTCCATTTGCACAGTGCTGAGGCCGTACTCCGTGAGCAAGGCGCTCGCTGTATGGATTGCGGTGTGCCGTTTTGTCATACCGGCCGAATCCTGGGCGGAGCGGCTTCCGGGTGTCCCATAAATAATCTGATTCCGGAATGGAACGACCTGGTCTACCGAGGCCATTGGCGCGAAGCGCTGAGTCGCCTTCATCACACTAACAACTTTCCGGAGTTTACGGGCCGAGTTTGTCCTGCGCCTTGCGAAGGTTCGTGCGTGCTTGGTATCAGCGATAAGCCGGTGACGATCAAGACAATTGAGCAGGCGATCATTGACAAGGGTTTTGAGTCAGGCTGGGTGCTTCCCGAACCTCCCTCTGTGCGTACCGGCAAAGAGATTGCGGTGATCGGGTCTGGTCCAGCCGGACTCGCTTGCGCCGCGCAACTCAATCATGCGGGGCACTGGGTAACTGTCTTCGAAAGGGCCGACCGCGTTGGCGGTCTGTTGATGTACGGCATTCCCAACATGAAGTTGGAAAAGTCGGTGGTTGAACGACGCACCGATCTGATGGCTGCTGAGGGCGTCCAGTTCGTTACGGGCACGCATGTCGGTACCGACTATCCTGCCGGCAGATTGATGCAGGAGTTTGACGCGGTCGTGCTCTGCGGAGGTGCAACACGCCCGCGCGATCTGGGCCTCGAGGGCCGGGGCCTGAAGGGAATTCATTTCGCGATGGAGTTTCTGCACGCCAACACCAAGAGTCTGCTGGACAGCAATCACGAAGATGGAAGCTATCTCTCGGCAAAGGACAAGGACGTGATCGTCATCGGCGGAGGCGACACCGGCACAGATTGCGTGGGCACTGCCTTGAGACACGGTTGTAAGAGCCTGGTGCAATTTGAAATTTTGTCGAAACCGCCTGACGACCGCGCGCCAGACAATCCCTGGCCGCAATGGCCGAAAGTTTATCGACTTGATTACGGTCAGGAAGAGGTCGCCGCGATCTTCGGGCAGGATCCACGTACCTACTCCGTCATGAGCAAGCGATTTCTTGGCGACGCTGATGGCTACGTGCGAGGAGTCGAGACGGTGCAGATTGAGTGGGCCGGTAACGACCATGGCAGGCCGGCACCAAGAGAGATTCCCGGCACGGAACGAGAGTGGCCCGCGCAAATGATGCTGCTGGCCATGGGTTTCCTGGGACCTGAAACAGACGGGTTGCTGTCCCAACTCGGTGTAGTAATTGATGAGCGAGGCAATGTCCGGATTAACGAAGACACGATGACAAGCGTGCCCGGAGTTTTCGCGGCCGGTGACATGTCACGCGGTCAATCGCTGGTGGTTTGGGCGATTGCAGATGGACGCCGGGCCGCGAAAGGTGTCGATAAATACCTAATGGGAGAAACAACGCTTCCGTAGCGACATAGAGCGGATTTCAGATCTCAGATTTGAAATTTGAGAGTTGAGATTTCAAAAGGAACCACATGAGCGCACTGCCAAAAATGCTAACGGCCACTGCCCAAACTCCACTGACCGACGCGATACCTGAGCCGCGCGGGGCGGAGATTTTGATCGAAGCACTCCTGCATGAGGGCGTGGATTCGATCTTCGGTTATCCCGGTGGAGCTGTGCTGCACATCTACGACGAACTGTGGCGCGCGCGCGATCGCGTTACGCACTATCTCGTGCGTCACGAACAAGGAGCAGTGCACATGGCCGAGGGTTACGCCCGCGCCTCAGGCCGCGTCGGAGTTGCGCTTGTTACCTCGGGGCCGGGTGCAACCAATGCAATGACCGGCATTGCCAATGCTTACATGGATTCGACGCCGATAGTTGTCATCACCGGCCAGGTGCCCATACCGCTCATCGGCACGGACGCTTTCCAGGAGGTTGATACGGTTGGAATCACCCGTTCCTGTGTCAAGCACAACTACTTAGTGCGCGACGTTAGAGACCTCGCGCCCGTGGTCCATGAAGCTTTTCACCTGGCGCGGACGGGCCGGCCCGGGCCGATCGTAATCGACATACCAAAGGACGTATCGGCGGCGCGAACTTCGTATTCCAGTTTGAAGAACATCAGTTTTCCTTTAGTGGAACGGAAGTGGCCGCCTGACCCGCGAGCCGTCGCTGAAGCTGCCGCGGCGATCATGAAAGCGGAACGCCCAGTGATGTACGTCGGCGGTGGCATCGTGAATTCCGGGGCCGCCGATGCGCTCCTGGCTTTAGCCGAAGAATTGCAATTGCCGGTCACGCCCACACTCATGGGACTGGGTGGTTTTCCCTCCGTGCACCCGCTTTGCTTGAACATGCTGGGCATGCACGGCACTTATGCCGCGAACATGGCCGTCGCCGAAAGCGATCTTCTGATCGCCGTGGGTGTGCGCTTCGACGACCGCGTCACCGGCAAACTTGCCACCTTCGCACCGCAGGCGCGAGTTATTCATATCGATATCGATCCGGCAAACGTTGGCAAGAATCGGGCGCCGGAAATCTCTTTGGTGGCCGATGCGCGTGAAGCCCTTACCGCGTTGCAAACGGAAATCAAGAGTCTCGGCCAGCTCTACATCGACCGGAGCGTTAAGCGTCGCGCAGTTTGGTGGGAACGCATACGCGGCTGGCAACTCGAGCAACCATTACGGTTCACCGGCTCCGGTGATCAAATCAAGCCACAGACTGTGATACGCGAGTTGCATCGTTTGACGAACGGCGACGCGCTGATCGCCACCGACGTCGGGCAACACCAGATGTGGGCCGCGCAGTTTTATCCATTCAAGAGGTCGCGGCAGTGGATCACCAGCGGCGGTCTGGGGGCGATGGGTTACGGAGTGCCTGCGGCCATCGGGGCGCAGTTAGTGCTCGGCGATCAGATGGTTGTCGCCGTGGTTGGGGATGGCGGTTTCCAGATGACTAATCAGGAGTTGGCAATGGCGGTGCAGTATGACCTGCCGATCAAAGTTCTGATTATGAACAACGGCTACCTCGGGATGGTGCGGCAGTGGCAGGAGATGTTTTACGAGCGTGCCTACTCGGAGGTTGACCTGTCAGTGTCGCCAGATTTCGTCAAGCTGGCTGAGGCTTACGGAGCGTTTGGCGTGAGAGCGACACGGCCCGATGAATTATCGGATGTGCTTTCGGCCGGTTTGTCACATAAGGGAGTCGCGGTGATGGATATCGTTGTTTCTAAGGAGGAGAACGTCTTTCCGATTGTCCCCGCCGGAGGAAACTCACGCGACATGATCGTTCACAGTGAAGGAGTTTAGCGAATTTCGGATTGCGGATTTCGGATTGCGAATTTGAAGCGCGGAACCAGCCGCAAATACCCGGAGTGAACGCATATCCGAAAAGAAAAATCAATTTGGTTTCTAAATCCGAAATCCGAAATTCGCAATCCGAAATTCTTATGAGACACACACTTTCAATTGTTGTTGCAGACCAGCCGGGCGAGCTTTCGCGCATCGTCGGTTTGTTTAGCGCCCGCGGTTTCAATATCGAGACGCTGTCGGTGGGACAGACCAACGACCCGCAATGGTCGCGCGTGACCATAGTGACTCGCGGCGATGATCGGACCATCGAGCAGATCGTCAAACACTGCTCGCGGCTCGCGCGCGTGCGCGAGGTGCTGGACGTCACGATGCAACCCCACATCGAACGCGAGATGGCGCTCATCGATGTTGAAGCGGCGCCTGGTGTGATGCGGCAGGAGCTGCTGAGCCTGGTCGCGGTCTTTCGCGCCAAGGTGGTGGACATTTCGCAGACCGGAATGATCATTGAAGCTTCGGGAAACAAGGAGAAGGTCGAGGCCTTTATCGAACTCCTGCGGCCGATGGGCATACGCGACATCACCCGCACTGGCTGCATTGCCATCGGACGGTTGTCGACAGTGAACGGCTCGAAACCAACGACTGAAGAAGAGGAGGAGTTAGGTTTGGCTGCGGGCTCGCCTTAGAACGGCCTCTGCCGACCGTAGGGACGAAATGTTTATAGAGATGAGATTGGCATTAGCAGGACTTGAAACTGACTCTTTGAGAGGATCAAACCATGAAAGTTTTCTACGATAGAGACGCAGACGCCGGCCGCTTGAGCGACAAGCAGATCGCCGTTATCGGTTACGGAAGCCAGGGCTTTGCTCAGTCAAACAACCTGCGCGAGTCAGGTTGCAATGTCACCGTTGGGCTGCGGGCGGACAGTTCTTCACGTGCAAAGGCGGAACAGTCTGGTCTGCGCGTGCGGCCGGTGGCGGAAGCGGCGGCCGAAGCCGACATTGTCATGATGCTGGTGCCGGATGAACTTGCGGCAGACGTTTACGCTCGTGACATTGCAGAGTCAATGACGCCGGGAAAATATTTGGCGTTCTCTCACGGCTTCTCGGTTCATTACGGATTTATCAAACCGCCTGAGGATGTCAGCGTCTTTATGGTTGCGCCGAAAGGGCCGGGCCATTTAGTGCGACGTGAATACGAGAAGGGTGCTGGTGTTCCTTGTCTGCTTGCGGTTCACCAGGATCCAACAGGCGAGACCAAACAAGTTGGGTTGGCCTACGCATCGGCTATCGGCGGAGGTCGTGCCGGCGTTATCGAAACCAGTTTCCGCGAAGAGACGGAAACGGATCTGTTTGGTGAACAGGCAGTCCTCTGCGGCGGGCTCACCTCACTCATCAAAGCAGGTTTCGAAACGCTCGTAGAAGCGGGTTATGCGCCGGAGATGGCCTACTTCGAATGCCTGCACGAAATGAAGTTGATTGTCGATCTGATTTACGAAGGCGGCATATCCGAGATGCGTTACTCGATCTCGAACACGGCGCAGTATGGCGATATGACGCGCGGCCCAACCGTCATTAACGACGAGACAAAGCGACGCATGAAAGGCCTGCTGGCGGAGGTTCAATCCGGCGCGTTCGCCCAAGAGTGGATGAAAGAGAGTCGCAATGGACGCAAGCGCTTTGAAGAACTTGCGACCAAAACGAAAGAGCACCAAATCGAGCGCGTTGGCGCCGAGCTACGCGGAATGATGCCCTGGCTCGCAGCGGGACGGCTTGTTGATAAAGCAAGAAACTAACTGGAGATGCTGGAAGTTAGATGCTGGATGTTGTTAAAGGCGGTGCTTCAATGCCTTAACAAACATCCAGCATTCTGGTCTCAGAAATAAGGAAGGTGAAACATGGGTCTATATGATTGGGATCGAATGAAAGCAGAAGAGATCACGGAGCTCTATCAGAGAAAGCTGGCTATCGGTGAGAGCATCACCGTGGCACGCGTCGAGGTGAAGGAAGGTGCCGTCACGCTCTCTCACTGCCACGAAAACGAAGAGATGATCCTGGTACTGAAAGGCAGTTGGCGCTTCCATCTGCCGAGCGGCGACGTGACACTGGTTCCGAACCAGTGCCTGCGCATTGGGCCGGGAATTGAGCACTCTTCCGAAGCGCTCGAAGACACGGTGGCACTCGACATTTGCGCTCCTGCACGGGCCGATTGGCTTAATGGTGCGGATCATCCTCTCCACTACGATCCGGACCAGTCGCTCTGGGCTGTCTGATTTGTCAGAACCACATGAGTGAGAGGTGGGCCTTGTCAGTTGATTTGAGGAAGCTGATGATTCGTGGTTCGTGCCTTAACCCGCGGAGCGGGTGAAAGCATAAAGCCTGGGGTGGAGCGCAGCGAAACCCCAGGATCACACGGACATTCAGTCCAGGCCCGTGGAACGGGCGTTAGCGGAAATGCAATCAAATGTGTCCGCCATGGACGCTTTTTACGCTGCCACCCGCTCCGCGGGTTGAAATGGTTGCTGAACTGATTTTACTGGAGGTAACCAAGTGACCTTTGACGAATCTAAATGGGTGTGGATGAATGGCCGCGCGATTCCATGGCACAACGCCACCACGCATGTATCGGCGCACGGGCTGCATTACGGCAGCGCACATCTGGACCGACTTTACGCATCCGCTGAGATCCACGGGATAACTATCCCTTACACGCGTGAAGAACTTGCGAGCGGTGTTGACGAAATCGTGCGGCTAAACAATTTCGACAGTTGCTACGTGCGCCCGATCTGTTATCTCGGGAGTGGCAGTCTCGGTGTTCACCCAGGTGACAATCCGGTCGAGGTTGTAATTCTCGCCTGGCCATGGGCGCCCTACCTTGGCGCTGAAGGATTGAAACAGGGCGTTCGCGTAACCGTCTCTCCGTGGTGCAAATTTCAGTCGCGGATGATGCCGACAACGGCAAAAGCATGCGGCCAATATCTGAATTCAATGCTGGCGGTGCGCGACGCCGTGAGCCGTGGCTTTGCTGAGGCGTTGCTGCTGGATGCGGATGGGCATCTGGCTGAAGGCTCTGGTGAAAACCTTTTCATTGTGCGCGACGGGCACTTGCTAACCAACGACGAGCGCCATTCAATCCTGCTCGGCATCACGCGCGAGGCTGTCCTGAGAATAGCGAGTGATCTGGGTTATCCGGTAGAGACCAGGGCCCTTGACCTGGAAGATTTGCTGGCGGCGGACGAAGCCTTTTTTACCGGGACAGCGGCAGAGGTGACGCCAATTCGTGAAGTTGACGGAACTGTGATCGGCAAGAGCACACCCGGATTGGTAACTGAAGAGATTCAGCGAGTGTTTTTCGCGGCCACTTCGGGGCGTGACCAACGATACAAAGCTTGGCTTCATCCGATTGATCACAAAACTGGCGACGTTAGCCATCAGTTACTTCAGGCGGTATCTTAGGAAAAGAAGAATGACTGATTACTTCTCGGAGTCTGTCGCGGCGATTGATGCTGCAATGAACGATGAAAACCCCGGATTTAGAGACTGAAAGCCAGAAACATCTGCGCGCGGCGCAGCGCGTAGTTATCAAATTCGGGACCAGTCTCGTTACAGCTTCGGGCGGCGACGTTAGTGCCGAGCGCATTGGGTCTTTAGTTGACTCGATTGCTGCTTTGAAAAACGCCGGCCGTCAGGTTGTGCTGGTTTCTTCCGGGGCGGTGGGATTAGGTGCTGGGCGGTTGGGCCTGCACGAGTCCCGACTAAAGGATGTCGTGGTGAGACAGGCTTGTGCCGCAGTTGGTCAAAGCCTGTTGATGCATGCCTACGAACAGTTGTTTCGTAAGCATGACGTGAAGATCGCGCAAGTGTTGTTAACTGAAGACGACTTCACGAACTTCAGCCGTTACACCAACCTGCGCCGCACGATGGAGAAACTTCTCAAACTCGGAGTGCTGCCCATCATCAATGAGAACGATACGGTTTCGACAGCTGAACTCGAATACGACCAGGATTCGGCGGTCGCCGGCAGAGAGTGCGTCTTTGGCGACAATGATCGCCTTGCCGCGTTGGTAGCGAGTAAGTTGGAAGCAAACGCCCTTATTCTGCTAACTAATGTGGATGGGCTCTTCCTACGCAGACCGAGGAAAAGCAGGAGCGAGACTAACGATGAGGAAGCAGCGCCTATTCCATTGGTCGAAGAGATTACGGACGAATTGAAAGCAAATGCCGAGGGCCCATCTGTTGGCGGGCGCGGCGGGATGTTGACGAAGCTGGAAGCAGCGCAGATCGCGATGCAAGCGGGTGGAGTTGCTGTAATTGCCAACGGAACGAAGCCCAGGATCCTGGATCGCATCTTCGCAGGCGAGCAAATCGGCACCACGTTCATGTCGACATCGCGGATGGCAGGCAAACAGCGCTGGCTTACGTTTGCCGCGGGCGTGCGCGGGCGCGTGATTGTTAACGAGGGAGCGCGCGCGGCGATCATGGGAGGCAAAGCAAGCTTGCTCTCTTCGGGAGTCGTGCGAGTGGAGCAACAGTTTGCGCCTCAGGATGTAGTGAGCATAGCAGATTGTGACGGGCACGAGTTCGCGCGCGGGATCATTAATTGTACCAGCGAAGAGATGGTCCGGTTGATAAAGGAAACTTCCTCGAAACAAATGGGCGAGCGCGGTCGCGTCCTGGTCAAACGTGACAACATGGTCCTATCGGAGCACAGATGAACCAGTCAGCCGTTCAGGATTCGCGGGTGGAAAGCACGGGTGAAAAATCGCCCGTGGCAGCTGTGGCGCGAGCGGCCAAAGCGGCGTCGCGGCTGCTGGCATGTGTTCCCGGCGAGCGTCGCAACTCTGCGATTAAGGCGGCTGCTCATGTTATTGAGGAACGGAAGTTAGAGATCCTCGTCGCTAATCAGCGCGACTGCGAAGATGCACTTCACTCCGTCAAAGCGGGACGAATGTCGCGGGCGATTTTTGAACGCCTGCGAATGAGCGAGCACGGGATCGCGCAAATGGCCCGGAGCGTCCGCGAGGTGGCGGCTCTGCCCGACCCGCTGGGTCGCCGGCTTGCGGTGACTGAATTGGATGACGGATTGACGCTGTATAAAGAGTCATGCCCGATTGGTGTCGTCGGTATTGTTTTTGAGGCGCGACCCGAAATCGTTCCGCAGATTGCGGCGTTGGCACTTAAGTCCGGTAATGCCGTAATTCTTAAAGGTGGAGCAGAAGCTGCCCACAGCAATCAGACGCTGGTATCGATCTGGTGCGACGCGCTCACCCATTTCCTTGAGATCCCGTCCGACTCGATCAACCTGCTATACACGCGCGCCGACGTCGAGGAGATGCTCTCGCTCGAGGATGAGATTGATCTGATCATTCCGCGTGGTTCGCGCGAATTTGTACGGCACGTCGCTCAGCGCAGCCGCATCCCGGTGCTTGGGCACGGTGAAGGAATCTGCCATGTATATGTCGATAGCATGGCTGACCTGGAGAAGGCATTTAACATAGCTTTCGACTCGAAGGTGCAATATCCCGCAGCTTGCAATGCGATGGAAACACTCCTGGTGCATGAAGATGTAGCTGGTGTGTTCCTGCCGGAAATGCTCAGACGTTTTCAGTCTGCCGGAGTCGAGGTGCGTTGTTGCCCGCGCACAATCGAGTTCGTCAAGTCATCAGGCGTTAATCAAGCGAGCGAGGGTGACTGGGACGCGGAATACTCCGACCTGATACTTGCGATAAAGGTTGTGCGCGATGCGGACGAAGCTATCGAACACATCAACCACCACGGCTCCGGTCACACAGAATCCATCGTCACCGAGGATGCCCGCGCGGCCTCCCATTTTATGGAGCAAGTTGATGCGGCGGGCGTCTTTCACAACGCTTCGACGCGCTTCGCCGACGGTTTCCGTTATGGCTTCGGCGCGGAACTGGGCATCAGCACGAGCAAACTCCATGCACGTGGACCGGTGGGCCTCGAAGGGCTCACCACTTACAAATACAAGTTGATTGGCAACGGTCAGACTGTTGCCAGTTATGTTAGCGGGGAGCGGAGCTTCAAGCATCGCAGAGTTGAGTGATTTAATCGTGCCCAGCTGAAATCATTTTCCATATATCATTTGACATTTGTCATTTTGATCGGAGCGAACTACTTGAGCAACAACCATCGTAGCAGTTTGATCACATCAGGAGCCGAGCGTACTCCCAATCGCGCTATGCTCCGAGCGGTGGGTTTCGGCGATAGAGACTTTGAAAAACCGATCGTCGGCGTGGCGAACGGTTACAGCACAATTACGCCCTGCAACATGGGTCTGAACGATCTGGCGAACCGTGCCATTAGCTCCCTTCAAAGTGCCGGCACGATGCCGCAGGTCTTTGGCACGATAACCGTTAGCGATGGCATCTCAATGGGCACGGAGGGAATGAAATACAGCCTTGTATCACGGGAGGTGATTGCCGACTCGATTGAGACTGTATGCCAGGCTCAGAGCGTTGACGGTTTGTTAGCCATTGGCGGCTGCGACAAAAACATGCCGGGAGCCATGATCGCCATTGCGCGAATGAATATACCTTCGATCTTCGTTTACGGAGGGACAATTAAGGCCGGACACTACAACGGGCAAGCTCTGACCGTAGTGAGCGCGTTCGAAGCCGTCGGGCAATACTCAGCGCAGCGTATCGGAGCCGGTGAACTGCTTGAGATTGAGCGACATGCCTGTCCCGGCGCCGGTTCCTGCGGCGGAATGTTTACGGCAAACACAATGTCAGCGGCGATTGAAGCGATGGGACTGAGCCTGCCTTTCTCTTCGACGATGGCAGCCGAGGACCAGGAAAAGGCGGAGAGTGCCGCCGAATCCGCTGAAGTTTTGGTCGCGGCCATTGAAAACCAAATCCTGCCGCGCGACATTCTCACCCGCAAGGCTTTTGAGAACGCGATTGCCGTGGTGATGGCGGTTGGAGGTTCGACAAATGCAGTGTTGCACTTGCTGGCAATTGCACATGCGGCAGGCGTGCCCTTGACGATCGACGACTTCGAGGAAATTCGTCAGCGCGTTCCGGTGCTCTGCGACCTGAAACCTTCGGGGCGTTATGTGGCCACTGACCTGCACCAGGCAGGAGGCATCCCGCAAGTGATGAAGATGTTGTTGGCCCATGACAGACTTCACGGTGACGAACTCACTATCACTGGCCGGACGATAGCTGAAGTGCTCGACCATGTTCCTGCTGCGCCGCGCGCTGATCAGGAGGTAATTCACCAGTGGTCCAAACCGCTTTATCCGCAGGGGCATCTGGCAATACTGAAAGGCAATCTCGCAACTGAAGGAGCAGTTGCGAAAATAACAGGCGTGAAAGATCCAAGATTCACGGGGACGGCCCGAGTATTCGATTCCGAGGAGAGTTGCTTAAAGGCGATCTTGTCCGGAGCAGTCAAACCAGGCGCTGTCGTCGTAATTCGTTATGAAGGACCACGAGGTGGTCCGGGAATGCGCGAAATGCTCGCGCCAACTGCCGCTATTATCGGCGCAGGACTGGGCGACGCCGTCGCCCTAATCACCGATGGACGTTTCTCCGGGGGCACCTATGGCCTGGTGGTCGGACATGTTG
>WNFK01121694.1_pt1 | contig 16212 bp, 19 predicted proteins | sample 5400281 | NCBI WGS metagenome assembly WNFK01 (sample SAMN13153350, study PRJNA577476) | soil metagenome | isolation source: 20 cm soil on Douglas fir-dominated hillslope | place: USA:California | collected 2013-09-17 | reverse complement strand
ATACCGGAAGCTTCCGTCCCGCTCGCTTCGCCCTGCAAACAACTGCAGCATTTGTAACCGCTGGGATTCCAAAACGTTCACTACATCGGACCCCGGTACTTTCGATATGTAGTTCGCGTAGTAATCCGCATATTCGGTCGCTTCGGGTCTGTTCATGTTCGTGGTCCTCGCTCCTGGAGACGGCATTATACCGCTGGGAGAATCTCCAGCGCACTGCGAAGCCGGCGGACGCCGCGCAGAGGCTCGCCTGCCGAAAGGTTAGACTTCTGCTTCGGGAGGGCGCAACAGCCATTTCGGCCGCCGATTCGCCTCGTACGAGAATGTAGCATCGCCGCACCCGATGCGCTCCGGCAAACTTTCTCCTCCCCGGAGCGAATCTTTGCTTTTTGTTTTGCGCTCCTTATTGCAAGATAGCGCTTGCCTATGAGCACGTCCGATCGCAAGACCATGCGCGTGGCCTTTCAGGGCGAACCCGGCGCTTTCAGCGAAGCCGCCGCCATCCAGCTTCTCGGCGGCGCTATTACCACCGTGCCCCGCGCGCCGTTTGAGGCCGCCTTCACGGCTATCGCTGAAGGCGCCGCCGATGCATTTCTCGCCCCTGTCGAAAACACGCTGGCCGGCTCGGTCGTGCGGGTTTACGACCTGCTCCTCCAGAGCCGCCTGACCATCGTCGAGGAAACCATCCTTCCCATCGACCACCATCTCATCGGCGTCCCGGGCGCTACGCTTGCCGGTCTTCGTTCCGTGGCTTCGCATCCCATGGCCCTTGCGCAATGCGAACGGTTTTTTTCCTCCCATCCGGAGCTGAAGCGCATTCCCGCCGAGGACACCGCCGGCAGCGTCCGTGAGGTGCTTGCTCGCGGAGACAAATCTTCCGCCGCCATCGCGGGGCGCCGCGCCGCCGATCATTATAAGGGCGTGATCCTTGCTGAAAGCGTCCAGGACAACGCCGAGAATTTCACCCGCTTCGTGCTCCTGCTTCCGGAAAGCCAAGCGGCTGCGTGGCTTTCTCCCGACGCTCGCAAGGTTTCCCTCGCCATGCGCCTCGCACACCGCCCCGGCGCGCTCCTCGCCTCGCTTGCGCCTTTCGCGAAGCATGCCGTGAATCTGCTCAAGATTGAGAGCCGCCCCATCCACGGCCGCCCCTGGGAATATCAGTTTTTCATGGATGTCGAAGCTGGAGACGGTGCCCGGCTCGACTTAGCGCTCGCCGAAGTCCGCAGCGCCACCAGCGAACTCCGCGTCCTCGGCCGCTACGCGGCTGCATGTGTTTCCTCGCTATAAGCATTGCAGTTTCCAGTTTCCATTTAGCAACGTGATACACTTCAGTTTCCTGTTCAATGAGCGACGACAGACCACTGTCAATCGAATTCCAGACAGGCCTAAGAATTAGCGACATCTATTGGCTGTATTTCTCTGGTGCCATTCGGCGAATGCACTATGGAAGATGGATCTGGCGATCATCTTCATAGTTGCGCGAGCTCTTGGTGCGGATCGACTGGTTTCCCTGAAGCCACTTCTCGAACCGCAGCTTGCATATCTACTGTTAGGACTATTCTTGTATCTCGCGCTTGCAAGACCATACGTTCGCTCCCGCTCTTTCGTCCGCCAAACGATGGGCACCGAACGGACGGCGTCCTATCTGCTCAACGAAAGTGGGATCGAAGTCCGTCATCTACAGTCTCTGTCGCACTATGATTGGTCGGCCGTTCGACTGGCGAAGCAAACCTCTGGTCTGATTCTCTTATACTTCGAAGAGAATTCAGCACTTGTGTTCCCCAAACGATGCTTTACAAGCCCTCCGCAACTCTCCAGCGCTCGCGCCATTATCGCAGCTCCACGCTCAGTCACGAATCCGAGACGTGTAACAGATCTCCCGCGATAAGCTCGACTGCTTTCGATACACGACCGCCGGATTTACCACCAGCGTCCTTGATGGATACGGACTTCGCGATCACTTGCCCGCTCGTCCGACGCCATAGGCCTCAAATCCAGTTCTTATCCATCGGCCCGTATCTGCTCCACGCTTCCTTTAGACCCCACCTCACGGTGGTGCCCATGCGCTTCGCTACCCTTCACCTCCATCAGGTTGGGACGGGACTTTCACCCGCTAGCTGTCGAACATGCACGGCGTACAAGGAAGAGGCCGGCGCTTCCGCCGGCCTTCTTTTCCTTTACTTCCTTAACGTCCTTTACTTCCTTTACTTCGTCTCTCAGCAATAGCTGCACTCGGGATCGCCCATCGCTCCGGTCATGTCGTCCTTCATCCGCCGCAGACGCCGTCCCAGCCGCTCGGCCAGCTGATGCCGCGCGCGCCACAACCGCGCCTTCAGCGTATTTTCCGTGACTCCCAGCTTCTTGGCCGCTTCGCCTGTCGAATAGCCCTGCACTTCGCGCAGGACAAACGCCGTACGCAGCAGCGGCGAAAGCTCGTCGAGGTTTTCGCTGATCATCTCGCGAATCTCCGTGCTTGCGAATACCTGTTCCGGATTCGGTCCGTCGTCCGCGAAGCGCTCCGAAGCGGGCAGCTCTTCGTCGCGCGGCGGTTCGTCCAGCGATAACGCCGGGCGCGCCTTAGCGCTCCGCCGCCTCATCAGCGCCGCGTTGATCACGATGCGCGTCAGCCACGTCGAAAACTGCGACCGCCCCTCAAAGCGCTTTAGATTGCGATACGCCGAGAGCAGTCCGTCTTGCAGCGCGTCTTCCGCGTCCTCCGTGTTCCCCAGCACCCGCAGAGCCGTCTGAAACAACGGCCGCTGGTAACGGCGGAATAGGGCTTCCACCGCCTGCTCGTCGCCTCGCTGTCCGGCGCGGATCAGGTTCTCTTCGTTCAGTTGTATTCCCACTGCCGTTTGCGTTGCCATCGCTATCCCCCTATACGAATTAAAATTCTTGCGCGCCCCCTCGGCGCAGAAACTTTTTGCTCAGTGTACCGGCACGCTGCCCGCCGGCGCTTTCGGCTTCCGCATCAGCACCAAAATCGGAATCACCGCGAAAAACACCACGCCGAGCATCTTGAAATTATCGATGAACGCCAGCATCGCCGCCTGCCGCTGGATCGTGCCGTAAATCATTCCGTGTGCTTGCGCGTTGGCGTGCGCCGCCGTCGAGCCCGCCGCGATCAACTTCGCCTGCGTCCCGTTCAGCATGTTGTGATACGCCGCGCTGAAATTGTTGACGTGCTCCATCAGCCTCGATTGATGAAATTGCGCGCGCCGCTCCAGCATCGTCGTCACCGTCGCAATTCCCACGCTCGCCCCCATGTTCCGCGCCAGGTTGATGATTCCCGTGCCCATATTGCTTTATAAACAAGAACGCCAGACCAAAGCTTTGCAGCATGCGCGCCCGCACCGCGTGCCCGTAATCCAGCCCGAGGTCCCAGCCCGCCATCACAAACAGCGCCGACGCCGACACGATGCACCCAAACGTGACCAGAATCCGCGGGTCCACTTTTGACACCAGGATTCCTACAATGGGCATCATGCACATGATCACCGCTCCGCCCGGCGACAGCGCCATTCCCGACAGTTGCGCCGTGTATCCCAGCAACTGTTGCAGAAACTGGGGAATCAATACCGTGCTCGAATACAGCACGAACCCCAGAAAAAACATCGCCCCCGTGGCGACCGCAAAATTACGCTCCTTCAACATCCTCAAGTCGATCACCGGCTCTTTCTGACGCAATTCCCAGAGAATTCCCGCAACAATTCCCACCAGCATCAACAGAAAGAAAACGACGATGAATTTCGACGAGAACCAGTCTTCGCGCTGCCCCTTGTCCAGAACGATCTGCATGCTCCCCAGACCCAGGCTGATCAACCCGATCCCGATATAGTCGATCCGGAATCCTGCTTTTAGACTCGCTTTCTTCATGTACGGCGGATCGCTTACCAAAAAGTTCGTCAGCACCAGCGAAATGAGCCCCACGGGTACGTTGACGTAAAAAATCCATCTCCACGAAAAATTGTCCGTGATCCAACCGCCCAGCCACGGCCCAATCGTCGGCGCCACAACCACCGCGAGCCCGTACATTGCAAACGCCATGCCACGCTTCTCCAGGGGAAACGTATCGTTCAGAATCGCTTGTTCGCTCGGCTGCAAGCCTCCTCCGCCCACGCCCTGCAAGATCCGGAAAATCACCAGCACGCCCAGGCTCGGCGCCAATCCGCACAAAAACGAGCTCACCGTAAACAGCGCCACGCACGCCATACCCCGATAGCGGCAGCACGATCGCGTTCGAAACCAGGTAGGACGTCAGCACCCAGGTCGATTCATCCGATCCCGCGGACAGATTTCCAGCGATATGCGGCAGCGCCACGTTGGCAATGGACGTGTCCAGCACCTCCATGAACGTCGCCAGAGTTACCGTGATGGCGATCACCCAGGGGTTGATCGTCCCGTCCGGCATCCTCAGCTTGGCTAGAATCCTGTCTCGCATCGCGTCTAGTCCCTGGCCCTATTATTTCTACGTATTACCGTTCCACTTTCTATCCCTACTCACCGTTATTTTGTGATCCCCGTCGCGTCCACATTCATTCCAGGCCGCAGAACCGCCTTGTCCGCCGAAATCGGGTCCAGCACGATCTTCACGGGGATCCGCTGCACCACCTTCACGTAATTCCCCGTGGCATTTTCCGGAGGCAGCAGGCTTAGCACCGAGCCCGTCGCTCCCGCGATCGAGTCCACATGCCCGGGGAAAGTCTTGCCATATGTATCCACGTGCACTTCCGCCTTCTGCCCCGGCCTCATGTACTTCAGTTGCGTTTCTTTGAAATTGGCCGTCACCCATACGTCTTGCAGCGGAACCACAACCAGTAGTCCTTGCCCCGCCTGCACGATCTGTCCCGGCTCCACTTGCTTGTGCGTCGCTACGCCGTTTACTGGCGCAACGATGTCCGCGTAACTCAGATTGAGCGCCGCAGCTTCCAGTGCCCCGCGCGCCTGTTCCACCTTGGCAAGCTTGGCCTGCGCATCCGCGGTCTTCATGCTCACCTGCTTGACGTCCGCGCGCGCCAAGGCCACTCCCGCTCGCGCCTGGTCGACTCGCGCCTTCGCCGCGTCCAGTTGCGCCTTGGCCACCTCCACGTTCCGCTGTGCCTGCGCCTGCTTTTGCAGGTCCGCTTGTAGCGCGCTCTCGCTTGCATCCGCATTGGCCTTCGCCGCGTCATACTGCTGCTTCGAAATCTCGCCCTTCTGCACTAGCGGCAAGTAACGCGCAAGGTCGGCCTTCGCCAGCTGGGCATTCGCATGGCTCTTGTCCACGTTCGCTTGCGCCAACGCCAAATCCGCCGTCTGTGACATCTCGTAGGTCGACAGCATTCGCGCCAAATCCGCCTGCGAGCCCTTGAACTGCGCATCGGCGTTCGAATTCCCGCTCGCCACGTCTTCTCGCGTGCGCGGCACCTCTACTCCCGCGGAACGCGCCTCGCTTTCCGCCAGCGCCAGCGACGCTTTCGCTTGATCCAATGCCGCCTGGTAATCGCGCGGATCGATCTTCACCAGAATCTGCCCGGTCTTCACCGCCTGGTTGTCGTCCACCAGAACTTGCGCCACGCGCCCGTAAACCTTCGAAGCCATCGGCGTGATGTGGCCGTCCACCTGCGCGTCATCCGTCGTCTCGCGATTGCGGTAATAAAAGAAGAGTCCGGCGATCGCCGCCAGCACCACTGCTCCGCCGGCAATGAGCACCCGCTGCACCTTGGGGTTCGCTAACCCTTTCGGCGTCTCCTCTAGCGACAGCTCTTCCGCACCCCGCGGAACTTTTGTCGCATTTTCTAACCCAACTTCGATCTCGATGCTCATCGTCCCCCCACGCTCACTTTGCGTAAACCTTTTCCATTTGCCCGATCGACCGCGCCAGGTCCGCGCGTGCCTGATTGAAGCGGTATAGCGCCGCAATCTGGTTGTCGTTCGCGCGGGCCAGCGAATCCTGCGCCTGGATCACTTCAATATTGTCGGCCACGCCCGCATTGAAGCGGTCTCGCGCCTGATCCACCTCTTCTTTCGAAAGTTGCACGCCCAGATTGGCGACGCGCACTTCGCTGCGCGCGGAATCCAGGTTAATCAGCGCGGTCTTTACGTCCTGGCCGATCGCGTTTCGCAGATCCATCTGCTGCTGCTGAAGCCTCTGAATCTCCAGGTCGGCCCGGACGGTTTGCGCTCGGATGCGCCCCCCGGTAAACAGCGGCACGCTCACCGTCCCGGCATAGCTGTAAGTGGGAATTACGCCGTAGGGGAACGTTCCCAGTTCCGCCCAATTCCCGCTGTAATTCAGGGAAGGCAGCCGCGACGCGCTGGCGGCCTTTTTCTCGTTTTCCGCCGCGCGAATCTGCTCTTGCAGCGACTTCCATTCGTAGCGCGCCGCCAGGGCTTGCTCGATGCTCGTTTCTACCTCCGGCTGCGGAGTCTCGAAAAAGCTCAAGGAGTCCCCAAGTTCGATCGCTTGCCGCGGATCGAGGTTCAGAAGCCGGCTCAACCCGAAGAGCGAGGTCTCGCGATTCGCTTGCGCTTGGATCAGCCGTTGTTTTTCGTTCTGCAATTCGACGTTGGCGCGCAGGGTATCAATGCGTGTGCTGACGCCTTCCTTCTGCCGGTCCGCCGCTTGATCGTAAAGCGCCTGCGCCAGGTCGACTCGAGATTGCGAGGCTTGCACGTCCGCCATGTTGCGGAGCGTACCGATGTACTGCGACACCACCAGCAGAATCACTTGCTCGCGCGTGGAAAGGCTGTCCGCTTTGCTCGCGTTTGCCGTGTTTCGCGAAGCCTGGTAATGGCGAAGCAGCGACAGGTCAAGAATCGGTCCATTGAAGGACGGCCCCGTGGAAAAGATAGGATACGGACCGAGGTGTTTCGGTACTCCCGGAAAAATCGCGGCGCCGCCAAACTGCGCGCGAATATTTAAACGCTCCCACTGCTCTGTAGCACCCATCTGTACTTGCGGCAGCAGTTCCGAAAGCGCGATCTTGCGGTCCTGCTCGCTCTGCGCCGCCTGTAGAATGGCGATCTGCGCGGTCGGGTTCTGTTTCAACGCGAGCCCGACCGCCTGATCCAACGTCAGGCGCAGCAGCTCCGTTGGAGGATTCCCTGTCATCTCACTTTTCTTGGTTGTTCCCTGGGCTTCGGCCTGCGCGGCACTGAAGAGCAGGCTGAAGAGCGCGATATAAAAAATAATGTGCGAGCCTTTACGACGGCCCTTCCCGGGAATCTCGGTATTCGCGCTCTCGCCCTCCTCCTCGATTTCATGCACGATCGCCTGATTCAGACAGCCCTCGGCCATCAGCTGGCCGCCCTGCCGGTGAATCTCCTTTAGCAGCACTTTCCCGGCTGCATCGATAAAACTCACGCCGCAAAGTTTCACGTGAAACTTCTCGTTTGGCGAGGAAGTGTGCAGCTCGCGCCAGCATTGCTCCAGTGTGGCCACCGACGGCACCGCCAGTCGACCCTCAACACTCAAGATTGTCTTTCCGCGTTTCTTTTCTGTCGTGATTCGTAGCATTGATTCCGTCCTGCTGGTCACTTGTAGATGCATTACGCTCACCATCCGATGCGAATATTCTGTAATGTGCAACTACAACATAAACAAAGGTTTATGTGCTATTCAGGGAAAGGAGAAGGGCTTATAAATGACTCTATATGGGCATTATATCAAATATGGTCCAAAATGTAGTGACCATATACGGTCTACTATTCTTCTGCTGGTGTACTTTCCTCCCCCAGCCGGTTACTTCACCGCCGCGCTTTCTTCCCTTTGCACATACGAATCGACCCTCAAACCCAGCGCCAGATGTTGTCCGGGGTCCAGCTCCACCAGCGTCTCCAGAATCTTGGTGTCCACATGTTCAGACGGCTCGTCCGTCCGAACATTCTTTTTCCCGAGAATATTTCCTACGCGAATCACGCGGCCCCAGAATTTATGTATTCCATACGCCTCGGCCGTCACATACGCGCGCTGACCTGCTCGCAGTTTCGAAACATCGCTTTCGTCTACGTCCAGCCGCACGCGCAAAACGGAATCGTCCGCCATGGTAATCACCGGCGAATCGAATTGTGTAGAGACGCTCTCCCCGTTGTGCCGCAGCTTCCGCAAAATCACCCCATGGATCGGTGCGCGGATATAACTCTTCTCGAGGTACGCGCGCGCCTCCGCAAGCTGCGCCCGCGCCGTGCCTACCGCCGCCTCCGCGTACGCGCGATCCTCTTCGCGCGCTTCCGCATCGATTAGCGCAAAATGCTGCGCCGCCTGTTCGTACTGTGCGCGCGCTACCTGGTAACCCCGCTCGTAACGGTCCGCTTCGTCCCGTGAAATCACATTGCGATCGGCAAGTCCGCGCCGCCTCTCCGCTTCACTCTTGGTATTGTTCAGCACAGCTTTCGCTGCTTGCATCCCGCCTCGGCCTCCGCAACCCGCGCGCGATAATCGTCATTTTCGATCTCGGCCAGCACCTGGCCGCGCTGGGCGCGGTCTCCTTCTTCCACGCGGACCGTCCTCAGACGCCCGCTCAACTCCGAGCTCACACGAATTTCTTCGGAAACCGCCTCGACTCGCCCGGGCGCGGCGATCTGCGTCGAACCGGCCGAGTTTGCGTTTGGCCCGGACGCCGAGACTTGCTGTCCCCGGCTCCTCAACAGATTCACCATCGACAATACGAACAAGGCTCCCGCTGCGAGCAATACAATGTTGGATCGTTTCATGGTCTGGCCTCTCCCCCTTCAAATCGAAACTTCTGGTGCCATCGCCGGCGCGGCTGACTGGACTTCGAGAACTGACGACGTCTCCATCGCGCCCATCACGCTCTTTTCCTCCCGGACAATTCGTCCGTCTTCGAGGTGGATGATCCGGTCGCCGAACGACAAAACGCGCGGGTCGTGTGTCACCATCACCACCGCTCGGCCATGTACCCGCGCCAGCCGCTGCAGCAATTCGATAACGGTTCGCCCGCTTGTCGAATCCAATGCCGCGGTCGGTTCGTCCGCCAGCAGAATCGGCGGATCACCCGCCAGCGCCCTGGCGATCGCCACGCGCTGCTTTTGCCCGCCGCTCAGGTCCGCAGGGAACGACCGCGCTTTCTGCGCCAGTGCCACTTCCGCAAGGAGTTCTTCTCCGCGTTTTTTCGCCTCTCCGGCGCGAACCCCGCGCACGTCCAGCGCCAGCGCCACGTTCTCCGCCGCTGTCAGCGCCGGAAACAGGTTGAATCCCTGAAAAACGAAACCGATTGCCCCGCGCCGGATTCGCGGCAGTTCGCTTTCCGCCAGCAAAGACACGTCTTCGCCCAGCACCTCCAGCTTTCCTTCGCTCGCCCGCAAAATGCATCCGAGTATGGACAGCAGCGTCGTTTTCCCGCTGCCGGAAGGCCCCATCAGCAGCGTCAGTTCCCCCGTCCGAACCTCCAGGTCTACCTCCAGCAGCGCCCGCAGCTCCGTCGCTCCCTCTCGATAGACTTTGCTCAACCCCTTCGCCCGAATCACGGTGTTGCGTTCTTGCTTGTTCATGACGAATTCTCTTTTCCAATTTCTGTTTCCGATTTCGATTTTCTATCCTCGAAAAACCATCGCCGGATCTATCCGCGTCACCTTGTTGATCGAAACCAGCGCCGCTGCCACGCACATCACCACTGCCAGAAACAGCATGCCGATGCTCATCAACCACGGCATCAAGATCACCGCGCCGGCTCTCTCGCTCGCTTGCACGATGAAGTGCGCCACAATCATCGCCGCGCCGTAACCCAGCACCGCACTCCACACCGCTTGCTCAATCAGCACGCGGTACAAATACCGGTTCGTCGCGCCCATGGCCTTCAGCGTTCCGTACTCCCGGATGTGATCCATCGTCGCAGCGTAGATCGTCTGCGCTACCACCGCCACGCCAACGATCAGCCCCATTAGCGCCGCCGTCAGCACCGCCAGTCCCGCTCCCGTGGTAAACATCCAATAGAACCGCGTCTTCCGGCTGAATTCCGCTGTCGTGTAAACGTCCACATCCGCCAGCCGCGCGCGCAGTCTCTCCTGCAGTTCTTTGGGCGAAACGCCGGCCCCCGCTTTCACCAGAATGTACGCCGTGCTGTTCTCGCTGGACGACGGATTCGTGTAATCCAGCGAACTCTTAAACGTCGCGTACACGAAAGGCGAAGTCGTGAACGAGCGGATGCCGCGCGTGAATCCCGCCACGCGCGCCCGGTGGTCGCCGATCTCCACGCGGTCGCCGATCTTCTGGACTCCCAGCTTCTCGCGATACAACTCGTCCACCACCACGGAGTCCTCCTGTTTCAGGTCCGCAAGGCTGCCCTGCACGACATTCCACGGCTCCCCGAGCCCGCTCCCCGGATGAAATCCGATTACTTGAATGTTTTCCACCCGGCCATCGGGTCGCTTCCATCGTCCGAACGCCTGCATGTATTTTTCGGCCTGCGCCACGCCGGGCGTCGAAAGCACCTGATAAAACTTCCGCTCGGAAAAATTCCGTCCCGTATCGAAATATCCGACGCCATGAAAGACCACCCACAGGTCGGCATTCGAATGGTCGATGTTGTTCGAAGTGGTGGTCGTGAAGCCGAGGAACAGCCCAAACTGAATGATGATCAGCACCAGCGCGAACACGATGCCCGTCAGCGTCACCGCGAACCGCACTTTGTCGTGAAACAGATTCCGTCTTGCGAGTAACCCCATCTCACCTGCTCCTGCTTGGGATTACGTACCACCCCTATAGAAAGTTACGCCGCTCTCTAAATAAACACTGTTAACTTTTGGTGAAAAAAATATCCTCTATGCCTCGAGCCCGGCAACCAGCGTATCTACAGTCGAATGAATCACTTTGTCCCTCCCCACCCAGGGAAACGTGTAGTGCGTGATCAGCAGGGACGTAATTCCGTGAATTCCCGCCCATAGCGTCTGGGCTGCCAGCTCCACGTTCTTTGCCGGCATTTTCCCGGCCTTGATGCACTCCGTCACTCCCCGCGTGAGGAATGAGAAAGCCTGCATCCCAGGGGAATCTTCCTGGTGATATTTCTCATGGTCGAATCCTTCCGGCAGCGGCATCATGAACGTGGCCCTGTAATGGTGCGGGTTTTCCAGTCCAAATTGGATGTACGCGATGAGCCCCCGTTTGAGTCGTTCCACCGGGTCTCCCGGCTGCTCCATGATTTTGGTCAGCCGTTGCACAAGTCGCGCAAATGTTTCTTTGCACACCTGCTCCAGCAGCTCGGCTTTATCCTTGAAGTAAATGTAAATCGTCGTCGGTGAATACTCGATCTTGTCCGCAATCCGCCGCATGGACACATTTTCATATCCATCGCGCACGAACAATTCACTCGCGGCATCTAGGATCTCCTGCCGCAGGAACTTCTTCTGCCGTGCCCTTCGTTCCTTTACACCCATGCTGTCGCGTCTTCCTCACTAGGTTAACGCTGTTAACCGTACTTTGCAACCAGTCGCTCGTCAACTCTTCTTTCTTTTCACATGCTGTCCAAGCGTTTCGAATCGTTCTCTTACTTCCTCACTGCGATAGCTTGCAGTTCAAAGTGTCCCCCGACAAGGAGCGACCCCGCACCGATGAATTCGCGCGCGGGATAATCTTTCGTCGAGAAGTAGCTCGCGTAAATGGGATTGAACTTCTGGAACAACGACAAATCCGTGCACGCGATTTGCACGTACACCAGATCATCCATCGTCATTCCCGCTTGAGCCAGGACTTCTTTTTCGCCATCGAGCAACACTTTGACTTCGTCTTCTATTTTTTCTGGAACTTTGCCCGTCTTCGGATCAATGCCGATTCGTCCCGCCAGGTAGAGTGTGTTGCCGGCAAGAATTGCGTCGCTGAATGGCGCTTGCACGGGGCCGCCTGCGAGTTTGATCACTTTGCGTGCCGCTTGCGGCGTAGGTTGCGAAAACGCCCCACGTACGGTAAGAATTCCTGCCACCGCCAAAACCACCACGAGGAAACCGATGCGACGATTCATGAATTGCCTCCATTCGAATGACCTGCCCAATACGCCGCGCGAGTGTAATACCCAAATTCGCCTTCGGCAAGCCGTCCCCCGAATCCTCGCTTGCCCCGGCAAAAAACTTTCTCCATCGCATCTCCGGACTCATTCGAATTAGAAAGCGATTAACCCCGTTCGAATGAAGTACAGCGAAGTAAGGCCCACCCCCAGCCACAGCAGCACGCCGAGAAGCAGGGGACGCCACCCCACCTCTTTCAGCGTGGCGCGGGAGATGCCGCTGCCGATGAGGAAAAGCGTCGCGGTCAGGCCAAGTCGTCCGAGAGTGAAGAGCCACTGAGCGAACCGTTCGAACGCAGCAAAATAGGTATTGATAACGGCCGCGAGAACAAAGAATGCGATGAACCAGGGAAACTGGATGCGGAGATCGCGGGTGCCGCCGGCGCCGTCATTCCGCGACTGACTGCGCTTGATGGCTGCAGTCGCGAGAGCGAGCGGAACGATCCAGAGAGCGCGGGCGAGTTTAACGGTGGTGCCGATGACCAGGGCCTGGGGGCCGTATTTCGTGGCGGCGCCCACGACGGAACTTGTGTCGTGAATCGCCAGCGCGGCCCAGAGTCCGAATTGCGATTGCGAGAGGTGAAGTGCGTTTCCGATGGGCGGAAAAATCAGCAGGGCGATCGAATTCAAAATAAAAATCGTGCCGAGCGATACCGCCATTTCTTCTTCATCGGCTTGAAGAATGGGGCCGATGGCGGCGATGGCGCTGCCGCCGCAAATCGCCGTGCCCGCGGTGATCAGAAATGACGAATTGCCGCGCACCTGCAAGAGCTTGCCGAACGCCAGGCCCACAAGAAGCGCAAAGGAAATCCCCAGCGCGGTGTAGATAAATCCGCTGCGGCCTGCCTTCAGAACTTCGTGCAGATTCATGCCGAAGCCGAGGGCCACGACAGAACTTTGGAGAACGGTCCGCGCAATGCCGCGGCTTTCGTTGATGTACGGATGCGGGAAGCTGAGACCGAAGAGAATTCCCAAAGTGAGAGCGATTGGAGGTGAAAACAATCCCGTGAACGAAAGTGCGAGAGCGAGAACAAAAACAATTTTCGCGAGAGTCGGCATCGACTGGGAAAAGAGTATCAGGCCGGGAGCCGGATGGGCCAGCAAGAACGAGAACGGGCGCTGAAAAAATGCTGTCCGCCTCCGGTTGCTAAATTCCAGCGAGCATCATTTTTCTTTCTCTTTTGGAGGAGGAGCAGCGGGCTCCGACTTCGCGGGCGTGGGATGCACGAGGCCAGCGACGATTTTCGCGGTGGCGGTTTTGCTGATTTGGCAGTTGCGGTCGTAGATGCGGCACTGCGCAAGAGTGTATTTGCAGCCGCAGGCGCAAGTTTCGGCGTTGAATTTGTGGAGCGCGACGACTTTTTGTTCTGGCGTGAGCTTGGAAAGATCGACGCCGGGAAGTTCACTGGCGCGCTCGGCGTTCTTCAGAAAAATCTGGCCGGTGTCGTCGAAGGTTTCCACTTTGATGTTGCCGATGGGCAGGCCGAGGAGCGACCGGATTTCGGTTTCGTAAAGAAGCGGGTCGCGGAGGCCTTCGTGCTTTTGAACGATGCGGCCTTCCGCGTTGAGCACGAACGAAGTGGGAAGCGCGGCGATGCCGCCGTATTGGAAGCGGACGTCATCGCCGGCAATGGCGACGGGGTAGTTGATTCCGAATCTTTCAGCAAATTCCTTGATGGCGTCCTGATCTTCATCGTCGACGACCAGTCCGAGAATCTGGAGGCGCTCTTTGTATTTGTTCTGGAGATCGACGAGGTCGGGAATTTCGGCGCGGCAGGGTCCGCACCAGGTGGCCCAGAAATTCAGAAGGATGACTTTGCCTCTGGAGCCGGCGAGGGTGACGGGCTTGCCGTCGAGGCTGGTGAGCTTGAAGTCCGGCGCGAGATCGGGGTTGCGGACGAAGCGGATCGTGGGCTGCTGCTGGTCCTGGGCGGCAGCGAATGAAGGAAAGCAGCAAAGAAGTAGCGAAGTGACGAGAAAAAGAACAAAGCCGGCCTGGATAGCGCGTCTCATGGTGGTCATCTATAGGAGAGCACAATGGACGGACGACGCCAAGTGTCAGATTCGCCGAGAGATGCTCGCGATGCTCGTCGGGAGTCGCGCGGGGGAATTAGATTGACATTGGGAGGGTGGGGGCATACCGTCAGTGCACACTGGTCGGAACCCCGGGCGCGAGCCACTTTTTCCAGGTTACCTATTACAAGAGCGAACGCCGTATGCCTCGCACCCTGCGCGAAGTCTGCGACTTGAGCAACGAGGAGCGACCTTCCAAGGTATTGCGCCGCGCGGCCTGCCAGAGAGTCCAGGAGGACTAAACAATGAAGAAACGGATAGCGGGCCTGCTTGTGATGGTGTTGGCAGTGATGCTTGTGCCGGCGGCTCTTCCCCAAATGGAACCGACGCCGGTCGTGTACACCTATGTAAGCCAGTTCCAAGTGCCGCGGGCGCATTGGGCGGCATACTCGGAGGATACGGAGAAGACGGTCGTTCCGATCGTGGAGAAGTTGACGGCCGAAGGAACCATCCTAAGCTGGTCCACCTTTGAGCAAGTCATACACACGCCCGACGGATATACGCACGGCGCAGCGTGGTCGTCGACATCGATTTCGGGGCTGATGAAGGTGCTGGATGAAATCCGCAAGGGCGGACCGCGGCCAGGGCAAATCGCGGCTACCAAGCACGAAGACCTCTTGATGCAGACGTCGATGTACCGTGTGGGTAGCGGAACGCCGACGTACCTGCGCGTGGTCTGCTCGAGTGCTAAGGCTGACAAGCCGGGCGAGTACGCTGCAACGCTCAAGAAGCTCCTGGTGCCGACGTTTGAGGAACAGGTCAAGAAGGGCGTGGCTACGTACTACAGCGTCGACGAGCAGTACGTAAACACTGCACCGCCCTCGACGCGCTGCGTCGTCATCAACTACCCCAATGCCGAAAGCATAGACAAGTGGGCGGCAGCCATCAACACGACGATGAGTAAGTGGAGTCCGGCGGAACGCGCGGAATTCGCGGGTTCCACCGTGGCGGACAGCCGGCGCGACATCATGGCGCGGATCACGCACTCCGGCCATAAATAGCTGATTGCGGGGGTTGCGTTAAGAGGAGGGGGCGAGGTTGGCTCCCTCTTTTTTTGTTTGCAAGAGTTGAAAGTTCAAAGAAAGAGAAAAAGGAAGGCTGCCGCATCGGGCCACGGGGAAATAGGTTCTCTTGCTACTTGGTATAGATTCATGGTATATATCACTAGAGGAGGCCGCGTATGGGCAAGAGTGGAGTCGCGAAGCTGTTTCGGAACGGACGCAGCCAGGCGGTGCGGCTGCCGCAGGAGTTTCGATTCGAAGGGGATGCGGTGCGGGTGCGACGGGTGCCTGAGGGCATCCTTCTAGAACCGCTGATTGCGGACACGGCGAAGTGGTTTGCTGCGATGGACCGGCTCGGCGGTGACCCCTTGCTGAAGAAGGGCCGGAAGCAACCGCCTGCGCCACGCCGCAAGATCTTTGACTGAGAGAATTGGAATGAAGTATTTGCTCGACACAAACGCATGCATCGCGTTGATCAACCGCACATCGGAGCCGGTTCGGAAGCGATTCTCGAAGGCAGTGGAGTCGGGTGAGCCTGTGTGGATACCGTCGGTGTCCTTGTACGAACTTTGGTACGGCGTGGCAAAGAGCGTCCAGACGGAAGCGAATACGCTACGCTTGAAGATGTTTCTCGCGGGTCCGGTGCGAGTGTTGGAATTTGGGGAAGAGGACGCGCGATGTGCCGGCGAAATCCGAAACACTTTGGAGCGGACCGGCAAGCCTATCGGAACGTACGACCTGTTGATAGCGGGGCAGGCGTTGTGCCGCAAGCTGACGCTGGTTACGGCAAACGCTAGAGAGTTTGGGCGGGTGAAGGGTTTGGTTTGGGAGGATTGGGGACGTTGATCCGCGTGGCTCATGCGTTGGACAACAGGGTAGAAGAATTGGAAAATTGAAAATGGAAATTCGAAATTGGGAAGGAAACCGCGCTCGAAGGCGGGGCGCCCGTTTGCCGCACTTCATGGGATTTTTGCTGACCATAGCCGGGACCCCCTCCCCCTTGTTTTTTGTAAGTGGCATCTAAAGGAGTTAGTGCTTTTGTTTTTCGGCTCTGCACAAGAATTCGTAGAGACCCGCATTTTAGGCGGCTTTCTGAAGAACGATGAATTCGGTCTTGGTGACCGCCATGCGTTGGGCCTTGAGCA